>Ga0157360_1000007_pt1 | contig 186103 bp, 160 predicted proteins | sample AttlaeALBM1_FD_111483 | JGI IMG/M metagenome (GOLD analysis project Ga0157360, IMG submission 111483) | Fungus gardens microbial communities from leaf cutter ant in Ribeirão Preto, State of São Paulo, Brazil - Atta laevigata ALBM1 | ecosystem: Host-associated > Fungi > Mycelium > Unclassified ...
CTCTATCCCGCCATATTCATCGGATCAGGGCTTTCGCTCAGTGGAGCAGCGCAACCGCTCTTGCAGCCTGATTTCAGCACAAACACAAGACGCTCGACCATTCCCAGTTAACGTGACAGCACCCGTGGCTCAATGCTGAGAGACTACTAGACGTCTTAATAGGGACCGCCATGATACGATCAAATGTTCTTTGATTTGGAGCCTGAAGATGGTCACGATCGAGGGTGATTGTAGGTTGGCCTGATCCGTTTTCTTTGAAAAGCCTATGAAGTTTCTCCTGTCGCTCGACTTTGTCGAGTCCCTCTTCGTCTAGGCATTTGAGTTCAATGAGGGCATTGCCTAGCCGATAATCTGCACCGATCTTATCGCGGCGATCATGGTCTGGGTGGAGCCGGCTTCCCCCAGCATTTTTAATTACGGCATCCAAGTCGGGTTCGGTGATGGGAGGAATTTTGAACGACTGAATTTCACTCATTTCGACGTTGTTATAATCGGAGACTGGACTCATACCCTGTCCCGAACGTGCTGCCAGTTCTGCGTCTTAATGTATGCTATCTGGGTGTGGTGAGCAAAAGCCTTAGTGAAGTGGTTCCGCTCGTTCATATAGCTTTCGGGCTTTGATAAGCTATCCCCGATTGCTGCCACGCCGCCATTCCAACGATGTAACTGTAAGCCACTGGGTTCGGGGCTAACCACGTGCCCAATGGCGTTGGCGCGTTACCGTGCGCATTATCGAATGTCCGCTATGCAGAGCGCTGCTCACAGCCTTTTGCGCCCGAGATGAGGCGGAAGCTGACTTTCTACCAAAAAGCGAATTCACTCTTTCCGTTTCGACGCTAATTCGTAAATCTCGTTATCGGCTCTGCGGCCAACGGCAATCACATAGATGACGATCCGTTCGTCGATGACCTGATAAACAAGGCGGTAGCCATCTTTCCGAAGCTTGATCTTGTAAAACCCTGATAGGTCGCGATGGAGCTCGTTTCCTGGAGAGTGAGGATACCAGATCAGCTTTTCCAGCTTCTTTTCAAATTTCTTCCGCACACTGCCGTCAAGAGCATCCCACTCCCTGAGTGCTCTATCGTCGAATTCAAGACAATACTCTTTCATTCGCGATGACGGCTCTTAAGCTCCGCAAAAGTCATACGATGCTTTTGGGCACGGTTTTTGAGACGTTCACGCACAATCTCAATAAGCTGCGCATCCTCGTCTGTGACAAGTGTGCGCTTGACCGGAGAGCGGCCCGTTTCAGCGATATATGCGAGGGTATCGCGCAGTGCGTCAGAAAGCGAAATGCCTTGGGCAGACAGCTTCTCAACAGCGGCTGCCTTCAGTGTTTCATCTACCCGGAATGTGACGGCAGACATACTAAGCCTCCTTGCGTGTATAGACAAACGTATCACGTTTGTTCATGCGAATGAAGCAGAAGATGATTGATGCTGATGTCTGCTTTAAACAAACCACATCTGCCTTTTAAACGGCAGAAAAGAAGCGAAAGCTGACATCCTTCATTGAGCGCGGCCGTATAGGCAGGGAGATGACCTGCGCTGCATCGAAACTGTGCCTCTGAGGCAGGCTTTCCAGCCCATCCGCTACCGCTTTACCCCCCTACCCACCCTACTCCCGATAAAATAAAGTCCGGAAGTAGGGGAGCGATCGAGCATCTATTCTATAGGCGTTGGCTCATTCGCCTGAATCTTGTCCGCAAGTTCCTGCATGATGGGTTGGTAGTAACGGTCGAGCGATTTCAGATCGCGATGTCCGGTGACCCGCATCAGATCGAGCGGGTTCGTGAGATAGCGTGCGAGACGCGACGTTGCCTCGTGGCGCAGATCGTGGAAGGTGAGGTTGGTCAGGCCCGCCCGCTTAGTCATCCGACCAAAGCGGACGGAGAATGCCTTCTCATTGCCGATATCGAAGATCTTCTCATACGGCTCGGGCCTCTGCGGCATCTGCTTGAGTTTCTCGACGAGGAGGCGCCGTGCGCCGGGTGTCAGGGGACGCTTCTCAGGGCCAAGTTCCTTCCGGTGCCGCTCGCTCTTCACCCTGGCGAGCGATAGGGTGCGACTGCGGAAATCGATGTCTTTCCAGCAGAGAGAAACGGACTCCGATAAACGACAGGCTTGTTCGATCGACCATTTGACGAGCCATACGTCGTCAGCATGCTCAGAGGCCGAAACAACGTCTACCAGGCGGTCATATTCACTCTGGTGGGAGTTGTCATTGTCTAGCATGGCCAGTCGCCTGTTACGCTTTCTGTCAGCACCTTGTGGACGTTTCACAACTCTGCCGGAGGCATGATTGACCGTGTGGATATCCCATTCACTGATCGCGTGCTGGACGATGCTGGCGAGAAGATTGAGCCGTTTGACAACGGTCGCTGGCGCATAGCCGTCCGACAACATGCGATCACGAAAAGCCCGAACGTCAGCGGGCTGCCATTTGCTGACCATGACATTGACGACAGGATCATCGAGCAGGGCAGGGATGTGGCCAGTGCGGTCCGCCTGGCGATGGGCCATGCATTCGTCGCGATAGCGTTCCACCAGTAGTCTGAGAGGTGTCTTGTCGAGAGACGACGTGTCCTTGAACTGACGTAGATCGACTTCGGCACGTTTTTCCGTGAGCCAGCGACGAGCCAGAGCTGAGGATGCAAAGGTCTTCCTCAGGCGTTTGCCGTCGACCATCTTGCGGGCCTGATACTGGCCCGCACCTCGGTACCATACGCCTTTGGGCAGTGGTTTACCTGTGGCCGGATCGATGCCTGATCTTTCTGATTCGCTCATGCGAAGCCCCTGATACCAAAGAGCCATATTTTCCTGATTGGCTCAGGAATGGCTCAAAATCAACACTCTGGTAAATCAGGATTACGCTCTTTACCCATTGGAACCCGCAGAAAACTGCGGAAAATCGAATGGCGTCCCATAGGGGATTCGAACCCCTGTTGCCGCCGTGAGAGGGCGGTGTCCTAGGCCTCTAGACGAATGGGACGAGGCGAGGTGCCTTCTATGACATCAGACAGCATCTCGCAAGAGACTAATCGGAAGTTTTTTTGACTAATTTTGAGCTAAGCTTTTCACCTGCAAGAAGATGCACATGATAATGCGGTACTTCCTGTCCAGCATCCGGCCCCGTATTGCTGATCAAGCGGTATCCTGAGCCGGAAAGATTCAGCTGCTCTGCAACCTTTGTAATTGCACGCGCCAGCCCTGCAATTTCCGCGTCTTTCGCTACAGCTCCAAAATCGGCCGACGAAACATACGGCCCTTTTGGAATAATCAACACATGAACTGGGGCCTGAGGGGCAATGTCAGGAAAGGCGAGGGTATATTCATCTTCATAAATGATCTGCACTGGGATTTCCCGCCGCAGGATCTTTGCAAAGATATTTTCGGGATCATAGGGACGCTTCAGATCAACACTCATCCTGTCATATCTCCTCTTTTTGAGAACGGGAGGCTTTCTCCTCTACACCACTCATCGCCTCGCGCCGCTGTAACTCCTGCCAGATCTGTTCAGGCATCACACCCGCATCAACCCACATGACGATCAGATGATACAGAACGTCCGCACTTTCACTTACCAGTTCAGACTGCTTGCCGGCGACCGCTTCGATCAGACACTCGACTGCTTCTTCACCAAATTTCTGCGCGATCTTTTTCCGGCCACGCGAAAGCAGACGTGCCGAATGACTCAGGGAAGGGTCTGTACCTCGACGCGAGACTACCGTTTCAAAAAGCCGGTCGAGAACCTGTGCATCTATTGCCAGCCCCTTTTCAACAACCTGCTTGTTAGCAACCTTCTTGCCTTGCTGTTTTTTGGTAACGGCGGTTTTGGCGACCGAGCGTTTTTCGCCACTCTTCTTGCCGCTGCCACCTTCGGTTTTGCGTGTCGTACGTTTTGTTGCCAGCGCCATGAATTGTTATCCGCCGTTATCTAGAGAAAAAATCCTGGAATTCAGTTGCCAGGTCGAACAGGCAAGCCGGCATTTTCGAGAGCGGCTTTGACTCCGGCAATACCAAAAGTGCCAAAGTGGAAGACACTGGCCGCAAGCAGACCACTGGCACCGGATTTCGCACCTTCAACGAAATGCTCCAGTTTACCCACGCCACCAGAGGCGATCACGGGGATCGTGATCTTGCTACACACCCGGCGCAGCAATTCGAGATCAAAGCCTTCTCCGGTGCCGTCACGATCCATACTGGTGAGAAGAATTTCACCGGCGCCGCGCGTCTGTGCTTCTGTAGCCCAGGCGACGGCATCAATACCGGTCGGCTCCCTTCCACCCTTGGTGTAAACTTCCCAACCCCCTTTTCCATCGGAGCGGGCATCGATCGCTACCACCACGCACTGACTGCCGAAACGGTTGGCTGACTCATTGATCAGATCCGGGTTCACCACAGCCGCTGAATTGACTGCGCATTTATCAGCGCCAGCCAGCAAAAGGCGGCGCATGTCTTCGGGTGCACGAACACCACCACCAACGGTTAAAGGGAGAAAAACACGCTCAGCTGTACGTCTGACGACATCGTAGATGGTATCGCGATTTTCAACGCTGGCAGTGATATCAAGAAAAGTCAGTTCATCTGCCCCAGCTGCATCGTAAACAACTGCCTGCTCGACAGGATCTCCGGCATCGCGCAGTGAAACAAAATTGACTCCCTTGACGACACGACCATCCTTGACGTCAAGACAGGGAATAACACGCAGCTTGAGCATCAATCCCCCTCAACAATGCTGATTGCTTCAGCAAGCGGGATACGCCCGTCATAAAGCGCGCGCCCCACAATAACACCTTCGAGCCCATGTACTTCCTGTGCAACGGCCCGGAAATCGCGCAGGTGCTGTGCTGATCCGACGCCGCCACTGGCGATGACGGGTATTGAAAGCCGGCGAGCCAGATCCGCAGTCTGCTCCAGATCAAGCCCTTCGAGCATACCGTCACGTGTGATTTCGGTAAAAATGACCGCAGCCACTCCTGCATCCTGCATACGCAAGGCGAGATCACGGGCATTCAGTTCCGAAACCTCTGCCCAGCCCTCAGTGGCAACACGTCCCTGTCTTGCATCGATACCCGCTACAATCCGCCCCGGAAACGCCTTACACGCCTCACGAACCAAATCCGGATTTTTGACCGCTACGGAACCCAGAATAACCCGGTCAAGACCAGCTTCCAGCCAGCGCGCAATACCAGCCATATCACGAATGCCGCCACCAAGCTGGACGGGCAGGGCGGTCGCAGCCAAAATAGCCTCTACGGCTGCTCCATTGGCCGAGCGACCGGCAAAAGCCCCATTCAGATCGACTACATGCAACCGGGAACACCCCGCTCGCGCAAATTCCAGGGCCTGGGCAGCAGGATTATCGGAATAGACCGTTGCATCATCCATCTCGCCGCGACGAAGGCGGACGCAGGCACCATCCTTGAGATCAATGGCAGGATAAAGTGTGAGGCTCCGGTTCTGCAGTTTATCTGTATTCGCCACACCAATATCCTTTGCCGGGTGTTTCTTGTGTCTGTAAAGAGAAGGCATCGCTTCAAGACGTTTGGTCATGAAGATACCCTTTACCGTCCCTTCATGATTGCGGGCATAATAGGGATGTGTACCCCAATGCTCGAACCCCAAAGACCGGAACATGGCAAGAGCTGATTCCTGCGTTTCCGGGACTTCGCAATTGAGCACCCGGCATCCCATCGCGGTTGCAGCGCTGATGACAGCATCAGCCAGCACATATCCCAAACCGCGTCCCCTCATATAGGGAACAACAAAATAGCCCCGGATCTGTGCGGTCTGGGCCTGGGCTTCGTTGTTGCGCGGCGGTCGGACAAGCTGGGCACATCCCTGGATCTGGCCTGTCTCGTCGCGCACAACAAAGAATCTTGTTTCCGGTACGAGAAGCAGTCCGTTGAAATAACGCTCAAGAACCACGCGCCCCGGCGGCGTCAACCAGCCCAGTCCACCGCCATCCAGAATGGTAGCTGTTGTGATTTCGCACAATGCCGCCATGTCGGTCTCATCGATACGGGTCAGGCGCTCGGCACTACAGGTCACGGCTTCCAGCTCAGGAAATTTTTCATGATGGTCAAACCGGTTTTCTGACTTTTCTCGACGTGAAACTGGGTACCACAGCGATTACCTCGTGCCACGATGGCAGGTACACGCCCTCCATACTCGGCTGTTGCCACGATATCCGCCTCATCCCAGCCAGCAAGAGCATAGGAATGGACGAAATAGCCGTGATCGCCTTTTTGCAGACCCCGGGTCAGCGGGTGCGCGCCGGGTTCGAAATCGAGTACATTCCAACCCATATGAGGCAGCCTCAGTCCGGCATCGAGCGCAAAACTCATTTTGTCGATCTGGCCACTTATCCATCCCAGTCCGGCGGTACGCCCATGCTCGAGACCCCATTCCGCCATGAGCTGCATACCGACGCAAATACCCAGAAAAGGTGTTCCCTGTTCGGTAGCCTGAATCAACGCCTCACGCAGCCCGGCTTGCAAACCAGCTGCGCAATGAGCAAAAGCACCCTGGCCCGGGAGAATCAGGTGATCAGCCCTGAGAACCATTTCCGGATCTCCTGAAATCACGACTTCAGCCCTAAACCCGTTTTCACGAACAACATGACGTGCTGTCTGGGCTGCCGATGCCAGATTGCCACCGTCATAATCGATTACGACAATCCTGTTCATTGAGAGATCCGCATTCTATCAACAAGACGTAGCCGGGCATCATCTTCTGAACGGCCGAGCCATACACCCTGGCATACGCCACCCTTGAGCCGTGCTTCCCAGCCAATCAGCTCGGCACCAAAGAATGCCAGTGTGAGATTGACCGCAAGGGTCAGAAACGTGCCGCCACGTCCACCACAGGTGAGCAGAAGCATGTTCAGACTGGCCGTCAGGGCAAACGAGATCCAGCATTTTGAGAAAAGGAGAGCCACAGGACCGAGAACAAGCAGGCGCCACGAAAAACCCTGCCTGATCATGGCCGGATCGGCGTTCTGTATGCGATAAGCCTGATAATAGTTCACAAGACCCCCTTCGTGGAGGGAACACTCCCCGCAGCCCGCGGGTCAAGTGCGACGGCCATCCGCAGTGCTCTGGCAAAAGCCTTGAATCCACTTTCTGCAATATGGTGGGCGTTACGACCAGCCTTACAGGTCACGTGCAAAGCCATCGAAGACGCCATGGCAAACGCCCGATAGAACTCCTCGAAAAGATCGGTGTCCATTTCTCCGATACGTTCACGCGCGAAAGTGACGTTCCACGCCAGATATGGTCTACCCGAGATATCGACAACGACCTCGCACAACGCCTCATCAAGGGGCACCAGGGCATGACCGAAACGCGTAATCCCGCGCTTTTCCCCCAGGGCTTGGGCAAAAGCCTTGCCAAGCGCAATACCGATATCCTCAACTGTATGATGACCATCCACATGAAGGTCGCCATGACAGCGGATTTCGAGGTCGAAACCACCATGCTTGGCCAAGGCGGTAAGCATGTGATCGAAAAATCCGATTCCGCTATCGAGATCGGCCTGCCCGCTTCCATCAAGATTGACGAAAACGGAGATATCGGTCTCACCGGTCTTGCGGTGGATACGGGACTGTCTGGCGTCTGTCATGAAAACCACCCTAAACTATTCGGAGCGATTACGCGATGGGCCTCTTGGCGCGAGAGGTGGAACTTGCCATCTAACGCTCATGAGCAGTGTCCCCCCATCCTCTCCCGCCCTTGAAGTCCTGTTAAGCAGAGCTTCTACCGACCATCTGACTGCGCCCGCACCCGACAAGGTACAGATCGCACGTATATTATCTGCGGGACTCAGGGCGCCTGATCACGGAAAGATCAGGCCATGGCGTTATATCGTCATCAAGGGAAAACACCGCGCGGAATTCGCGGAACAGGTCGTCAAGGCCATGATATCTGCCGATCCTGAGGTACCACAGAAGAAAATCGCCAAGCGTCGTGAGCGTTTTTCCGAAATGCCCATGACGATTGCTCTGGTCATGGCACTGGAGCCGAAAAGCAAAATTCCGGTTCAGGAGCAGGAGATGTCCGTTGCCGCCGGAGCCATGAATGTCCTTAACGCCTTGCATGCAGAAGGATTTGGCGGCTTCTGGGTTTCAGGAGATTTCGCCGATCAGCCTTGTTTTCGTGAGGCGTTGGGCCTGAGTGAAACACATCGCCTCGCTGGCTTCCTCTTTGTTGGCACACCGGACAAGCCGGTAGAAGGCAGCAAGCGCCCTGATATCGATAACTTCATGGGTTTCTACAAAGGGGAACCCGTCAAATTCGAGGCGGATCGGTGACACAATTCCATGATGTAACTATCGCTGGCGCAGGTCCGGCCGGCTTGGCCTGTGCACTGTCACTCGCGGAGAACGGATTGCGTGTGGCCATTGTCGATCCCGCCCCGGAGACCACGCTGGCAGTCCCGTCCTTTGACGGACGTGAAATCGCCCTGACCCATCATTCGCGAGACTGGCTGGTGCGGAACGGAATATGGCCACATATTCCGGCAGGCGCCGTTTCTCCGTTGCGTACTGCACGTATTGAGACAGGTCAGGAAGCGCCAGGCAATCGCTCAGCTGCGCTCCTCTTCAGGGCACCGGAGACAACGTCTGATGCGCTTGGCTATCTGGTTCCAAATCACCTCATCCGCAAGGCACTCCATGAGGTGGTCAGAGAGAGACCTGAGATTGCGATACTGGCGGGCAGAAGCGTTGTAGCGACCTCAGGCAACCGCGACGAAGCAATGACTCTTCTGGATAACGGGACACTCATCCGGTCGGGTCTTCTCATTGCCGCCGACGGACGCTTCTCACGCATAAGGCAGATGCGTGGAATTGGCGCCATCATCCATGATTTCGGAAAGGAAATCCTTGTCTGCCGGATGCGCCATCCGGAACCGCATGATGGCGTTGCACTCCAGTGGTTTGACGAGGGACAGACCATTGCTCTTCTGCCCGTCGCCGATGATGATCAGCCTAGCCATCTCTCATCGCTCGTTCTCACGCTGGACCCTGCAGATATTGCTGTTCTCAAGACCATGAGCAAGGCCGAATTCGACAGGGACATTACTCGTCGCACCCAGAGCCGTATGGGAGATATGAGGCTCGAAAGCGCACGTTGCACCTATCCCCTGAAAACTGTTTTTGCTCATCGTTTCGAGACCACACGCCTTGCCCTGATTGGTGACGCTGCAGTGGGCATGCACCCGATTACGGCGCACGGATTCAATCTTGGTCTTCGTGGACAGGAGATCCTGTGCGAAGAGATCGCAAGGGGCGACGGTGATCCGGGAAGTACCAGTGTTTTGCGCAACTTCGAACGACGCCACCGACGGGCTACAGCACCATTATTCGCTGCGACCAACGGTATTGCATCACTCTATACCCATGATGCCAGACCGGCTCTGGCACTGCGTAAAGCCGGGCTGGCGATCGCGGAACGATTAACCCCGCTTAAAGCCCTGGTTACCGGCTTTCTCATGGACCGCGACCACGCGGCCTGAAGACTGATAACTTTCGTCGACGAACACGAACGGCAGAAGAGTGCCTCTTCTGCCGTTCGTGTTCGTACAGTCTGGATCAGGCGGGTTTACCCAGCTCCAGTCCGGCTTCCTGCAGCACACGATAAGCATCCAGCATGATGGCATTGGTTACACCGCCAACATCCCGCACGGATGAAACCTTGGCAGAAAGTGCAAGGGTAATGCCTGTCTCGGTAATAGCGGAAATGGCTACCCCGGGTGGCGGGTTCTGAAGAATATCCTCACGCTGTTTCATCATCTCCATAAGGGCCATCTGTGCCTTGGTGGCATCAGCACGCGGCGAAATCGTTACTGTAGCCGAAGCAGCACTGAGTGAGGTACCCAGCGTTGCATTACGTACGGCTGAGGTGATGAATTGCGAGTTCGGAACGATCATGGTCGACCCGTCGCCAAGTCCGATTTCCGTTGAGCGCACACTGATCCGTTTGACGTCCCCTTTTATACCGCCAAGTTCAATCAGATCACCAACACGGATCGGGCGTTCTGCAAGAAGGATAACGCCTGATACGAAGTTCTGGACAATCGCCTGTAAACCGAAACCGATACCGACCGAGAGCGCACTGACAACCCAGGTCAGGTTTTTTACTGTGACCCCGGCTTCTGACAATACGAGCAGAAACACGGCAATCCAGGCGACATAGGAAAATATGTTCAAAATTGACGTTCTGGCGCCAATATCGAGATTGGTCGTCGGGAAAAGTCTCGATTCCATCCACTTACTGAACGCCTTGATGGCGTAATAGGCGACCAGAAGAATAATGATACAGTAAACGGCTGTATTCAGAGAGAATTGTACACCGTTGATTGTTTGCCCGACAAACAGACTTTGCACACGGTCGGCAACAACAGGAATATCAAGACTGCCATTGGACAAGCAGATCGCCACAAACACAATGATCAAAGCAATATTGACAAGGCCGGATAGCAGGACACCAAACTGTGCCACCCTGTTCGGATGTACCCCCAGACGGGACAGGCGACGCGATATCGGAGAGCCGGCAGAAAAAGTTCTCGATGTGAACTCTTTTGTCGCAATGGCAATCAGCATCAGGGATGCAAAACTGACCGAAAGAGTAATTGCCCAGACAGCAACCGCGAAAGCAAAAGCCAGATAGCCAAGAGCGATCGCAGCAGCCGATACGATCAGAACGAGCCAGCCCAGGCCATAGATAGCAGGAGCCAGTCGGGCGTCCGTTCTCTGGCTCAGGCGCTTGCAGAGCCATACGAAAAGAAGCGTCACTACAAGAGCGAATGTTGCTTCAAAGAAGCGACGGGCGGTAACCGGAAAAGCGTTTTCAGATCCCACAATGATGAAGATGGTCTGGATGAGCACAAAGACGGCAACACACCAGTCTACCCCCCATAGTGCTCTGGCCGAGCGCTGTGCGGCACCATCAACAGCTGTAAACTGACTCAGGGCAGGAAGACCTGCACCCAGTACAAAGCCGCAAAGGGGCATAATTCCGGCAATACCGCGAAGCAGCGCCGGGCTGCGGCCTGCATCCAGATCAAGAATACCCGCAATGATCTCCCAGAGAAGGAACATCACGATCCCGCATAACAGGCCACTGAGTGCGACAGGAATGGTCGAGCTATGGCTTTCAGGAAGGGCTTCGCCCGTGGCACGATGCACAATTCTCGCCTCAGCCTGACGGAAAAACCAGTATACCGGTCGCGAGAACAGTGCCGTTAGAATGAAGACCGCGACAAGCGCCCCCAAGGTCAGCGGCCAGTTATAGAGAACACCAGCATACCCGTTGTTGACCGGCGGCGCGAAAGTAAGCCGCAGTTCCGGCCCTTCGTTCACAAGATCGCGCCAGAACTGGAAAGACAAGGGAGATGCCATGTGCTCCGAAAGCAGCGCTTTCTGGGTCACAGCGCCACGACGGGCCACTTCAAGCCCGACCTGCTTGGCCTGCAAGCCCAGAAGCTTGGCCTGCATGATCGCCGATTTGATATCCTGCACAACAGCCTGAAGATGCTCACGCTGCGCAACAATCGCAGGGCTTTCGCCTTCCACTTTCGGACCGATGATTTCCAGATAACTCTGGTAGACTGTCTGGTAGGACGTGGCCTGGGTCTGGATTACCTGAACAGTGCTTGCAATTGTATCCAGCTGATCCGTCAGATCAGAAAGCGTTTCGCTTCCGAGCACAATGTCGGTACGATTGAGCTGGGTATAGATATACTTCAGGCGGTTCTGTGACGATACGATCTGTTTGTTGAGACTGGCAGAAACCGTCGTCCATCCGTAGCCGTCAGCCGCAGAAGGTACCAGCGCAGAGCCTGCTGCGTTGCCTGTCGGAGCAGCAGCAGCCAGACGTGGCAGGCTTGCAAGAACAGAAACAAGGCAAAGAACATAGATAAGCCGTGTAGCTAGTCGCTTTTTCAAAGCTGACATTCCGATAATTGCCTTCTCAAATCGACGGTCGTAGGGACTGGAACGATGAAAACACATGGTGGTTTTCTTCGTTCCGGATTGTACACTCAGCCTGATATCGTTTTGAGATCATCGACTGAGTCATATCCGCCTCTATAGAGCTCTTTCAGAAGCTCTTTCTTCAATCGGGTCACCAGGGCAGGGCCATGATAGATAAGGGCGCTGTAGATCTGGACCATATCAGCCCCGGCCTTCAGTCGTTCGAAGATATCGAAACCCGTTTCAATACCGCCACATGAGACGACTGCCATGCGGCCATTGACCAGAGGCACGACATGACGAAGCATCTTGAGGGCGAGCTGTGCCAGAGGGCGCCCGGACAGACCACCTGTCTCGGTTGCCTGAGGCGAACAAAGCGATGGCGGGCGGCTGATTGTCGTATTACTGACGATCAGCCCTGACGCCCCCCCCTCCGCAGCAGCTTCAACGATATCAGGCAGACTCTGCGGATCCAGATCTGGCGCCAGCTTGACAAGAAGCGGCGGCACGGTCGCGTTGTTACGTCCGATTGCGTTCAGGATATCTCCAAGGCTGGACGCACTCTGCAAATCACGCAGGCCTGGGGTGTTGGGCGATGAGAGATTGATGGTGATATAATCGGCCAGCGTGCTTACCCGTGAAACGAGATAGGGATAGTCCTCGAGTGGCTGAGCTCCTGTCTTGTTTATACCGAGATTGGCACCGACCGGTACTGCACGCCAGCGCGCACTGCGGCTTGCCTGTAACCCTCGAAACCGCTCCAGGCGTCTGACAAAACTGTCAATACCACAGCCATTGAAGCCCATCCGGTTGATAATCGCAGCATCTTCGGAGAGACGAAAAAGACGAGGCTTCGGATTTCCGTCCTGGGGGCGGGGCGTGACCGTACCGCATTCCACATGGCCAAAACCCATGCGAGCCAACCCCATGACGGCACGTGCATTCTTGTCAAACCCAGCCGCCAGACCGATCGGATTGGGAAACCGCAATCCCATACAGCGTGTACTGAGAGCGGGCAGATCCTTCGGTGCTGTCGGGCCCAGACCAAGGGCCAGGCTCTCGATTGCTGCCTCATGGGCAGATTCGGGGTCGAGCCCATGAAAGAGCTTTGTCGCAAGATGCGAAAAAGGAGAAATGGCCATGCTGTATCCTGAGCGTGTGAGCGTCGGTCGTGGCCCTTCTATAACCCGCTGCCGGGTTGGGTCGAGCCCCTTAATCCAGCATCACGTCCCGCTGAAACGCTCTGGTCGAAATGATGTCTGCCATAGCGCACAGCCATTTAAATCGGTTGCCCGTCGGGTCGCATTCATGGAAAGAGGGCACCCGCTTGTCAGGTGGTCGTCATGATGCCTGTTTTGGAGAAGCCATCATGTGGGATGAACCCTATCTGGAAACCTGCTGCCGCTCGACCTTGCATCGTACGCTCCTGTGCGAAGGGATCGGCCGACCGCAAGCTCTCCGCGATCAGCCTTGCCTTGAACGTCTGCAAAAGATGGGCTTTGTCGCACTGGGGCAGGACGGGCGCTTTCATATCACAGCAGCAGGACTGAGCCGGCATGATCAGGAAATCGGTCAGCTCAAGCCCATGTCGGCACGGGCCTCGCGTATCCGTGCCTGAAACCGGCCGGTACCGGCAACTTTGGCAGAACCTGCTTCAATTCGATTGACAGGCCGCCGCCAACAACGCAACACTCACACCATACCAGGGGGGGCCTCGACAAGAGGCTGAGAGGCTGATGGCGGTTCACCCGCAGCGCAGCGACCCTTTCGCCCCGGCATGTGGGCGAAGAACCTGATCCGGTTCGTACCGGCGTAGGGATTGGTGTGAGCGGCCAGTCCCGTACTGCGACCCCGTTCATCCTGCTCTTGCGCTGTCGGACATAACCCCACACCGCAAGGGGACATAAAATGGACGACTCAACGCTTAAAACACAGAACAAGGTCGCATCACGCGATCAGGCGCCTGCCCATGGGCAGGTCACGACGGGACCCATCTCCGGCTCACGCAAGATATTTTCAAGCCCGGAAGACCGAAGTGATATCACGGTGCCGTTTCGCGAGATCGATCTTGATCCAAGCGCAAACGAGCCACCTGTGCGGGTCTACGATACATCCGGCCCCTATACCAATCCGGCCTATCATGCAGATGTCTCGCTCGGTCTGCCGACCCTGCGTACCCCTTGGCTGGCAAGGCGTGGTCTCACCCCGGTTGTCGAGACACGCGCGATAAAACCCGAGGATAACGGCTTTGCCAATGGCGCACAGGCCGTGCCCCATTGTCCGGCGCCGCACAAGGTGCTCGATGGCCTTGGTGCACCTTATGTCACACAATATGAATTTGCCCGTGCCGGCATCATCACAGAAGAAATGATTTTCGTCGCGCATCGTGAGAATCTGGGTCGTGCCAGCATGGTTGAAGGCGCCGAGCAGCGCCGTGCAGACGGAGAGGATTTTGGCGCGGAAATTCCGGCATTTATCACGCCGGAATTCGTACGCTCTGAGATCGCCGCGGGTCGAGCCATCATTCCGGCCAATATCAATCACCCCGAACTTGAACCGATGATCATCGGGCGCAACTTCCTGGTCAAAATCAATGCCAATATCGGCAATTCAGCCGTTACTTCCTCCGCCGCGGAGGAAGTCGAAAAAATGGTCTGGTCCATTCGCTGGGGCGCAGATACAGTCATGGACCTTTCAACCGGCCGTAACATCCACAATATCCGCGACTGGATCCTGCGCAACGCCCCGGTACCAATCGGCACCGTACCTCTCTACCAGGCCCTCGAGAAAGTAGGCGGTATTGCCGAGGATCTCACCTGGGAAATCTACCGCGATACGCTGATCGAACAGGCAGAGCAGGGGGTAGATTATTTCACTATCCATGCAGGGGTACGCATCGCCCATGTGCCTCTCACGGCCGGTCGCACAACGGGCATCGTCTCCCGCGGAGGCTCGATCATGGCGGCCTGGTGCCTGGCCCATCATCGTGAAAACTTCCTGTACGAACATTTCGACGAGATCTGCGACATCATGCGTCGCTACGACATCTCGTTCTCGCTCGGTGACGGACTGCGTCCCGGCTCGATTGCCGATGCGAATGACGCGGCCCAGTTCGCTGAACTCGAGACACTGGGTGAGCTGGCACGTATCGCCTGGGCCAAAGGGTGTCAGGTCATGATCGAAGGGCCAGGTCATGTGCCGATGCACAAGATCAAGATCAACATGACCAAACAGCTGCGCGAGTGCGGCGAGGCTCCGTTCTACACGCTTGGGCCGCTCACAACCGATATTGCCCCGGGTTATGACCATATCACTTCGGGCATCGGTGCCGCGATGATCGGCTGGTATGGCTGCGCCATGCTCTGCTATGTCACGCCGAAAGAACATCTTGGACTGCCTGACCGGTCAGACGTGAAGGTGGGGGTGATCACCTACAAGATCGCCGCCCATGCCGCCGATCTCGCAAAGGGTCATCCTGCGGCACAGATCCGTGACGATGCCATATCGCGCGCGCGCTTCGAATTCCGCTGGCAGGACCAGTTCAATCTTGCGCTGGACCCGGACACAGCGCGTTGCTTCCATGACGAGACCCTGCCAAAAGAAGCACACAAGACCGCTCATTTCTGTTCCATGTGTGGTCCGAAATTCTGTTCGATGAAAATCAGTCATGACATACGACGCAATGCAGAGCGCGAGCAGGGTATGGAGCAGATGAAGGAAGCCTTCAGAACAGGCGGCAGCAGACTTTATGTCTCTGCTCAGGAAACAGAAAAAGTCTGACCTGCTCCACCCAATATGTTTTCAACCTGATATCGCCCAGATGCTTCGGACAGGATGAAGATTTCTGACCGGAGCATCTGCAGCATGCGTCATAATCCCGATCCCGCGTGACAGCCTTTAGTGGAGTTGATAGAGCAGGTTTCGAGCAGTAACACAGCCTATTGCGCAAGCCTGGCTGATGCAATTGAGGCCCCGACGGAAGCGCCATGACCTATCTCTTCCTCTTCATCGCCATTTGTTCGGAAGTTTTTGCAACGACAATGCTCAAACTGTCCGACAGCTTTAGCCGTCCCATACCAGGATTTCTCACGATCCTTGGCTATAGTGTGTCATTTTACGCCCTGTCATTTACCCTGCGCGTCATGCCGACAGGAATCGCCTACGCAATCTGGTCAGGGGTCGGGATCGTCCTGATTTCGGCCATCAGCTGGTTGAAGTTTCGTCAGGCTCTCGACATACCCGCCATGATCGGGCTTGGCTTCATCATTTTCGGGGTCGTTATCGTTAATGTTTTCTCAAGATCAGTCTCTCATTAATGATTTGATAACGTAAATAACACTCAGAAAACGCGCATCATATTGACGATTGCCCCAGCAAGTTCATATGGCTGGAGTATGAAGGCACGCATGGTCTCTCCCCATATCCTAGACAGCATCGCTCAGGCCCATCAGATCGTTCCTGTCGTCAGGAGTGATCAGGAAGGCCGAAGCGTGACAATAGCGAAAGGGAAGGGGAAACGTACAGGCACCCACGTCAGAAAGCTGGAAAAAGTCGTTCTTTCCGACGAACAGCTACGCCGGGATCTTGCCCATGCTATCGTACGCTGCACGACTTTTTACACTCTCGAACAGCCTCAGGATCTTGTTGACGAGAGCGCGGCGTTTCTCGAGGCGCTCATGCGCCTTTGGGGGAAACGGGGAATCGAGGCAGCAGATGTCTGGCGCGAGATCGACCATCGTCTTCAACTGGGCAACCTGCTGACCCAAATCAACCGCGACATTCCGCTGAGCCCGCAAACAACACGCAAGTTCTGGCGACCGTCCTCAACCAAGCTTCCATGATGGAAAATATCGCCGATACGATTGTTCTTTTCATAATGGCTCTTTCAGCCCTCTGGGGTGGAATGCGGGGATTCGCCCGTGAACTGTTCAGTCTGGCTGCCTGGATAGGAGCTCTTTTCGCTTCAACACGCATTGCACCGCTCATTCTTCCGTGGCTGCTACTCCATATCCATGATGGACTTGCCGCCAGTGCTCTGGCCTATATCATTTCATTCATCGTGCTCCTGCTCGTATTCTCGACAATCGCCCAGCGTTTTGCGACGGGTCTGCGCAGCGTTCTGATTGGTGGCACGGACCGGCTTCTCGGCTGCGGCTTCGGTGTCATTCGCGGCGCGCTGGTGCTAGTGGTTCTTTACATGGCACTCCTTGCGGTCGGTGGTGAAATTACTGCTCACGCTCTCGTTGCAGGGAGCCGGTCCGGTCCTTACATACTGGCAGGCGTGCACATGTTGCAGGGTCTCACACCATATTTCGAGCAACTTCATCTTGCCTTGCCGCCCGCAACAGGCCATGACGCAGCCTTCTGATCGACCCAGCCTCGACCGCCTATGCGTGACCATGCAAAGGAGCGCCACCAGATTATGTTACCCGACACACTTGAAGCTTCGAACCGTCCTTATGAGGAATGTGGCGTCGTAGGTATCTGGGGGGCGCCAGACGCGGCTGCACTCGCAGCACTCGGTCTGCATGCACTTCAGCATCGTGGTCAGGAAGCCGCAGGCATTGTCACGCATGACGGGCAGAAATTCTGTCAGCACAAGGGACTGGGTCTCGTTGGCGATGTGTTCAGTGGTGCCCGTGTCATGGCTTCGCTCCAGGGTAGCGCTGCAATCGGCCATAACCGCTACGCCACGACCGGAGGTACGCTGTTACGGAACGTGCAGCCACTCTACGCTGATTACGAATTCGGCGGTCTTGCGGTTGCTCATAACGGCAATCTCACCAATGCTGCGACACTTCGTCAGGCCCTGGTCAAGCGCGGCTGCCTCTTCCAGTCGACGACAGATACCGAAGTGTTCGTGCATCTGATCGCAATCTCGCTTTACGCCACCGTGCTTGAGCGGCTTGTCGACGCAGCCAAACAGGTCAAGGGTGCCTATTCGGTTGTTTCCCTCAGTCCGGATTTTCTAGTGGGACTTCGTGACCCTCTCGGTGTTCGCCCTCTTATCCTCGGTCGCGTTGCCGATGGAGGCTGGATGCTGGCGAGCGAAACCTGTGCGCTGGATATTGTGGGGGCTGAGTTCGTCCGTAATGTCGAGCCAGGCGAAATGGTCATTATCGACAATGATGGCGTACGTTCCATGCGCCCCTTTGCCCAGACAAGTCCGCGCTTCTGCGTCTTCGAGTACATCTATTTCGCTCGCCCTGATTCCATTCTCGAAAATCATTCTGTCTATGAAGCGCGCAAACAGATCGGGGTTGAACTAGCCCGGGAAAGTGGCGTGGAAGCCGATGTTATCGTTCCGGTACCCGATTCCGGGGTACCCTCCGCCATGGGCTTCGCTGCAGAGAGCGGTATTCCGTTCGAAATGGGTATCATCCGAAACCATTATGTCGGGCGTACCTTCATCGAACCGACAGACCAGATCCGCAATCTGGGTGTCCGCATGAAACATTCTGCCAATACGCCTGTGCTGCAAGGCAAGCGTGTGGTTCTGGTTGATGATTCGATCGTACGAGGCACAACCTCTCGCAAGATTGTTGATATGGTACGCGCCGCCGGTGCAAGCGAAGTCCATATGCGTATCAGCAGCCCTCCGACGAAGCACCCCTGCTTTTACGGTATCGATACCCCCGAAGAGAGCCAGCTGCTTGCAGCAACCCACACGATCGAAAAAATGGCTGAAGTGATTGGCGTTGACAGCCTCGCTTTCATCTCATTCGACGGTCTCTATCGTGCACTTGGTCACGAAGGGCGTGTGGCTGCTGAAGGGCGTTATTGCGACGCCTGTTTTACAGGCGATTATCCAATCGAGCTGGTCGACAAGGACGGACGTCTCGTTGCCTGATAAATCAGGTAGCCTCAGTCTGAAAAAACGGGGCTCAGGCCCCGTTTTCTTTTTTCAGCTCCTTGAGAAACATCGCCACAACCTTGTGGAGATATTCCGGATTTTCACGCCAGTATTGCCTTGGCCGACAATGGCTCAACTCACACAGAACAAATGTCGCCAGTGCCCCGCCAAAAAGTATATCCGAGGCCTCTTCCACATCCTCAATAACGAGCAGGCCCTGATCACAGAATTTTTCCAGCCAGAGCCTCAGTGGAAATGGTCCGTTTTCGCTTGAAAAAAATTCGCGTACGAACCGGCTCGCCTCCGGGTTTCGTGAAACCTCGGAAATAACCACGCGGATAAGATTGAGCCGCTTTTCCTCCATCATTGTTGTACCCAGAGCCTGAAGCCCGAAAACCAGCTTGTCCTCGATCGTCTCGCCCTGGAGCTCGAGATCACGCAGACCCGAAAGCAGCAGACGGTCCCGCAGAAGCTGCTCCACCATTTCCTGCTTCGAGCTGAACATATGGTAGAGAGTTTTTTTCGACATGTTCGAACACTGGGCAATCCGGTCCATCGACGCGCCCGAATAACCATGCTTCTGAAGGACCTGCTCGGCAGCATCGAAGATCCGGTCACGTCTTTCTGCTTCACAAAGCACAGGAGGCCGACCACTATGACGCCTTCCCTGGGTCAGGGGATCATTGATTGATGCGTTAGGGCAGGGTGAAATCACATCTGACATAGTAATTGAATAAACCGCTCCGGCGCTGCATCCGGTCCGTTGACCAGGTTTCGGAAACCGTATAGTTCCCTATGCATGAGAAACTCAAGAGTTTCCGAAAACCTTTTTTACGCAAGCGCGGGGTTGGCGGCTACACTTGAGATCATTGGTATTTTTGGATAGCGCCAGCATGCGAGTATTATCGTCTCTCTCTCCACGAACACCGTGGACCCTGAAGACCTCAACCAGCCTTTCCCTGCGTCTGATTCCCCTTGCTCTTCTGACGCTTGATCTGACAGGCTGCAAACACAAGACTGCTGCCCCGCCACCAGCACCCCAGACGGTCGGTGTCTATACCGTACACCCGCATCCTCTCGAAACAAGCACCTCCCTGCCTGGACGTGTCGAAGCTTTCGAACAGGCGCAGGTACGCCCTCAGGTCGGTGGTGTCATTCTCAAACGTACCTTTGAGCAGGGTACGGACGTCAAGGCAGGGCAGTTGCTCTACGTTATCAATCCGGCTCCCTACAAAGCTGCCTATGATCAGGCCAAGGCGCAGCTTCTGCATGCGCAGGCTGCTGCCTTGAGCATCCGCGCCCAGCTTGATCGCTATCGCCCCCTTGCTGCAGCCAATGCGGTCAGCAAGCAGGAATACGACAATACGTTCTCGTCTGCGAAACAGGCTGAAGCCGATATTGCGCAGGCCAAAGCCAATGTCGACAGCGCGGCAGTCAATCTGGACTGGACACAGGTTCGCTCGCCGATCGATGGTCGCATCGGTCGTATGCTCGTGACACCCGGTACGCTTGTCACGGCAGGGCAGGTGAACGCAATTGCTACCGTGACCCGCATGGATCCCATCTATGTCGACGTCAATCTCGCAACGTCGGATATGCTGCGTCTTCGCCGCGAATTTGCTTCTGGCAAACTGGAGAAGGTTTCAGGCAATGCCGCCGCCATCAAGCTCATGCTTGAAGATGGCAGCAGCTATGACAAAACAGGTCAGTTGCGCCTGACCGAAGTCACGGTTGATCCCGCGACCGGGACGATGGTCGTCCGCGCCGAGTTTCCGAATCCGGATCGCCTGCTCATGCCCGGCATGTATGTTCATGCCGAGATCGCTGAAGGTGTCGATCCGACGGCCATCACCATTCCCCAGCCTGCGATGCAGCGGGATTCCAAAAGCGATCCGTTCGTCTACGCACTCGACAAGGACAACAAGGTCACCATTCGTCCGATCCAGCTCGATCGTGCCCTTGGTGGCGATTGGGTCGTGCTTGGTGGCCTGAAAGACGGTGATCGCATCATTGTAGAGGGCCTTCAGAAGGTCCATCCCGGCGCGACTGTCAAACCTGTCGAGAAGACGGAAGACAATCAGCCCGCGCACGCAGGATAAGAGCTCCTCATGTCACGTTTCTTCATCGACAGACCCATTTTTGCCTGGGTCATCGGGCTGATTATCATGCTGGTCGGCGGCGTCGCGATCCTGCGCATGCCGATTGCCCAGTATCCTTCTATCGCCCCTCCGCAGATCGCCATCACGGTCGATTATCCCGGAGCCTCGGCCGATACGGTCAATAATACGACTGTACGTCCAATCCTCCAGCAGATGTCCGGTCTGGACGGGCTCGAATATCTCTCTGCCTCCTCTTACGGCAGCGGACATATGGAAATCGACCTGACCTTCGTGCAGGGCACCAGTCCCGACATCGCTCAGGTTCAGGTACAGAACAAGCTGCAGCTGGCACAACCCCGTCTGCCGACGGAAGTCGTGGCACAGGGACTGAGTGTCACCAAGGCCGTCAAGAACTTCATGCTTGTTATTGCCTTCATCTCCACCGACGGCAGCATGACCGGCCAGGATATTTCCGACTACGTGGCCTCGAACATTTCTGATCCGCTCTCGCGCGTGACAGGCGTTGGTGACCACACCCTGTTCGGAACAGAATACGCGATGCGTGTCTGGATGGATCCTAACAAGCTGTTCAAATACTCGCTGAATGTCAGTGACGTACAGACCGCGATCCAGCAGCAGAATATCCAGGTATCCTCAGGTGAGCTGGGCGGACTGCCCTCTACCAAGGAAATGGCATTCGACGCCACGATCATCGGCCCCACACGCTTCAGCGATCCCGACCAGTTCAAGAAAATCGTTCTGAAAGTCCAGCAGGATGGTTCGCAGGTTCTGCTTCAGGATGTCGCACGGGTCGAGCTTGGTGCCCAGAACTACAATTTCACTTCGCACTGGAACAACCTGCCTACTGTCGGTATGGCACTGAAGCTCGCTCCGGGCGCAAACCAGATCACGACTGAAGCGGCCGTTCATGCAAAACTTGCCGAACTTGAGCGCTACTACCCGCCGGGACTGAAGACCGTCTATCCTCTGGATACGGAGCCCTTCATCACCCTGTCGATTGAAGAAGTCGTCAAGACCCTGCTTGAAGCCATCGCGCTCGTCTTTGTCGTGATGTTCATCTTCCTGCAGAACTTCCGCGCAACGCTTATTCCGACCATTGCCGTGCCGGTCGTGCTTCTGGGAACATTCGGCGTGCTTGCTGCGATGGGTTACTCGATCAATACCCTGACCATGCTGGCTATGGTCCTTGCGGTAGGTCTGCTGGTCGACGACGCCATCGTGGTGGTTGAGAACGTCGAACGCGTGATGACCGAAAAGCACCTGTCACCCAAGGAAGCATCCCGACAGTCCATGGACGAGATTTCCGGCGCGCTCGTCGGTATCGTGCTCGTTCTGACTGCCGTGTTCCTGCCAATGGCAGCATTCAATGGCTCAACAGGTGTGATCTATCGTCAGTTCTCGATCACGATTGTCGCGGCCATGTGGCTCTCTGTTCTCGTCGCCATGATCATGACCCCCGCACTCTGCGGCTCCATGCTCAAGCCGACGCACGAGAAGCCCGAACGTGGTCCGATTGCCTGGTTCAACAGAAACTTTGACCGTATGACCGAGGGCTACCTCAAAGGGGTTAATTTCCTCGTTCGCCGGCGTGCACTCAGCATGGTGCTGTTTGCCATTCTCACGATTGGTACGGTCCTGCTTTTTGCCCGTGTCCCGACCGGGTTTCTGCCCGATGAGGACCAGGGTATTATTTTCGGCCAGGTGACGATGCGCCCTGGTGCAAACGATGCCCAGACAGCAGCCGTTAACAAGAAGATCACCGATTACGTTCTCAAGAACTACGGCGACATCACTGAGTCTGTCTTTGCCGTCAATGGCTTCAACTTTGCTGGCCAAGGACAGAGCGCAGGTGCCTTCTTTGTCCGTCTCAAGCCGTGGGATGAACGTCCAGGCAGCCAGAATACGACCATGGCTGTTGCCGGAAAGATCATGAAGCATTTCTGGACGGACCCAGAGGCAATCATCTATGCGATCAATCCGCCAGCCGTGCTGGAACTTGGTAACGCCGCAGGCTTCGATCTGGAGCTGGAGGATAATGGCCATCTCGGTCACAAGGCTCTTCTGGATGCACGCAACAAGGTTCTGAGCGCTGCGGCCAAAAACCCGCTGCTTCAGGCGGTACGTCCCATGGGTCTTGAAGATCAGCCACAATATCATCTTGAAATCGACCGCCCCCGTGCCAATGCTCTGGGTGTCACAAACGCCGAAATCAATACGACCATCCAGGGGGCATTCGGCTCGATCTACGTCAACCAGTTCATGCGCAGTGACCGCGTGAAACAGGTCTACATCGAGGGTGAATCATGGGCGCGCATGCGTCCGGAAGATCTCAACAAATGGTATATCCGCAATACTGCGGGTTCCATGGTGCCGTTCAATGCCTTTGCTTCGGGTAACTGGGTCGTTGGCCCCCAGAAAGTCGAAAACTATAACGGCCTGAACGCCTTCGAACTGCAGGGCCAGCCTGCTCCGGGCTCAAGCACTGGCACCGCCATGGCTGAGATGGAAAAGATCATGGCAACCCTGCCGAAAGGCATCGGCTTCGAATGGACCGGCATTTCCTACGAACAGGTTGCCTCTGCCGGTGCAACGGGGCCTCTTTATGCCCTCGCTGCGGTGGTAATCCTGCTCTGCCTTGCCGCTCTGTACGAAAGCTGGGCGATCCCCATTTCGGTGCTTCTCGTGGCTCCTCTGGGCGTGCTGGGCGCAATTGGATCGACCCTGTGGCGCGGTCTGGATAATGACGTCTATTTCCAGGTGGGACTGCTCACAACCGTTGGTCTCTCTGTCAAGAACGCCATTCTGATCGTGGAATTCGCCAAAGAGTTCTTTGAACACGGCGACAGTCTGGAAGAAGCCGTACTCAAGGCAGGTCGTGAACGTCTCAGGCCAATCCTGATGACTTCGATCGCCTTCGTCTGTGGTGTGTTTCCGCTGGCAATCGCCACGGGAGCAGGCTCAGCAGCGCGTGTTGCCATCGGTACTTGTGTGGTGGGCGGTATGCTCTCTGCTACCATTCTGGCGGTCTATTTTGTGCCGGTCTTTTTCGTCGTTATCCTGCGCCTCTTCCGTGTACAGCGCATAAAGGATCGGGTGGACCCTTATGAAAGCCGCAATCAAGCTGCGCAGGGAGAGGGCGCATGAGCCAGCTTAGGAATCTCAAGTCGGTGAGCGCCTTTATGGCGTTCACCATGCTGACCTCCTGCAATCTGGCGCCCAAATACGAGCGCCCGTCGCAGCCAGTCCAGAATGCCTATCCCAAGGATTCAGGCAAGACACAGCCTCTCATCGGGCAGGCGGCTTCGGATATCGGCTGGAAGCATTTCTTCACAGATCCACGTCTGCAGGCCCTGATTGAACTGGCCCTGAAAAACAACCGTGATCTGAGAAGCCAGGCTGCTGCCATCATGGAAGCCCAGGGCAGTTATGAAGTTCAGCACGCCTCGCTTTTTCCGCCGATTGGGGTATCAGGACAGGGACAGTATTTCTCTCCCTCTGACACGGCAGGATTCTCATTCGCGCCCGGTCTGGGACGTGGTGCTTCAATGCTCCGCTATTACGGCATGGGCATTGGCTTCTCAGCGTATGAAATCGATCTCTTCGGACGTATTCGCAACCTGTCCAGACAACAGGCTGAAGAGCTTCTCGGTACGCGTATGAGTGCCCAGTCCGTACTGATCAGTACGGTATCACAGGTTGCCAACACCTATCTTGCCTGGCTGGCAGACAGGGAGCTTGTGCGTGTCACGAACGAAACCCTGGCATCTCAGACCAAAACCCTGAACCTGACCAAGCTGAAATACGATCATGGCGAGGCGGATGCCCTGACGCTGGCCCAGACGCAGACCCAGGTCGAGCAGGCTGCCAGCAACAAGGCCCAATATGAACGTCAGATGGCTCAGGACGAACATCAGTTGCAGCTGTTGGTCGGAGTGCCCTTGCCAGACACGCTCCCACCCCCACAGCCTTTCGGGTCTCAGACCCTGCTCAGCGATCTTCCGGCCGGCCTGCCGTCAGATCTGATCGCACAGCGCCCCGATATTCAGGCTGCTGAGCATAATCTGATGGGCGCCAATGCCAATATCGGTGCGGCCCGTGCAGCATTTTTCCCCAAGGTCACTCTGACTGCGCAGGAAGGGGTGAGTTCGCTACAGTTCAGGCATCTTTTCACGCCCGGTGCCCAGACATGGTCGGTATCGCCCAATATCGAGCTTCCGATTTTCACCTGGGGTCAGAACGAAGGCAATCTGAAAGTCTCGAAGGCGCGGCGTCTGACCCAGATCGCCACCTACGAGAAAACCGTTCAGACAGCTTTCAAGGAGGTGTCGGATGCGCTTACTGCACGCGAGACCTATCTCGCGCAGGACTCGCATCTCAAGGCTCTGGTAGGCTCATCGCAGCAGGCATTCAATCTTGCCATGATGCGCTACAGTACCGGTATCGATCCGTACCTTACGACTTTGACCCAGCAGCGCTCTCTTTACGATGCGCAGCAAAACCTCATTGTTGTGCAACTCGCCCGTTACCAGAATCTGGTAACCCTCTACCGGGCTCTTGGTGGTGGCTGGAGCGCTGCGGATGTTACCGCAGCAGGCACATCACGTGAGGCTCCACGTAGAGGCTGATACAGGAAACCAAGCATGAAACAGGTAAAACTGTGCGCCGCTCTGGGAGTGATGCTGGCCGGGGGGATTGTCCCCCTCGGCCAAGCATGCGCTCAGGATGACGATGACAGCAAGAAGAAGCCGGACATGCATCAGCTTGCACGGTCTTCGGCATTGCCCAAGGCTGAAGCCGATTTCAGCATGTTCAAGTTCCGCCCCCGAGGGGACAAGGTCATCGAACAGCCAGATGCCAATCGCATCCTCTTCAAACGTCCGGACGGAACACCTGACGGCTACGCGCAGCGTCGGGGCAATGCCGTGATCTACTATGATCGCTTCGGCAAGGTCTCGCATGTGCAAAGCCTCGACGACTGACACTGAATAACAGGTAGGCAGGATCCTATTTTCGAAACCTGATCATACAGGGTCTGGTTTCGCGCTTTGCAATCATGGCAACGAGACTTTCTGTCTGCCAGTTATTATTATTTATTTTATTGTTCAGCCAAGATTTGTCGCGGACGATGGGACGTTAGTCCCTAATATCATTTCCCATGTCAGTGATTCCTAGGTCGTCCCGACGCCATGTCAGGGCATGGGCTTGTTCCGTCTCTCCCGGAGGCTCCCTGTTGCGGAGCACTCTGCTTGTCATGGGCGCATTGGCCATGGCCCCGCCCTGTCTGGCAGAGAGCTTTCACGAAGCCATCCAGTCAGCCTGGGACAGGGATCCGGCAAACCGGTCGTTCTCCATTGATGCCAAGGCCTCTGCCAGGAACGCCCGTGCTGCCCAATCCTGGTTTCCGGACGGACCGATCATCGCCGGGCAATATCTGGATGATCACTTTATAGGTTCCAATGTCGGTTACACGACCTATCAGGGTAGCATCAGCGTACCATTATGGTTGCCGGGACAAGGTACGGCGACCATGCGTACCGCACTGGCAGACGAAGCCGTTGCAAAAGCCAGGATCAAGGTACAGCATCTTCTGAGCGCCGTTCGTGTACTTGATCTCGCCAGTAACGCGACTCTTCTCAAAAAAAAAATCGGCAATCTGAAGGCGACCAGTCAGCTGCTGGAACGGGTGGCTCATAGCTCCCATCAGGGATTGACCGCGGGAGAAATTGCAGCTGCCGATTTCGATGCCGTTATTGGCGAAAAAGGCGATCTCGACGCCCAGATTGCTCAGTCAGAACAGGCACTGGAAAGCGCTCGCGCCGAACTCGAAGCCCTGACCGGCACAGACGATATTCCTGATATTCTGTCACTTGACGGACGTATCCTCGGTACTCAGACATTAACACTGGACCCTTCACAGGATCCCCGCATCGAGATGGCTCAGGCCGTTACAAAAAGCGCCAAAGCCGCCTACAGCCTTGCCAGACATTCATACATGCCTGCTCCGCAGGTTGGCGTGCAGGTGCTCAAGCAGGGCCAGTACGCCAGCCCCTGGGATACACAGGTGGGTCTGCAGTTCTCAATGACTCTCCCCAGCGAGGCGCGCAACACGCCCATCGTCATGAAAGAGGTCAAGGCGATGGGAGCCGCGGAGCGAGACGCCGTTCTGGCCCAGAGACAGGTGACTGTCGAATATCGTCGGACACGTGCCAGTCTGGCCTCTGCCCTGACCATGCTTCGTCATTCAAATACGGCACAGCAAGCGCTGGATGCTCGCGCCAGCGATCTCGAGCATGCCTGGAGCGTGGGTGAAACGCCGGTTATCGAATATCTGCGCGCCCGACGGGCAGCGCTTGATGCCGGTCAGAGACGAGCGGAGGCTGATGTCATTTGGCATGCGGCCATGATCAGAATGAGCCTGATGGCTGGACATTATCCATGAAATTTTCTCCTTTGCGTCTCCTGTTTACCCTTCCTCTCTATGCCTCCGTTGCCCAGGCTCAATCGACAGAAAATTGGCCTAACCAGCCGATCGTGATTGCAAAAGAAGCTCTCAGGAGCGAGGCCATTCATACGGCAAAATCTGAGCCTGGCGCTCTGCCGCCACATATCGATGTGCCCGCCTATATTGATCAGGATGACAGACGAAGTGCCCGTATTCATCCGGTGGGGCAGGGTAGGGTACAAACGGTTCTGGTAACGCCCGGAGAGCTCGTCAAAAAGGGGCAGGTTTTGTTCACTTATGACGATTTCAGTCTCAGCGACGCACATCAACGCCTGTTATCAGCTGAAGCCTCTCTCCAGCAGGCCAAGGCACTGCGTGACGATGCCCGTCTCGCCTATGAGCGCGGTCGCGCCTTGCAGGGAGGCGCCGTCTCGCAGGGCGAGGCGCAGAGACGCTATTCCCGCCTCAGGGAAACGCAAGGTACAGTCGAACGGAGTCAGGCCATCGTGCAGAATGAACGCGAACGTCTCGCTCGCTTCAGCTCTTCCTCCGAGCGCACTGACGGCCTTCATTCCGCAGTTATTTCTCCCATCGACGGTATCGTGGACAAGATAACAGTCGGTGTTGGCGAGGAGGTTTCCAACCGGACGGCCCCTGCTGTTGAAATTGACGATCTGAGCAAGGTATGGGTGGTCTCCCAGGTCGGCGAACAACAGGCGACACGGCTCAGTCGTGGTGGCCGTCAACTGACCTGGCCTACACCCGATACTCAGCCGATTGCGTCTCATATCGATCTGATAGAGGGCAGTGTCGATCCCATGACACGTCATGTTCTGGTGCGCAGTCTCGTCGAGAATGAGAAACGTCAGCTGCGTCCCGAAATGCTGGTCAAGACGCGCCTTTTTTCCTCGGATACCGTGAAAGGGGTGCTGATTCCGGAAGCCGCCATCCAGACAATCGGCAGCGAGAAATGCGTTTTCGTCAGGATAGACGACACGCATTACGAAGCCCGAAAGGTTACAATCGGCCCTGATCTGGATGGTATGATCGTTGTGACCAAAGGGCTTCATTCCGGTGAAAATGTCGTCACCGATGGCAGTTTTGTCCTCAAATCCCAGGCCCTCCTGACGCCCCCGGCCCGTCATGAAGAGAGCAAGCGCTGATCATGCGTTTCATGCTTGCCCTGCTGAAAGGCCGCGCCGCTATTCTTGGTGCCGTCGTTCTGCTCATGATTGCCGGTATCGCTGATCTGAAATCGCTCTCTGTCGAGCCTGTCCCTGATATCTCGCCACGGCAGGTGCTTGTCTCGGTAAGGGCGCCGGGATTGCCGACCGAAGAGGTTGAGCGGCTCGTTACCTTTCCGATCGAGACAGTCATGTCCGGTCTGGTTGGAATGACCTCAATGCGCTCGGTTTCGCGCACCGGAGTCTCCGTCCTTTATCTGCAGTTTGATGACGGTACGGACATTTACCGGGCACGTCAGCTCGTCGCCGAACGCCTGCCACAGGCCCGCTCAGCCGTTTCGGTAAAAGGTCTTGCGATCACCATGGGACCGATGGCGACCGGTATGGGTGAGATCCTGCAGGTACAGATCCATGGCAAGGGACGCTCTCTGGCTGCTCTTAACCGGATCATGACCTGGAATGTCGTACCAAAGCTCAGGCTCATTCCGGGCGTCATTGACGTGAATATCAACGGAGGCGCTTCCCAGACCTATCAGGTTGCTCTCAACCCCATGGCGTTACGGCAATTCCAGGTTTCGGTCTCGGACGTCTTCAATGCCGTTGATCGTGACAACGAAGCTGCCGGCGGTGCCTGGATTGAACATAACGACGAACAGCATGTTATCGTGGGACGATCGCTGATCGACAATCTGCACGAGCTGGGTGAGGTTCAGGTCCGGTCCATGCCCAACGGGGGCGTTGTTCATGTACGGGATGTAGGCAAGGTTCAGGAAGGCAATCTTCCCCGACTGGGTGGTGTTACGAGAGACGGAGAAGGCGAGATCGTGGCCGCCGTGGTGCTGCTACAGCAGGGCGCCAATGCAAAAGCCACACTGGCCCGTATTCAGGATGCCCTACCCGGTATCATTTCAACCCTGCCTCAGGGCGTCACTCTCGAACCTTTCTACAGTCGCGCCACTCTGACCGACGTCACCATTCATACGGTGAAGGAAAACCTCGCTCTCGGCGCCTTGCTGGTTCTGCTCGTGCTTCTTGTCGTGATTGGCGACTGGCGAGCCACTATTGTCATCATCTCGGTCATTCCGTTCTCACTGATTGCGGCCATGGTCGGCATGCGCCATCTCGGCATTTCCGCCAATCTGCTCAGCCTGGGTGCTATCGATTTCGGTATGGTGGTCGATAGTGCGCTGGTAATTGTAGAAAGCGTCCTCTCCAGCCAGGCAGCAGCCAATGTCCCGCTGACACAGCGTATTGCTGATACTGTGAGAACTGTAGCCCGGCCGGTCATTTTCGCCATTCTGATCATCATCATGGTCTATCTGCCTGTTCTGACGCTTCAGGGCGTGGAAGGACGCATGTTCAGACCCATGGCACAGACCGTGATTCTCGCGCTCATTGCTTCCCTGATCTATGCCCTGATTGCTGTGCCTGCCTTTGCCGCACTCCTCATGCGTATCCGGTCGGGACATGAAACAGGACATGACCAGATCTCCGATGAAAACAGCATCGGGACAGAACACGATACATTTTTCATCCGTTTTTTGCGACGTGGCTTTGCTCCTGCTTCACGCTGGTGTGTAGCCCATGGCAGAGTCGTCATAGGAATTGCCCTTGTCATCCTTGTCATGTCTGCCGGGCTGACCACCCGTCTGGGAGGGGAATTCATTCCGCAGCTCCAGGAAGGCGATCTGATCGTCACCTCCACACGCCTGCCCGGAATTTCGCTCGATGCCTCACTACGTTCCATCACCCAGATTGAACGGACTCTTCGCCAGTTCCCCGATATCAGGATGCTGGTCAGCAATAGTGGCACTTCGGCCATTCCGACGGACCCTCAGGGTGGAGAGCAGTCAGATACCTATGTCCTGCTCAAACCACGTTCGGAGTGGAAGACGGCCAAGACCCAGGAAGGGTTGATACGCGCCTTTGATACCGCGTTACGCAAGAACAATCCGGGCTCCCTTTATTCATGGAGTCAGCCAATCCAGATGCGCATGGACGATCTTCAATCCGGTGTGCGCTCGCAGATTGCCATAGGGATTTATGGTCCTGACATCGACAAGCTGATGCAGCTTGCCGCTCAAACCGCAAGTGTGGTTGATCATGTCCAGGGGGCAGCCGATGTGGCACCTCAGGATGTTGGTACAATATCCTACTTGCATATCGATGCTGACCGCACAGCCGCCGCTCGCCTGAATGTCGACACGTCCGAAGTGCTTGATGTGGTTGAATCAATCGGCGGCCATATCGGTCCACCGGTTTCACTGCAGGATGCCCTTATTCCTACCGAAGTGCGGATCATGCCTGAGGCACGTCAGACGCTTGACGATATCCGGCTTCTGCCCGTTCTCACACGTGACGACCATACGGTACGTCTTGATCAGGTTGCCCATATCACCATGCGTGATGGTCCCGCTGCCATAAGGCGCAATCAGGGTGAAAGACGCATGATGGTACAAGCCAATGTGCGCGGTCGCGATCTCAGCTCCTTCGTCCAGGAAGCCCAGAGGGCTGTCAGGACGCAGATCACACTGCCACCAGGGTACCGTATCGAATGGAGCGGTCAGTTCCGCAATCTTCAAACCGCTGTTGCGCGACTGGCCATTGTTGTACCGATCACGCTGGTCCTGATCTTCTGTCTGCTCATACTCGCTCTGGGCGATATCTGGATGGCAGGGCTCGTTTTCGTCAATCTGCCCTTTGCAGCAACGGGCGGGATCATCGCTTTGTGGGTGCGCGGCATGCCTTTCAGTATTTCCGCAGGGATCGGGTTTATCGCGCTCTTCGGCGTTGCAACGCTCAATGGCGTCGTACTGATCTCATATATCCGCGGGAAAAGACTTGCGGGCTTCGATGCCGTTTCGGCAGCTGTGAGTGCCGCACGCGAACGCTTCAGACCTGTCATGGCAACAGCAACGGTGGCCTGTCTTGGTTTCTTTCCAATGGCCTTTTCGATGAGCGAAGGAGCAGAAGTCGAGAAACCTCTCGCGTCTGTCGTGATTGGCGGATTGATTTCCTGCACCGCCCTGACTCTTCTTGTATTGCCGACGCTTTATATCAAGATTTCACGGTTTCGTGAAAACCGGGAGAAAAACCCTCTGGTTTCCTGAACCGAACCCAAACGCTCTGGCGGCGTTGCCATGTTATGTTACGTAACCAGCGCATGCAGGCCCGTCCGGGCCTGTAATCCGCTTTTCGTAATTTTCAGAACAATGAAACCGGAGAAAACCCATGCTGTCTTGCATTGGATATGGCGCACAGAAGGCGACCGACCGCTTGGCCCCCTTCAGATTTGATCGCCGGGATACAGGGCCTGATGATGTCCGTATAGACATTCTCTATTGTGGCGTCTGTCATTCGGATATTCATCAGGCACGCAATGAATGGCACAACACAGTCTATCCCTGTGTGCCTGGCCACGAGATCGTGGGGCGCATCAGCGAGGTTGGCAGCAATGTCAGTAAATTCAGGGTTGGCGATCTGGCGGGAGTTGGCTGTATGGTCGATTCCTGCCGCGAGTGCGCCAGCTGCAAGGATGGTCTTGAGCAATATTGCGAAAACGGCTTTGTCGGTACGTATAATGGTAATGACCGTCATGGTCGTGGCAACACCTATGGCGGCTATTCGAAAGCAGTCGTGGTCGATCAGGCTTTCGTTCTGAAGGTACCTGAAAATCTCGATCTTGCAGCTGTTGCACCGCTGCTCTGTGCAGGGATCACTACCTATTCCCCACTGCGTCACTGGAAGGTTGGCCCTGGCCAGCGCGTTGGCGTTGTGGGGCTGGGAGGCCTCGGTCATATGGCCGTAAAATTCGCCCGTGCCTTTGGTGCTCATGTCGTGTTGTTCACCACGTCACAAAGCAAGGTCGAAGACGGACTTCGCCTCGGTGCACATGAGGTCGTGCTATCGAAAGATGACGATGCCATGGCAAAGCAGAATGCAAGTTTCGACTTCATTCTGGATGCTGTCGCCGCTGATCATGATATCAACGTCTATCTGAACCTGCTCAAGCGCGAAGGAACACTGGTTCAGGTCGGGGCACCCGAAAAGCCTCTACCTGTTGCCGTATTCAGCCTGATCATGAAACGCCGTAATTTTTCCGGCTCATTGATCGGCGGCATTGCAGAAACGCAGGAAATGCTCGATTTCTGCGGCAAACACGGCATCACCTCTGATATCGAGATGATTGCCATGGATGAAATCGAAACAGCTTATTCACGGATGATGAAATCAGACGTGAAATACCGCTTCGTCATCGATATGGCGACGCTCGAAAACGCCGCCTGAAAGTTCTGTCCCTGGTCTTTCCTCTGAATTGTCAGGGGGAGATCAGCAGATCTCGATCGGTATATTCGCCGTTTCAAGCTCGGACAGCGTCTCGGGCTTGATCTGGCTATCAGTAAGAATGCGTGCGAAATCCGACAAAGAGGTAAGGCGATGCAGCCCCCCCTGACGGAATTTTGTGCTATCGACCAGCAGAACGGTTTCGTCCGCAATCGCCATCAGTGCACGCTTGATCTTGACGACATCCTGATCGTTCTGGAACGCTGTGTCGCCCGAAACAACGGATGTTGACATGAACATGATATTGGCACGCAAGGAGCGCGCAGCCTGCTCACATACCAGCCCGAAAAATGCATTGCGCGAGTTACTGTAATCGCCGCCAAGACAGATAATCTTGATGCCAGGGAAGGGCGCAAGGGACTGCACAACACCAACCGCATTGGTGATGACTGTCAGTGGAGCCCTGGCCGGAAGAAGCGGAAGCATTTCGGCAACGGTCGTTGAGTCGTCGAGGATAATGACCTGCCCAGGTTCGATCATTGAGACAGCGCGCTGGATGATTGTCTTCTTCAGATTCGCCGCACGGTGCTGTCGATAGGCAACGTTCTTTTCTGTACGGGCACGGTTCTTGAGCGTGATACCCCCATGGATCTTGTCAATCAGGCCCTGATTTGCCAGGGCATGGGCATCACGATGAATGGTCATTCGACTGACATCGAAATGATCAGCCAGAGATTCTATACTTGCATTACCCTGCTCGAATAGCAGATCCAGAATCTGCTGCTGACGCGATTTGAGGTTCTGACGCTTGATTCCCGGAAAATTCTCCATGGAGGGCGCTGACCTGATGTCATCACTCATTTTCTCAGACTGCCTTTGACGAGGGTACAATAATTGACAGGACAAACTATACTCAGAAACAAGATAACAAAAAATATCACAAATGTATCATTATAACAAGGTGCATCCTGCCGAAGTTATAGATGAAACTCCTGTAATACGATGTTTTACCTCACAAGAAGGTAAGGCAGGCTGTACCTATTTATATCACACATCACACCTTTTTGTGATTTTAATAACATATGCATTCTCTCTAGAACAGATGCTGGCTTAGCCTTTCCCGGAGAGCCCGCCATATGGACAGAGAGGGAAACATGGGTGCGCCCTATCTGATCGGCATTGATTGTGGCTCAACGACAGCCAAATCAGTCGTTTTTGCTCCCGATGGCCGTATTGCCGGAACAGGCCAGGTCCGTATTCCCCAGCTTACAAAAACGCCTCGTCATGTCGAGCGTGATATGAACGAAGCCTGGCGGTTGGTGGCCAAAACCATTCGCGATGCCCTAGACGATGCCGACTGTAACGGGGCAGATATTGCCGGAATAGGAGTCACAGCTCATGGTGACGGACTCTTTCTGCTTGATCGCAGCGCACAACCTCTCGGTCATGGCATCATGTCCCTTGATAGTCGCGCCTTTGCCCTCCATGGAGAATGGAAGCGCTCGGGACAGCTGGATGCGTTGATGCCCATCGCAGGTCAGCGGCCTTATCCGTATTCTGCCAATACGTTGCTGGCCTGGATCAAACATTTTGAACCAGAGCGCTATAGAGCAGCAGGAACGGTATTCTTTGCAAAGGACTGGCTCAGATTCTGTCTCACCGGCCAGATTGCGACCGAACTGACGGAAGCCAGTACTGCTTTTACCGATCTTCACACACAGGAGTACAGTCAGGAGATTCTGGAAGCTCTTGGTCTTGAAGACATCGCCAGCGCGTTCCCCCCCATGCTGAGCTCCTGCGATCAGGCCGGGAAAGTGACAGCAGAAGCAGCCCGTCTGACGGGTCTGCTCGAAGGTACGCCTGTCTCGGCAGGACTGCATGATGTCATAGCAGCGGCTGTCGGTCTTGGGCAGATCTCTCCCGGAGACATGACCGTAACGGCCGGTACATTCTCGATCAACGAAGTCATAAGAGACCGTCCTCTTGTCGGATCGGAATGGGCCTGCCGAGCCGGATATCGTAAAGGTCTGTGGAACTGCATGGCTATTTCTCCGGCCTCGGCAAGCAATCTGGAGTGGATGGCGCGCTGTGTCGCGCCGGATACCCCGGATTCTGCCGCGATGCTCATCGATTCCTGTATCGGGAGATTTGAAAGCCAGCGTGCATCCCGCCAGATCCCGCTCTACCATCCCTATCTTTTCGGGTCGCCCTTCGAAGCGCCGGCAACGGCCTCATTTCTGGGTCTGCAATCCTGGCATGACCGCGTGGATCTCTTCCAGGCCATGATTGAGGGAACAATCTTCAATCATCGTCATCACGTGGACGATCTTATGCAAACGGGCCCGGTCACCTCTATCGGTATTTCAGGAGGAGGAAGCCGTCGGCCCGAGATAGGTCAGATTTTTGCTGATATTCTGGGGCGTCGTGTCATGACATCCCCCGTGCGTGAAGCCGGCGCCCTCGGCGCGGCCCTGACCGCAAGCGTTGCCTGCTCGATCCATAATTCCCTCGAAGAGGCAGTCGCCTCGCTTGCCATGCAACCCCATCATTTTACGCCCCGGACTGAACTCTCGGGCTTCTATGATGATGTCTATGACCGCTACAGAGCCACAGCCCGCCTTCTGGAACCTTACTGGCCTTCTCTGCACGGCCCTCAATGCAGGCCGGATGCATTCGAAAGCGGAAACTAGGCACCAAATGTCTGCGCGCCACACACAAGCCGCTCCACACTTTTCGACAGATCGAGAGCCCTGATGATTCATAGTGCCCCACAGGTCGGTTCCACTCGTTTTGATGTCACGATTATCGGGGCAGGGATCAATGGCGCCGGTCTGTTCCGGGAACTCGCCCTCCAGGGTATCAATGTCCTGTTGATTGACCGTGGAGATATCTGCACCGGGGCTTCGGCTGCGCCTTCAAGACTGATCCATGGCGGGATCAAGTATCTTGAAACAGGCGAATTCCGTCTCGTGGCGCAATCCACTCTCGAGCGCAACCTGCTGCTTCGCAATGCGCCCCATATGGTTACACCACTACCAACGGTCATCCCTATATGTTCCTGGTTCGGAGGGATCCTGCCTTCAATCAAGCGTTTTTGCGGAATCAAGACCAGACTGGCTGACAGGGGAGTGATAATTACCGAGATTGGCATGCAGATCTATGACTTTCTCGGTCGGCGCGAGCGGGTCATGTCGCGACATCATCTGTCGTTCGGCAGGGCTGTCAGGCGTAGATGGCCACATATGACCCGCAAGGTCATTGCAACCGGGCGTTATTATGACGCAGCTATCTCCCAGCCGGAGAGACTAGGCTTCGAATGTGTTGAAGACGGACTTCGTCTCAACCCCGGCTGTGCGGTCAGAACCTACACACACGCTTCATCCTTCAGGGATGGCATTCTCACCCTCAGGGATATATCCAGCGATAAAGTCGAACATGTATATACCGAACTGATCATCAATGCAGGCGGCGCGTGGATTGACACGATCAACGCGCAACTCGGTTTCAACACACGCTATATCGGTGGGACCAAAGGGTCGCATCTCCTCATACATCATCCGGAGCTCCTTCGTGAACTTGACGGACAAATGGTGTATTTTGGCACAGCAGACGGGCGGATCTGTCTTGCCTACCCATTCATGGGTCACGTGCTTGTCGGTTCTACTGACATTCCGGAGCAGGATCCTGACAGGGCCTGCTGCAGCCAGGATGAACAACGTTACATGCTGACCATGCTTCAGGAACAGTTTCCGGGTTTCCGCTTCAGCGGCCAGGATGTGATCTATCATTATTGCGGTGTAAGACCGCTGCCCGCGATGCGGGCTGATAACCCCGGTGATATCAGCCGAGATCACGTCATCCATCTGGACTATGCAGGCACTACACCGGTTCTTTCACTTGTGGGCGGCAAGTGGACAACCTTTCGAGGCCTGGCAGAAGAGACAGCCGACAAGGTGCTTGCACTGCTTCATCGGCAACGTCACGCCTCATCACGAATGCGTGCCATAGGTGGTGGAACAGACTATCCGACGCGCAGAACACGCGAAACCTATCTTCGTCAGTTTGCGAAAAAACATGATCTTTCTTTCGAAAGAGCTACGATCCTGTTTGAGCGCTACGGCACAACTGCAGAAGCCGTTGCTGCCTATTGCACAGGCTCACCCGACCGGGCGCTGAACAGCTTGCCGGATTATACACGCAACGAAATACTTTATATCACCGAGAATGAACTCGTACGCAAAGCGAGCGATCTTTTATTCCGTCGCTGCCCGATTGCGCTTTCCGGCTTGCTGAACAGATCGGTAATTCAGGAAATCTGCATGATCATGGCCGAATCCCTGGGCTGGACAGCCAAGGATTGCGATACCGAAACAGAAGAAAGCTGGCTTATCGCGGTAAAATATCACGGCGTCACCGGGAAAACAGACACCCAACCGGCAGCATGATCCGCATACAGGAAATCTGTCACCACTCTGTGATGATAACGACCAGATCACATAAACGGTAAATGCCATATAACAAAATAAACAAATCCTAGTATTCTGAAATCAAACACTTTATCTTGTTTTTAACTACGAACAATCTCTAAATCATATCAATGTGAACTTTTTTCATGATATTTTCTCTGTAAATCCGTTAGAAAACTTATAATATAACATGAAAATGTTACATGATGGTTGCTACGTGACGGAGAGAGAATACGATGCCGAGAAAGCCCCTCTGGATCGGAACCAGCTGGAAGATGAACAAGGGTCCGACAGCCGCCAGGGATGCGGCCGCTCAGATCGCATCGATCGTCGTTCCAGAGACGGTCACGCCGTTCGTCATTCCCCCTTTCACCTCTCTGGAAACAGTTTCAGAGAGCCTGGGGAAAACATCTTGGCATGTGGGAGCGCAAAACATGCACTGGGAGGACGAGGGTGCGTGGACGGGGGAAATTTCGCCCCAGATGATACGGGAGTGTGGCGCTGATATGGTCGAGCTCGGCCATTCAGAGCGGCGCGAACATTTCGGGGAGTCGGACAGAACGGTCAATCTCAAGGTGAAATCAGCCATTCGTCATGGCCTTCGTCCCTTGATATGCATAGGCGACAGCGCTGACGAATATGCCTATGGCGTCACACATGAGACTTTGGCACGTCAGACGAAAATTGCGTTGCATGGTCTGATATCAGATCAGATCGGTACTGTCCTGCTGGCCTATGAACCTGTCTGGGCCATCGGGGCAAAAGGGAAGGCAGCAGAACCTCATTTCGTGGGTGTGGCCCATACGCGTTTACGCCGTGTCCTTTGTGAACTCATCGGGGAAGAGAACGCGCTACGTATCCCGATCCTGTATGGAGGCAGTGTCTCACTCGACAACGCGGCACAATACACCGCACTGAGAGATGTCGATGGCGTATTTATTGGGCGCTCAGCCTGGGACCCTTCAGGTCTGGCAGCAATCATGCAGTCGGTAGCGTCATGAGCAACGCAATCGGTGTCGAGAGCAAGGCGGTCTCAGCCAGACGGCGGGAAATCCTTGATTATGTGCTGGAAAATGGCGGCGCGCAGATAGAGGAACTTGTCGAGCGTTTTTCAACGAGCCGTATGACGATCCACCGTGATCTCCATGCCCTTTCCGAACAGGGGCTGGTACGCAAGGTACATGGCGGTGTCACCATGCTCGCCAGCGGTGTCATGGAGACAAGCGTCGTTCACCGCATGCGTCGTGCTTCCCGCGAAAAGCAGGCGATTGCCCGCGTAGCAGCCAGCTTCATAAAGGCTGGTGATATCATTGCACTGGATGACTCAACAACCTCGCGTACCCTGTCTGAAAACCTTCCTCTGAGTATGCCTCTTACAGTGCTTACAAACAGTATGGGCATCGCCACACAACTCGCGGGGGCAAGAGATATCAGTCTGATCTGCCTCGGGGGCAAATACCATCCGCGTTTCGATGCCTTTCTGGGTATTCTTTGCGAGCAGGGAACGAAATCACTGCGGGCCAATACCCTCTTCATGTCCGTCTCGGCGGTTCGCGATCTCGGCGCCTACCACCAGGAGCAGGAAATCGTGAAATGCAAGATGGCGCTGATGGAAATCGTGGACCGGCGCATTCTGATGATTGACAGTCAGAAGTTTGAGGTGACCGCGCTGAACCGTTTGGCCAGCCTCACCGATTTCGACATTGTTATCACTGATTCTGGCATATCCGAGAGCCGAAAGAACCGGATGCTTGATGCCGGCATCAATCTCTATGTTGCACAGCTCGATACGACTTCCCCCGCAACACAGGGTTCTTCCCTCCAGAAACAGAACTGAGGAAACATCATGAAAATTGCAGTAGGTGGCGATAGCGCCGGTGAAGGTCTTGCTCAGCAGATTGTAGCTCATCTCAGAACAAGAGGAATTGATGCAGTCGATCTGTCCCGCTCGACTGATGCAGAAGATGAACTCTACTCAGAGCTGAGCGAACGTGTAGGTCACGCCATTCTATCCGGTCAGTATGAACGTGGCATCCTGTGCTGTGGAACAGGCATTGGCGTCGCCATTTCAGCAAACAAGATCCCAGGTATTCGTGCAGCGCAGGCACATGACACCTATTCGGCCGAACGTGCTGCATTGTCGAATAACGCCCATATCATCACCCTTGGCGCACGAGTGGTCGGAACTGAACTGGCCAAGACGATTGTAGACACTTTTCTCGCGAAACAGTTCGACCCCAAAAGTGCATCGGCACGCAATGTCGATGGCATTGATGCCCTTGATCGCAAATATTCTCCCAATTCCTGCAAATAGCAGGGGAGCAGCATCAGAAAGATATGCTCCTCATGAAAAAATTCCTGCTGGCGCTGTCAGAGCGAGAGGAACCGATCGGATAGTAATGGTTCGTGCCATGATCGGGCATTGAACGCGATCAATTGCCACTGCCAGCAGAACTTGTCAGAAACCGGGATCCGGACCTTGTCCATGTAGCGGATATCCGTGTGTCATGCAGGTCCATGGCGCTCGAAGTCTGGCATGGACCGCCCCCACCCTCCGGATGGGCATGACATTCCCAGTCAGTTCCATATTCGACCTGGGCGAACCTACCTGATGTAGGGGGGAGACAAATGCTCCGCCCTTTTCCTGTCTTATGCGCCGCTTATCCACAACCTTACCCACGAACGCATCCACGAAATCTGTGGGTAAGTCAGTCTGCTCTGGTGTGCCGGATGGCCCCGTCCTCACTGAGAGCAAAACGGGAGTTATGCTGCGAATAGAAGCGATAAGTTGCAAAACCCAGTCCGGCATAGGCAAGCAGCAGCAATGCAGGCACAGGATTACCATGTATGAGCGCCCGCGCCATATCGGCGAAGAGCGGAACGATCATGATCAGACAGAATAAAATGCCCAGAAGAGGGGTGACACCAACCCACCATCCTCTGATTCTGACTCCACCCAGTGGCACACTGAAACTGCGTGGCATATCCGGGTGCATATTGCGTTGCCAAATGACCGTGAAACAGACGATTCCAAAGGCTGCAGCCGTACCGATGCTGACCAGGTCGCTGATTACATCAATCGGCAGCGTGGCCGTGGCGAGCGCCACGATAACTCCAAGCAGGATCGTCCCGGTCCACGGCGTATGATAGCGTTTATGTACATAAGAGAAGATAGGGGGCAAAAGCCCGTCGCGGCTCATGGCAAAGAAGATACGCGTCTGACCATAGAGCAGACCCAGCAAAACAGAGCAAAGTCCGATCGTCGCCCCCAGATTGACGAACAGGGCAAGCCAGGGCTGATGCATGGCCTTGACCGCAATCGAGAGTGGATCGGCAACATTGAGCTGCTGGTAGGGTACAATGCCGATCAGGATGGAAGCGACACAGACATAAACGAAAGTGCAGATCGCCAGACTGCCGATTATACCGATCGGCACATCACGCCTTGGATTCCGTGCCTCTGCAGAAGCTGTCGAGACCGCTTCAAACCCGACATAGGCAAAGAATATGATCGATGCAGCGCGAAACATTCCGGGAATGCCGTACTGAAAGCCGCCCCGATATTCAGGGATGAAGGGGTGCCAGTAAGCCGGGTGCAAAGCAAACAGACCGCAGATAACAAAAAGAAAAAGTACACCAACCTTGATGAAAACAATGATCGTGTTCACCCGGGCAGATTCCTGCACGCCACGAACGAGACAGGCCGTAACCACAGCAATCGCGAGCATCGCCACCAGATCACAACGCCAGCCGAACGTGATGGCCATGCCACCACTCCCGGGAACTGTCTGGAATGTTGCCTGGCTCAACCCGGCAGGCACATGAAACCCGAAACTTGATAAGAGGCTGGTAGCATAGCCTGAAAGCCCGGAAGCAACGGCAGCACACGAGATACCGTATTCGAGTAGAAGCAACCATCCTACCGTCCATGCGGCACGCTCGCCCATTGATACATAGGCATAGGAATAGGCTGAACCCGAGACCGGAAGGCTCGATGACAGCTCACCGTAGGAAAAAGCGGTAAAAAGACAGGCGAGGGCGGCAATCACAAAGGATACGAGAATGGAAGGGCCAGCATATTCTGCTGCGGCAGTGCCCGTCATGACATAGATGCCGGCTCCGATCGTCGAGCCAACGCCCAGCATGACGAGCTGAGTTGCCGTAAGCGAACGCTTGAGGCCGTTCGTCTCGTAATCGGCCGTAACCTGCTCGAGCGTCTTGCGACGGCTCGTACCAGCAGAAGGGAGGAGTGGAGGTGCTGACAGGTCAGGAATGATTGTAGTCGCCCATGTCTGAAAAAACCGATCATGCCGGATCGGCTGTCAAAGTGGAAATAATTTCGTTATCAAAAGAGAACGAGTAGCAGCAGTGATACCAGTCCGGCACCCATGCAATAGAAAGCGAAAGGCGAGAGAGCCCACCGATCGTGGTTGCGGAAATATTTGAGTAGCACGGCAGTGCTGACAAGCGCTGTAATCCCCGCGGCCACGGCCGCAATCACAGAGATCTGCGCTATATCATGGCTTACATCCATATGACGGAGCTGCCAGGCCTCATGCACCGTCGCCGCCAGAACGGCGGGTTGGGCCATCAGAAGAGAAAAGCGTGCCGCTGTCTCATGATTGAGGCCACAGACAAGCCCTGCGTTGATTGTCGAGCCGGAGCGCGAAATACCGGGAAACAGCGCCAGACACTGCCAGAGCCCGATTACCAGCGCATCCTTGGCCGACATGTCGGCGATAGCCCGTTGGGGACGGCGCCCCTTGTAGGAACGCATCCATTCGGTAACGAGAAGAATGAACCCGTTCAGGAAGAGGAAGAGGGCCACCGCTATGGGCGTCCCGAAAATGACCTTGAGACGATGCTCGAACGCCGCGCCGAAAATGACCACAGGGATTGTGGCCACAACCAGAAGTACCAGAATACGTATGGCTTCTTCACGGCGCGTCGCGCCATGCAGTCCTATTGCCCCGGTGAAAATTGCCAGCCAGTCACGCCAGAAAAAACAGAAGAGTGCGACCAGCGTACCAAAATGCAGCATGGTGAGAAACGGCAGGAACAACTCACTGCGCTCATCCAGATTCCAGTGAAGCAAGGCCGGTATGAGTACCGCGTGACCGAGACTGCTCACGGGAAAAAGTTCGGTCAGTCCCTGGACGATTGCCAGAACCAGTGCTTGTAGCAGCGTCATGTCAGCTCAGTATGAAATAAATGTTTCTATCTCCTGCCTGACTGCGCTCTGGATCGCAAGCCCGTGCTTGACGATCATCGCAAGTCAGGCGAAGAGTTCCGCTGTTATAACAGGCAGGTGAGCAGAGATGGCGGCAAAAAACCAGGGTGGCGCAATTCTGGCAAGTGCAATGGTTCTTGCCCTTGCGACAGGTTTCGCCGCCTATGCTGTCGCCCAGCGCCACGGCCCCACAGGCGACACGCAACGTCTCCATGCACGGTTTGTCTCGGCCAACGGACTTAACCCCGGGGCTTCTGTTGTGATGGCAGGTGTACGCGTCGGAACCGTTTCTCGTGTTTTCCTGGATCCGAAAACCCAGATGGCTCAGGTCGATTTTTCGATAGATCGTCATCTCTCCCTGCCTCAGGATACGAGTCTGTCCATTGCTGCTCCGAGCATGACTTCGGAGAATGCCCTTGCCATCACCCCAGGCACTTCACATGACCGCTTGCAGGGTAACGGCATGATAACCAATACCCAGGCGCCGACTTCCCTTGAACAGCAGGTCAGCAACTATATTTTCGGTTCGGGTATTCAGTAAGAGATTACGTCATTTTGTCTGAGAAAAAGGCCGAAGCGTTCAGGCCCGGCTTTCCTCAGTCATTGAGGGGATAGAGCGCGAGCAGACGTCTCTGCTTGCGCCAGTAACGCAGCATCGTATAGGCACCACAGGTTTTCCAGCCTCTGGCCCGGTTCAGGGCACCTATGCGGAACGCTTCACGATAATGATAGAACTGGGCACGATAGGCTTCCCAGAGTGTCGTTCGGGAATCCCAGATATGGGTTGCTTCCGAACCGACCCCGTTCAGTTCGATAATCTCGAAATCTTCTCCACGGCGCAAAGCGTCAATCGAAGCCGCCTTGACATCAATTCTTCCAAAATGGAATTCGCTGACATCACCGATGATCTCGTCCAGACGGCGGGTCAGGGCAGGGGTGGCATCCTTGCAGCCGTTACGGAAAATCGATCCCTTGCAGTGATTACCGGTAAAGACCAATTGTACCGGCTCTCCGAGAGCCGGAACCTCTTCGAGACGTCCTTCAAGACGCGGAAGATAGATATCAGGCAGGAGATTGGTGCGGGTATCGCGCGAAATCAGCTCCCGGATGGTCGCAACGCCATTCCCTTCCAGAACAGGGGACTCCTTGTAGGTAATGGAAGTAATCCGTCCTGAGGAAGATCCGGGTTCACGAATATAGAACAACCCGGCCTCGACCGGACCTTCTGCCAGCGCCTGGGCCAGGATGCGCACGGCTGACGGAAACTGTTTCAGAACAGGCAGCAGATCCGCCTCGCTCCTTACGAGCTTTACTCCGGTCCCGTTACAACCGATATCCGGTTTGATCACGACCGGAAAACCGATATTCTTTCCCTTCATGGCAGTGACAATAGCTAGTGCATCATCATCCCGTCGTCCCTTGCGGAGCATATGGGTGATGTAAGGGGCTATCCATTGATTGGCCACCGGACCGGCAAGATCGAGAATGCCGCTCTTGCTTTCACCGCACAGCCCCCCCGTTTCAACACGGGGATTGGCTGCGCTCGGGATACTGAAATCGCCGTAACGCAGACCCAGAGCGATCCAGTACAACACAATAGGTGTGTAGAAAACAGATCCGGGCCAAAACTCGAACAGGGAGAGCGGATGAGGATCTTTCGTCTCCTCGACCGCAAAATCATCGAATGGCGAGGACAGGTCAGGCGAAATCTGAAGCATCGATTGGTCAGTCACTAAAGGTCTGGAAACGCGCAATCAGGCGCCCGACAAAAAGAATGGTCATGATGAATCCCGCTATACCAAACCAGCGCCACCCAGCCATGTGGGTCGACATCCATCCTCCGATATGAAGCGATACGCTGAAAAGAAGGGATGTCCAGATCAGTGTAGCGACAACAGCACTGACTGCAAAAGAGCCAAAAGGTGCCCGGAAAAAGCCGCAGGCCGTGTAAAGCGGCAGGCGCGCGCCCGGGATGAAGCGACTGATTACCACGGTACGCACCACGTTACGGTGAAACCAGCTTCGTCCCTTATCATGGCGGGGCAGGGTCAGCCAACGCCTGGCAGGAGGCCATTTGGCACCTACGGCGCCAAGCCCGTACAGCCCGAGGTCACCTACAGCAACCCCGATATAAAGGGCGACCAATGCCAGCGGAACACTGAGGCGCCCTTCATCCACGGCCATGGCGGCAATCATGGTCGTAGCATCTTCCAGAATGAAGGTGCCGATAATGACAGCAAGAGCTTTCGACCACCAGGCCGCTCCCGCAACCGAAAGAAGATGATAGAGAGAACTGCTGCGAAAGGAGGCACCACTGGACATGGCGCTCCATGTGCCACGCCCGCAGAGAAAATACCAATATCAGATACTCCAGACTCGCAAATCACCTGCCAGGATATCGCAATGCCCCGTCAGGTGGCTGGTCTTGGGTAGCAGACAGGCATACCCTCACTGCAAATTCACAAAACAGCCGCCATCGACCAGCAATGAAGCTCCCGTGACATATCCAGCCAGGTCAGATCCAAGAAACACGATCGGGCCGGCCAGATCCTCGGGTCTGCCGAACCGTCCCAGAGGGATGCGCCGGATCATGGCTTCTGCTTTCGTCTCATCCGCCAGATCCTGTTCATTGATTGCCGTGCGGATGGTACCAGGCAGTACCGAGTTACATCTTATGCCATGCCTGCCCAGTGCTATTGCGGTCGATTGCATGAGCGAATGCACACCTGCTTTGGTCGACGTGTAGTGACTCTGGAACTCGCCTCCAACCAACGCCGAAATGGAGGATACGGCGATAATAGCGCCACCACGTCCCTGCCGGACCATCTGGTTTGCAGCAGCCTGAACCATGAAATAGGCGCCGAGCAGATTCACTTCCACCGTTCTTCTGAGCGTTTCGGAAGGAAGATCAAGAAAGGAATGAAAAGGACAGATACCGGCATTGCTGACAAAGATATCCAGGCCTCCGAGACCTTGCACTATGGTCTCGATAAAGCACGTCGCTATCTCGGCTGCAGAGACATCGCCTTGCAGATAGACTGCCTTGCGTCCCAGCGACGTGATCTCGTCCAGAAGCGGTTGGACAGTCTCTTCTTCTGCGATGTCAGAAATGGCAACATCCGCGCCATGGCGAGCAGCCTCCAGAGCCGCTGCCCGACCAATTCCCGACGCGCCTCCTGTGATCGCAAAAATTCTGTTCTCGAGCAGCATATATCTTCATATATCTTCCTCCCGCAGGACTGTTCTGGATAAACCGACCAGTAGAAATTACCTTGCTCTCCCGTGCCGCTGCACAAAACAGGCCGGTCGGAAAACCACTGGCGAAAATGCAAAACATGCATTTCTGGCAGCTTTATCAGGACAGATCCTTGAGAAGCGGGGTGAGCGCCTGCATAGCCAGGGCAAAAGACAAAGCACCGGGATCGGGATACCCTTTACTATGATCTCCATGGGTCTTGGCACGCCCGCGCCTGGCAGCAAAAGCCTTGGTTGCCTCAGCTCCCCGATGGGCTTCCTCAACCGCTCCGGTCCAGATCACATCCAGATTGTGTCCAGAGGAGCCAGTGCCTTCCAGAGCTTCGACGAACGGTACCAGAGCATCGACCATGGTCTTGTCTCCGATCTCGGCCTTGCCAATACTTCGGATGCGGTGAGCACCCTTGATTACACCCTGCACCAGAACCTTCACGTCAATAGCCGCATCATCATGCAGAACCGTCGAAAACGCGAAAAGCGCCTCCCCCCACAGGGCTCCGGATGTTCCTCCTGCCCGGTCACCCCATGCATCCGCGGCAGCCTCCATCACCGTGCGGGCGCCTGCACCGGCTGCAGAGGCGGCCTGGGCCGCTCTGGCAGCAGCTCGGGTGCCACGTGCCATTCCCTGACCATGATCGCCATCACCGGCAATGGCATCGATACGGCCAAGCCTGTCCTCTTCATCCTCCATGGTGCGGGCAAGACACGCCATGGCACGGGCAATACAGGCTCCGGCCTTTTTACCGGTTGCGTTCGGGGCCGGTTCATAATGGACCGGTAATTCGGCCATAGCCTGACTGGAAGCTGCGACCCAATCGCCTTTGACTTCATGACGACAAAGGGCAGGAGAATTGACCGGCGCCCGCCAGAAACGCTCCAGTTCCTCATCGAGCCATGTAATTGTGAGTGAACAGCCATACATGTCGAGGCTTGTGGCATAAGAACCCAGCAGCGGCGCAACAAGAGTAAGCCCGTCGCGCTCGAAAAGGGCCTCCAGCTCATTCCACAACACAAAAAGCTCTTCTGTTGTCGTGGCGCCCGCCCCGTTGAGCAACACGGCCAGGCGCTTTGCTTCTTTCGGACGTTCGGCCATGACCCGAGAATAAAGCTCGGCAGCGATCTCTCCTGGTGAGGCTATGTCACGTTCCTCGATACCGGGCTCGCCATGAATACCAAGACCCAGCGCCATGCGTCCCTGGGGAATGGTGAATATCTTCTCTGGCGCGCCGGGCAGGGCGCAGCCATCGAAGGCGATGCCGAAAGACCGAGTATGGGCATTCGCCTTGCGGGACACAGCCTCAACAGCATCAATGTCATATCCGGCGTCAGCGGCAGCCCCCATGATCTTGAAAACTATAATATCGCCTGCCACACCACGACGGCGCTCTGGCGTTTCTGGTGGAGCGCTTGCGACATCGTCAGTCGTGACCACAATGCGCGTGTCGATGCCTTCAGCGCGCAACCTTTCGGCCGCGATACCGAAATTGAGATTGTCACCTGCGTAATTGCCAAACCCCATCACAATACCCCCACCACGATGAGCAAGTCTGCCGATCGTCGCCACGGCCTGGATCGACGGCGAGGCAAAAATACCGCCCATCACAACCGCATCGGCAAATCCCTGTCCAACGAAACCACAGAAGGTAGGGTAATGGCCTGATCCACCCCCGACGAGGACAGTTACCTTGCCTTCGGGCCCGGGTTGAGCACGTAGCGCACCACTCCGCACGGGACGTACGATATCCTGAAAGACATGATTGAACGCACGTAGGCCATGCGTTGCGAAATCGTCTTCATTTCCACAAATATCGACCATGTTTCTCTGTTCCGGTTATGAGCCCGAGAGGGCCTAATACAGCAGGGGGTCTGTGACGTTCAGATCAGATTCAAGCGTTCTTTTAGGCGTCAGGCCACGACAAAGCAGTTCTTCGTGATAGATACTGACTGCCTCAGCCGGGGTCAGCCGCCGTTCGACGACAGCTCGCATCATGGCGATCATCGTAGGCGAATGCTCCGCATCCAGGATCTTGCGTCCGAAAAGCGCCGCTCTCGCACCGCTGAGCTGCGCCTGATGAAGGAGTTCAAGACAATCGCGCGTGGTGCCGCTGCCCCCTCCCATGATACCGACGATCAGAGAAGGGTCATACCGGCAGAGAGCCTCAAGGGAACGTGAACCGTTGAAAGCAAGTTTGAGAAATTCCGGGCGTTCTTCCTCATGCATGCCTGCAAGGGCGCGGCTGACCATATCATTGAGAAAACAGCCGTAATCAGCCTTGTCGAGCAGCGGGAGAGGGGGATTGAAGACTTCAAGAAAATGCCTCACGCCAGCCGTCTTCGCCTCGATACGAAATGCACGGTACTGAGAAAGCGTATCAGCATCTTCCTTGGCATCACCGCTGAAAGTCATTGAATAGAGACCAAACTTGACGGGAAGATATTCGAGCCGGGCCGTACGGAACGGAATGGACGGCTGTCGACCGTAATCAGCACCGGATATTCGCCACAGATCGGTTGTATCATTCAGACGCACGGCCTGATGGATGGTGCTGCCATCAAATACGCCCTTCTTTGCAAGGCGCCCAAGCGTCGAGACCGATGCCAGCAGGATATCAACGACATCCTGCCGTACAATTTCGTGAACAGCCTCATCAAATTCGACAAGCGTGCGGGGACAATTCGTTACATGATCCGTGCCAAGTGCCGAAAGTCCTCCTGCCATGTCTCCATCCTTGGCATCTGCAAGGATGAAATCCGAAATGCTGTCCGTGCCGGCACGCATACGTGCTATTTTGGCGTCGTAGCGCGACTGGCGAGGCGGCACGTTATAGGGTTTGAGCGTCATTTCGGAAGAATCCTGCGAATATAGTCACGATTTTGCGCAGCGACACTCAATCCGTCTCCTCCGTAATGCTCGACAAGAAACGGACTGGCATAACCATGCTCCAGCGCCATGCCTATGGCAGCGCGATAGCTGATGACCCCTTGTTCCATCGGCGCGGGAGCTGTCACGACCATACCTGTCATCTCATCCTCGGTACGCAGGTAATTCTTGACGTGCCAGTAACGCAGATAAGGAGCGAGTTTTGTCATCATATCCCGCCAATGCTCCATCGGGCGATGGAGCCGCACGAGATTGCCGATATCAGCATTGATACCGCAGGCGGGGTGATCGACATCACGTACAAAACGCACGGCAGAGTCAGCAGAGCCGAGATAGGTATCTTCATACATTTCAAGGGAAAGGGTCACACCGACGCTTTGTGCATGATCGGCCAGCTCACGGATGCGCAAAACTGCTTTTTTCCAGATCTGCGGGTCGTCAGGATCTCGATGGCCCGGCGCAGTCCAGAACCACAGGGCATTTTTCTGGCGAGCGCTCAGCTCAGCAGCAAAACCAAGTGCGATCTCACGGGCTCCGATTTCTGCGGCCGTATCAATCACTTTGTGAATATAGGTGAGAGACGCATCAGCCTTTTGCTTATCCGGGTCTATCACCGAACGGCGAGAGGTTGATATTGCCGGGATCGTGAGGCCATGATCTGCACAGACCGAAAGAAACTCCAGCCTGCGAGACGGTGAAAGATCAGCAATACGCAGCCAGCTATCTGTAGGATCAAGCTCGGTAAATCCCGCACGCTGTATGTCGGCCAGAGTAGACGACCACCCCTCTGCAGACTGATCCTGAACTGAGCTCCCATCCGGTAATGTGGCCGGATACTGGATCATGGCAGCGGCAATCGGCCAGGTCTGTGCCGACCAGGGGGGGGTGTGAGCCTGGATTTCGTTACGATGCTGCGTGTGACTCTGCGCTTCTGCTACCATCCTGACGCGATCAGATGCATTCCTGGCAGACAGTCCCGTATCAACCCTCCCATCAAGTTCGTCATCTATATAAATTCGTATGATTTCCTCGAAAGACTCATCAGCTGTAAAACCCAGACTGAGAGCCCAATGCGTATCGAACGCCTTGGGCCAGCTTGACACGAAATACTGCACGAAGGGATCGGGCTGTTCGCAAATGAGCTCGACAGCTTTACTCCCTGCCACCAGTCGCAACGCCTCGATTTCTTCCTCAACCGTGACACTCAGCGCAGGGAGTGTGAAAACGGGACGGGGACGGATCATGTCGTAATCGAGCCTGGCGGCATCGCGCAGTGCCCGCACAGCAGCACGAGGGCTGATCAGCCAATGACGTGTTTCTCTCGGCACCGGCAGGATCGCTTTTTTGCCTGCAAGGGGTTCACGAATAATGCTGGAGAAAAATCCTGATGCAGCGGCATTGGCCTCTCCTGGCCGTACACAGATGGTTGGCAGGCGTGGTGCAACGCCATCAAAGATGCCCCGGCGTGAATAATCACTCAGCAGCAATTCAACCATTGCCTTCTGGACACCATAACTGCTCTCGGGTGTCGGGATCTGACTGTCCGGTATGACGTCCGGTAGAGGACGTCCAAAAACCCCTATTGATGAAGCAAAGACGAGACGCGGCTTGTAGCCTTCTCGTTCGTGCAGGTCGCGAATAGCCTCAAACAGCATGAAAGAAGCATCGAGATTGACGCGATAACCTAGTGCCATGTCACGTTCGGCAGCACCTGACACGATAGCAGCCAGATGGAAAATGATATCCGGTCGCTCGACAAGGATCTTCTCGGCTTCCCCCGGGACAGACAGATCGCTTGCGATACAGGAAATCGTACCGCTGAAACTCTGGGGCCTTTCAGGCATCGATCGATCGACGAGCGTCAGATGCGAAGGCCTCGGAAATAATTCCCCGACCTCCTTTACAAAATTCTCAGTCAGCTTCCGGCCCAGCATGCCTGCCGCACCAAGGATGAGAACCCGCATGATTTCCGTTCGTCCTTGTTAATACATGAGCACCTCATTGAGGAAAAACGAGCACGCAAGTAAAGTCGATAAGACTTACCTGATGACGCTATCGGATAATCTGATAGCCCGACGCTTTATTTCATCTGACAGATATGTCATCGCCGGTGTCATGGTCCGATCACGAAGCCGTAACATGGCATAGGGTGTAAGAATATCCGGTAGAACAACCGGCAATTCCCGGATAATCCCAGCATCTTTGAATGAATTGTAGACTGGACGTGAAAGCACTGCCAGCATGTCAGACTGGGTCAGGAGTTCGATCGTTGCATAGATCGAACTCAGCTCGACCGCGAAAAGAGGTAACGGCAATCGCGCCATCGTGAATGCCGCCTCCAGAGCCTGCCGCATGGGGCTGGCTGCCATATGAGCAACCCAGCGCGCGTGTGTGAGCTCCCCCAGGCAAGTCGGCGGGGTCTGGTGAACCGGATTCCTAGCTCCCGCTACAATGACAAGATGCTCCTCGGCCAGGAGCTCAACAACAAGCATATCCGCAGGAATGCCCTCTACCGGGCGACCGATTGCCAGATCAATACGCCCCTCCTGCATCATCTCGATCAGGTCGTGGCTCGTACTGACATGAAGCGTGACACTGATATCCGGCTGGGCCTCGGCGAGATCTGAGAGAATGGGCAAAATGATTTCTCTCAAAGGTGCACTGATCGTTCCGATGGCCACCGTGCCGGAAAGCCCTTGCTGAACGGCCTGAAGATCATGTCGCAACCGGCCAAGATCAGCCAGGATCTGCTGCGCATGCCTGATGGCTACCAGCCCGGCACGTGTAGGAGTCAGCCCCTGCGTGTGTCGCTCGAAAAGCTGCACCTCCAGATCCGTTTCGATATCCTGCAGAAGTTTTGACGCAGTTGGCTGGGAGAGATTGAGAGAACGCGCTGCCCTGTTGAGAGCCGGTTCGCGGCCAATCTGGCGCAGTAACAGCAACTGCCTGAATTTGAGGCGGAATATCAGATTGTCGGTCATGATCCGGATCGTGCCGTCGAACGACGCTTCTGTCACTTCACGTCTGTCAAAGCACAGCGTGAATCTTAAGTCCTACAGCATCGACCTGAGGCTTATCGGCCTGAAGGTTTGTTCGCCAGATATGCTGATAATCCGGCTGGATCGACAAGCCTCGGAACGCATGGATGCTGTAGGTCAGTTCGAATGTCATGAGATGACTCTGGGGATAGGTTGCGCTACCGGGCAGGGCCAGGCCCTTGCGATACCGTATCCATTGAGATGCCACGAGATCAGGGCTGGCAAATGTTTCGGACCACTCAATGCCAAATGTATCCTTGGGCCGCCCCTTGATCAGACCGCGATCAACAATACCGGCATAAACCTGCCAGTCGTAAAGACTGTTCTTGCCCTGACTTTTTGTGGCGCCAGCAAGGACATAAAGTCCATTCAGCGGGCCTGTACCGTTACGGATCAGCATCTGATCACCCTGAAGCCAGATCTGGGTTTTGCCATTTGTCCAGCCATAAGGCAGTCCGGTCTCTGCAGCCGCATTACCGTTTATATCGCGGAACAGATCGCGGTAATTCGATGAATCGTAGGCAACGCCGAATTTGTAATGCCCGACCAGATTATGTTTGCCAAAGGACGGAATCAATCCGATCTCGGTCGGGATATACACCCCCGTATAGAGCTCTGTTCCCATACGGAAACCTGTACGGTCATACTGATTGGTATTGAGATAGGGATTTACCCCATAAAGACCAGTCTGCATGTAGATACCGTGTAGCGGCCAGTAACGCAGACGCGTCCCCCATGTCGAACCGGGATAGGTCCCATAACCCGCCGCTGTCCGTGTGAGGGATTTGGGAATGCCGCAATTGGATTTGTTCATGAAGGTGCAAAAGAGCGGTGAATTGGCAAAATCTATATTTACCGGCATTTTTCCCAGGGAAATCTGCAGCCTGTTCCTGAACAGATCCTGCGTGCCATAAATGTAAACGAGATGGGCGCCAACATTACCACCACCACCATAGATCTCCTGAAAGCCGTTAAGCGATCGCTCACCAAGATCTGCTGCCATGTTATGTCCTGCCCGATTAACGATAACAGCATGGGTAATAAAGCCGCGCCATCCTATCAGCCGTGACCAGTCCAGATCCAGTTCCACCCCGATCTGATGCGCATACCCGGCATCTCCGGCATGCCCGGCATTCACTGCCATGGCACTTTCGCTGGTATAGTCGATGACAATACCAACTCCCTTGCGATTGAGCTTCTTTACCAGTTGTTCCCAGCCCGGCACCATGTTTTCCACCGGTGGTGTAAAAGACGTATTGGCATAAGATGTTGGCGTATCGAGCGCAAAAAGGGGTGCTGTTTCCGAGACAGGACCACGATATTGTGCCTGCGCCTGAGGCGCAGAAAAGAGCAGCGCGCCCAGCATAGCCAGGCTCGTGATTGCAACTCTGTTTGTCATGATTATCCAAACCCTGAAATGCAGTGAGTGCGTCAGGGCGTCTGACCCTCAGATCAGACCACCGGAAGCGAAAAAACTAGGGCATCAGAACAGGGGAGCCACCGGGGTCAGGAGTGGTGAGCCCGAGAAATGGGCAGCGAGATTATCCAGAACGAGCCGCCCCATAGCCTGTCGCGTTTCAATTGTGGCAGAGGCTCTGTGTGGCTGAAGGACCACATTGGGCATGGTCTTCAGCGCGTCGGGTACATTTGGCTCATCGGTAAAGACGTCAAGCGCTGCACGACCCAGACGCCCCTCCTGCAATGCAGAAACCAGTGCCTGCTCGTCCACCACCGTACCTCGGGCCACATTCACGAGCAATCCGTCAGGACCAAGCGCATCAATGACCTTGCGATCAACCAGGTTGCGGGACTGCGCGCCGCCGGAAGCTGCAACGACAAGAATGTCGCTTTGTTCTGCCAGTGCAGCCAGACTGCTCACAAAAGGAAAGGCCGGCAGGTCGAGATTACGTCGGCTGAAATAGGAAACCTGCATCGAAAAAGCCTGGGCCCGCTTGCCAATAGCCTGACCGACCTGACCCATACCGACAATACCCACTCTTGCACCTGACACCTTGCGGGCCAGAGGGAGAACCTGCTTGCCCCAGAGATTATCACGTACGAGACGATCACCAGGCAGAAGATCACGCATCGAAGCAAGCATGAGCGCCATGGCAAGATCGGCCACATCGTCTGTCAGCACATCACGCGTCACAGTAACAGCAATCCCGCGGCGCGACGCCTCAACCAGATCCACCGCATCGGTGCCGATACCGTTTATGGCAATAATCTCCAGTGCGGGCAGTGCGTCCATAACGGCACGAGGGACGCCGGTGCCGCCGCCTGTTGCGATCGCACGTATTGGCGCGTCTTTCGGCAGTTCGTCTTTCTGCCAGCGATGCACAACATAGGACTCGTCGAGCGCCTTTTCGACCGCAGGCATCATTGGCTCGATCAGAAGGAGATGAGGCTTCATCGATGTGTTTTCTTTCTTGCTTTAAGGAAGCGTGACGGAGACAGGCGCGAGCGAGGCAATCTGTGCCGTTGCGATCGTTCCTGAAGGCACAAAAATCGTGTCAGTCATCGAACCCGTCGTAACGACATCTCCAGCCCGAAGCGGCAGGCCACGCGCACTGGCATGATTAGCCAGCCAGACGAGAAGCCGCCTGGGATCTCCCGCTGAATTACCACCGATATGCTCAATGAGATGACCGCTACTCAGGGAAAACCGTACGGTCTCCGAAACCGGACTCAATCCGTGCCATGCTGTTTGGCCCTCACCGATAATCAGGGCACCGTGACTGCCCTGATCGGCAAGATGGGCAAGACGTGGCTGGGTATTTGGTTTTTCGAAACGCGTATCAATAATCTCGATGGCTGTATGGACAGTGTCGACGGCCTCCAGAACCTCATCAAGCGTCCAGAGCCGCTCACGAGGCAGCAGATCCCGTCCGAAACGGTAAACGATTTCAGCCTCGACACCGTAATAACGGCAAAACCCTACCGGCAGACTCGTATCGCCCGAAAACAAGGTGGCCTCATGAAGAGGGGCTGCAAAAGGAACGCTGCCAGACGATGCAGCCCCGACCTTCCAGCCTGCCACTTTACCCTGGGTTGCAACGAGAGCCGCAACGACCTCGTCCTGGATGTCATAGGCCTCGCTCTCTGTTACAGGTACAATGCCTGCATCCAGCGTGCTCAGGGAGCGCTCACCATTTCGTACTGCGAGGAACTGACGGGCGCATGGCGAAAGCGAATGGCACTCAGGATGGTCATGGTGAAAGAAGTCGACAATGCTCATAAAACGCCCCAGGATCAGGAAAGGAGATGGTCCGGCACGACAGGCCGGAGCTGCAAGACTGAGAGCAAAGCGCTACAACGCGTCCTCCTGGGCCAAAAGATCACGTCCTCTGGTTTCGGGAATGTAGAAAGTAGCCACGATCGCGAGGCCTGCCAGAAGCACGACGTAACTGGCAAGCGGAATCCAGGCATATTTGCCGCTACTGATTCCGCCGATATGGAACCGTGCGAACATTGCAATAAGGAACTGTCCAACCATTGGAGACACTCCTCCCGCAATGACGGATGAAAATTCCCGAGTGAAGGAGACTGCTGTATAGCGGTGGCGAAGGCCAAACATCTCGGGCAGAAAGGCCCCCTGGGTGCCGAACATGCCCCAGGTCGCCACACCGAGCGCGAATGACAGCGCAATGGCTGAATTCAACGGATCACCCTGGCTGAAAACATACCAGACGGGCAATGCACTGACTGCCTGAAGTATCGCGAAGCCACGATAGACACGAACACGCCCGAACCGGTCGCTCAACAGGCCTGCCACGGGAATCGTGATTCCTCCGACAACCGCCGCCCCGATAAGAACGAGCGTTCCCCATCGGCTGCTCATACCAATCGTATGGACCAGATAACTGATCGCCAGGACCTGATAGATCGACGAGCCACCATTTTCGGCCATACGCAAGCCAAGACCGGCGAGAATAGGCCTCCATGATGCAGTCAGTGTCTCCCGGATCGACATGACCTCTTCCCGACGCTCGTCATTCTCGATCTGTTCGAATGTTGGTGACTCTTTCAGACGCAGACGCATGTATAGAGCAATGACGAGGAGCAGCGCACTGCCAATGAACGGCACACGCCAGAGCATTGTCTGGGTAATGTCAGGTACACCGGTCAGCATTGCATAGTAGATAATACCCGCTGTGACCGTACCGAGCTGGATACCGAGAAAGGGAAGGGCGGCATAATAGCCCCGCCTCTTTCTGGGAGCTGATTCTGTCATCATCACGGCTGCACCAGCCTGTTCGGCACCAGCACCAAAGCCCTGAGCCATACGCAGCAGAACCAGCAGCAGCGGTGCCGCTATACCGATACTCGCATAGGACGGAATGAGGCCAATCAGCGCACTGGCCAATCCCATCAGCGTAACCGTAATCAGCAAGACTTTTTTGCGACCATGCCGGTCACCCAGTCGGCCAAAGACGATACCGCCTATAGGCCGTACCGCAAAACCGATGAAATAAGTGGCGAAACTTGCGACGAGCCCCAGACCGGGGATGTTGCTGGGGAAAAAAAGAGGCCCAAAAACAAGGGCTGAAGCAAGACTGTAAAGGGCGAAATCGTAGTATTCCATCGCGCTCCCTATGGAGCAGGTCCAGGCTGCACGACGCAGTTCTGCTTCGGGCATTTCGGGACGCGATAGAGCATTATTTTTGTCACTACCAACCGGGGACCGTTGCATGTCTGACATGCTCGCCAGGGTCTTGGCGCGGGCGTTATTCTTGTTCATGGCAAGAGACATCATCGCGTGGCTCCTTCCGTGATATATCTGAAAAGGCGCGACAACAGGATCTGCCCCGCAAGAGCAGAAATTCTGGGTAACAGCACGTAGATATTCTCAACCATCATGACAGACCACCTTGAACCACCTGTCGGCCGGTTCCGCTGGAAGCAATTAGATCGATCTAAATTCGCCTCAAAAAAGCGCCCTGCTCAGCAGGAAAAAGCGCAAACCGGAAAGGGGAGACGGGATCAGACTGACCTAAACAAACTGTAATGACATCAGAACGCCTTTTTACAACAAAAGTCACATGATTAATGTGCAGATAAGGTCACGCTTGTGTGATCTTCAGAGAGGTTCGACGTCTCTGGAATCATGAGCTGTTTCTCAACACCAGCTCCGGTGTGATGACAAAGCGCTCTCCCGGTCGCTCGGGCTGCATGAGACGTTTCTGCAGGAGAGTGGCCGCTACGGCGCCTATACGCTGCGGAAGGGTCGCAATCGTTGTGAGGGGTGGATAGGCCGCGGCAGCCTGAGGAAGATTATCCATGCCGATGACTGCAAAATCTGTCCCGACAATCATGCCGCGCCGCCCAAGATGATGAAACAGGGTGAGAGCGATGAGGTCATTGTAACAGATGGCCGCGTCCGGTGGCTCGGGCAAATCGAAAAGCCTGTCGAGCGCCTCTTCATCATAACGATGATCTCTTGTGCCAGCGATGACTGGCAGTTCCTCCAGGCCAAAATGTCTGATTGCCGAGCGATAGCCGTCCAGTCGTGCAAGCGCCGCCGAATGCATTTCCATCGCCCCGATGAAAACAATCCGTTTTCTTCCGGTCTCAACGAGATGGGCCATGGCTCGCTCAATCCCCAGAGCGTAATCGGCTGTTACGACATCACCACTGGCATGAGGAATTTCTCTCAATACCTGAACATAGGGTAGGCCGAGACACGTGAGTTCATCAATCAGCTTCTGGTCACTTCCTATTGCCGGGCAGATGATCAGTCCATCAACATTATGCTCGCGCAGACGCCTGATCTGGCGACTCTGTCTCTCGGGTGAGTCGGCCGTGTTTGCAATCAGACAAATGGCTTCCGACGCATCATTGGCTTCCTCAACACCTGCCGTCAGCGTACTGAAAAAAGGGTTTGAGATATTCGAGAGAACAAGACCAATCGTTCCTGTACGGTTTTGCCTCAGATTGGCGGCACCTCGATTATAGATATAGCCAAGTGTTTCCATGGCTGCCTTGACGCGAGCACGAGTTGGCTCGGCCACAAGTGGGCTGTTACGCAGAACGAGTGATGCTGTCGCCCGTGAAACTCCGGCCTCTTTCGCGACAGCAATGAGGCTCACCGTGGGAGCAGGGACTTTTTTATTCATTCGACCAGCCGACACCATAGGAAGATAGACAACCCTGCCATTGGAACAGAAAAACGTAACTGTCCTCTAATCATTTTTCATCGCACGCAGGCATTGGCTGTATAACGAAAATGGATCAGAAAATTCAAAATGATGAGATAAGCATCACACAAAACAGGCGTTGAAGCCCATATCGTTATTTAGTCACGAAATAATCGTTAATGTTAACTTGGGCACATGGTTTGTCACTAGACGTTTTCCAGTAAACTCTCTATAAAGAAAAAACTTCAAAGAACATGAACATGTTGCAATATAACACAAAAATGTAGTGACATGGTTGAAACTGTCTGACTTGCAATACCATTGACGGGCAGACATGGATAATCATGCTTTTGGCGGGAACATTTAGTCAAACCTGATGGGTTCGGAGAATTCATTTCTCACACGGTTCAGCCGTCAGCGAGCTCTTTATCGTATCTAGGGAATTCACTTTTGGCGAGAACAGTCAGGCCACGAGCCACCACCGCAAAGAAGAGAAAAACCTCGGCAGCAGAGTCCAGATCGCCAAATGAGCTTCTGCTTCGGGCTTCGGATGAAGCGGAGCCACCCGCTGAAGAAGCGTCAGCTGCTCCGATTGAAATACCATCCCCTTCCTCCGGGGAGGGGGGTGAAAACACGACCGAAATCCAGACCGCGAATGAATCAGCAGCTCAGACGGTCAAGAGCTATCCGGTAGAGGCCCTCTATTTCGACGCCAGCTGGTACCTCGAAACCTATCCGGATGTCGGGGCCTGCGGCATTGACGCTGTCGAGCATTTCCTGACGCACGGCTATCTCGAAGGGCGAAATCCGAACGGCCATTTCAACGTCCTGGAATATATTGCTGCCAATCCCGACATTCCCTTGACGATCAATCCATTCCTGCACTTCATCATGCATGGTGCTGCTGAGGGCCGTCCGCTTCGTCGCTAGGACGGTCGGCAAGCAACGGCTGAACTGAACAGGCAAGGATGACACTGTGCTGACTCGACGCTCGCTAATGGTCGCTGCTACGGCCATCCCCTCTCTCTGCGGGAGCAGCGTCGCTCGAACGCGCAAGCATCCGGCTAATCCCGCTGCTCAGGGAAACTATGCTGCTTTCCTTTCATCGCTTCGAGCTGAGGCGCTGAGTAAAGGCATATCAGGCTCCACACTGTCTCGCGCACTGGCGATGACAACTGAGCCAAATGCACGCGTCATCAAACTGGACCGGCATCAGCCCGAATTTACCTTGACCTGGGCGCAATATCGCGAGCGTGTCATCAGTACGACGCGCATCAGCCAAGGGCAGGCTGCCCGGCAGCAATATGGCGCGCTTCTGGACAAAACAGGGAAGAATTACGGTGTTGATCCGCGTGCGATCATGGGAATCTGGGGCCTTGAATCGGGATTTGGCCGTAAAATCGGTACTTTTTCGGTTATTGATGCTCTCGCCACCCTTGCCTATGACGGGCGGAGAGCAAGCTTTTTCCGCGGTGAACTGCTGAAAGCACTTCAGATTCTCGACCATGGTGATATCCAGCCGGAAACCATGCTGGGCTCTTATGCTGGCGCCATGGGCCAGCCTCAGTTTATGCCCAGTGCCTATCTTCGCTACGCTGTAGATGCCGATCATGACGGCAGGCGCAATATCTGGTCAAGTGAACAGGATGTCTTCGCTTCTGTCGCCAACTATCTGCATGGTTCTGGCTGGCATGCCGATGAGCCGTGGGGACAAGCAGTCAAGCTGACACAGGATATTCCCCAGAGCCAACTTGGTCGCAGCAACAAGCAAAGTCTGGCAGCTTGGTCGACACTGGGTGTGCGCCGGGAGGACGGTTCAGTCTTCTCCCGTCAGGATGTGACAGGTGCCGTCCTCCGGCCAGATGGCCCTGGTACGGAAGCTTTTATGGTCTATCATAATTTTGATGTTATCCGACGCTACAACCCGTCAGATTATTACGCTCTCGGTGTAGGATTGCTCGGTTATGAGATCGGTTAAAGCATTCGTTTCACTGTTGGGTGCAGGCGCGACGCTTGTGGGTTGCCACCATCAGGAGACGACAAAACAGACCAGCCCTCATTATATGACCGGGCAGGCCTGGCAGGGGAGTGACTCCTGGTTTTATCCCTCTGAACGTTTCGACATGACAGAAACGGGACTTGCCATCATCCAGTCTCCTCCTAAAGACGGCGTTACGGCAGATGGTGAGATCTGGTCAGCTCAGTCAATGACCGGTGCACATCAGACCCTGCAACTCCCATCTGTCGTGAGCGTGCGTAATCTGGCTAATGGCCGGATTGTCAGGATCCGACTGAATGATCGCGGACCGGCTTCATCCGGGCGCCTGATTGCAGTCACACCACGTGTGGCCAGTCTGCTCGGCATGGGTGATGAGCCGACACCTGTCGAGGTCAGTGTCGATGAAGCCGTCAGTCGGCAAATAGCCGAATCTAATCCGGATGCGCCCAAACTCGATATTGCCGCAGCACCGAGAGAAGCCATTGTCGCGCAGTCTCTTGACGACGGCAGCACGCAAACGCTTGGCCTGAAATCAGGAGACAAGACCGACAGTTCCCGTAAACTCTTTCTGCCCGAAATGCCTCAGACCGTCATGCAGGGTATGGCCGAATCCCCCCTCTACCATATTGAACTCGGCAGCTTTTCAGGCCATGCGGCAGCCGCACAGGTGGCAGCGCAATGTGGCGCGGAAATCACACGACAGGCAGGGCGGGCAGCTACACTTCCATGGATGGTTGCACTCGGGCCCTTCACAACTGTGCCCGAGGCGGATAGGGCATTAGCAAAAGCGCGCCAATGCGGTGGTATGGGCGCGCATATCGTGGCCAAATAAGGTGTTGATGTGCGGACAAGACGTTTTCTGCTTTCAGGTGCGGCTGGGTTAGCCGTTTCAACTCAGTTTGCTTTTGCACGCCCGCGACGAGGAAAAGCCGCCGCAAAAGCTGCCTCTGTCGCTGCATCCGGCATGACTGCTGTGCCAACCGGAACGCCGGCCACTACACCGATCGGCCCTCTGGATACCGTGGCGCGCTGGGCCTGTATCATCGATTTCGATACAGGCGCGACCCTGCTTGAAAAAGCAGCTGATGACCATATGCCACCTTCATCGCTAACGAAGATGATGACCGCCTATGTCACCTTCGGCATGCTGAAGGCAGGACATCTGACGCTTACCCAGTCTTTACCCGTCAGTGAAAAGGCCTGGCGCACACAAGGCTCCAAGATGTTCGTGCCACTTGGCCAGAGTGTAAGCGTATCTGATCTGATTGAAGGAATGGTCATCCAGTCCGGGAATGACGCCTGTGTCGTGCTGGCCGAAGGTATTGCCGGTTCTGAAGAACAATTCGTCAATCTGATGAACCAGACTGCTGCCAAACTCGGCATGACCAATACGCATTTCATGAACTGCACCGGTCTGCCGAATGAGTCCCAGTACATGAGCGCGCGCGACGTCTGTCGCATCGCCACGCATCTGATCCGTGACTACCCCGAATATTACCATCTTTTCTCCGCCACAGAATTCACGTTCAATAATATCAAGCAGGGCAATCGTAACGTTCTGGTTGACAAGGGGCTGGCTGATGGCCTGAAGACAGGTCATACCGATGCTGGCGGATTTGGGCTTTGCGCCAGTTCCAAGCGCGACGGCAGACGCATCATCATGGCAATCAATGGCACGAGCTCGATGAATGAACGTGCCCATGAGGGTGAACGCCTGCTTGGCTGGGCCTTTGCAAACTTCGAGAACGTAACCCTTTTCCATCACGGTCAGGTTGTTGATCACATGCCCGTCTATATGGGCACATCTGCCGAAGTGCCACTTGTAGGAACCAGGGATATCGTGCTGACGCTGCCGCATGGCTGGCAGCAACGCTCCAGGATCAGCGTGGAATATCCATCCCCTGCCATCGCACCGGTCATGGCAGGACAGACAATTGGAGCACTCGTGCTTCAGAACCAGGGCATGCCCGATATCCGTCTTGATCTGGTAGCCGCCAATGCCGTGCCACGTCTGGGTCTGGTCGGGCGCGCACTGGCACGCCTCGGTCATGGCCCCAAACCTGCGCCTCATGGCTAAGGCGTGAAGGGGCTTTTCATTACTTTCGAGGGTGGAGAAGGGGCTGGCAAATCAACACAGACCCGTCTCCTCCATACCGCGCTGTCCAAACTGGGTCACACGGTGCATCTTACGCGTGAACCTGGGGGCTCTCCCGGCGCCGAAGCATTGCGGGAACTGATTCTTTTCAGTGAAGCACCATTGTCGCAACGCGCGCAGGTACTTGCCCACATGGCGGCCCGCGCCGATCATCTCGACAGTCTCATTCTGCCGGCTCTGGCACGTGGTGAGAGTGTGATCTGTGACCGGTTTCATGATTCCACGCTGGTCTATCAAGGCTATGGTCTGGCTCGCGGCGCGACGAGGGACCTCGATTTCATTCGCTCGGTGCGCGGTCTGCTCGCCTGCGAACCTGACCTCACGATCCTGCTTGACGTGCCCCCCGAACTCGGTGCGGCTCGCGTTGCCTCACGAGGAGGTAAAACAGACCGCTACGAACAGGAGGCAAATGCGTTTCACCAGCGTATTGCTGCCGGGTTCGACACGTTGGCCAATGAGGAACCACGCCGCATCAGGCGTATTGACGCGAGTCGCACACCCGATGAGATCGCCGCCGACATTCTTTCAGTTGTCATGAATTATCTGCCCTCATGAACATGGCAGTTTATCCGGCTGCCCTGCCGCTGATCGGACACGAGGCCGAGCTGGCCCTGTTTGTAAAAGCCCACAGGACCGGCCGGATGCATCATGGCTGGATAATCCATGGTGATACAGGCATAGGCAAGACATGCTTCGCCTTTGCCTGCGCCCGCATCCTGCTGAACGGGGCTGATCCACAGAGCCGGGCAGGGCGTCAGATCAGCGCGGGCACCCATCCCAACCTCCTCCTGATCACACGGCGCATGGACGAAAAACGCAAACGTCTGCGGCAGGAAATTGTGATTGACGATGTACGACCTGTACAGGATTTCCTGCATCATACAGCAGCAGACGGCGCATGGCGCGTCGTTATCGTTGACGCCGCCGAAACACTCAATCGCAATGCCGCCAATGCGCTTCTGAAGCTTCTTGAAGAACCGCCCGGCAAGACCGTGTTCTTCCTGACCTGTCCAACCCCTTCGGCTCTGCTGCCAACAATCAGGAGCCGCTGCCGCCTTCTTGCACTTGACACACTTCCTGCAGAACAGACACGACAGGTTCTCCGTTATCATGGCCTGAGCGGGGACGAGCTTGAGACACTATCCGGCCAGGCTCACGGCATGCCCGGCCGTGTTCTTGAAACCGATCAGGGAACAGACAAAGCGGCGCGCGACCTTGCCAGCGCTCTGATAGAAACCGGAGAAGTTACGGACCCTGACACCGTGGCGGGACTCTTGCGCCATGATGATGGTTTTGCGTCGCTGTGTTCTTTGCTAGGAGAAGCACTTGCGAACCGGGCCAGAACTATGGCCGGGCAGGGAAAGCTGAACGAGGCCAGCAAGGCCGCAGAAGCCTTTTCTTCCCTTCTGGCACTCCAGCGCGAGACAGAACGGTTCAATCTGGACAAGAATCAGGCTGTCAGACAGGCAGCCTCCATAGCGAGTGCCCCATGACTTCACGGTATTACGTCACCACTCCCATCTATTACGTGAATGGCGCACCGCATATCGGTCATGCCTACACATCTATCGCAGCCGATGTTCTGGCCCGCTTCAACCGGCTTGACGGCAAGGATGTGTTCTTCCTGACAGGTACGGACGAACATGGCCAGAAAGTCGAGCAGGCTGCGCAGATTGCCGGCATCGACACGCAGAGCTTTACTGATGGTATTGCCAGGGATTTCCGCAGCATGGCTGATGCCATGGGAATTTCCTATGACGATTTCATCCGCACCACCGAACCGCGTCACAAGCAGGCTGCCCAGGCATTATGGGAAAAGGTTGCGGCCAATGGCCATATCTACCTCGGCGCGTATGAAGGCTGGTACGCCTTGCGCGACGAATGCTTCTATTCCGAAGATGAGCTGACCACCCATGCTGATGGCCACAAGACCGCCCCTACAGGAGCGCCGGTGGAATGGGTGCGTGAGCCTTCCTATTTCTTCCGTCTCTCGAGCTTCGAAGACCAACTGCTGGCACTCTACGAACAGCATCCGGAGTTCCTCGGCCCGTCCGGTCGTCGTAACGAGATCGTCAGCTTCGTCAAACAGGGGCTGAAGGATCTTTCCATCAGCCGCACAAGCTTCAGATGGGGTATCCCGGTTCCGAACGATCCGGACCATGTGATGTATGTCTGGTTCGACGCGCTGACCAACTATCTTTCGGCACTCGGTTATCCTGATGAGAGCGCCTCGCGCATGGCTTACTGGCCTGCCTCGGCCCACATCGTCGGCAAGGACATCATCCGCTTTCATGCCGTATTCTGGCCTGCCTTCCTGATGGCTGCCGGTATTGAATTGCCACGATCGGTCTATGCCAATGGCTGGTGGACCATCGAAGGCGAGAAGATGAGCAAATCGATCGGCAATGTCATCGACCCGCGCGATCTGGTGCGCGATTTCGGACTTGATCCTGTGCGTTTCTTCCTGTTGCGCGAAGTCCCGTTTGGCGGCGATTCCGATCTCAGCCGACGTTCACTCATCAACCGCCTGAATGTCGAGCTTGCCAATGACCTCGGCAATCTTGCGCAACGCACACTGAGTCTCATCGCCCGCAATTGCAACGCAAGCCTGCCTGCTTTTGATGTACTCAGCGCGGACGATACAACCCTGCTTGCCAGTGCCTCGCTTCTGCCGACGCTGATGCGTGGCCAGCTTGGACGTTTTGCCCTTACAGATGCTCTGGAAGAAGTCTGGAAACTGATACGAGCCTGTAATGCCTATATTGATCGTCAGGCCCCCTGGGCGCTGAAAAAGACAGATCTTGTACGTATGGCAACGGTTCTGCGTGTGCTGCATGAAGCACTGCGTCATATCGCCATTCTGTTGCAGCCCTACATGCCCGGCACAATGGACAAGCTTCTTACCCAGCTCGGTGTGGCACAGGAAAAGCGTGATATCGCCTCACTGGCCGAAAGCCTCGTATCAGGTATTTCTCTGCCGGCACCACAGGGTCTTTTCCCACGTCATGTCGAGCCAGAGGCGACCGCATGACAGGACTGATTGACACTCACTGCCATCTTGATCGGCTGGATGATATACCGGCAGCCCTTGCTCTGGCTAAGGAGCATGGGCTGTCCGGCATGACGACCATCGGTACGCGCCTGTCACATGCCCAGACACAGATCGATCTGACCCGTTTTGATAGCCCAGAGCTGCGTGTCTGGTGCGCCATCGGGACCCATCCTGACCATGTTGATGAAGAGCCCCTCCCTAATGTCGAGACAATCATACAGCAGGCAGAAGCCATAAATGTGATCGGCATCGGTGAATCAGGGCTGGATTATCTTCACGGTGCGCAGCCTATACGCGCAGCCCAAGCAGAAAGCTTTCGTGTTCATATTGCAGCGGCGCGAAAGACAGGCCTTCCCCTCGTCATCCATGCACGTGAGGCGGATGCTGACGTTGCAGCCATATTGCGTGACGAGCATGCAAGAGGAGCGTTCCCGTTCCTGCTGCACTGCTTTGCCTCCGGACCTGATCTGGCACGCATTGCCATTGAGCTAGGAGGGTATATCAGCTTTTCAGGACTGCTGACCTTTCCAAAATGCGAAACAATACGTGAAGTGGCACGTGCAATGCCTCAGAACCGTATACTCGTCGAGACGGACAGCCCGTTTCTGGCCCCGGTTCCCAAGCGCGGCAAGCCGAATACGCCAGGCTATGTTGCTTACACAGCTGCGTGTCTTGCACAGGAACGGGGCATGGAAGTCCAGACGCTCACCGAGCTGACAACAGAAAATTTCTTCACCCTGTTCAGGCGCGCTGCATGAAAGTAACGATCCTTGGCTGCGGTGGGTCTGGTGGCGTACCCATGGTGGGCGGTGCAGATGGGGCAGGGATCTGGGGCTCGTGCGACCCGACTGAGCCACGCAATCAGCGGACACGCTCTTCTATCGTGATCGAAGCTGACAGTGGCAAGCGTCTCCTGGTCGATTCAGGACCCGATCTACGCACCCAGTTGCTGCGTGAGAAGATCGGCGTGGTCCATGCTGTACTTTACACCCACGAACATGCGGACCATGTCGCCGGACTCGATGAACTACGCGCCATCAACCGTATGCTGGATGCCCCTTTACCGCTTTATGCGACCGAAACAGTGATGCAGGAACTGGAGGCACGATTCAGTTATGCCTTCCGCCCCTGGAGTGGAACCGGTTTTTTTCGCCCGGTGCCCGAACCTCACAAGATCACGCTCACCGATCGTCTTGCGCTGTGCGATCTTGAGGTCCAGCTTTTCGAACAGCGGCATTACCGTATCCCGACAGCAGGAATCCGCTGTGGTGACTTTGCCTATTCCACCGATGTCGAGCATCTGAGTGAAGACTCGTTTCTTGCACTCAAGGGCGTGAAGACCTGGGTGGTCGGTTGTTTCCAGTATGAGCCACATGTGGCTCATGCCTGGGTCGATCTGGTGATCGAGTGGTGCGAGAAACTCCGGCCGGAACGGACCATCCTGACACATATGGGGCCTGGGCTCGATTATCAGACGCTTCGCCAGAAGCTCCCGAAAGGAATAGAGCCCGGTTATGACGGCATGGTTTTTCACCCCTAAATAATTTGACGTTGATCCAGTTTTTTGTTGATGCGCGCTTCAACATCGCGATAGCGTCATCATATCGGGTCAGTCTGGTCCTTTTGCACAACGTTTGATTCCCCTCAAAATCCGGTATTCCGGGTCAGTTTTTTAATGTTGAGACAGCGATGTCTCCGCACCTGTTGTCGTCCCCGTAGCCTGACTTCCCGACTTATCGCCTGCATGTCTTTCGGTGGGTATGACCGTTTCGCCCCCCGGCAAAGTGGCAGGCTCCATCGGAGCACATGAGTCATGAGTTCATTCTCGGACGTCTTTACGTTGGCTTCCTCGTTCCGTGAGGAACGTCGGGAAACAGAGATGTCGCTGGCTTCCTATCTCTCTCTGTGCCGCGAAGACCCTGGCAGCTATGCGAGCGCCGCGGAACGCATGCTCAAGGCCATCGGCGAGCCGGTCATGCTGGATTCCTCACGTGACCCGCGGCTGAGCCGCATTTTCATGAACCGCACCGTACGCACCTATCCTGCCTTCGCTGATTTCTACGGTATGGAAGACGCGGTGGAGCAGATTGTCGGCTTCTTCCGCCATGCCGCTCAGGGGCTGGAGGAACGCAAGCAGATTCTCTATCTGCTCGGCCCGGTCGGCGGCGGCAAATCCTCGCTTGGCGAACGTCTCAAGACCTTGATGGAGCGCGAGCCGATCTACGTGCTCAAGGCGGGCAAGGAGATCAGCCCCGTTTTCGAGAGCCCGCTCGGCCTGTTCGACCCCGAGCGTTTCGGGGCTTCCCTGCTTGAACAGTACAACATTCCCCGTCGCGTTCTGACCGGCATTGCGAGCCCCTGGGCGCTCAAGCGGCTCGAGGATTTCGACGGCGATATCTCGCGTTTTACCGTGGTACGACTCAACCCGTCCAAGCTGCGTCAGGTCGCCATCGCCAAGACAGAACCGGGTGACGACAATAATCAGGACGTCTCGGCGCTGGTCGGAAAGGTCGATATCCGCCAGCTCGAAAACTTCAGCCAGAACGATCCTGATGCCTATAGCTTCTCCGGTGGTCTTAACCGTGCCAATCAGGGGCTTCTCGAATTCGTCGAGATGTTCAAGGCACCGATCAAGATGCTGCACCCTCTTCTGACGGCAACGCAGGAAGGGAATTATGTGGGCACCGAAAATATTGGCGCCATTCCTTTTACCGGCGTGATTCTGGCCCATTCGAACGAAGCTGAGTGGCAGTCTTTCCGCAATAACCGCACCAATGAGGCCTTCCTCGACCGTGTCTGCGTCATCAAGGTGCCGTACTGCCTGCGCGTTACCGAGGAATCCAAGATTTATGAGAAGCTGATCCAGTCTTCAGCCCTGGGCGAAGCGCCCTGCGCGCCGCATACGCTGGAAATGCTAGCCCAGTTTGCGGTGCTATCCCGTCTCAAATCGCACCCCAACTCGACCCAATTCGCCAAGATGCGCGTCTATGACGGCGAAAATATTCGCGAGACCGACCCCAAGGCGCGCGCCATGCAGGAGTACAAGGACAGCGCCGGTGTCGATGAGGGCATGGAAGGCATCTCGACCCGCTTCGCCTACAAGGTGCTTTCGGCCACGTTCAATCATGACCCGTCCGAGATTTCAGCTGACCCTGTGCATCTGATGTACGTGCTCGAGCAGGCGGTGCGTCGTGAGCAGTTTCCCGCAGAGGTGGAGGCCGCCTATCTGGCGTCACTCAAATCCGATCTGGCTCGACGTTATGCCGAGTTCCTCGGAAATGAAATCCAGAAAGCCTATCTGGAGAGCTATAATGATTACGGGCAGAACCTGTTCGACCGCTATCTTGATTATGCTGATGCCTGGATAGAGGACCAGGATTTCAAGGATCCGGATACAGGCCAGTTGATGAATCGCGATCTGCTGAATGCCGAACTGAGCAAGACTGAAAAAGCGGCGGGCATCGCGAACCCGAAGGATTTCAGAAATGAAGTCGTCAAGTTCTCGCTTCGCTCCAGAGCTGCAAATGGCGGACATAACCCGTCATGGACGAGCTACGAGAAGATCCGTGACGTTATCGAGAAGCGTATGTTCAGCCAAGTCGAGGACCTGCTGCCGGTGATCAGCTTCGGCTCGAAAAAGGACAGTACCAGCGAACGCAAACATGACGAGTTCGTCAGCCGTATGGCCGCGCGTGGCTATACCGAGCGCCAGGTAAGGCGTCTGGTTGAATGGTACATGCGCGTCAAGCAGTCTGCCTGATCTCACTTAAACGGAGCGTTTCATGGAAATCATAGACAGGCGCCCGAATCCGCATGGCAAGAACACCGAGAACCGGCAGCGTGTCCTGTCGAGAGCACGCCAGGCCATACAGACTGCAGTGCGGGATGCCGCAGCTCAGGGACGCATTCGTGAGATTGGCCAGGACAGCGCGGTCTCGATCCCTGCCGATGTCCTGCATGAACCCAGCTTTCACAGGCAGTTCGATGCCGGCACACGCCATCTTGTGCTCTCCGGCAACAAGGAATTCGTCAAGGGAGATCGTTTACGCCGACCTCCTGAAAGCGAGGGCCAGGGGGCTGGAGATGGAAACGGGGCCAGCGAGCAGGGTGGGGGAGAGGACTCCTATCGCTTCGTGCTGTCGCGCGAAGAGTTTCTTGATCTGTTCTTTGATGATTTGGAGCTTCCCGATCTTGTCAAACGCGAGGTGGCCTCTGTCTCTTTTCTGTCTAACAGCAGATCGGGTCTGACAAGCGACGGCTCACCCTCGCAAATTGATCTCGGCCGCACCATGCGGCGATCGATGGGACGTCGTATCGGTCTCAAACGTCCCAAACCCCAGGAGCTGATCGATATCGACGCCGAAATTACGGCGCTGGAAAATGAAGGACCACTGACAGAAATGAAGTTCCTGCGCCTTCAGGAGCTACGTGAGAGCCAGACTCTGCTTCGCCAGAGGCTCGCACGCATCCCCTGGGTCGATCCGGTTGACCTGAGATATCGTCGTTTTACACCTGTCCCGAAACCAACCACGCAGGCAGTCATTTTCTGCATCATGGATGTCTCGGGTTCCATGACCGAGAAAATGAAGGAACTGGGTAAGCAGTTCTTCATGCTGTTGCATGTGTTTCTGGAAAAACGCTACAAAAAACTGGAAATTGTCTTCATCCGACATGCCGAAACGGCGGAAGAAGTCGAGGAAGACGTGTTTTTTACCGATCCACGTACTGGCGGTACGGTCGTATCCACGGCCTTGCATCTCATGCACAAGGTACAGAAAGAGCGTTTTCCTGCCAATAAATGGAATATCTATGTTGCCCAGGTCTCGGACGGTGACAATATTTCTTCCGACATGAGCAGTGTAAACCACTTGATGACCGAGGCCATATTACCGGTAGTGCAATATTTCGCCTATGTCGAAGTCAGTATTGGCGGTGCTTTCCTGCGCAGCGAAACTGATCTGTGGCGAGGTTACAAGGTCATCGCGGATGACAAGCCGCACCTTGCTATGCGTCAGGTACAGGACAGGCGCGATATCTTCCCGGTATTCAGAGAGCTTTTTGCCCGTCGCGCCGCCGAACGGGCAGGGGAGTGACCATGCTCTATACAGGCACAGACTGGAGCTTTCCGATCCTGCGCGATTGCTACGGAGAAATCGATCGTATTGCAAGCGAGGAGCTCAAGCTCGATACATATCCCAATCGTATCGAAATCATCACCTCAGAACAGATGCTGGACGTCTATACGTCGCACGGTATGCCAATCAGTTATCTGCACTGGTCTGCAGGCAAACGTTTCGTCTCGCATGAAAACGCCTATAAACGTGGACTGATGGGGCTGGCCTATGAAGTAGTAATCAATTCCAGCCCCTGCATCAGCTATCTGATGGAAGAGAATACTGCGACGATGCAGGCATTGGTTATCGCCCATGCTGCATTTGGCCATAATCATTTCTTCAAGAATAACCGCCTTTTTCGTGAATGGACGGATTCAACCCAGATCCTCGACTATCTTGAGTTTGCTCGTGGCTATGTTGCACGCTGCGAAGAGAAATACGGGGTGAAGGCAGTAGAACGAATTCTGGATGCCGCCCACGCACTGCAAAGTCAGGGCGTCGATCGTCATACTGGCAGCAAGCGTCTCGATTTGCGTCAGGAGCAGGAGCGCGCAAGAGAGCGACGCGCCTATGAGGACGAACATTTCAATGATCTCTGGCGCACACTGCCTGATAGTCAGGTCCAGGCTGATACTACAGCCAATACAGGCGCCCAGACTGCTGCACTCGGCTTGCCTGAAGAAAATATACTCTATTTTCTGGAAAAGAATGCACCGAGACTGGCCAACTGGGAACGGGAAATCATCCGGATCGTACGCCTCATAGCGCAGTATTTTTATCCTCAACCCCAGGCAAAACTCATGAATGAGGGCTGCGCCACCTGGGTGCACAATTTCATCATGCACCGTCTGCATGACAAGAAACTGATCGACGATGCAGCCATACTAGAGGTCATTCACTCTACCAGCAATGTCATTACGCAACGCGGTTTCGATGAAGGGGGAGGGCCGAACTTCAACCCTTATGCACTTGGCTTCGCCATGATGACCGATATTGCCCGTGTCTGTACTAATCCGACAGAAGAGGACCGCATGTGGTTCCCCGGTCATGCAGGTAACCGTGACCCCATCGGCACATTGCATCATGCCTGGGCCGAATACCGTGACGAGAGTTTCGTACAGCAATTCCTGTCACCCAAGGTCATCCGCGATTTCCGCTTTTTCCGGCTCGAAGACGATCTTTCCCAGTCTTATCTTCTGGTCGATGCGATACATGACGACACAGGGTATCGTGACATACGTCGTTCGATTGCCGCCTCGTATGATCCGGGACTTCTGGCGGAGGAGATTGAGATCGTAGGAGCAGATCTGACCGGGGATCGCATTCTGCGCCTGGAACATCGCACCAGACCCGGCAAGCTTTTACAACCTACGGATGCAAGGCTGACCTTGGAACATCTGGGTATGCTTTGGGGTTACGGTGTGATTCTCAAGGAAGTTGACGATCAGACGGGTGCCGAGCTCGGCAGCTACGCATTGGCGTAGGCGCGCCAGAAAAATCCGGTGTCAGAGATCAGAGATAATCCGTCTCTGATCTCTGACATTCCCATATCAGTTGGCATAATATATCTTATCGAACTTACGGATTTCAGGAAGAGGGGCAATTGATCATGATCTTCTGTAAGTATGACTGGTTCACAAGGCGTTTCTCCTCCATCCACAAGACACACGTAAACGAAGGTAAACGAACACGCAGACCCAGGTTCATGCATGGCACCTCTCCAAGCATGAGCCCTAACCTCATCAATCATGCTTTTTGGGCTCCACCACCGTCGTAATCTGCTCACGAGCAGGAATGAATGGCTCCTTGTCTGTACCGAGCACCAGAGACAGACGATGGCCGTCTGCCAGACGAGCCTCTGCTCTTTCGTCAATAGTTCTCCTGACGATCGGGTAGTCCTCGACCAGGCGGCGAAAAAGATGCGCCGGAATAGCGAGCAGATGGCAGAACTGCATTGTTCGCACTGTTCCACGCGAAAAGGAGTGATTGATCAGCGCCGCAGCCCCGATGAGATCCCCTGCCCCGAACTGCACATCCTGTTCGGCAATATGCACTTCAGCGAGGCCGGCCACCACGGCGTAGACCATACGGATTTTACCGTTACGACGCAAAAGCACCTCACCCGGCGAGGCAAAACGCAGAGAAATATTCATTGCCAAATCATGAAGCACGCCATCAGGCACGCCACGAAAAGCAGGAAAAGAACGCAATCTCTGCTCGATACCGCTCTTGAGATTGAAACGAAGAGGCTTTTCCAGACGCTCCTGTCGCTTTTCGACATCCTTAAGCAGTTCGCGATGCAGTTCCTCACTGACCAAGTTGTCGGAAAGGAGTTCATCGTATTCCTCCTCCTCCAGACGCAACGCAATCTGATGCAGGATGCGACTTTCCAGAGCCTCGGAATAACCCTGATAATGCAGACGCATCATCTCGAGTGCATCGTCAAGCATCCGGCGCTGCCGCCCCAGAACTTCTGACACGATTTCGCCGATACGCACTCCCAGTGTCGGTTCGAGGCGCTGATGCATGAAACGCATCAGGGAGAGCGAAACAAGATGGGCAATAACAAGCATCTCGAACCGCTCTGACATGCAATACATGAGCGGTTTGTCGATATGAAAGCGCTGATGAAGCATCTGCGCCATGCGAAAACGTAAGGTCGGACGCAGGCGACGTCGCAAGGCCCGCACGTAACCATAACGTCCTTCAAGTCTGGCCCCGTCAACCATGGCTTCCGAAGAGCGCAGAAGTGTCTCCATGACACGACGCGAAAGGCCCCGGATGCGGAACAGGTCGAGCAACAGGGAGCGTTCCCGGTTGGCGATCGTGATCAGAGCCAGAGTTACACGCTGTCTGTCACCAAGTGCCGTGTCAAATGTATTGGCCTCGCTTTCTTCCTGCGCGCGGCGCTCGATCTGCCCGATAATGGTTTTTTGCGTACCGGAACCAAAACCGAGTTCATCAGCCAGATCATGAGTGCGCTCGGCAACCTGGGCCAGACCGCTACTCAGCACCTGATGTCGAAGGGCCTGATCCATGGTCGGTAGCTGATCGAGCTTGAGAAACACAACGAGGTAACGCAGGGTCGTGCCATTGACCAGAAGCGTAATCAGCACGAAACCCGTCGCAATGATGCCGATGAAATGCGCTGTGGATGTGGAAACACGCTGGTTTTCGGTCACGGCGAGCGCCAGAGCCAGAGTGATGGCTCCACGCAGCCCACCCCACACCATTGTGGTCTTGAACGGAACCGGCACGGGTGGCGATAGCTTGAAGGCAGCTAGAACAGGGAGTAATCCAAATACCACGGCTCCGCGCGCCAGAAGGCCGGCTCCGGTAGCAATCAGGATCAGCACACAATCCCAGCGCGTCATCCCGATCAGGAGACGCGGCACAAGCATGGAAGCCAGAACAAAGACAAGTGACCCAGCCCAGAAGACCAGCTGGACCCAGAGCTCATTCAGGAAACGCCAGACCTGAGGTCTGAATGTTGATGGGCCATAGACAGAAAGGGTCAGTCCGGACGCCGCTGTCGCCACCACACCGGAAAAACCCAGGAATTCATCGCAGACGATGTAGACAACGTAAGGCAGGGCCAGTGTAAGCGTGATCTCGGCGGCGGCCGCCCCACCAAGCCCGGCAATCATCAAGAGGGTCAGTCTGCCTACAGCAACACCGACAACGATTGCGCCGCCAAACGAGGCCAAAAAATCGATAACCGTCTCGCCGAGCTGGATATGGCGATGAGAGGTGACAGAAGCCAGAAGGATAGAGAAGATGGCGATAGCGGCAGCATCATTGAGAAGCGCCTCTCCTTCCACCAGCCGTGTCAGGCGCGATGCGGCTCCGATCTCGCGAAAAATCCCCGCAACCGCTGACGGATCGGTGGTCGCGACAATCGAACCCAGCAGAAGACAGACAACCATGGACTGCCCCGCGAAAGGATAGAGCGCGCCACCAATGGTAAGGGTTGAGACAAGCACCGCCACAACGGCCAGAAGCAGTACTGTCGCAGTCTCATGCGCCAGTCGTCTGACATCGATCGCCAGTGCGCCCTGAAAGACCAGTATAGGCAGAAAGATTAAGAGAAAGGCTTCGCTGTTGATCGGAAAATAGAGCAGCGTCTCTGCTGCCCCATCAAATATCTCGGTTATGGAAGATCGCAGCAGGATATCAGCTCCGGCTCCGATACCGATACCAGCCAGAGCAAGAAGAACAGTCTCCGAAACCTCAAGTCGGCGCGCGAGAGGCTGCACTACACTGATGAGCACCATCAGAAGCGCAAGCACCAGAATAACGGCAGTCAATTCCGTCACCACCATGCGCGCTTTTTCTCCCTTAATTCCTGCAAGATTGGGACTCTATACGCGAGTCCTCACAACTCCGCGAGGGCAAGAGCCTCATTATGAAGGAAATATTACCAGATATCAGGACGAACAGGCCTGCAGCCAGGCTCTGACCTGATATTCAGGATCATCGGATGCGATGAAATCCGAAACTGCCGCAACACTATCAGCTCCGGCAGCAATACAGGACGATGCTCTTGCTTTTGTGATACCACCAATCGCCACAAGTGGCATGTCAGGTCCGATTATTCTTCTCCATTCCGTCAGTTTCTCGACACCTTGCGGATCCCAGATCATTTTCTTGAGCTTGGTTTCCCAGATCGGACCAAGCGCAACATAATCAGGTCGCACGGACAAGGCACGATCAAGTTCTTGATGAGAGTGGGTGGAAATGCCAAACGCAATACGCGCGGCCCTGATCTGTTCCAGATCGGTTGTATCGAGATCTTCCTGCCCAATGTGAATATAATCGATACCCAGCTCGAGAGCGAGCTGCCAGTAATCATTAAGGACAAGCCTTACATTATGACGCGCGGCTGCCTCCTGCCCTTCGATCACCTGCGACCGCAAGGTTTCGGGATCGAGGTTCTTCAGACGCAACTGAATAAACCGCGCGCCCGCAGCACCGAGACGCTCGACCCAGCGCGGATGATCAACGACAGGATAGATTGGTGACGGAAGCCGGGAAGTCATGATGCGAAAACTGCCTTGCCAAGAGTGGGCGTCGAGGGAACGGCCATATCGCGTTCTTCCATAGGGTCGGCTTTCCGGGCTGTCTGCCCTACCGTGCAGGCCAGACGAAAGGCCTCAGCCATGACCGCGGGATTCCCGGATTTGGCGACTGCCGTATTGATCAGAATAGCGTCGAAACCAAGTTCGAACGCGGTAACGGCATGAGAGGGGCGCCCTATTCCCGCATCAATCACCATTGGCGTCTCGGGAAAATGCGCACGCAGGGCTCTGAGACCAAACAGATTGTTCAATCCCCTGCCCGACCCGATCGGTGCTCCCCATGGCATAAGTACCTCACAACCTGCCCGAAGCAGACGTTCAGCCACAACCAGATCTTCCGTCATATAGGGAAAGACCTTGAAGCCTTCGTCATTCAGAATCCGTGCGGCTTCAACCAGAGCGAAAACATCGGGCTGAAGCAGATCACCCTGCCCGATCACTTCCAGTTTGATCCAGTCGGTTTCGAAGACTTCACGCGCCATCTGTGCAGTCGTAACCGCCTCTCGAACCGTATGGCAGCCAGCTGTATTGGGCAGAACCGGCACATTGAAACCACGAACCAGCTCCCAGAAGGCCTGGCCAGCCTGTAACCCTGCAGATTCCCGCCTCAGGGAGACCGTTACAGCACCAGGTTGCCCATGACGGACGGCTTCAGCCAGAATGGCCGGGCTATCATAAAGCGCTGTTCCCAGCATAAGGGGGGATGACAGTTCGACACCGTAGGCGCGCATGGATCAGCCCCCCTGCATCGGAGCAAGAATTTCGAGGTGCGCGCCCTCTTCGAGTGCCCGGCCTTCTCGCGCGGATCGGGGGACAAAAACGCCGTCTATTGCCGTTGCCACCTTCGCTCCGGCATAGCCGAGTTCGATCAGCGCTTCAGAGAGAAAGCGGCTCGTGATCAGCTTCATCTCGTCATTCACCATGATCCGCATGGCAGTTCTCCCAGTCTTTAGAAAGCGCCTGGTCCCGATATTGAGCCTGGCGCCCTGCTTGTATGCTCGTTCCGTGTCCTGAAACGCCCCGGCACAGGGGTGGGTCAGACACTCTGACCAAAGATGATATCGGCGACTTCTCTCGCTCTGGCAGGCGAGAGCAAAAACCCGTGGCGATACATACCATTGACGGAAATCCGACGCCCTTCGCAATGCACACGTGGCACATTATCCGGATAGGAAGGACGGATCCCTGCATTGGCCTCGATGATTTCGGCCTCGGCAAAAGCAGGGTGCAGGGTGTAGAGAGCGTTGAGGAGCTCGCTCATGGCCCTCACCGTAATTTCCCGACTGTCGTCGCTCTCGACCATCGTCGCCCCTACCATGAAAACATGATTCTCTCTGGGCACAATATAGATCGGGATCCTCGGGTGCAGCATCCGTACTGGACGATGCAGGGTGACATCAGGACAGCGTACCAGAATCATCTCACCGCGAACACCACGCAAGGCAGTTTCGGTGTCCCGCGCCTGCATGCCGGTACAATCGACAGTCCAGTCGAACTGGCCTTCAACTACCGAATGGTCCAGACGGATATGACCACCGAGCGTCAGCAGGCGTTCCTTGAGACGTACAAGCGCAACGCGCGGATCGACATGACCTTCTTCGGCAAAGAAAAGAGCTTTCTCGAAACGCCCGGCAAGATCAGGTTCGAGTGCAGCAATATCGTCCATGCCCAGAGACTGGAAATGGCTCGTACGCCTGCCAAACCGGGCGAGCTCTGCCTGATCGCGCGGCGGGGCCACAACAAGGCTCCCGTTGTGCATGACATGCGGCACGTGTTCCGCCCACCAGGCAAGCGCATCGAGCGAATCCCGGGTCACCTCTTCAGGAGCCGACTCTGCCTCACACCAGGGCGCAAGCATGCCTCCGGCAAACCAGGAGGCTCCACTCCCTATGCGCGGACCGGCCTCATGAAGAGTTACCTGAGCGCCACGTTCGGCAAGGGTCACCGCGGTCACGAGCCCGGCCACTCCGGCACCCTGGATGAGTATCGTCGGTCCCGATCCCGCCATTGATCTCTTTCCCTGTTCTGCTTTGGGAAAAGACTACTCCACAGTTACTGATTTGGCGAGGTTACGGGGCTGATCAACATCCGTCCCCCGGCGCAATGCTACTTCGTAGGCGAGCATCTGTACGGGAATCGTATAAAGGATCGGCGCCACAAAAGGATCAACATCGGGCAGGATAATCATATGTTCCGCAATACCGCTCAGGCGTTGCGCCCCTTTTTCATCAGTAAAAGCCATGATCCGCCCGCCACGTGCCTTGGCCTCCTGAATATTTGACAATGTCTTGTCAAAAAGAATGGTCGAGGGTGCGATGACAACAATGGGTACATCCTTGTCGATCAGCGAGATAGGACCATGCTTCATCTCACCGGCAGCATAAGCCTCTGCGTGGATATAGGAAATCTCCTTGAGTTTGAGCGCTCCTTCAAGGGCAACCGGAAAACAGATGCCCCGCCCGAGATACAGCACGTCGCGTGCTTCGGCGACAGCGCCGGCCATGGCCTGGATAGCCCCTGCCCGCGAGAAGACCTCAGAAGCCCTTGAAGGGAGATCGAGCAGGCTTGCAAGCAATTCGCCTTCACGCTTGGCTGACATCGTGTTCCGCGCCCGTGCAATACCAATCGTCAGTACGGCCAGAACAGAGAGCTGCGCCGTAAAGGCCTTGGTACTGGCAACAGAAATTTCCGGGCCTGCTACCATGCCGAGAACAACATCACTCTCCCGCCCCATCGTACTCCCCTCAACGTTGAGGACCGAAACGATATGCTGCTGGCGTTCACGAAGGCTGCGCATTGCCGCCAGGGTATCTGCTGTCTCGCCGGATTGCGAGATCATCAGCGCCATACCTTTTGGCGTGAGCGGCGGGTTGCGGTAACGCAGCTCTGAGGCAACATCGATATCGACCGGCAAACGCGCCTCGGCCTCGAGCCAGTATCGCGCCACAAGACCGGCATAGAAAGCTGAACCACAAGCGGTGATAACGACACGGGGCAGTTCGGCCAGATCGAAAGGAAAGTCAGGCAGGTTGATCGCACGGGTTACCGGATCAATTATACGCTGCAGGGTCTGGCCGATTACTACTGGATGCTCGTGAAGCTCTTTCTCCATATAATGGCGATAGCCATCCTTGCCGACTGCACCAGCCATCAGAGCAATGGTCTGGACTGGCCTCTGGACACGGATATTGGCTGAATCGAAAAATTCGACACCATCCGGCTGCAGTACGCACCAGTCACCATCATCGAGGTAAGCGATCCTGCGTGCGAGTGGTGCCAGCGCAAGACTGTCAGAGCCGAGAAACATCTCGCCTTCGCCAAAACCGACTGCCAGCGGTGCACCATGGCGTGCGCCGATCATGAGTCCTTCATGCCCGGCAAAAATCATGGCAATCGCATAAGCACCCTGCAGACGTCCCAGAGTCTTGCTGGCTGCCTCACGGGGCGACAGACCCTGGTCAAGATAGAAATCAACAAGCTGCGCCACGCATTCGGTGTCGGTTTCGGAGCTGAACTGGCGTCCTACGGCCAGCATTTCAGCTTTGAGCTCCTCGTAGTTCTCGATAATACCGTTATGAACGATCGCCACGCGATCCGTTGCATGAGGATGGGCATTGGTCTCGTTTGGCAGACCATGGGTTGCCCATCGCGTATGACCGATGGCTGTCACACCGGAAAGCGGTTCCACATCAAGCACGGCCTGCAGATTATCCAGTTTGCCCGCCGCACGACGGCGTGAGATCTGTCCATCGACAAGACTTGCAATGCCAGCAGAATCATAGCCGCGATATTCAAGACGCCGTAGCGCCTCGACAATGAGCGGAGTGGCATTCTGATGCCCGACAACGCCGCAAATTCCGCACATCAGCCCTGTTCCTTCTTCATGCGCAAAGACTCACTGATCATGCGTCCACGCTCCTGCTTGTTGGTTTGTCTGGACCGGCCAAGGGCAAGAGCGCCAGGCTCGACATCTTCCGTAATCACGCTACCTGCCGCAATTAGGGCATGATCACCAATCGTGACAGGCGCCACAAGAATGGTGTCTGAGCCGACAAATACATTGTCACCAATTGTGGTCCGGTGCTTGAAGAACCCGTCATAGTTGCACGTGATTGTTCCTGCACCGATATTGGTCCGTGCACCGATACTGCTATCACCCAGATAGGAAAGATGATTGGCTTTCGCTCCATCTCCCAGCTGGGTCGCCTTGAGTTCAACAAAGTTACCGACATGAGATCCCGTACCGCATGTCGTGCCCGGGCGCAGACGGGCATAGGGTCCAATCAGGGCATCATGACCAACGACGCAGCCTTCCAGATGACTGAAAGCCCTTATCCGTGCCCCACTTCGTACCGTTACACCTGGGCCGAATACGACATTGGGTTCGACCAGAACATCTGGCTCGATCACTGTATCAACACTGAGGAACACGCTCTCGGGAGCAACCAGGGTGACACCGGCCTCCATTGCGGCAAGACGCAGGCGTTTCTGGAGACTGGCTTCGGCTACAGCCAGCTCGGCCCGGGAATTGATTCCCGCAAGCTCCTCGGCCGGAGCTTCGACATGATGCACCTCACCTTCTCCGGCAGCCTGGGCCACGACATCAGTCAGATAATATTCCCCCTGTGCGTTTTCATTACTCAACGCAGCCAGCCAGCGGCGCAGATCGGCAGCATCAGCACAAAGTACGCCTGCATTGCACAAGGCTACCTTACGCTGGGTCTCAGTCGCATCTTTCCATTCCACGATTTCCTGCACACAACCGTCGCGTTCGATCACACGTCCATAACGGCCCGGTTCGGCCGGACGCATGGCAAGCAGGGCCAGTGAGGTACTCTGCCGACGGCGGGTAGCAAGCAGATCACGCATGGTCTGCTCGGTAATCAGCGGATTATCAGCGTATAATATGGCGACATCACCCTCTCCGAAAAGGGCTTCTGCCATGCGCGCTGCATGACCCGTACCAAGGCGTTCGTTCTGCACGACGCAAGGCCAGGGAGCTGCAGTTTTTTCCAATAGATCCATATCAGGGCCGATAACCACAACGAGCCGGTCGAATACCAGTCCGGCCGTTTCGATCAGATGCGTGATCATCGGACGCCCGCCCAGAGGATGTAGCGCCTTGGGAAGCGAAGAGCGCATGCGTGTTCCAAGGCCGGCAGCCAGGATCACGGCAGTCGTGGGCTTGTGATGGCGGACGGTCTGGCCGTCGGGGAAGGAAAGTGATGTCATATTATGACGTGGCGTAGCCAACAGGGATAAGACCTGTCAAACGCTTGGCCTGTCACTTCGGGTTGCCGATTATTGCATCCTTACCAAGCCAGGGAAGAACGTCCTTGAGAACCCAAATCAAAACAGCCGTTTTCGATCTCGACGGCACGCTGGTTGATAGTTTGCCCGATCTCGCTGAGTCTGGCGTGGCATTGCTGAAATCATATGACCTGCCTCCCGCGAGCGAAGAGGCAGTCAGAATCATGATCGGAGATGGTGTCCGACGTCTTGTCGATCGCCTGCTCGTCCATGCCGGTGACGAGAACCACATCGATCGCGATGAAGCGACGCGGCGCTTTCTCGAAATTTATGAACCACGCGCCACGCAGAAGACGCAGCTGTTTCCCGGCACAGTCGAAACGCTTGAGGCACTTCGCCAGCAAGGCATGGCCTGTGTCATCTGCACAAACAAGCCCGTCAAGGCCGCTCAGGCAATCATCGAACAGCTCGGCATTGCCTCACTGATTGACTCAATCGGCGGCGGCGACAGTTTTCCCGTACGAAAGCCCAACCCTGATCATATAAGGCAAACACTGCATCTGATTGATGCCGACCCTCTTCATGGAGTCATGATCGGCGATCATCACAATGACATAGCCGCAGCCAATGGCGTACCCATGCCATCACTCTTTGCCAGATGGGGCTATGGAACACCTATTATGTCCGAACATGCGACAGCCATAGCGGAGACAATGACAGAAATTCCTCTTTTGATCCGTCAGATTTCACAACCGGGCTAGACCGCAGCCCTTCCTTGAAGCTGCGGCCGCGAGCAGCATATCCTATTGCTGCGTCGTAGGTTGACGGTCCAGTACGGCAATCATCGGGCCAAGTTTCGGATGTTCGAATTCAACACGAACAGCGGTCAGACCGACGCCTGGCAGATCCTGAAACCATGCAGCACCCGGATGTGGTGCCTTCATGACATCCAGATGCGATGAGTCTTTGATAAAACCTGCTTCCTGCTGTCCGACAAAATCGCAGCGTAACGCCTGTCCCTTGAATTTCTGCCCGTAGGACGATGGCACCTCCCCCTTGAAAGGGCCATGCGAGGTCATGGCACTCAGGCGGAGCCCATCGAAAACCTGTGCGTTACCATCGCATTTTCCGGTGTGGCGAACATTTTCGAGCAGATAGGCCATGGCGCTCAGGGTATCCATGGCATGAGCAAGACTGGTTTGCGGTACCGCCTTGCGATCACTTTCCTTTGGATCAAGCGTTACGATCTGCGGCCTATCATTGGCATAGCTGAGGACAACAGCACGATGCTGACCTCGTGAATAACCGGTACTCTCATAGCCAGTGGGCTGCACCCGGTCATGATCAAACCGTCCCTGGGCCGTACTTTGTATATCCATGCGCAGGAACATACTGAGTAGCCCACCCGCATGGAGAGTGGTCCTGATACCGTATACCAGATCGTTTATTTTATAGTCAGCAGTGGCGTCGACCACATGCATTCCATGATTATAGACGCGGTAAACAGCCGTTGTCTGGGTCGAATCAGAAACGGAGGCTGTTGGCGCAACCGAGCCCAGATCCGCAGCACACAGGCTATTACTGGCCGGAATCATCCCCGCCAGTAATAAAGCCGTCGCAAATGTCTTAAACGTCAAGATTGGCGACTTTCTGCGCGTTACCCACGATAAAGTCGCGTCGCGGCTCAACAACGTCACCCATGAGTGTCGAGAAGACCTGTCCGGCCTCCTCGATATCGCCAACCTTGACCTGAAGCAGAATACGGGTTGCGGGGTCGAGGGTTGTGTCCCAGAGCTGCTCATTATTCATCTCGCCAAGGCCTTTGAAGCGGTTGATGGCAAGGCCTTTGCGCCCCTGCTGCAACACACGATCAAAAACCATTGCCGGCCCGGCAAGTTCCACACTCAGGCTGTCGAGGGCGAGTTTCGCCGCACCTTCGAAGTCGTCGGCAACGCGACTGCCTTCCCCGGCGAGCCAGCGTGCTTCCGCCGAACGCAGAAGAGCCGCATCAAGCGTATAGACTTCACCAACACCACGCACACTGCGCGCCAGACGCAATCCGCCTTCTTCCGTCGGACCAACCATCCAGCCGCGCTCGTTGACCGGCGAGGCTGCATCGAGACGCGCCTGAAGAACGGGCGCGCGTTCCTGGGCATGATCATGGCCGAGCGACAAGGCTTTGGCGACGTAAGCCTGCTCGAGCACCCAGACAGGAATTTTCGACGAAAGGGCCCCAAGCGTCTTGGCGACCTGCCCCATCATCCTGACGCGCTCCATAAGCGCCTCGCCATCGAGAATCTGGCCAGTTGCAAGCGTCAGAGTGGCGTTGCCGAGCGCCTTGTCGAGCAGATACTGCTCCAGTGCGGCATCATCCTTCAGATAGCGCTCTTCATTGCCGCGCTTTGCGCGATAGAGCGGTGGCTGGGCGATATAGAGATACCCCTTCTCGATCAGTTCAGGCATCTGACGGAAAAAGAAAGTCAGAAGCAGCGTGCGGATATGCGAACCATCGACGTCGGCGTCTGTCATGATGACGATTTTGTGGTAACGCAGCTTGTCGACAGAAAAACCGCCCTGCTCCACATCGCCACGCCCGATACCTGTCCCCAGAGCTGTAATCAGCGTGCCGACTTCAGCCGAGCCAAGCATACGATCGAAACGCGCACGCTCGACATTCAGGATCTTGCCTTTGAGAGGCAGGATAGCCTGAAAGCGCCGGTCACGACCCTGCTTGGCTGTGCCGCCTGCGGAGTCACCCTCGACGATGAACAATTCGGCCTTGCTTGCGTCGCGTTCCTGACAATCTGCCAGCTTGCCCGGCAGGGAGGAAACGTCGAGCACGCCCTTGCGGCGTGTCAGTTCCCGTGCACGTCGGGCGGCATCACGCGCTGCTGCAGCCTCATTCACCTTGGCAATGATGGCCTTGGCCTCGCGGGGATGCGTTTCAAACCAGTGCCCGATAGCATCAGCTGCGGTTACATGCACAACCGGCTGAACCTCGGACGACACGAGCTTGTCCTTGGTCTGGGACGAGAATTTGGGGTCTGGCACCTTGACCGACAGAACAGCGGTCATGCCTTCACGCATATCCTCGCCTGTCAGCGAAGCTGAATTCTTTGATGATCCGGTTTCAGCATATTTACCAACAATCCGCGTCAGGGCCTGCCGGAATCCGGCAAGATGTGTGCCGCCGTCGCGCTGCGGAATGTTATTGGTAAAGCAAAGCATCGTCTCATGAAAGCTGTCATTCCATGTCAGTGCGAACTCAACACGGATACCACTCTCGGCATGATCGATAGATCCTACGATAGGCGGGCTGACAATCGACGTCTTGCTTGCATCGAGATACTCGACAAAGGCACTAAGGCCGCCTTCATAGCAGAAGGTCACTTCCTTGTTCTCGGCGTGACGTTCGTCACGCAGCACGATTTCAAGCCCTGAATTCAGGAAGGCAAGCTCTCGCATACGGCGTTCGAGAATAGCAAACTCGAAATCGACCTTGGTGAAGGTCTGCTTGCTGGGCTTGAATGTGACCAGAGTCCCACGCGGTTCGTCACTTGCACCAACCACCGCCAGCGCATCATCGCGCTCACCATGCTGAAAACGGATGAAATGCTCCATGCCGTTACGCCAGATACGCACTTCCATCCATTCAGACAGGGCGTTGACAACCGCAGCACCCACGCCGTGCAGACCACCGGACACCTTGTAGGAGTTCTGATTGAACTTGCCACCAGCATGCAGCTTGGTCAGTACCACTTCAGCAGCGCTGACACCCTCTTCCTCATGCATGTCCGTCGGAATGCCACGACCATTATCACGGACGCTGATCGACCCGTCACCATTCATGGTCAGGACACAGCGTGTGGCGTGACCGGCCTGCGCTTCGTCGACAGCATTATCAATGATCTCGAAGACCATGTGATGCAGGCCCGAGCCGTCATCCGTATCGCCTATATACATGCCGGGGCGTTTGCGTACCGCATCGAGCCCCTTGAGAACCGAGATGGATGAGGCGCCGTAATCGGCTTCGTCATCGAGGTTCTCTGGCAACTCGGTCGGACGGATCTGTTCGGACATGCTGGGGTGACGCTCCTACTCGCAACAAGCCCCCAATATAACCCGTCTGCCCCTCTGCCGCTAGGGCATTGAGACGCAACCCTTTCGCCTTGCATTGCTTTTCATTGAGTGTCGACAGATCGGCACAGCCAGTCAGCCACATGATGAGAGCGTTTTCATGACCAGAAAAACACCAGACCAGCCCTTCTGTCCTGCAGATCCGGGAGCAAGCAACGAGAAGCAGGCCGGGCCTGGAAGACGTTCAATCATGCAGGGTGCAACACTGGGCCTTGCAGGAATAATGGTTGCCTCCAGCCGAGCCCAGGCAGAATCCAGACCTCCCGTGGCGGCACCGCTTACTGACCCGCAAAAACTGTATGCTCATGCGCCCTTTTCATCCCAGGAGCAGGAGTGGCCGGGCCTCCAGTCACATATGCATCCCAAACCCGATTGTGGCGAAACAAGCTATCATGGCTCAGGCCGTATGACCGGTCGTCATGTCCTGATCACAGGCGGGGACTCAGGGCTCGGACGGGCAGTTGCCATAGCCTATGCGCGCGAAGGCGCCGATGTCGCAATCAACTATCTGCCCCAGGAAGAACAGGACGCAAGTGAGGTCATCGCCCTCATCCGCAAGGCGGGCCGCAAAGCCGTGGCCCTTCCTGGCGATCTGCGTTCAGAAGAGTTCTGCAAAAAACTGGTAGCGGATGCTGTTTCCCGGCTTGGTGCTCTTGATACACTGGTCAACTGTGCGGGCCGTCAGCATTACCATGAGAGCATTCTCGACCTGACGACTGAGGAGTTTGACTGGACGCTCAAGACCAACATCTACGCTTTGTTCTGGCTGATCAAAGCTGCCATTCCCCATATGCCGCCCGGCAGTGCGATCGTGAACACCGCATCGTCCAATGCCTATGATCCATCACAGATTATCATTGATTACAGCCTGACTAAAGCTGGTATCGCCAATCTGACAAAATCCCTAGCGAAACAGCTTTTGCCAAAGGGGATACGTATCAACGCTGTCGCTCCGGGGCCATTTTGGACTCCGTTACAGGTATGTGGCGGTCAACCCATGTCAGCAGTAGAGAAATACGGGACCACTGTACCGATGGGTCGGCCCGGGCAACCGGCTGAGATTGCCCCGGTCTATGTTTTACTGGCCTCAACGGAGGCCAGCTACATAACGGGACAGATCTACGGAATTACCGGCGGGACCGGTATGCCGGGCTGATAAAGAAAGGCGTGAGATCATCAGATCTCACGCCCTTCTGGTTCATCCCCTGAGATGTGAAACCTCAGCAGGCATCATCGCCTCAATCGAGCTCGGTCTGCTGGCCATTGATGACCAGCCCTTTGTCATTGGCCGAAACATGCACGGTCTGACCATCAAAGATCGACCCATCCAGAATGAGCCCCGCAAGGGTATTCTGCAGACTGCGCTGTATGACCCGCTTGAGGGGACGTGCACCATAGACAGGATCGTAACCCGATTCCGCCAGCCAGTCGCTTGCCGCCTGGTCAAGATCGAGCGTGATCTTGCGTTCCTCAAGAAGGCTGCGCAGACGCTTGAGCTGAATGGCAACGATGCGATTCATGTCCACACGCTGCAGGCGAGAGAAGAGAACAATCTCGTCAAGCCTGTTCAGGAATTCCGGACGGAAGTGATTACGCACCACTGCCATGACCTGTGCCTGAACCAGATCTGTACTCTCACCATCCGGCTGGTTAGCCAGGATATCCGAACCAAGGTTGGACGTCAGAATGATGATCGTATTGCGGAAGTCGACAACACGCCCCTGCCCGTCTGTCAGACGCCCATCGTCAAGCACCTGCAGGAGAATATTGAACACATCCTCATGCGCCTTTTCGACTTCATCAAACAGGATCACCTGATAGGGCCGACGACGCACCGCCTCTGTCAATACGCCACCTTCCTCATAACCTACATAGCCAGGAGGTGCACCAACCAGACGGGATACGGCGTGTTTCTCCATGAACTCGCTCATATCCACACGCAGCATGGCGCGATCATCATCAAACAGGAACTGCGCCAGAGCCTTGGCGAGCTCGGTCTTGCCCACACCTGTCGGGCCCAGAAACAGAAAGGATCCAATGGGACGGTTGGGATCCTGCAACCCGGCCCGCGCACGACGGACGGCATTGGAAACTCCCTTGAGCGCAGGCTCCTGACCTACAACGCGCTCACGCAACGCGTCTTCCATACGCACGAGTTTGGCGCGCTCTCCTTCGAGCATGCGGTCAACGGGAACACCGGTCCAGCGTGAAACAACCGAGGCAATACCCTGATCGGTCACGGATTCACTGAACAGACCAGCCTGAGCTGCATCTTTCTGCTCTTCCTGCTGCGCTTCCTCAATCTGACGCTCAAGACCCGGAATGGTCGCATACATGAGTTCTGACGCCTTGCCGAGATCACCTTTGCGCTGTGCCACCTCGACTTCGGAACGCGCCTGGTCAAGTTGCTCCTTGAGCTTCTGGATGGCATTCACCCGATCTTTCTCGGCATGCCAGGCAGCACCCAATGTGTCGGACTGCTCCTGCAGGTCAGCCAGCTCGGCTTCCAGTTTCACCAGGCGCTCACGGCTCGCGCTGTCGTCTTCCTTGCGGATGGCTTCACGCTCGATCTTGAGCTGAATGATACGACGATCGAGTTCATCAAGCGCTTCTGGTTTGCTGTCGATCTGCATACGCAGACGGCTTGCTGCTTCATCGATCAGATCAATCGCCTTGTCAGGCAGAAAACGGTCGGTGATGTAGCGGTTTGACAGCGTCGCAGCAGCGACCAGGGCGCCATCGGTGATACGCACACCATGATGCAGCTCATACTTCTCCTTGATACCGCGCAGGATGGAGATCGTATCAGCCACTGAAGGTTCGCCAACGAAAACCGGCTGGAAGCGCCTGGCGAGAGCGGCATCTTTTTCGATATACTTGCGATACTCGTCGAGTGTTGTGGCACCAATGCAATGCAGCACACCGCGTGCAAGCTCAGGCTTGATCAGGTTCGAAGCATCCATGGCGCCATCGGCACGTCCGGCACCAACGAGTGTATGCATTTCGTCGATGAACAGAATGACCTGTCCCTCAGCGCTCTCGATTTCCTTGAGAACCGCCTTGAGACGCTCTTCGAATTCGCCGCGATATTTCGCACCGGCAACCAGAGCGCCCATGTCGAGTGACAGCAGCTTCTTGTTGCGCAAGGCTTCAGGGACGTCACCATTGACAATACGCAAGGCCAGTCCTTCGACAATAGCCGTCTTGCCAACACCAGGCTCACCTATAAGCACAGGATTGTTCTTCGTGCGACGTGCCAGAACCTGGATTGCCCGACGAATTTCCTCATCGCGTCCGATAACCGGATCGAGTTTGCCCGAGAGTGCAACCGCGGTGACATCACGGGCATATTTCTTGAGCGCATCAAATCCGGCTTCGGCATTGGCGCTATCGACCACACGGCCTTTGCGAAGCTGGGCGACAGCGCTTTCGAGCGCCTTGGAATTAGCCTTGCCCTCGACGAGTGCCTGGCCAGCTGCCGACTTGCTTGCGGCAAGCGCAACAAGCAGGCGGTCCTGCGCCACGAAGCTGTCACCGGAACGCTGGGCGTCCTGTTCGGCTGCGTCGAGTGCACGGACCAGATCGGGCGTAGCCTGAGGCTGGCCAGCCCCGCCACCCTGCACTTTGGGTAGACGCGCCAATGCTGCCTCATTGGCCTTGCGAACAGCTTCCGGATCCCCTCCCGCTGCGCGAATAAGACCGGAAGCCGCTCCCTCCGGATCGTCAAGTAGAGCCTTGAGGAGATGCTCGGGTGTCAGCTGCTGATGATAGTCACGCAGGGCAATCGTCGATGCGGCCTGAAGAAACCCACGACTTCTTTCGGTAAATTTCTCAATATTCATGTTCTTGCAATGCTCCTATGCCCCGTGAAGGCGGCCAGTTGCGACGGCGTAAACCCCGTTATGGCAGTTCTCGCTTCGTCCTTACTTGTAGATAGGAGCATTATCCGAAATGCCAAGAGAGGGTCTGCAAAATGACTTGCAGGCCCTCTCCACAGATACCTTCGTTTCAGTGTCGGGAGTGATCCAGCAAACCTGATCAGGCAGTTTCGAGGCTTGATTTGTGCTGTTTCTCGAATTCGGCAAGCGAGAAGAGACGACCATAAATCTCGATCTGATCTGTCTGTAAATAGACCTGCACACCAGGTACCGTCACGCGTACATAACGCCCAAGAACACCTTCTTCACTCTGCCAGTCGAATGGTGTACCATCAAGACCTCCGAAAACAGGCCCGTTCTGACGATCGATGATGGTATTCCAGAAGAAACGATCATGGGAAACCTCCACCTTGAAACTCGACATTCGCTCCAGCACGCCATCGAGACGATTGAAGATCATGATCTCATGTATGTGACAAAGCGCCCCCAGATCGACCATCCACCAGGGATTGTCTTCCAGAGCGGTGTGGTGCTGCGGACGTCCGGTCAAACGACCGGAGACAGCGCGGCAGGCGTCCTCATCACGTGAACCTTCATGCACAGTCGAGGTCTGGGTGGCGCGTTTGCCGACCGAAAGCAACGGCCAAGTAGAGCCTCTGATGATGGTCGTCTCAAGGCCTTTACCAACCAGGGACTGCCAGTAATCCCTGAGACAAGTGTCGGTTACCGCATTCGTATCGGCATGATAGGCCTGACGCTCTTCCCGGCTCTTGTTCTTCCAGTGGGTCTGGGGGCCAAAATCACCCTTGCATCCACGTTCTACCCTGCGGGCAAAATCATCTTCCGAGCGAATGTTGAAATGAGCGATATAGCCAGCCTCTACCAGACGGACCCGCCGGTTTTCCTCATTAAGAAAATTCCAGGCATGATCCGGAAAATTATCATAATAACCCTCCATTGATTCTCCGAGCATGTTGCACGCACGCAGCGGCGCACCCAGTGCGTAGAGATCATGATGGATAGCAATCAGAGGATTGTCGAAGGAAAGCCGGTAGGAAACAGCACCTGTCTTAGCAAGTATCTTGGTAAAGGGCGAGGCTCCGGCCTCCCGCTTGATATAATTGCGTAAAATACCGTCCTTTGGCCGCACAGCATATCCGGAATGCCCGTAACCGCACCAGTTCAGATAGACCGCATCATATTCCGCACCAAAACGATTACTGACGTCCCTTATGTTATTGCTTCCCGGCAGACATACAAATTCGTCCAGATCGAGGAACATGAGCCATTTTGTCTCATGGGCATAATGCCTGAGAAAATGACGATACATCTGCAACTGCTCACCCTGATACCGATAATGATGAAAAGTCACAAAGGGTGCAGGTTCCTGAAGGAAAGGCAGGATAGCTGTATAAAGTGCCGTCGGATCATCGTCATTACAATAAAGATAGACATGATCGAACCCCAAGGAGCGATGATAGGAGAGCCATTCGACGACATTCTCGGTTTCCCATCGGGCACAGGCAACCAGGACATGCTGGTAGTGCGGCTTGGGCCACATGCCGCGATTGCGGGCTACAGCAAGAGGGAGCTTGCCGAAACTTGAAAGATCCTGCGCATTGGCACTGGTGGTTTTGGAAAACGGCATATTCTTTTTGATCACCCTGCTCAAAATTCCGCGGTTGACGGCATTGCTCATGATTTCCCGCCAGGCCTGATGGTTCTGCGGGAGCATATCGCGGCTTATCATAAGTTTTGCCTTGTCAGAGTGACAGTGAATTCTTGTTTCGCCTCATCCGTCAACACTCCTTTCAGACCATATCCGTGTCATTTCAGAACATCAGGAGCAACCACCCCCCTTTCCCTGCGTGTTGATCAAAACGACATCTGGACAGGATCACACGATGACCGATCTACTCTCCCCCATGCTTCTGCCTGAAACGAGCTGGGTCCGACGGGCTGCTCACCGCTTGTGGCTGGCTGCGGAAGGACGTCGCCTTCTGCGCTTCTCCCAGGCAGCGCGTATGGGAGGCGGATTTGGCGCTCTGGGGCGTGACGGCAGTCTTCCAGACGATGCACAGCCCGATGGTATTCTGACAGCGCGCATGGTGCATGCCTTCTCGATGGCCGCCCTGCAGGGCATTCCCGGCTGTCTGCCGCTCGTGCAACACGGTGTTGCGGCCTTGCTTGGTCCTCTTCATGACAAGGATCACGGCGGCTGGTTCGAAAGCCCAGCTGCGCCAGAAAATCGCAAACAGGCCTATCTTCATGCCTTTGTCGCTCTTGCCGGATCGTCTGCAACGCTACTCGGCGTGGAAGGCGGCGAAAAGCTTCTTTCCCTTGCGACAGAAATCCTAGAGAAACATTACTGGTCTGAAGAAGAAGGCGTCATGCGCGAAAGCTTCGCTCGCGACTGGAGCGACGAAGAGGATTATCGTGGTGCCAATGCCAATATGCATTCGACCGAGGCCTGCCTTGCCCTTGCGGACATCACTGGCAATGACGAATGGCTCAAGCGTGCGCACCGTATCGTCCATCGTTTCGTACATGAGATCGCCGGAAGCCATGACTATTGCATGCCCGAGCATTTCAATCGCGAATGGTCACTCCTGCGCGATTACAACAAGGACAAGCCGACAGATTCACTTCGTCCCTATGGGATGACCCCGGGTCATTTTGCCGAATGGGCACATCTTACCATCAAAGTCGAAGCTGCCCTTCTGCGCCGCGAAGGCATTGCTCCTGGATGGATGTTGCATGATTCACGCGCCCTGCTTGACTCTGCTCTTCGCTATGGCTGGGCACCCGATGGCAAGCCTGGCATGATTTACACGATAGACTGGGATCACAAGCCCCATGTCACTGTAAGGGCCCACTGGGTGCAGGCAGAAACAGTCACCGCTGCAATCAATCTTCTCAAACGGACAGGCAGCCCGGCATATGAGCTGTGGTACCGCAAGATCTGGGATTACATCGCCGAAGCCCTGATCGATCACGAGAGAGGCGGCTGGCGCAATGAAGTCGATGCGGATGGAAAGATCTCAGGTGACGTCTACCCGGACAAGGCCGATCTGTATCACGCGTTTCAGGCAACAGTGGCCCCGATCCTGCCCCTCTCACCCTGTCTGACGCTTGCTTTGCGTGAGTCAGATATTGTCTGACACAGGAATATCCCTTCGCTTTTTGCGAAGGGATATTCCTGATCCTATTCTGTACCGCCAGGTAGAGTGATCTGGTCATATCCGTCTGATCCCGGCGGCGCCCCGCGTGGAATAAGAGGTTCATCCGATATGTGGATGGCTTGCAGGCGGTTCGGACCAAGCCGGCGCGCCACAACCAGCTTGCCATAGGCTGTCTGGTAACCATAACCATCTGCGTAAAGTGGTAAACCGGGTTTCAGGAGGGCCGTTCTCGCACCGGAAGCGGGGACGCGTATTACCGCCCCCGTATCCAGCAAGGCACCATTCAGTGCGCCATCTCCGTCATGAAGCAGACGTACGATCCGCCCCTCGGCGGTAGCTGGCGGTGCCGAAGTCACCAGCTCGGGCATGGGAGCCGCACAGACATCCTGCTGAGCGGCAAGGGCAAAGGCACGTACCAGATGCAGAGACGGGGCTGCCAACCCCCTGACTGTCAACACCGCCCCTGCACGAAGGTGGTGATCCTGCGCGGCAAGGCCGGGCGCCATCTCCACTTCGGTGCCATCAACAAGGATGGCACCGATCGCGTCGCCCTGGGTGCCCGGCAGAAGACGTTCGATCCTTCCCGAAAAACGCGGCAGGCTGGAAAGATCGAATACACAATTGGTCCCGACAGCACGATCAACCGTCGGGAGCGTTGCAGCGTGGGCTACACCCGACATACCCCACAAGAAGGCGGATAATCCCATGGCCGCCGAAAATGCCAGAAACCGGTTATCCATCCTGCCCTCCTGCTCCAAGCCCTGTCCTGCGCCTTGTCGATCAATGCCGGAAATGGCGCATCCCGGTAAACACCATGGCAATTCCGGCTGCGTCGGCTGCGTCAATCACTTCCTGATCGCGGATTGATCCACCAGGCTGGATAACAGCCACAGCACCGGCAGCAATCACGCTTTCAAGCCCGTCTGCGAAAGGAAAGAATGCATCCGACGCCGCGACCGAACCCTGGGTCAGGGCCACGGTCTCGCCAGCGGCCTCAGCTGCATCGAGACTTTTACGCGCGGCAATACGGGCCGAGTCAACCCGCGACATCTGACCGGCACCGATGCCGACTGTCGCACCGCCCCTGGCATAGATAACGGCATTCGACTTGACGTGTTTGGCGACACGGAAAGCAAAAAGCAGATCTGCCATCTCTGCTTCCGTAGGGGCGCGTTTGGTTACCACACGCAGCTCGGTCTCTGTAACCTGCCCTGCATCACGGCTCTGGGCAAGGAAACCACCGGCAACCGACTTGAACGTCAGGCCCTCAGCAAGGGCAGAGGGCACACCACCGGTCAGCAGAAGGCGCAGGTTCTTCTTCCGGCTCAGAACGGCCTTCGCTTCCTCAGTCGCGTCGGGCGCCACGATAACTTCCGTGAAGATCGACGCGATCTGTTCGGCGGTCGCCTCATCAAGAGAGCGGTTGAGCGCAACGATGCCGCCAAAGGCCGATACCGGATCGCATTTCAATGCGGCCTGCCAGGCAGCTTCCAGCGTATCCGCACAGGCGACACCGCAGGGATTGGCATGTTTCACAATCACAACGCTTGGCTTGTCAAATTCGGCAACAGCCTCGAAAGCGGCATCGGTATCGTTGAGGTTGTTGTAGCTCAGCGCCTTGCCCTGGATCTGGGTTGCCGTCGCAATGCCGTAACGCTTTTCCGATGTGACATAGAAAGCCGCATTCTGATGAGGATTTTCGCCGTAACGCAGCAATTCGCGTCGTGTCCCGCTCAGTGTCATTGTCGCCGGAAGGGCATCACCACGCTGCGTGGCAAACCATGACGCAATCATTGAATCGTACGCGGCCGTATGGGCATAAGCAGCGCCCGCCCAGAGCTGACGTTCAGTGAGAGTGGAACCTCCCTGGGCCAGCGCATCGATGAGGGCCCCATATTGCTTGGGTTCGGTCAGAATGACAACATGATCATGGTTTTTCGCCGCGGCCCTGATGAGGGCTGGGCCGCCGATATCAATATTCTCAATGCACTCTTCTGCGCCTGCACCAGAGGCAACTGTCGCAGCAAAAGGATAGAGATTGACACAAACGAGATCGATGGGCGCAATCTCATGCTGCTCCATCTGGGCAAGATGCGACGCGAGATCACGACGACCGAGAATACCGCCATGGATTTGCGGCACGAGCGTCTTGACGCGGCCATCCAGAATTTCAGGAAAACCGGTATGGTCGGAAACATCGGTGACATCCAGCCCGGCTTCGCGTAGCGCCTTGGCTGAGCCCCCGGTCGAGAGAAGCTGAGCACCCTTTGCAACGAGTGCCCTGCCGAGGTCGATCAGACCCGCCTTGTCTGAGACGGAAAGAAGCGCCCGGCGGATGGGCAGACGATCGGGAGAGGACATCAGGGGCTCCAGAATGGCTGAATTTCAGAGCTGCTCATAGTCACCCGGACGCGTTAACGCAATGAAGGCAGAATGATGCAGCTTCTGTCCGGACTGTGGAAGCTGGCGCGAGAGATAATGATAGGTTACGCAGCTCAATAATCCGAGAGAGGATATCAGCAGGAGATATTCTCTCATGCTCCCGGTCTTGGCATAGGGCCACAATGAAACCCTGTTTCTGGACAGGGGATACAGCGCCCAGCATCCTCCGGTCATGAGATCAGCCAGAATATGACTGATATAGCCAATCAGAAAAGCGCCCCAGGCTGACCGAAGCCCCCCAACCCCCAAATAATGGGTCAGAACCCCACCAGTCAGCAACGGCACAAAAAGGGAATGCGTGACAGTGCGATGACCGAAAAGCCGTGAGATCGGGCGTGACAACCAGACCATTCTGCAGCCAAGAAGCGACCGTTCAGTATCAAGGTCGGGAGCAAGGCTCCCGAGCGCAGCAGCGCCAAGACTGGCAAAAGTAAGCGGCACATACCCCATTGAGGAGGCGGTGATAGCGCAGGCGACACCAAGAACGATATGAGAACGTCCGATCATGCCGCCTTATGACATCAGTTTCGCTGTCACGTCTATGCCTATGATTATAAGGGAATTTTATTCAAAACCAATATCGGGGCTGTCAGTAACTTTTACTGGATCGGCCTCGTATTTGCCCAGCAATACCTAGATAGGAAAAAACTTAATAATCAAGTGCCTGAACTCATCTCCTCATATACAGGATGACATAAATCACGGCTGATCAGAAATATGATGTAATCTATTTATTATCTTGGTTTTAAAGCATTATTTTCTGAAAAGGGTGCATATTCCCACCCACCGCCAAGAGCCTTGTATAGTGAGACAAAAGCTGTTGCGATCTGTATGCGATTGGCTGAAAATCTGGCCTCTGCCGCAAGGGCAGCGCTCTCTGCCAGATCAACCTGCAGAAAATCGACTGCCCCCTCACGGTATTGCTGCTGGGCGATTGATACAGCCTTGCGGCTCTCCTTCCAGGCTATCTCGGTCAGGATCAGTCGCTTCTGGGACTGGGCGTATGCCGTCAAGGCATTATCGACCTCATTCCAGGCTGTCATGACAGTCTGATGAAAAGCCAGCGCCGCATCCTTTTGCTCGGCCTTGCGTAATGCGAGGGTCCCGCGCAGGCGCCCTCCCTCGAAGAGAGGTACGGAAAGCGTCGGACCAGTCGCAAATTGCCGCGAGGGCAAGGAGAAGAAATTGGCTGCAGAAAGCGTCTGGGTCCCCATTTGTCCTGTCAGCGTGATATCCGGATAGAAAGCCGCAACAGCGACGCCAACGCCGGCAGTTGCCACATGCAGACGTGCCTCTGCCTCACGGATATCCGGACGTCTGCGCGCCAGAGCTGAGGGAAGACCGATCGGCGCCGCTGGAACAATAATCGGTAGCGCATTTTCCCGTCGCGCCAGTTCAACAGCAAGGCTGCGTGGAGGTTCATCCAGCAACAGACCGATCGCATTGATCAGAGCACTCTCCGAATTCCGCAAATTCGGTAGAGCGGAGGCCGTATTGGCCTGTTCGGTGCGGGCCTGCGCCAGATCGAGTGTTGTTGCTGCGCCATTGCCAAACCTGGCCTGGACAAGCGCGACATCATGATCGGAAACGGCGAGGTGTCGCTCTGTTATGGCAATCTGATCCTGGACACCCCTGAGTTGCATATAGGAATCGACAAGAGTGGCGATAGTGCTGAGTGCAAGACCATGCCTCGCTTCTATTGCAGCCTCCTGCGTAGCGCGCTGCGCCTCAACGGCTCTTCTGATCTGACCAAACAGATCAAGGTCCCAGGAAGCACCAAGTGTGTTCTGAAAGAAGTTATATTCGTTCGGCGCGCCTGCTCTTGGTTCAACAAGAGAGATAAATCCGGTCATACTCTGATGAGTGCGTGCGTAGGAACCTGCCCAGTCAAGACTTGGTAAACCCTGCGCCGCTGCGATGCGGGTCTGGGAACGCGCTTCCTGAATACGCTGCATCCCTCTTTGCAGATCGATATTCTGCACGGCCAACCGGTCGATCAGTCTGTTCAGTACGGGATCGTTGAAAAGTTTCCACCACGTGATATCAACCGGACCACCATAAGTTGCCCCGGCCAATCCCTGTGGCTCTTCGCCGAAATGGGTCGGTGCGATGATATCAGGCCGTTTGAAATCTGGCCCGAGTGTACATCCCGCCAGGATCGCCATTGTCGCAATTCCGGTCAGTCGCCGTGCGAGAGTCTTCATCGTGAAGTGATTCCGGCAGTGCTGTGCTGCTGTTCATCCACGACGTTCTCGAGATGGGTATCGACACTGGTCTCAACCGAAAATCCCATTCGCAACAGTTTTGCGAGGGGCTGTCCCGGGGCGACAACAATCTTGACCGGAAGACGCTGCACGATCTTGGTAAAGTTGCCCGTCGCATTCTCCGGTGCAATGGGAGCGAAGGCAGCGCCAGAAGCGGGCGGTATGCTGTCAACAATCCCATCCAGATCCATATCATATGCATCGACATGGATACGCGCGTGCTGGCCCGGGCGCATATGACGCAAGGCGATCTCACGATAATTCGCCATGATCCAGAGCTGATCCATCGGGACGACAGCCATCAGGGCAGCGCCGGGGGCTACATAATTGCCATTCTGGACCGTTTTCTCACCAACCATACCATCCAGCGGAGCCCGTATTTCCGTATAGGATAGATTGAGCTCGTCCTGCCGAATAATGGCACGGTCGATTTCCAGTGTTTTCAGCGCAGCCTCATGACGGGCGCGCAGAATGGGCAACTCAGCTTCAGCTGCCACAATACGCGCATTCATGCTCTGAAGATTGGCTTCCATCTCCCTCATGGAGGCATCGGTCATTTGCCGCTCCTGGTTCGAGCCGGCACCGGTCTGAGCAAGATTGTGATAGCGCTGGGCATTCTGCCGTGCATAAACGAGTTGCGCGCTGATGCGCGCAGCTTCGGCCTTGCTCTCCTCGATCATGCTTGGCTGGCGCTCGACACTGGCCTGGGCATCGTTCACCAGTGCCGCATCATGAACAAGCTGCGCCTTGCTGCGCATAAGCGCTGTCTCGTAGTCGCTGGGATCGAGGCGTGCCAGAACCTGCCCCGCCCTGACTGTCTGGTTGTCATCGACCAGTACTTCAATGATCTGGCCAGGAATACGCGGCGCAATTGTCGCATAATGGGCTGTGACATAGGCATCATTGGTCCAGACATGTCTGGACGGCACAAAGATGATGGCCAGAATAATGCCGCTGAACACCGCAATGATAAGGGCGGTTACAACGAACGGCCATTTTGCAGGGGTGCTCTCTTGATCGTCAAAGGCCATGGGTCAGGACTGTTTCTTTATGAACATGAGACGGGGGGGGAAAGTGCGTTGCGGCAGAAGCAGAACAGACAGCATCAGGCAGATTGTGATAGCCGCAATGATCATATAGGCGTCAGACAACTCCAGAACCGTTGTCTGATGTGCAAGTTGTGACTTGAAGGTCAGGAGAGAGTCGTTTGTGCGTGGCGTTCCATCCGGCAAGAGAGGCGCTGGCTTCTGAAGCGGAAGCGCGTTGGCCTGAAAAGTACGATAACGGTCAACGCCAAGACGATCTGTTATCCGATTGGAATGCAAGCCACCGCGCCAGCGATGAATCAGTTGCAGGAGCCATATCCCTATGGCCTGGGCCACGGCACGGGGCGTATTGACCATGGCTGCAGCAAATGGCCCCTCGGCTGGCACCAGCGAATTTGTCGACATCATCAGAAGTGGCATGACGATCATGGCCTCACCGGCCCCCATGAAGATCTGCCACAGATAGAACTCGTTACGGTTCCAGCCTACCGTCATGAAACTGTCTCCGGCACAGGCCATGAGGATAAGCATCATACCCAGAAGACTCACGACACGACTGTCAACTGATTTGCTGTTCAGCACAACGGCCATGAAAGGCAGCATGACGAGCTGGATACAGGCAATTTCCAGCGTCACGAGATAGATCTGCTCTGGCCGGTACCCTGCCACCTCCTGCAGAAAGCTGGCAGGCAATGTCGAAGAGGCCAGAGAGACGACAAGAAAGACCAGAAGGGTCGAAGCCCCATAAGCAAAATTACGCCGACCCAGAAGCTGAAACCTGAAAAGCGGCGTGTGCTGGTTCCATTCGTTATAGACCAGCAAGGGCAGACAGATCGCTGCAATAAGCGACAACACGCATATGGCTGGCGAGTTGAACCAGTCAAAACGGTCACCTTGCTGAAGAACGGTTGAAAATGCCCCGAAGCCAAACAGGATCAGCAGCGCCCCTTTCCAGTCAAACCGCGCAAAACGTTTGTAATTCGGCTTTTCGACGGGGATACCATACCAGAGCAACGAGGCTGCGAGACTTCCGAAAGGCACCGCCTGCCAGAAGACGAAGCGCCAATCAACCAGATCGGTCCATAACCCGGCAAGCGCCGTACTCAGATTGGGAAAGAATGTCGCGGTCAGGGAATAGGCTGCAAGACCGTAAAGCCTGATTGGGGGGGCCAGTACTCTCAGGGCAGTCATCAGCACAAGCGGAATGGCAAAACCACCGGCCAGCCCTTCGACAATACGCAGCATATAGAGAAGAGTCAGATTATCAGTGAACGGAATTAGGGAAGCGGAAAGACTTGCTGTCACGGCAACACTGACAGCAAAACGCCGGACACTGAATGTCAGCGCCAACCAGGGCGCAAGCGACATGCCGAAGATTTCAGCCGACAGATAAAGACTGTTGAACCAGGTTCCGGCATCGTGACTGATGCCAAGACCACCGAGGATGTCGGGAAGGGATTGGGATGAGACCTGCTCATTCAGCTCGGTTGTCATCGCCAGGACAATCACCCCGGCCAGCCCGAAGAAAGAGCGCCCCTGTTTGGTCACAGGCGCGCCAGACTGCCGTGAATTTCAGTAAGAGCGTAAAAAAGGCACATTACTTTTTATTCGGCGCTTTAGGCCGAATTGGCAATTCCCCGAATGATAAAAATTTAATTAGTGAAATGATATCCGGAGCTGGAGATCTGAAATGCCGGTTTCGACTGTATCTTGCACAATGGCAGGATACTCTCCTGCGTGGAATGAAAGATCATGTCACGCAGGTTACACCAAAATGTAATTAACGACTGATATGCGCCGCGCGATGTGCCCGCGCCTCGACCGTGGCCGCCTCAAATCGCCCGGATGTCAGCCAGGAACCCCCTACGCAACTCACTGCCGGCTCAGCCAGCCATTCCGACGCGTTCTCCTCGCTGATTCCACCCGTGGGGCAGAATTTGACCCGGCCAAAGACAGAGGCAAGCGCCTTCAAGGCAGGCAGGCCACCATTGGCCATGGCCGGGAAGAACTTGAACCGGCTCAACCCCAGATCCAGACCACGCATGATATCACCTGCGTTGGCCACGCCAGGCAGCAGAGGCACATCGTGACGCTGGGCTGCTGCCGCGACTTCAGGCGTCAATCCCGGGCTTACAATGAATTGTGCGCCGGCATCGACGGCACGTGCGAGATCATCACCATTCAGAACGGTCCCGGCTCCGACATGCGCGCCCTCAACCTTTGACATCTCGCGAATGGCCTCGAGTGCGCATTCGGTGCGAAGCGTCACTTCAAGCGTGGTCAGTCCACCCGCTACCAGCGCCTGCGCGATCGGTCGCGCCAGCGAGAGCTCGGGTATCACCAGAACCGGAATGACCGGACATCTCGTCATCACGGCGTCCAGCATTGTTGTATCGAGCATCTGTATTTTCCTTATCGAGTTCCGGGCCGTGACTGTCCATCACATCTTCCAGGGCAGCGAGCATGGCTGAGCCGCCTTTTTCGGCGCTGTCGGAACGGCTGCGCATGAGGGTGAACAATTCGCGCCCGGTCCCTGCCCCCGGCAGAGGCGGTTGTGCCACGATGCGCCGCTCCCATATCGCAGGATCCACCAGAACTTCAATCTCGCCCCGACGAGCACAGATACGCAGCATGTCACCATCCTCGATCCGGGCAATCGGGCCACCTGACTGCGCCTCGGGACAGATATGAATAGCCGCAGGGACTTTGCCGCTGGCGCCGGACATGCGGCCATCAGTCAACAACGCCACGCGGTAGCCCTTGTCCTGGAGAACAGCAAGTGCCGGGGTCAGGCGGTGCAGTTCAGGCATGCCATTCGCGTCCGGTCCCTGGAAACGCACGACCACGATTACATCGCGGTTGAGCTTGCCTGCCTTGAAAGCAGCAATAACATCTTCCTGTGTATGGAACACGGCAGCAGGCGCTTCAATGGTCTGGCGATCCTCGTCAACCGCGCTGGTCTTGTAGATGCCCCGCCCAAGTGATCCCTGAACAAGACGCATCCCGCCATCCTTGCGAAACGGATCCTTCACGTCGCGCAGAACACCACGATCAGCAGAAGGTCGCGCAGCGCTGTAAAGCAGGGCCTCTCCTTCCAGACGTGCACGACAGGCATAATCGGCAAAACCGTTTTTCGATACTGTCAGAATGTCCTGATGCAGCATTCCGCCTTCACAAAGAGCTGCAATGAGCGTCGGCAAACCGCCCGCTTCCTGCATCGCATTCACATCGGCAGAACCATTGGGATAGGCACGTGTCAGCAACGGTATGGCGGCAGAAAGTCTGTCCAGATCACTCCAGTCGATACAGATTCCGGCGGCACGGGCAATAGCAGGGAGATGAATGGCGTGATTGGTTGAACCACCTGTCGCCAGAAGACCGACGGCTGCGTTGACGATCGCTTTCTCATCCACAAGATGCGCCAAAGGGCGATGATCCTCACCGGGGCGGGATATCTCGACAAGGCGATGAACCGCCTTGCGATTGAGCGCCTGACGGATACGACTGTTCGGATTCCAGAAAGCCGAGTCAGGTAGCATCAGCCCCATGAGCTCGACCATCATCTGGTTTGTATTGGCTGTGCCATAAAACGTGCATGTACCGGCACTGTGATAGGACGCAGCTTCCGCTTCCATCAGTGCACCTGAATCAACCTTACCCTCGGCATAAAGCTGCCGGACGCGCTGTTTCTCCTTGTTGGGCAGGCCGGAAGTCATCGGCCCGGCTGGTATAAGCAGAGCAGGCAAATGGCCAAAACGAAGCGCACCCATGAGGAGCCCAGGCACGATCTTGTCACATATGCCAAGCAGGGCAACGCCTTCAAACATGCCATGACTCAGGCCAATCGCCGTACCCATCGCGATATTGTCGCGCGACAGCAGGGAGAGCTCCATGCCTTCCTGCCCCTGCGTGACACCATCACACATGGCAGGCACACCCCCTGCCACCTGAACGGTGGCACCGACTTCACGCGCGAAAACTCTCATCTGGTCGGGATAGCGTGCATACGGCTGATGCGCCGACAACATGTCATTATAACTGGTGATTACGCCCAGATTGACGCCACCACCGCGCATGAGACGGGCCTTGTCCTCTCCTGATGCCGCCAGCGCATGAGCCAGATTGCCGCAGGCCAGGCGCGGACGTGAAATACCTTTCTGACGGTTGCGTTCCATCAGGGCAAGGTAACGCCGCCGCGACACGGCGGAGCGTTCGATAATGCGCTCTGTGACTGACGCAACGACAGGATGCAGGGACATGGCGGCTCGCAGGAGGCTGTTATTATGCTCGCGAAATCGCGAACAAAAGCACTGTAAAGTTTCCGTGATAATCCGGTCAAGAGGAAGTCAGGTAATAAAATTGTCCATAAAGACAAATTTTTAATTTTTTATAACAAAGGCATGCAACAGCCTGTTGCATACGGAACACATCGCAATGGAAATGTCACAATTACAGGGTGTGACCATACATTACGAGATTGAAACCCTGGATCACGCTGTGCCATTTCGAAGCCAATCCGGAATATTTTCCGCCACCATTTTCTTTCGCGAAAGTGACCAATGGCCATTTCCCGCATTCGCTTCCGCCACGCTTCGTTACTGCTTGGAGCCACAATTCTTGCAGGCGTAAGCGTCACAGCACAGGCAGCCACAGAAAGCAGCACCGCCCTCCACAAGGCCCCTCACAAGTCAGCATCCAGACACAGCACCCGTGCAACGCCCAGGGCTGCTGCTGCAACAAGCGGCACCGTTCCATCTGCGACACCAGTGGTCGCGCGTCGCTCGGCTGCCTTGCGTAACCTTTCTGGCCCGGCCCCGGCAGGAAACGAGAGCATCACGGTCGTTGGTTCGGCGCTGAGCACGTCCAATAACACCAACGCCAATCCCGTTCAGATCGTGACGGCAAAGCAGATCTCCCAGACAGGCGTCAATAACCTGGGCGATTTCTTCATGCGCCTGCCTTCTGTAGGTTCCAGTGGCGTTTCAAACGCCGTAACCAATGGTGGTGGCGGCGTTTCCTGCGTTGATCTACGCAATCTGGGCCTTTCACGTGTGCTTGTGCTGGTTGATGGCAAACGCACCACGGTCAATGGCGCCTCCAACTGCGTCGATCTTAACTCGATACCAATCCAGCAGGTCGCGAGTGTTGAGATTCTCAAGGACGGTGGTTCAGAGCTCTATGGCGCCGACGCGGTATCCGGCGTTATCAACATCAAGATGCGTCACGATATTACCACAGGCAATATCACGATGCGCGGCAGCATTTCGCAATATGGCGATGCACCCGAAGGCATGCTCTCGGCTTTCAAGGGATGGAATTTCGATCACGGCAAGGGAAACATCACCCTTTTTGGTCAGTACCTGACCTCGACTGGTGTCATGCAGCGTAACCGTGCCTGGGCAAATCCTGCAGCACAGAACAATCCGGTGACGGGACAACCGACATTTGGTTCAGGCAATCCTACCACGGGTCGTTTCTACAACACAGCGGGTGATTCCTTTACCAGTCATGATAACGGTAAAACCTTTGTTCCTTTTTCCAGCAGCGACCGCTATCCGTTCAATCGCGATCAGAACCTGACAAACTCCTATCAGGATTCCTCACTTTCCGGTGACACACATTACGATGTCAACAAGCATCTGACGCTCTATGCGAATGTGCTTTACAGCCATCGCACCACCAACAGGTTCATGGCCCCTGTTCCGGTCAGCGGCTCCATCCCCCCCAGCTCACTACCCAGCTCCATTCTTGTTCCTGCCGATTATCCGGGTAACGAATTCGGCGAGCAGATGCAGGTATATCGTCGCATGGACGAATTCGGCTCCCGTCGTACCGAACAAGCGTCAGACACCGTCACCGGCATGTTCGGTGCCAAAGGCGAGATCTACAAGGGCTGGATGTATGACGCATCCTATACCTACGGTGTGAACCGCGAGCAGGTACGCACGCTCAATGTTGGTAACTATGCGAAACTTCTGAACGCATGGGGCTTACGTGCGGATGATCCGGGTAATCCGGATACAACCCTCAGCTATGATCCGTCAGTCTGTCAGGCATCGGCTGGCTGCGAACTGTCTTCGCCATTCGGTCGCCTGACGCAGCAAGGCGCCAATTACGCAAATTATACGACCGTCGAGAATATCCAGTACCAGTTCCGTGATACCAATTTCCGCGTTCACAATAACCACGTTGTTTCCATGCCCTGGAAGAATGGTGGAGATCTGGGTATTGCCCTGGGTATGGAACACCGCAGCGAGCAGATGAGCGACAGCCCTGATCCGCTGGTTCAGCAGGGTATTACCCTTACCAATACCCAGGCCTATGCCGGTGGCGGATTCAACGTTTCGGAAGGCTATCTCGAAGGCAAGCTGAATCTGCTCAAGAATGCGTTCCTCGCAAAGGATCTGACAATCGACGCGCAGGGCCGCTACTCGTCCTATAATACGTTTGGCGGTGCCAAGAACTGGAAAGTTGCCATCAACTGGGCACCCAACCGGGATATCCGCTTCCGTGGAACGCTAGGAACATCCTACCGTCAGCCAAGCGTCTATCAGCTGTATAGCGGCCAGCAGCTGAGCTACGAATTTGCCAATGATCCCTGTGCTCAGGTCTCGAGCTACGGGGCCTCTTCACCCATGGTCGCCGCCTCTTGCGCACGTCAGGGGATCCCTGCGAATTTCACGATGGTGACCGCGGGTCAGGTTCCGACGCTGCAAGGCGGCAATGGTGCTCTCAAGCCGGAAACAGGCCGTACGTACACTTTTGGTACGGTGCTCACGCCTCACTGGGTGCCAGGCCTCTCGCTCTCCGCTGAATACTGGCACTACACTGTCAAGAACATGATCAGCGCCATTGGAACCCAGTATCTTCTGGATCAATGTTATACTGGCGCAAATACCGGCTATTGCAGCGGTATCATACGCAACAACCAGAACCAGCAGATACAGACCGCGTCAGCATTGTACGAGAATCTGGGCGGCATGCGCACGGGTGGTCTCGACCTCGATCTGGACTACACGTTCCGTATCACCCGTCACGATCGCCTGAGCCTGAGCAACAATTTCCAGCAGCTCATCAGCTATCAGCAGCAATATGTGCCGGGCGGACAATGGTTCAATTATGATGGCCGCCTGCTCTACAACAACAACTCGGGGCAGCCGCGCGTGCGCAACTACACCACGGCAACGTGGCGTCACGATGCGTTCAGCTTTACCTATATGATGAACTACACAGGCGGCATGGTGTGGAACGACCAGTCTGTTGACCTGACAAAGGATACGGGTGGACGTTACAAGACACCGGGCATCTTCTCACACGACATCACGCTGGGATATCAGCTCAATCGCTGGTCATTCCAGGCGGGTGTGCGCAATCTTTTCGACAAGAAGCCACCCTACGTGGTTGATGGTGCCACCAATACCAACGTGTATCAGTATGGCAGCCTTATCATGGGGCGTAACGTCTTCCTGCAGGCAGGCGTGAATTTCTGATCTGCCGCTTTCTGTACATGATCTCAAAACCCGGCATCACAAGGTGCCGGGTTTTTTTGTGCTTTGTATCATGCAGATTGATACATTTAACACGCATTGGTGAGTTGCATCCCACAGGGAGCATGTGAATATGACGAATTCGTAAGAGTTTGGATGAGCTTCCATGGATGTAGTGATTGGCGTGGATGTCGGGACAGGCAGCGCACGCGCCGGTGTGTTTTCCCTCGAGGGAAAGAAACTGGCGTCTTGCGTGGTTGCAACCAGAAGCTGGCGCCCTCAAAACGACTTCATCCAGCAATCCTCGGCTGATATCTGGGAAGCGGTCTGCAAATCTGTCCGTACGGCCATGACGGAACTTGCCGGGAAAACACCGGTCGTACGCGGCATCGGTTTTGACGCGACCTGCTCCCTTGTCGTGCTCGATGGCAAGGGAGAGCCCCTTTCTGTTGATCCACAAGGGGCCCCGGAGCAGGATGTCATTCTCTGGGCTGATCATCGCGCCATGAAAGAAGCCACGGAGATCAATGCCGGTACATATGACGTATTGCGCTATGTCGGCGGTGTCATTTCCCCGGAAATGGAAACACCGAAACTGCTCTGGCTCAAACGCAACATGCCCGAGACCTTTGCCCGCGCCGGTTATTTCTTTGATCTGCCGGACTACCTGACCTGGCGGGCTACAGGAGCTGATTCACGCAGCTGCTGCTCGACTGTCTGCAAATGGACCTATCTCGCTCATGACAAGGGGTGGGATGACAGCTATTTTGAAGCAATCGGCCTGGGGGAACTCGTCGAGGAAAAATATCGCCGTATTGGTGACATGGTACGGCCGCTCGGCGAAGTGGTCGGTAATGGGTTAAGTAGTGCCGCTGCGGAAGATCTCGGCCTCACCGCAGGTATTCCGGTCGGTGTTTCGGCAATCGATGCCCATGCTGGCGGAATTGGCGTTCTTGGTGCCGCGTCAGGAGATACACTTGACGACAAAGCCCTCAATCGCAGTCTTGCCCTGATTGGGGGGACGTCGAGCTGTCATATGGTCGTTTCACAGGACGCCCGCTACGTGGATGGGATTTGGGGCCCCTATTCCGAGGCCATGTTGCCTGGCATGTGGCTGAATGAAGCAGGTCAGTCAGCAGTAGGATCCCTTGTAGATTTCGTCATTACAACCCATGCCCAGGGACCAGCTCTTTCAGAAACCGCAAAAGCTGAAAACCGTACGGTCTATGAGGTGCTCAACGAACGCCTCGCCATACTCGAGCAGAATACCCTCCCCGGCTCACTGACGGCGGAATTCCACGTCCTTCCCGATTTCCATGGTAATCGTTCCCCCCACGCCGATCCGACATTGAAAGGCATGGTAAGCGGCCTTGGTCTTTCGGCTACGCTTGATGATCTCGCAAAACTCTATCTCGCAACCATTCAGGCTCTGGCTTACGGTACGCGCGACATCATTCGCGCGCTCAATGCCAAAGGCTATGCAATCGACACCATTTTTGCCACTGGCGGCGGAACAAAAAACCCTGTTTTCCTGCGAGAACATGCCAATGCCACAGGCTGTCGCATCCTTCTGCCTCAGGAGCCGGACGCCGTCCTTCTCGGTTCTGCCATTCTCGGCGCCGTCGCCGGAAATGTCTATGATGACATGCGCAGCGCCATGTCGCAGATGGCTCGTATCGGTTCCGAGATTGCTCCCGATGCGCGTACGAAACGTTATCACGATGCAAAATTTTCCGTTTTCCAGTCAATGCATCAGGAACAGTTACGTCACCGCGATCTGATGCGGGAGGCACTCGCCTCCTGAATCCTGTCGCCGGATGTCCGGCACGCTTCTGTCAAAGCGGCGGCGGGCATCTTCCGAGAGTTTTCGTCCACAGCCAGTACAGGCGGCACGTCGCCTGCGGAGCTCACCTATGGAAGCCGTCATCGTCCCACCGAAACGGGTGAAACGTAAATCAGGCGCCGGATTATTCCTCTCCCCTGCCGTGATCATCCTGTTGATCTGGTCCCTGATTCCCCTCGTTCTGACCCTCTGGTACTCATTCCAGAACTACAATCTGGTCGATCCAACCCTGAAGGGTTTTGCCGGCTTCAGTAATTACATCTATCTGCTGACCGATCCCGATTTTCTCTATTCGCTTTTCAACACCATTCTTCTTGTTCTGGGTGTACTCGTTATCAGTGTCGGTGGCGGCATTCTGCTCGCTATACTTTACGACCAGGATTTCTGGGGGCGAGGCATCGCGCGCGTACTGGTCATCTCGCCCTTTTTCGTGATGCCAACCGTCTCCGCTCTCCTGTGGAAAAATCTTATGCTGCATCCGATATACGGGGTGTACAGCGCATTCATGCGAGGTATCGGGCTTCAGCCCATCGACTGGCTGGCGCATTATCCCATGCAGACAGTCATGATGATTGTTGCCTGGGAATGGCTGCCATTCGCTGTGCTCATCCTGCTGACCGCCGTGCAGTCCCTTGACCATGAACAGAAAGAAGCGGCACGCATGGATGGTGCCGGGCCTTTTGCGCGCTTTCGTTACATCATTCTGCCGCATCTGAGCCGCGCCATTACGGTCGTGATCATGATCGAGACCATTTATCTCCTGACCGTGTTTGCTGAAATATCAGTCACGACGTCGGGTGGCCCGGGCATTGCATCGACCAATCTGGCCTTCCTGATTTTCTCGCGGGCACTCCAGCAATTCGACATCGGTGGTGCTTCTGCGGGCGGCGTGATTGCAATCATCATTGCCAATATCATCGCGGCTTTCCTCGTCCGTGCGGTCGCCCGCAATCTGGAGGCTTGAGATCATGTCTCGCAAGTCAAAGCGTCTGCCCAAGATTGCGCTAGGCCTCGTGGGCTGGGCCGTAGCCATCTGGATCTTCTTTCCAATTTTCTGGATGGTTCTGACGGGCTTCAAAAGCGAGATGGATGCCATCTCGACTCCCCCTCATCTTTTCTTTCATCCAACGCTCCAGAGCTATCATGACGTATTTGCCCAGGAGAATTACTGGCATTTCACGTTCAATACCGTGTTCATGTCAGTGCTTGCCACGGGGGGAGCGCTTCTTCTGGGCGTACCGGCCGCCTATTCCATGGCCTTCTTTCCCGGCAAACGCACCCGCGGCACGCTGCTCTGGATGCTCTCCACCCGCATGCTACCGCCGGTTGGGGTATTGGTGCCGGTCTATCTGATTGCCAAGTCAACGCATCTTCTCGATACGGTAATCGGTCTGGCAATTATCAACATGCTTACCAACCTGCCTATCATCGTCTGGATGCTCTATACCTTCTTCAAGGAAGTGCCTGTGCCTATCCTCGAAGCCGGACGTATGGACGGAGCCAATCGCTGGCAGGAAATCAGTATTGTCCTCTTGCCGCTCGCCCTGCCCGGAATTGCCTCCACCGCTCTGCTCTCTCTCATTCTGTGCTGGAACGAAGCTTTCTGGTCGCTCAATCTGACCTCCTCGAATGCGGCGCCTCTGGCAAGTTTCATTGCCTCTTTCTCCTCTCCGGAAGGGCTGTTCTTCGCCAAGCTTTCGGCAGCCTCTACCCTTGCTGTCGCACCAATCCTGATCTTTGGCTGGTTCAGCCAGAAACAGCTCGTACGCGGCCTGACTTTTGGTGCCGTGAAATGATCATTACCACACGCTTCTTACGCTCTCCCGGAGTGACCCATGGCTAAAGTTGAACTGCGCGATATTCGCAAAACCTATCACGCGGAAGAAATCATCAAAGGCGTTTCGCTCGACATCAACGATGAGGAATTCGTTGTTTTTGTCGGTCCGTCGGGCTGTGGCAAATCAACCCTGCTGCGCATGATTGCTGGCCTGGAAGAGATTTCAGGTGGCGATCTGATGATCGATGGCAAACGTGTCAATGACGTAGAGCCGGCCAAACGCGGTCTCGCCATGGTGTTTCAGTCCTATGCGCTCTACCCGCATATGAATGTGTACCAGAACATGGAGTTTGGCCTGAAACTCGCCGGCATGCCGGAAGCTGAACGCCGTCAGAAAATTACCGACGTCGCAAAGACGCTCCAGCTCGATACCTACCTGAAACACAAGCCCGGTCAGCTCTCCGGCGGCCAAAGACAACGTGTTGCAATTGGCCGTGCCATTGTACGCAACCCGAAAGTTTTCCTTTTCGATGAACCCTTGTCCAATCTTGATGCGGCTCTGCGCGGACAGATGCGGGTCGAACTCGCCACGCTTCATCGACGCCTCAAGGCGACGACCATTTATGTGACACATGATCAGGTTGAAGCCATGACTATGGCCGACAAGATTGTTGTGCTGCAAAAAGGCGTGGTTGAACAGGTCGGTTCACCCCTCGAGCTTTATCACCATCCACGCAATCTCTTCGTGGCGCGTTTCATCGGATCGCCGCCAATGAATTTTCTGCCTGTGACTGTGCGAAGCACTGGTACCGAAGGCATTACCGTTGTGCCGGACCACGGCAACCCTCTCGTCGTGCCTGTATTGCCGAATGACACTGCTGCTGCCGAATTCCTGACACTTGGTATCCGTCCGGAACATATCGTTCTCGATCCGAATGGAGAAATCGAGGGTATCATCCGCATGGTCGAGCGCCTTGGCGCCCTGACGCTCCTGCACGTTGCCATGCCGGATGGCACGCTGATTATCGTGCAAACCGATGGCGATCATGGAGGCGAAGTGGATCATCCAATTCGTCTGCACCTCCTCGCAGAAAATTGTCATCTCTTTGATGCAGGGGGGATGGCGCTGACCAAACTCATGCGTCACCGTCTCGCTGACTAACAGGAAAGTCTTCTCCCATGTATATGGAAAAACTGCGCCTCGATGGACGTATTGCTGTCATTACTGGTGGCGCCCAGAATATTGGCCTTTGCTGTGCAACCGCCCTTAGCGAGGCTGGCGCCCATGTGGTGATTGCCGATCTTGACGGCGACAAGGCGGCTGAAGCGGCCAAGATCCTGGCAGATCAGGGACTGAATGCCTGTAGTGTCACGATGGACGTCACATCAGAAGAAAGCGTGATAAAAGCCGTCGATGCCGTGACTGCGCGCCATGGCAGGCTCGATATTCTTGTCGCAAATGCCGGAATGTGTATCTCCGAGGTCAAGGCCGAGGACATGACGGAAGACCAGTGGCTCAAGCAGATCAACGTCAACCTCAACGGTGTATTCCGCTGCTGTCAGGCTGCTGGTAAGGTCATGATCAAACAGAAAAGCGGTGCGATCGTGGCGATCGGTTCAATGTCTGGCCTGATCGTGAACCGACCACAGGAACAAGCCGCCTATAACGCCTCAAAGGCAGGTGTCCATCAGTATATCCGTTCGATCGCCGCAGAATGGGCACCCCATGGTATCCGTGCCAATGCTGTTGCCCCTACCTATATCGAAACAACGCTGACACGGTTCGGTATGCAGAATCCTACCCTTTACAATCGCTGGATTGACGGCACTCCGATGGGTCGCGTCGGTCAGCCGGAGGAAGTAGCTTCAGCCGTGCAATTCCTGTCATCAGATGCAGCAAGCCTGATGACAGGATCAATCGTCAGTGTCGATGGTGGCTTCACCGTCTGGTAAACCCCCGTTACCTGTCCTCCTTCTATCTCCGGAAGAAGGAGGACAGATTCGCATGAGCACCGCGAAAGCCCCGAACAGCAATCCTCCTCTAGGATTATGCCTCAGCGCAGATCGCATGATCAGCGCTGAGGCAACAATCGGAGTGCTCGGACAAGGGCATCAATATCATCATGGGTATTATAAAGCCCAAGTGATGCTCGCACAGTCTCTTCCACTCCGAACCGTCGCAGCGCCGGTTGAGCACAATGATGCCCCGAGCGCGCAGCAATGCCGTAGCTGTCCAGATGACGGGCGACATCGCCTGGCTCATAGCTCTCAATAGTGAATGATAACACACTGGCTTTCTCTGCCGCAGTACCGATCAGCCTCAGACCAGAGACAGAAGCAAGCCTGTTGGAAGCATATTCAAGCAATTCATGCTCGTAAGCTGCAATCGCAGGCAAACCGATGCTCTGCAGGTAATCAACCGCAGCTCCCAGCCCAACGGCACCTGCAATATCAGGCGTCCCCGCCTCGAATTTCTCTGGCAAGCCCTGATAATGGGTTTTCGCAAAGGTAACATCCCGGATCATGTGCCCGCCACCTTGCCAGGGTGGAGTTTCTTCGAGCAGATTTCGCTTGCCATACAGAATGCCTATACCGGTCGGCCCGTATATTTTGTGTCCCGAGAGCACAAGAAAATCCACGTCGAGGGCCGTGACATCAAGCGGAATATGTGGCGCAGACTGCGCAGCATCGACCAGAACCGGCACACCGTAAGAATGCGCCAACGGAATTATCTGCTCGATCGGATTAACCGTGCCCAGAGAATTGGCGACGTGGGTAACCGAAACAAGTTTCGTGCGCGAAGACAAAAGCGACGCAAATTGATCGAGCAGCAATTCGCCACGATCATTTACTGGAGCCACGCGAAGAACAGCTCCTGTCTGCTGCGCAAGAATCTGCCAGGGAACAATATTCGCATGGTGCTCTATAGTCGTAATGAGAATCTCATCACCGGGTCCGATATTCGCACGACCATAACTCTGCGCAACAAGATTGATCGCCTCTGTCGTACCACGCAGGAATATGATTTCCGCGGCCTCCCTGGCACCAACAAAACGTCGAAGCTTTTCACGTGCTCCTTCAAAAGCATCCGTCGAACGCGCCGCAAGGGTATGAGCCGCGCGATGGATGTTCGAGTTATCACGCTCATAGAATTCCGAAGTGGCATCAATAACCGATTGGGGTTTTTGTGTCGTCGCTGCGTTATCGAGCCAAACAAGACGATGCCCGTTCACCTCCTGCTCGAGGATAGGAAAATCCCTGCGGATCCTGTGAACGTCAAAAGGCAGAATTCCCGCTTGGCGCCCCGGTTCTGTCTGCGACAAACCCGGAGGGGTACGTGCCTCGGGCGAAAGAAAATACAAATCTTCCGGTTGTGATGTCTTTATGGGGATCTCTGGTACCGTCAGCGCGCGAGAAAAACTTGCGGCAGACCAGTCAATACTGTCGATTGAGGGAGATGGTGCAATCTGTGGCGACGCCTGGTGTACAGGCTCATAAATCGAATTATGACGTGCAGGTGGTTGTGGACCAGAAGCCGGTACATTGCTGACTCCTTCTCCGGAAGCTCTGAAAGCATGGCGGACAAGCTCGTAGACCAGCCCAGTATGGGCCTGGTCCGAGCTGCTGGGAATTCCTTCAGCTGTAGTCATAATATTGATCGATTAAAACGTTATCGAGCCGGGCAATTGCGTCCTCTACCAGCACTGCGGCTGAAAAATAGCGTGTCACCAGATGTGACGCCACCGCATGCTGATCTGTTCCGCTGTAACGAACTGAAAGCCCGGGCTCGACCTCACCTGCGATACCTGTTTTTTGCAGTCCGACAACACCTTGCTCGTTCTCACCAACCCGCAGGAGCAAAATCGAAGTATGACCTGAAGCAGAAACTGGCAGCTTGTCCGAAGGAACAAGCGGCACGCCGCGCCAGGTAATAAAAGGCGACCCGAATAGCGTAATCGTTGGTGGTGGAACACCGCGCCGCGTGGCTTCGCGCGCGAAGGCAGAAATTGCCTTGGGATGCGCCAGGAAGAAACCGGGGCGCTTCCAGACCTTTTGCAAAAGCTCATCAAGATCATCTGGTGTCGGACGACCGTTTCGCGTTTCAATACGCTGAGCCGGGGCTGCCTCACTCAGAAAGCCGAAATCAGAATTATTTATGAGCTCCCATTCTTCGCGTTCCTTTATCACATCAATAACGACACGTACCTGCTCGCGAAGCTGATCAAATTCATTGCTATACAGATCTGTAACACGTGTGTGTGTACGCAACACAGTTTGAACACTATGAAGATAGTATTCACGCGGATTAGGGTCGTAGTCGACAAATGTTGTTGGCAGCTTTGGTTCGCCATCCACACTCGACAGCAGTGCTATTTCTGCCTCGCCATAAGTATTCGAAACCTGAACTGAATCAGGCGCCAGTATTCGACGACGGTTCACGCGATAAACACCGCCCCCTACGCTGACCCAAGGCAGCAACTTGTGCAGCCAGCGCGGCGTCACTTCCCGATTCTGAATACTTGTCACATGCGCTGTGGCGAGCTGACGGGCAGCGAGATTACTGTCGAGGGCCGTTGGTCCACCGGCAAGAGTAGATTTTCGTTCGACCATCTAAAACACTCCCTTGAAATGTGCTTTATATGAAAACACTATTTTTGTAGTTTTTATTTGTCAATAAATTTGTATCGCTAAAATATCTTTCCATCACATCAGAACGACAGATCCCTAATCAGAATTGGCAAGTGCAGAACGGTAAAAGACCATGATTGGCCCCCGGGCCATAGTCTATTGCGCCGTATCTCCAGTTCCTGAGAAGGCTATGCATACTCCCGACGCGTTTCCAAAGCCCGTATTCCTGCTTGAGGTATTCGAGCGGTTTTCTACGAGGTTTCTGTTGTGAGGAATCGGATTTAATTTCTTCCGTTCTGACATATCCCGGAATTATTTGGCATCGTAGCTACAATTTTCTTGCACCAATCATTTATCAGGCAACCAGGAAAGAAGCTTCTGTACCAATATCATCGCCAGTATGCTCGTCATAAAAAACGAGTAATCCATGCTTTTATATTGATTATAGGATAAATTTTTTTGTACTTTTATAAATTATAATAATTATTCTTTTTACAACAGTTTCAGATCAGAAATCACATGGATCCCGCCTTGCTGGAATGATCTGCCTGGCAAAAGTCTCCCTTGGCTGATCGTAGATTAAGGGCTCTTTAGTTAAGGGAGAGACTGACTGAGAGGACTGACCTCAGCACCTTGAACCTCGCAGCTTACCGGGAAACCAGATGCGCACGGGCTCAAATGCAAACTCTTGTGCAAGAAATATCGTAATATTCGTAACATATTGAATTTTCTGAGCACAAGCGGAGAAAATAATAAAGTGCTCAGGTTGTAATATTATTCGTATATTATGGAATATTGATAGTTCATCTGCTTTCCTTTCCGTATTTCATGGTACCGCCCCCGGCAGGCCAAGCCACGACAACCATAGATAATCTCATCAGATGGAGTCCCGGCAATCTGTAATGAGGTTTGATCAACTGTAGTAAACCAGCCAGAGAACACGTCTCATGAGAAGTCGCATTGATAACGTCTGGCAAAAATTTCCGGACAGTGACTGGTGGCTGATCTATGCCGCGAACATAACTCTACCGATGCAATATTACTTGGTTCCGCGAAAATTCAAAAACCGGTCAAGGCCCAACCCATGCCCATAACATGGCCACCACGTTAACTCTGCCTCACGCGATAATACTCTCTGAATCCGGTAATATCGCGCGACACATCATTCTCAACGCTTCACTTCATCCGCTTTCGCGAGCGCGCGCTGCGTAGCGGGTCGGCTTTCGATCCCCTCTCTCCAGAGCTTGACCGCCGGGAAAGCCTCAAGGTCAATTCCCTGCTCTTTCCAAGTCCGCGTCCATGGGTAGGTTGCCATATCAGCAATGCCGTATTCTGCGCCACTCACAAAGGGCTGTGTTCCAAGCCTTGTCTCAAGGACACCATAAAGGCGTTTCGTTTCGTCCTGATAACGCTTGATCGCGTAGGGGATTTTTTCAGGCGCATAAAGAGTAAAATGATGATTCTGGCCAAGCATCGGGCCGAACCCACCCATCTGCCAGAATAACCATTCCAGCGTCGCAATCTTTTCACGCGGTGCGGAAGGGAGGAAACGCCCGGTCTTTTCAGCAAGATAAAGCAGAATCTCACCTGACTCAAAAATACTTATAGGACCGCCACCATCTGCCGGAGCGTGATCGATAATCGCAGGCATTTTATTATTTGGGGATATCCTGAGAAAGTCAGGCCTGAACTGGTCACCCTTCCCTATATCGACAGGAATGATGCGGTATTCAAGCCCGGCTTCTTCAAGAAACAGGGTGATTTTATGGCCGTTTGGCGTCGGCCAGTAATAGAGATCAATCACGGGACATTATCCAGATCTGCAGAAGGGATCAGGGTTTAACGTCTCCGAGCACGTAACGTTCAAGGCCGATCGCAAATCCTTCCTCCTCACAGGAGGCAGAAACATGGGTTGCAGCCTGTTTTACCGTATCATTGGCCTGCCCCATGGCAATAGACATACCGCTCCGGGCAAACATCAACATGTCATTGGGCTGATCGCCCATAGTGACCATGGCTGAAGCCGGAATGTCGAGCAGCGCCTCAAGTGTCGTTACGACCCCACCTTTATTGGCATCATGATTGGTGACGTCAACGTAATAGGGCTGAGAACAGGCAGCTGAAGCCGTCTTGCCCAACGCTTCCTGCAGATCACGCTCGAGGCGCTTCATAAGGTCAACGTCGTCACTGACACCTGTTATCTTGATGACATCGTCAAGGTGCCGCGACACATCATCGATACGAGGAGAAAATTTTACCGTCCACTCCTCACGCGCCACATGGGGTGCCTCCTTGTCGTTCACAAACCAGTCCTGGCTCGTATAGACCCATGGATCTGCGCCATGATCGCGTATGATCTTCAGGACAGTTTCTGACTGCTCATGCGTGAGGCGCTTCGTATCAATAACACTCCAGTCCGGATGAACCAGGACGCCTCCGTTGAAACCGGCGATCGGCAGATCGATCGCCAGCGGTTCAATCAGCATCGCCATACCGCGAGGAGGCCGACCGCTCGTGATGGCAAAGCGTATGCCTCTGTCCCTGAGGGCATGAACGGCGCGGATGGCACGTGGTGTCAGGATTTTATCCCTGGTCACCAGCGTTCCGTCCACATCGGCGAGTACGAGTTGAACCTCTTGTGTCATCAGCCCCTGTTCCCTTGCCATTTCCAGTTGAGTATCTCAGGCATATCCTGGCCGTACTGGCTGATATAACGCTTATGCTCTACCAGCTTGTCATTGATCATCTGCGTAACATAAGCCGCATGCACTGATAGCGAAGAGACGCGACGCACGGCATTCAGTATGATATGGTAACGATCAAGATTATTGCGTACGGTCATGTCAAATGGCGTCGTTGTGGTTCCTTCCTCACGGAAACCGTGAACATGGAAATTGGCACGGTTGCTACGACGATAAATCAGACGATGAACAAGCTGCGGATAGCCATGGAAGGCAAACAGAACCGGCTTGTTCTTCGTGAACAGATTATCAAAAGTCACGTCATCCAGACCATGAGGATGCTCACTCGGTGACTGGAGCGTCATCAGATCCACCACGTTGACGAAGCGTATCTTGAGATCAGGAGCATATTCCCGAAGGATCTGGACAGCTGCGAGCGCTTCTACCGTAGGCACATCACCTGCTGAGGCAACAACAAGATCGGGCTCAAATCCCTTGTCATTGCTCGCCCATTGCCAGATCCCGATACCCTGGCTGCAATGCGCAATAGCAGCGTCAATATCAAGCCACTGATGTTCGGGCTGCTTGCCAGCCACGATGACATTGATACGATCCCAGCTCTCAAGACAGTGCTTGGCGACATACAGCAATGTATTCGCATCAGGTGGCAGATAGACTCGGGCGATATCGGCTTTCTTGTTGACCACGTGATCCATAAAGCCCGGATCCTGATGACTGAAACCGTTATGGTCCTGGCGCCAGACGTGAGATGTCAGCAGGTAATTGAGCGAGGAGATAGGACGACGCCATTCGACCTCCTTGGCTGATTTGATCCACTTGGCATGCTGGTTGACCATGGAGTCCACAAGGTGGACGAAAGCTTCGTAACACGAGAAGAAGCCGTGACGACCTGTCAGCAGATACCCTTCCAGCCAGCCCTGGATCGTGTGCTCACTCAGGATTTCCATTACGAGACCATCTGGAGAGAGATGATCATCATAAGACCGAATTTCGGCAGTCCAGGCACGGTTCGTAACCTCGAGCACGTCATTCAGACGGTTCGAATTGTTTTCATCCGGCGACAGGACCCGGAAATTGCGGCTATCGAGATTCATGCGCATGACATCTCGGAGCCAGGATCCAAGGATACGCGTACTTTCCGCCTGGACAGCACCTGGTGACGGAACTGTTAACGCATGTCCTTCGATCTTAGGCATACGTAGAGGGCGTCGCAACACACCACCATTTGCATGGGGATTGTCGCTCATGCGTAACGTACCCTCGGGCGCCAACGCTGCGATTTCGGCATGGAGACGACCATTTTCGTCGAAAAGCGTTTCGGGCTTGTAGCTCCGCATCCAGTCTTCGAGAATCTTGAGATGTCCGGGCTTTTCAAGATCGGTCAGGGGAACCTGGTGCGAGCGCCAGTATCCCTCGCAGCGCTGCCCATCAACCTCTTTCGGGCCCGTCCAGCCCTTCGGGGTACGCATGATAATCATGGGCCAGACTGGACGCTCGGCGTTATTCTCAGAACGTGCGCGCTGCTGGATCTCTGCAATCCTGTCAAAGCACGTGTCCATGGCACTGGCCATGGCCTGATGCACAATATCAGGATCGCTACCCTCGACGATTACGGGATCATAACCGTAGCCACGGAACAGAGCGAGAAGCTCTGCTTCAGGAATACGTGCCAGAACTGTCGGGTTGGCAATTTTATACCCGTTCAGATGAAGGATCGGGAGAACAGCGCCGTCATTGCGGGGGTCGAGAAACTTGTTGCTATGCCACGATGTGGCTAACGGACCTGTTTCAGCTTCACCATCTCCAACGACGCACGCAACAATGAGATCGGGATTGTCGAGCACAGCACCATAGGCATGCGAGATCGAGTAACCGAGTTCTCCGCCCTCATGGATCGAACCGGGCGTTGTGGCTGCAACATGACTTGGAATGCCTCCCGGAAAGGAGAACTGCTTGACCAGGCGGCCTATACCTTCGACATCCTGCGAAATCTCAGGGAAATACTCGCTGTAAGTTCCCTCGAGGTAGGTCGCCGCGACCACACCCGGCGCTCCATGCCCGGGCCCCGCAATGAACAAGACGCTTTTCTGGCGTTCCTTGATGATCCGGTTCAGATGCAGGTAAAGCAGGGTCAGACCGGGTGTCGTACCGAAATGACCGAGAAGACGGGGTTTGACGTGCTCGATCTTGAGCGGATCACGCAGGAGTGGATTGTCCAGCAGATAGATCTGCGCCACGGAAAGATAATTGGCGGCATGCCACCACTTATCAAAAAGGTCGATCTGCTGTGCGGAAAGCGGTTTCTTTTCGCTCATCGTTTATGACTTCCTTCGATTATTCTTTTTGTTTGGCGGAAGATTGTTTCTTCTTCATCTGCAGGAATAACCAGCACCATGACACGACCTGAGCGCTGGCTGATTATGGGGCGCCCTGCCGCATTCGCATCCTCGCAGATATGCACGTCTAGCCATTTGAACCTCTGGCACACAGCACGGCGGAAAACAGCATCATGCTGACCGATCCCCCCTGTGAATACAATGGCGTCAACACCGCCCATTTGAGCGATCAATCCGCCCGCCTGCTGAACGAAGCGCTCAACGAACATTTCAAGAGCCAGCTGTACATTTTCGTCAGCCTCGTTCTCGCGTAAGACACGCATATCGCTGGACAGTCCGGAAACGCCTTTGAGACCGGACTTGTAATAGAGCGTATCCTGAACCTGCTGCGGGGTCAGGTTTTTCTGCTGAAGCAGATAGAGCACCACACCAGGATCAAGCGCTCCGCAGCGCGTACCCATCATAAGCCCATCAAGAACAGTCAGTCCCATGGTCGTCGCAACACTGCGTCCATGCTCCAGAGCACACAGACTGGCGCCGTTTCCAATATGTGCCACAAGCACCCGCTTATGGGCGATCTCCGGAAACTGTCGCTCTAGAGCGCGTGCGACGAAATCATAAGAGAGACCATGCGCCCCAAAAACCCGTGCCCCGCCATCCAGCAACTCTGCAGGGAGCGGAAGACGCGTCCTTACGGTTGGAATGGTAAAATGAAACGACGAATCAAAGCAGGCAACCTGCATCAGTTCGGGCTTCTGCTCGAACAGAAGTCGCATTGGTACAAGGCTGGGTGGCTGATGAAGAGGGGCAAGAGGGATGAGATCCTCCAGCTCTTTGATGACATCTGCATTGACGTGCACCGGCCCACGAAAATTCGGACCGCCCAGAACGACGCGATGACCAACCGCCATGATTTGCGATCCACCGCCGTAACCCTCAAGCAGATCCAGAACATGCCGGATCATCTGGCCATGGCTGTTCCCTGAGCTCGCATCAGCCTCGATCACAGTCCTTTCACTGACACCGTCAGGCGTGCGTGTGGTCAGTACAGCACCACCGGGCTGATATTCCACCAGCCCTGAAAGAAACCGCTCCGAGGAGCCTGCCCCGTCAAACAGGGCAAATTTGATGCTTGAGGAGCCCGAATTCAGCGTGAGAATGGTTTTGTTATGAGACACGTCTTGACCTCGAAACGCCTGGCGCCATTGCCAGCATCCGAAGAGTAAACTGCGTGATCTGTTTACGGTTCAAACACAACATCTTCCGGCCGCGACAGAACGTTTGACCGGATTTCAGAATTTATGTTGAATTTCTGTAAGTTATCGAGACCAGGATACGATTTTTACACGCCTTTGTGAAAAACACATCGACCCATGACTTGCCGCTGGAACGTGCTCAAACCCAGAATATGGTTGATGACAGAAATCGTTCTGTATCAGTTCTAACACAGCTCCGTCAGGCGCACAGGACCGCGCCTGATATCGGCCTCATATGATGAGTGCCGAGGAGGAGTATCGCATCCTCGTCTTTGACCAGCTGATTAGAAATGCAGGCAAAGACGGGAACGGACCGTCAGTTTACTTGGTGCGGGAGCGTGCCGGACGACCACCCTGCGGACGATTATTGCCACCCGGACGACCTGCTGAGGGGCGTCCTCCCTCACCACTACGCTGCCCCGAGCCCGGGCGCGAACCACCTGAACGCTGTCCACCACCACGGGGCTGGTTGCGGCCACGCCCTCCACCACCAAGTACCGGCGGGCGCATGGTTGAATTCTGGGCTTCTTCCGAATGATAGGCGTGATCTGTCACGACCGGAATCGACTTGCCAATAAGCTTCTCAATATCACGCAGCCAGGCGCGCTGCTCGGCATCACAAAGGGAGACAGCCCATCCATCACGGCCGGCACGTGCAGTACGTCCGATACGATGGACATAGCTTTCTGCGACATTGGGCAGATCATAATTGAACACGTGGCTCACATCGTCCACGTCAATACCACGCGCAGCAATATCCGTAGCGACCAGAACCTTGACCGATCCATCACGGAACCCCGCCATCGCACGTTCACGTGCGCCCTGCGACTTGTTGCCGTGGATCGCTTCCGATCGAATGCCCTCTGCATTGAGAAAATCAGCGACCTTGTTCGCTTCGTGCTTCATGAGCGTGAAGACAACAGCACGCTGGACCTTCGGGTTCTTGACCAGAAGCAGGGTCGCCGCCCGCTTGTCTTCCGATTTGACGAACATCACGCCCTGGCGAATACGATCGACCGTGGATGATGGTGGTGTCACTTCGACCTTTGCCGGATCGTGGAGCAGTGAATGGGCCAGATCCTCGATCGCCTTGGGCATTGTGGCCGAAAAGAGAACGGTCTGTCGGCTCTTTGGCAGCAAGGCTACGATACGTTTGATATCACGCACAAACCCCATATCCAGCATACGATCGGCCTCATCGAGAACCAGCACCTCGAGATCATGCAGATCAATGTGACCCTGACCGATCAGATCAAGCAAGCGGCCCGGAGCTGCGGTCAGCACATCCACGCCGCGACGCATGGCCTCTACCTGACGCCCCTGCCCGACCCCGCCGAAAATCACGGCATGACGAAGCTTCATGTGACGCGCATAGTTCTTGAAACTGTCGTCAATCTGCGCAGCAAGCTCGCGCGTCGGAGCAAGCACAAGGACACGAGCACTTTTCGGTGTCTGTGTCCGCGGATGTGTAAGCAGGCGATGCAGAGCCGGCAAAGCAAAGGCCGCTGTCTTGCCGGTACCGGTCTGAGCCAGACCAAGAAGATCGCGACCTTGCAGCAGATGCGGGATAGCGCCCGCCTGAATCGGTGTCGGGGTTGTATATCCCTCTTCCGTCAGGGCACGCTGAATCGGCATGGCAAGCTGAAGATCGGCAAAACTGGTCATATAAAAGGCGCCTCCTATGGCACGAGCCGCGCGTTGCACGTACGGCTCACGGGATGACGCCTCCAGGCCCGGACGTCACAAGGGATAGAAAAGATCCGGGAATGACAGAGCAGACCGCGCTTGCGACGTCAGAGTCCTGACGCCAGAGCCGACTGAGTCAAATCTGGACCGGGGAGGCCCCCATATAGGCAGAGCCCATCCCGGACGCAAGCAGTTCCAACGACAAAACAATGTTCAATGCAGCGAAAAAACACACGTAATGCACTGAACCTGCCTCGATAGTACCGCTCAGGCAAAACGGTTATGAATAACGGTCTCTTCCTCTGGCAGCTGACCACCATGGGGCGGATATTCCGCCGCTTTTTTTCCGATCGCGACGAACATGACAACTTCATGGTCGGCAGGCAGATTGATCAGTGACCCGACAGCCTTGAAATCAAACCCGTCCATAGGACAGCTCTGATAGCCGTGAGCAGCAGCAGCCAGCATCAGGGCATAGGCCGCCATACCGCAGGACCGGATACCCTCATCCCGCTGAAACTGCTCATTACCGTCATAGAACTGTCTGATCATTCCTTCATAGGTGGTCTGCATGTTTTCAGGAGCGGCAGCCCAGTAACGAGCCGGGTTCTTGTCCCAGGCCTTGAAATCGGCACAGAGAATGATCAGAGCGCCAGCCTCTTCAACCTGAGGCTGATCCCATGAGACAGCACGGATCTGCTTCCGGAGCTCAGGATCGGAAACAACAACAAAACGCCAGTGCTGGATGTTGAAAGCTGTCGGTGCCTTGCGTCCGGCATCAAGAATGGCACGCAATTCGTGCTCGGGAATAATAACGGAGGGGTCAAAACGCTTGGCGGAACGGCGTTCTGCAATGGCGGTCATAATATCGGTCATGAATGCTCCGCACCCTCTCTTGGCAGGGTGATGGGAATATCGGGAGGAGCTGGCATGCAATCATGACATTCAGGGCGAGTAAAGCATTACTTCGATAAAATACGAAACAAACGCCTCAACGAGAGATCATTTACGGCGCAAAAGAAAGAGCGCCTGCTCACCAAACAAATTGGCCAATCTTATCGACCGTCGCCAGGGCGCACGCTCACCGGCTTCATCCACAGCGAGCCATCGATCAATGACATAACCCTCTGCATCACAGAGCTCCAGAAAGTCCTGAATGGTGCACGGATGGATATTGGGTGTTTCGTACCAGGGGGTATGCCACACGGCATTCATGGGCATACGACCGCTGAGCAGGATCTGCAACCTCAGGCGCCAGTGACCGAAATTCGGAAAAGAGACGATCGCATGACGGCCGATACGCAGCATCTGCCGCAGCACTTCGCGCGGCTTTTCAACGGCCTGTAGCGTACGTTGCAACACCACATAATCAAACGCATCATCTGAATAATGGACCAGATCGTGATCGGCATCGCCATGCATGACCGGCAAACCATGAGCGACCGACCGTGTCACCTCCCTCATATCGATCTCGATACCGCGGGCGTCGCATTGCCGGGTACGAAAGAGATGATCAATCAGCGCCCCGTCGCCACTCCCGATATCAAGCACACGGGTACCTGGCGCAATCATCTCGGCTATCAGATGCTGATCAAGACGCATTATGACCTCCCAGACCGGCCTGTTCCGCCGCACCATTTATAAATCCGCGCATGGTACGCTCCAGATCAGGTTCATCGAGCAGAAAGGCGTCATGTCCCCGATCGCTTTCGATTTCGACGAAGGAGACATTCACTCCGGCCTTGTTCAGCGCACGCGCCAGAAGCCGTGACTGAGAGGTAGGAAAAAGCCAGTCCGACGTGAAGGAAATGATACAGAACCGGGTCGAGCACCCCCGAAACGGTGCTGACAGATCGCCATCATAATCGGCGCTGAGGTCAAAATAATCGAGCGCACGGGTTATCGTGAGATAGGAATTGGCATCAAAACGACGAACGAAACTTGATCCCTGGTGACGCAGGTAGCTCTCCACCTCGAATATCTCACCAAAAAGCGAGTTACCCGTTGCCGCACCAGCAGGAGATGACACTGTATCACGCCGTGTTCTGCGCCCGAATTTCTGGGTCAGAGCCTCTTCGGACAGATACGTAATATGGGCCATCATACGTGCCACTGCGAGCCCCTTGGCCGGAACGATACCTTTTTCCCAGTATCGACCACCGTGCCAGTCAGGGTCACCACAGATTGCCTGACGGCTTACTTCATTGAAGGCGATATTCTGGGCTGAATGAAAGGGCGCTGTGGCAATGGGCATTGCCGCCCCGACACGCTCGGGAAAGCTCGCCACCCATTGGAGGACCTGCATACCGCCCATGGACCCCCCGATCGCAGCAAACAGACGCCCGATACCAAGATGATCCAACAGCTTCGACTGGGCAGATACCATATCCCGTATGGTAACCGGCGGAAAATCCGTCCCCCAGGGTTCACCGCTCTCACGCAGGCTTTTGGGTCCCGACGATCCCAGACATCCCCCCAGCACATTGACGCAGATGACATAGAAACGATCCGTGTCGATCGCCTTGCCTGGTCCAACCGTCCGGCTCCACCAGCCCGGTTTGCCAGTTACAGGATGGGTTTCCGCCACATATTGGTCACCCGTCAGTGCATGACAGACAAGAATGACATTATCACGCGCAGATGAAAGGGTGCCATAGGCACAGTAGGCTATATCAAGCGGTGCTATATGCGTTCCGCATTCAAGAATCAGCCCCTCATCAAGCATGACCTTGAACGAAGTTGCCGAGCCATTGCTGACTGGCATGCATCCGGTTCCGGTCCGGCCTGGCACTTCGGTTCCTGTCCTGGACGCATCAGAATGATAATGCATGGCCTCACAACTCGCATGGATATCAATCTCTCCCCAGGAAAGACCGGATCACCCCAAGGTCTCAAATACAACTCCGAAGCCCTTAACCCGACTGCACCGTCATCGCCAAGCCAAGACGAGCAGATATGGAATCAGGGCAATCAGACCGAGCTTCGTTGCCGCCCCATCTGACTGGGTTGTCAGAGACACAAGCCAGTAACGGCTATGGTTGTTCCTCCCGAAGTCGTTTAATGTTTTATTAACGAATCGCGGGAGAAAGCGACCATGCCTATGATCCTGAGGACTATCGGGCATTCCGGGCTTTTTGATACGGCATTCTACCTGTCGCGTAACCCGGACCTGCATGAAATAGGGAGCGCCGCACTCGCCCATTATCATAAGACTGGATGGCGGGAAGGACGCAAACCCAACGCTTTCTTCGACCCTGCGTGGTACATGACAACCTATCGGGATGTCGTTGAAGACCCTCTGTATCATTACCTCCAGCGCGGCGAGTATGAAGGGCGCCGTCCAGTACCCTGGTTTGATCCCCTCTGGTACCGGCAGGCCAACCAGGTCCCAGCCAATATGAACGCCCTCGCCCATTATCTGGCAAACAGGCATAGGCCTGGCATTCGTCCGGTTCCCGAGTTCGACCCGGTATTTTATCTGCGCAGCTATCCCGATGTGGCGTCGTCAGGCATGGACCCGGTCGAGCACTATATGGTGCAGGGCTTTCGTGAAGTAAGACGGCCCTTCGAAACCTTCGATCCTGTCTTTTATCGTATGCGCTATATGCGCCACGAACCAGACGCCAATCCCTTTCTGCATTGGCTGGCTCATCGTCATGAAGCAGGCATTTTTCCCTGCCTGCCGGTGCATGAAACGACAATCGCACGCGAAATCAGACGCCGTACACAGCCTGGACCGCATTATGAGGAGCGGCACCCTCTGCCAGATGCCGCCATCCGACGGGCACGGGTTCTGGCCTACTACCTGCCACAATTTCATCCGAACGAAGCCAATGATCTCTGGTGGGGCAAAGGGTTCACGGAGTGGACCAATCTCGCACGAGGTGTACCGCGCTTTGCCGATCACTATCAGCCGCGCACGCCACGCGATCTCGGTCATTACCGGCTTGATAATCTTGAGACTCTCACGATCCAGGCGCGCATGGCACGCGAAAGCGGTGTAGAAGGATTCATCTTCTATCATTACTGGTTCAACGGCAGACGCCTGCTCGACCGCCCCATGGAGCTTCTGCTTCGAACGCCTGAGATCGACCTTCCCTTCTGTCTCATGTGGGCCAATGAAAACTGGAGCCGGCGTTGGGATGGTGGCAATAATGATGTTCTGATCTCTCAGAATTATCGTGTGGAAGAGGATGACGCCCTGATCGCCGATCTTGGCCGTCACATGAAAGACCCTCGTTACATCCGTATCGGTGGTCGACCTCTTTTCATGCTGTATCGTCCTGGCGCCATTCCTGATGCAGCAGCACGGATCGCCAGATGGCGCCTTCTCTTTCAGGCGAATGAAGCACTCGATCCGATCTTCATCATGGCACAGGCTTTCGATGACAATGACCCGACAGTCTTTGGCATGGATGGCGCCATCGAGTTTCCCCCACACAAGCTGACAACAACCTGTACTCCCATCGAGAACAAGGTGCAGGTTCTCGATGAGGACATGACTGCGCGCATATACGACTATGCCGAGCTGGTAGATAAGGCGCTGGCCGAACCAGAACCCGGTTTTCCGCTCATTCGTACTGTCACCCCCTCATGGGACAACGATCCGAGACGCCAAGGTGCCGGGCTCGTGCTCCATGGGTCAACACCTCGGCTATATGAGCACTGGCTAAAGGAAACGGTCGCGAAGGCCCGTCATCACCCTTTCATGGGTGAAGCCCTTCTTTGCGTGAATGCCTGGAACGAATGGGCCGAGGGCGCCTATCTGGAGCCGGATCTCCATTTCGGTTCAGCGTATCTGAATGCCACGGCGCGCGCCGTCACCAGCTTCCAGAGTCGACTTGCCCGACATCGCCTGCTGCTGATCGGTCATGATGCTTTTCCTGCCGGTGCACAGATGTTGTTACTCGCTATCGGTGCTGCACTCAGACGCAATCATGGTATCGAGATCGCGTTTATCCTGCTTGGCGGGGGAGACCTGCTCTCCCGCTATCGCCAGATCGGCAATGTCGAGATTCTTGATCCTGGTACGCCTTCCTGCATGGAACGGCTTTCATCCCTCAGGACCGAAGGATTCTCTCGTGCCATCATAAACAGTGCCGCCTCCACAAAACTGGCACCCGATCTCAGCATGGCAGGTATATCGTTTATCCTTCTCATTCACGAACTACCGGGAATGATCCGTCAGCATCACCTTGAGGCCCCACTTGAACATGCACGTAAACTGACGGATGCGATTATTGTCCCCGGTGCAAAACTGACACGCCTGTACCCCGAAGCAACGATATTGCCCCAAGGTCTCTACAACCGGATTGCCTTTTTCGAACCTGATCGCAGACGCGTTCGCATGGCATACGGGATAGAAAATGAGGCGCTTTTGGTCATTGGCATAGGATATGGTGATAACAGGAAAGGTTTCGACCTCTTTCTGCGGCTCTGGGAAATATTGCAAAGCCCGAGTTTCAAAGCGCCGCGTATCCAGCCTGGTCATACAGAAAAGCCCCGCCCGATTCATTTCATCTGGGTCGGGGCCATTGCAGACGAGATCAGAGCAATTCTCGAACATGATCTCAATTCCGCCCTTGCAACACGGCGCTTTCACCTCCCGGGACGGGTGGAAGACGTCAGTCCGTTTCTTTCAGCTGCAGATCTGTTCCTGCTTCTTTCGCGTGAAGACCCCTACCCCTCAGCCGCGCTGGAAGCTCTTGCCTCCGGATTGCCCTGTATCGCCTTTGCCCGTAACGGAATGATCCCTGAGCTTTTGCAGGAGCTCGAGGAGGAAGGCGACGAACGCCATCGGATCATTGAGCCCGGAGACCTGCCTGCCATAGGCGAGCTGATTCTGCACCAGACGCTAACCCCATCTGACATTCCCACAAGACGGATACGACGTGGCGCTGAGCTGGCGAGGCGCTTTTCCTTTGATCGTTATGTGGATCGCCTCAGGACAATTACCCTGCCCCACCTGCCTTCGATTTCAGTTGTCGTTCTCTCATACAACTATGCACATTATCTGGCCGCACGTCTGGCCACGATTTTTGCCCAGAATTGTCCTGTCAGGGAAATCATCGTTCTGGACGATGCCTCGGATGACGGAAGTGCCGAACTGTCAACGCGCGTGGCGAATGCGTTCAACCGGGCCATCACACTTGTAACAGGGGAAAGACAAAGCGGCTCGGTTTTCAATCAATGGCAGAAAGCCGCTGAACTCGCGAGCGGTGACTGGCTCTGGATCGCCGAGGCCGATGATCTGTCGGAACCGGAATTTCTCCTAGCCCTCAGTGAGATCATTTCGCAGGCGCCGGATATCAATATGGCCTTTTGTGACAGCCGCTCAGTCGATGAAAACGGCGCTGAGATCTCCGCCGATTACCAGGCCTATTACCATCGCCATGTCGGGCACAGGCTGGGACATGATGTACTGATCGATGGAGAGAGCTTTGTCCGCGACTTTCTTGGCAAATGTAACCTCGTGATGAATGTCAGCGCCGTTCTGTTCCGAAGGCGCGATTTTCTGACTGCCTTGACTTCGTGCCGCGCCGACCTCAGTCGTTTTCGTGTGGCTGGTGACTGGCGCCTTTACGTCGAATTGCTTCTGCGGCCCGGAGGCCAGCTGGCTTATCTTTCCCGTCCCCTGAATATCCATCGCCGCCATGAGAAATCAGTGACAGGTCTGATCGATCATGGAGCTCATCTGGAGGAAATTGCCTTGATGCACAAACTGATCTCGAGCCGCATTGGTGCACCACTCGAATTGATCGAGTCACAGCGCGCCTATCGGGACCAGCTGAAGACCCAGTTCGGCATGAAGCGGCAGCCCCGAGGGAAAAAGTCCCGACAATGCTGATCAGGAGGCAAGCAACCCGATAACGATAAGTCCTGCTCTTCCCGCTTCAGCCTTCGCGCAGACGCGGCATCAGATCGACAAAATTGCAGGGACGGTGACGACTGTCGAATTGTTGGCAGAGAATCATGTCCCAGCCATCAGCTACAGCGCCCGTCGATCCGGGAAGAGCAAAAAGCAGGGTCCCCTTCGCAATCCCTCCCATAGCGCGGGATTGTATCGTTGACGTGCCGATCTTGGCGTAGGAGAGCATGCGGAAAAGCTCGCCAAACCCCGGAATTTCTTTCTCGATGACATGCGCGAAAGCCTCCGGCGTGACATCTCTTGCTGTGATGCCAGTCCCTCCTGTCGTGATGATTGCCTCGATATCGTCGCGTTCAATCCATAACCGCAGATAACCTGCGATATCTTCTAGCGTATCGGCAACGAGAGCGCGCTCAACCAGATGATGGCCCGCATTTTCAATACGATCGGCCAGAACTGCACCAGATCGATCCGTTTCAAACGTCCTTGTGTCAGAAACGGTCAAAACGGCAAAACGGCAAGGTCTGAAACTGGGTTCATGATCAATTTGCGACACGACCGGCCTCTTTCTCTCTGGAATGACTGACAGAATAACGCTCTATCAGACAAGGAGGCAAACGACTGGCGCCTGACGGTATAAAGCTGTCTACAAGCATGGTTGCGAGGATCGGCACTCACCGTTAGGGTAGTTTTATAAATTCCAGTTCAGGTGTGCGAACAGGTGGATTATCTGGTGTTTCCTGCTTCTCCTGATCGGGCTCAGCCCTTTCAGCTTGGTCCAAAGGCGTGAGCCTGCCCCTTACCTGCTTTCGGAAGCCTCCCGAGCGTATCGCGTTTCTCGCATCGCCGAGCGAAATAGCACAGAAAGCGCGTCTCAAGCTCATTGCCATCCATGGCGATGCTCCTCTCTGCGAAGCAGAAATCGTCGTTTGCCTCGGCGGAGACGGATTTCTGCTTGAGGTGCTGCACAAAGTTGCCGAGCACAACATACCCGCCTACGGGCTCAATTGCGGCTCGATCGGATTTCTTCTCAACGCTGTTTCAGATGAGGATCTGATCAGCAGGCTGACACGCGCTCAACCATCCGAGCTGCATCCGCTGAGAATGAAAGCGATTGGACGCGACGGGACTTTTCATGAAGGCATTGCCTTCAACGATGTCTTTCTGTTCCGTCAGACACGCCAAGCCGTAAAGATACGCATTGAGGTCGATCAGCGTGTACGTCTGCCAGAGCTCATCTGCGACGGGGTGATCGTGGCCACACCGGCCGGATCAACAGCCTATAATCTTTCTGCTCACGGGCCGATCGTCCCTCTCACCGCCAATCTGCTTCCTCTGACACCAATTTCGGCTTTCAGACCCAGACGCTGGCGTGGAGCTCTGCTGCCCTCATCGGCGACCGTTCGTCTCACGCTTCTGGAACAGGACAAACGTCCCTGTGCCGCCGTCGCAGATTTCATGGAAGTACGCGACGTTGCTGAAATAACCGTCCGCGAGGACCGTTCAATTACAGCAACCATTCTTTTCGATCCGGACCATGGTCTTTCAGAGCGGATCATAGCCGAACAATTTGCCGAATAAATCGCCCAGACAAAAAAGAAGGCGCAGCCTATGAACAGTCCGACAATCCGTTCGAGCTTTGCCCCCTATAAAGAGTCACTGACAGGGACTGCCAGACGCCTTGCTCTGGGAGAAATCACCAGCCGTGCCCTCGTTGAACACTTTATCGAAAAAATAGAAACGTGCGACAATGCACGCGCCGCCTACACAGAAGAGTTCTCTGCAGATCGGGCGAGACAATATGCTGACGCCGCCGACCGGATACGGGCAAAAGGCTATGAGGCCTCTCCCTGGAGCGGCCTGCCGATCTCAGTAAAGGATCTGTTCGATATCAAGGGACAGGTAACACGTGCAGGCTCCACGATTCTTTCCGGTCGCCCGGTCGCTTTGAACGATGCCGAGGCTATTGCCCCCCTGCGGGCAGCAGGCTTTATCTTTCTTGGCCGTACCCAGATGACAGAATTCGCCTATTCAGGTCTTGGCCTCAATCCGCATTATCCGCAGCCCTGGAATACACTTGTCGAGGAAGGTCGCGCCATACCTGGAGGATCCAGTTCAGGGGGTGCTATCTCTGTCGCAACCGGTGCAGCTCTCGCAAGTATTGGCTCGGATACAGGCGGCTCCTGCCGCATTCCAGCCGCCATGAACGGGCTGACGGGCTTCAAGCCGACGGCGGGGCATATCAGCCGCAAAGGGATGATTCCTCTTTCACCCAGCCTAGACAGTGTTGGCAGCATTGCCCAGACTGTTGAGGATTGCGCGCTGCTCGATCACATTATGGCAGGCAGGCACGGAAAATGGACATCGGTCGAAGCTGAAGAAGGCCCGATACGCCTGCTTCTTCCTACATCGATTGTTCGTAATGAAGCGGATCCACAGGTCCTGGCCGTTTTTGAAGCCGTCATTCGACATCTCGAGGCAGGTGGAATAGAAATTGTCCGTCAGCCCCTGCCTCTCCTGCAGGATATCATCGATCTGAACCTCCAAGGACAGATCGTCGCTGCGGAAGCCTATCACTATTTTCATGACGATCTGATTCATCACGAGCAGGATTTCGACCCCCGTGTGAAAGAACGTATAATCATGGGGGCAAGAACAACCGTACAGGAGCTCAGGCAGCTCTATATCGAACGCCAGAAACTGTGCACTCGGTTCAATGCAGATATGAACGGCTTTGATGCCCTTGTCTGCCCGACTTCTCCTATACTGCCCCCATTGATCGCAGAATGTGACGAACCGGCACAATACGGGCGGCTCAACAGACTTGTCCTGCGTAATCCTTCTCTCGCCAATCTGCTTGATGGCTGTTCTTTCAGCCTGCCTTTCTACTGGCAAGGACTGGCAGCAGGACTTATGCTGACCGCATGTCATGGTCGCGACACTATCCTGACACGCATTGCCCGACGCTGCGAGGCACGCCTCAAAGGATAATATTTACTGTTCCTGCCCCTGATGCAATTCCGATTGAAAGACGGATCGGACAAGAGTCGTCACCAGAGCGTTATTTGAGCCATTGAGCACCCGGGGCTAGCGTCACGACTCTTTTCTCCTCGATCAAGGCTGTGTCGTTGCCTGACCATGTCTTCAGGCAACGACACATGCAGACAGGCAGAGCTATAAAAAGCAGACCGGGCGCCCCTCCATGACCGACAAAAATAGTTCCTTCAGGCATCTGCCTGCGCTGACCATTGCACTCGTTCTTTCCTATATGGCCGTAGCCATGCCCCTGGCAGTCATCCCCCCCTTCATCACCTCCTGGCCCGGTTATGGCAATGGTATTGCAGGCGTCGCTGTGGGCTGCGCATTCGTCTCGACTATTCTGACCCGCACGCTTGCCGGAGGATTTGCCGACCACAAAGGTGGACGCAACGCAATGCGTCTGGGATTGATCCTGTACGCACTTGCAAGTGCCATATGTCTGCTTTCTGCACTCGATCTGTTCCCGAGATCCGCTTCTTTCGGTCTTCTGATTATCGGGCGTCTTCTGCTTGGCGTTGGGGAAAGCTATACGCTTGTCGGCATGCATGGCTGGGGCATCGGACTGACCGGCCCTCAAGGCGCGGGAAAAGTGCTCACCTGGACGGGGGCAGCCATGTATGGTGCTTTCGCCTTCGGCGGCCCAATCGGGCTCAGCCTGTATCATCTCGCCGGCTTCTCCAGCCTGATGGCCATCTGCATCATATTGCCTCTTGTCGGTCTCGCCATCGTCCAAGGCGTACCCGCGGCCCCCATTCTGGCAGGAAAGCGCGAATCCTTCTGGCCTGTTCTTGGTGTTATTCGCCCCTACGGTATGGTGGTTGCCTTGCAGGGTGTCGGATTCGCCGTGCTGGGTGCGTTTCTCTCGGTCTACTTCCTTGCCGAACACTGGCGTTTCGGCAGTCTGGGCCTGACCTGCTTCGGTCTGGCCTTCGTTGCAGGACGTATATTCTGCGGCCATCTGCCAGAGCATATGGGCGGTATCCGGGTTGCCATGCTCTCCCTCACGATCGAGGCCCTGGGTCAGGGCTGTATCGCGTTCGCACCCTCGCCGGTTCTGGCTCTGGTGGGAGCAGTGCTGACGGGTGCAGGGTGTTCGCTGATCTACCCTTCGATGGGCGTCGAAGTCGTCAGGCGTGTACCCGCATCTATCCGGGCCACGGCATTAGGGGGATTTGCTGCGTTTCAGGACCTCTCCTATGCCGTAAGCGGACCAATCGCAGGAACGCTTTCTGACTGTCTGGGCTACAAATCCATCTTCCTGATGGGCATGGCCTGCGCAATAGTCGGCCTTGTTCTCGTTATGACCTTGCAACGACGCGATCTGGCTGCCACTGATAATACTCAATCGAGCTGACAGATGCGTCAGCTGCCTGTCAGCCACTGATCAGGGATCAGACACCGTACTCCAGATGAAAAAGCGCCATATCGAGCTGAGCGTAGCGAGGCCCTCGCTCCGGAACCTCCTCACTATGGGGTTTTTCAGGCTCGGAAGGGGCTGTCGGTTCATTCTTCTGAGGCTCTGCCACGATAGTGTGGGGAATTCCGGTCTCCCCGGAAGTAACCACTTCCTCAGGCGCACATATCCCAGGCTCGGGCAGAAGAGCGCACAGAGCCAGAAAATCAGTTTCATTCAGAGGCGAAGGTCTTTGGCCCCTGCACCGCTGCACGATCCACCCGGCGAATGAGGCGTCAAGGGCCTTGATCGCCCCATCACGCGTCTTTCCTGCCTGCTCTTGCAAAATCCACTCAATAAAAGTCCGATCTTGTGACGAAACACGGCGCGGCACCGGATCAGCCGGAGTCTTGATCACCCAATCCTCGACATATCGGGCAATATCCAGCTTGGGCGTCCCACCATTTTCTTCAGGATCGAGCTGAGCGCAGCGAGGCCCTCGCTCCGGAACTGCCTCACTATGAGAAGGTTTTTCAGGCTCGGGCAGAAGAGCGTACAGAGCCAGAAAATCATTTTCGTCCAGAGCCGAAGGTCTTTGGCCCCTGCACCGCTGCACGATCCACCCGGCGAATGAGGCGTCAAGGGCCTTGATCGCCTCATCACGTGTCTTTCCTGCCTGCTCTTGCAGAATCCACTCAATCAAAGTCCGATCTTGTGACGAAACGCGGCGCGGCACCGGATCAGCCGGGGTCTTGATCACCCAGTTCTCGACATATCGAGCAATATCCAGCTTGGGCATCCCACCATTCTCCTCAGGTTTCTGGCCTCTCCCTGAAACGCTTTTTCGCGTCTGGCAGGGGAGAAATCTTGTTTTTCAGTTACCATGCGATCGTCAGAATCCACCGAAATACAGAAAAACGCCTTGTGCAGATTCTGCGGAACAGCTTTCTCCGAAGACTGGTACTCATCCTACCGACAAAGCGAGACACTATCGAGTAGGGTAAGATCCAGAAACATGCGATCCCATAGCTTTCCTGAGAAAGAAGAGGGGGTTTCTGCTTCATCTCACGACAGAAAGAATGGAAATTCGATTGTTTCGATAGCGAGGATATGAGAACTGCTCTCATACAGGGGCGTGCCCTATCGTTTTTTCATAACTGGATCATGACATTGGCACACGCTTTGGCTTGCTCGCATCGATCGGTCAGACGGTTCTGGCTTCTCTCCACGATCTCGACGCTCTACATGATCTCCTGGATGAGCGCAGAGGCAGCTGAAGGACCAGCCAGGCAGAAAAAGACCGAACATATTACCGTTCGGGCAACTGAACCCGAGAAACGCAATGCCGAGCGTGGTGGCGGTCTGATACGGACTCAGCATGAGATCCGCTCGGTCAGTAGTGTCGATAGTACCTTCATCGCCAAACAGGCTCCCATCGCCACCGCCTATCAGCTGGTATCGCTATTGCCTGGTGCCAATGTCGCAGCGTCGGATGCGATGGGGTTATCACCGCAGACCACAATCTCAGTGCGCGGGTTGAACACGGATTCAATTGGCTATGTGCTGGAAGGCATGCCGCTCAACGATCTGGCTTTCTATTCCGGCTATCCCAGCCAGTTTGCCGATGGCGAGAACTATCGTCAGGTAGCGCTGAGCCAGGGCGCTGCTGATCTGGACAGCCCCGTTCTGAATGCTGCTGGCGGGTTGATGAGTCTGAGCTTTCGCGATCCTGCGCGCAAGGCAGGTGGAATGGTCGAAGCTTCGTATGGCTCCTATAACAGCAACCGTGAGTTCATCCGGCTCGATACCGGTCTGATAGGGCACACAGGATTACGCGGTTTTGTCTCCTATTCTCACACAAGTGCCGAAAACTGGCGTAGCCCCGGTCATGACATGCGGCATCATATCGATTTCAAACTCGTCCGCGATATCGGCGAACAATCGCATGCAGCTCTTGTCGGAAGCTTCAACAGTACAGTCACGAGTTACTACCCGCAGGTTACAAAAGATCTTTTCAGACAATATGGCGTCTCGGCAGGCAATGCTCTGAGCAGCCAGTACGATCCGCAGAACCCGGACGAGGCTCAGAATTACCAGCGCTTGTGGCGTGCACCCGAGCGCACACTATACATGGGTGCGCCTGTGAAGCTGGCCCTGACCGACCACATCACCTTGCGGGCCACACCTTATGCACAAGGCGCTTACGGTAATGTGCCCAGCGGCTCGACACTGCCACTGACGGGTCTTTACACGGGTACACAACCACTCAGTGATACGCTTACCCTGCCCAGCACACAGGATGGTCAGGCTCTGGTACGTGCGAATTACACGCAGCGTAGCACCCGCTCCGGCTTCACTTCCGAACTCGCCTGGAAAAAGAGCTGGAACGAGCTTATTCTCGGTTACTGGTTCGACTATGGCGACGATCACGAAGTACAGTCATTCTCCCCGGTTAGCGAAAACGGAGCATCTGCCAATATCTGGGGCAGCGGCACACGTAATTTCGTCAGGCTTTCCAATGGCAGCGTGTATCTGGCGGGCGACAATCATACGATCAGTATGACCAATGCACTGTTCATCGGTGACCGAATGAGTTTTCTTTCGGATCGTATGCTTGTCGAACTCGGCTTCAAGGAAGTCATGGTCAACCGGACAGGCACCAACTCCGTACCGGGACCGCAATATCATGTCGGCAGCAACAGTGCGGTACCCCTGCCCCGTCTTGGTATGCGTTTCCAGATCACGCCACAGCACCAGATCTTCCTGAATGCCACAACCAATTTTCGTGCCCCTTCTTTCACCGCACTCTACAACGTGTATGATCCTACCAGCGGTGAAACCAGCACAAATGGTGCAACCAGTCTCCGCAACGAATACTCGATTTCCGAGGAACTGGGCTATCGTTATACCGGGCCGCTCGTAACGGGCAGCCTGACCTTCTTCAATTACAATTTCACGAACCGCCAGATCGAAACCCAGATCCAGATCAATAACACACCGATTTCCTCGACCATCAATGCAGGTGGGCAGACTTCACGAGGCATTGACATCGAGCTTGGCCTGAGGCCCTGGCATCATTTTGCACCCTACCTCTCCGGCGAATATCTCCACGCCACGATCGACAATGATATTGCCAGCAATGGTGATCTGCTCCCGACAAGGGGCAAGATCGCAGTCCGTAGCCCAAGCCTGCAGGCTTCGGCTGGTCTGACCTATGATGACGGTCATGTTTTCGGGTTTGCCTCAGTGCATTATACCGGTCGGCAGTATTCAACATTCATGAATGACCAACGGATAAGCGATCGTACAACCGGTGATCTTGCAATCGGTTATCGCTTCTCCGACCTCAAGCGCCTCAAGGCGCCCTCTCTGCGCCTCAACCTGATCAACATCACCAATGAACATTATCTCTCAGGTGTGGCGGACCCCACACTGAATGCCAGGAATACCATTGGTCGTTATGGTACAACCATCGCAGGGTCATCTCCTGACTATTATATTGGGGGCGGATTTTCGGCTCTTGCTACTGCGACTGCTGGTTTCTGATGTCGGGAAGGCCAAAGCTCACTTCACCTGGTCAATTCGGGCTCTGGGGCAGAGAAATAAAGCGTGACTGGCCCCTGATCACACAGGACGAAGCAGCCCTTGTTCTGGCTGCATTTGATCTGCCTGATATCACCCCCATCGAATGGCACAGTGCACGACCATTCTCCGCAGTCTCGCGTCTGAGCGATTGCGACGGAAAGAACTGGTTTCTCAAACGTCACCATCGCTTCCTGCGTGATGAATCAGCTCTGGCAGAGGAACATGATCTGATCGCCCACCTTGCCGGACAGGGTCTCTCCGTTGCCTGCCCATTGGAGGCATCATCGGGAAAGACCAGCCTGAGCCTTGGTGAATGGTGCTATGAGTGCTTTCCCGCTCTCGGAGGAAACGATCTTTATCGCGATCGCCTGTCATGGGAACCGTATCTTACGCGTCATCATGCTCAGGAGGCCGGATATGCCCTGGCCTGCCTCCACAAAAAGGCACAAAGCTGGAATGCGCCGTCCCGCTCAACACGCCCCCTCGTCTCGTCGGTGATTCCCCTGCTTGATCGCCACGGCCCGGAAACAGGTCTGAAAGACTGGATAGAAGACAATCCGGCCCTCAGGCAGTCTGTCGAGATCCAGGGAAATATTGACGATATTCTGGCTACACTGAAGCCTTTGTTCCGAAACGCAGCAGCCTCTCTGGCCCGTGCCGAACCGCAATGGGGACATGGTGACTGGTATGGTTCAAACCTCATATGGCAAGGGCCGTCAGGCAAGGAGACGGTTAGTGCCGTCTTCGATTTCAGCATGGCGGACAAGACAACGCGCTGCTTCGATATCGCCGTAGCACTTGAACGAAGCATGATCGACTGGATGAAGCCAAGGCATACTCTGGCGCATTCACCTCCGTTTTTCAGGACCGAACCAGAACAGATCGTGGCTTTCCTTGCCGGATACGAACGGTCTCATCCTCTCACGATGCAGGAGCGCGAGGATATCGCGGCCTTTCTCCCTCTCGCTCACGTCACCTTTGCCTGTTCGGAAATCTGGTACTATCAGGCCCTTCTCAACGCACCTGAACTCGCAAAAACGACCTACGAAACCTATCTTCTGGGTCACGCACAATGGTTTGGCACGGCTGAAGGCAAATCATTGCTCAGCCGTATCGTCACACCAGAGAGAGCCGACATATAATGTCGCCCGTCGAAGCCCTGGCCGTTCTTGTCACCATGACGGGAATATGGCTCATGGCACGCAGGCGCGTTCTGGGATGGCCATGCTCGCTTCTGGCTTCCCTGCTCTATCTGGTCGTGTTTGCAAGATCACGGCTTTATGCAGACTCAGCCCTTCAGCTTGTTTTCTGCCTCTTCATTCTCAAAGGCTGGTACGAGTGGCATAAACTGCGTCTGGTGACGCCGGAAATTGTCGTGCAGCGCGCATCTGGTCGTATCCTGATGCGCGATCTCCTGATCGCAGGGTGGTGCAGCCTTACTCTGGGAACATTTCTAAGACTCTGGACGAGCGATGCTGCTCCCATGACCGATGCCACGCTGAGTGTTCTCAGCGTGGTCGGACAAATCTGGACAGCGAAACGATTCATGGCCTGCTGGCTGCTATGGATCCTGGTCGATGGCGCGTATATCATGCTGTTCATCGAACGCGGACTATGGCCGAGTGCAGGACTCTATGCAGGACTGATTGTGATCGCCCTGTATGGCTGGCGGAGCTGGCATATCTCGGCAAAAGCTCCTACCGTCATGGAAAAACCGATACAGAGCCAGCCCGACTGAGGCTGAGGCAGCTTGCATCCTGCAGGTGATCGCCCTACCAGCTTGTCGCCAGTTTTCCAGAAACGCGCGAAAGGCAGGGCTCTCAGTGCAGAAGAAAAAGATCTTCTATCCACGGGCACCACAGCAGCTCCTAGGGCAGTTCATGCGCTTCGGTGTGATCGGGGCCATGGGGCTGGTCTGGGATATTTTGCTGGTAACCGTTTTGCGACCGTATATCGGACTGACTGCCGCAACACTTCTTTCTTATTTTGCGGTCGCCAGCCTGAACTGGCTTCTCAACCAGCTCTGGACCTTCAGGAATGTGGCGCACAGGGACCATCCCATTCTGCAATGGCTGCGTTTTCTGGCGGCCAACAGCTTCGGATTTCTGCTGAATCGCGGAACGGTCTATACGCTATGTTTTACCGTCCCCTTTTGCGCCCAGCATGTGGCCCTGCCTCTTGCTGCCGGCTCCCTGATGGGGCTGCTGGCGAATTTCAACCTGTCACGCAAGCTTGTTTTCCGCGCAAAAGTGCCCGAGACGCCTCTTGAACTCGCAAAAATGACAGTCGATCTGAACATCGATCCGGCCGACAAGGATCTGGAATCCTGAACCCTCACGCGCAAAACATTCCCTTTACCGTCTCTTTGCTCTAGTGGAGATGCCATCTTCACGCCGCAATCGGGATTTTCTGCTCGCGCCATGACCACTTCGATCCATAACACCACAACAAATGAGCTGCGCAGCGCGTTTCTGAAGTATTTCGGAGACCATGGCCACAAAATCGTTCCGTCGGCCCCTCTGGTGCCGCAGAACGACCCGACCCTGCTTTTTACCAATGCTGGCATGGTGCCGTTCAAGAACGTGTTCACCGGGCAGGAAACCCGTCCCTATTCCCGCGCAACGACGGCCCAGAAGGTCGTTCGTGCAGGCGGCAAGCATAACGACCTCGACAATGTCGGGTATACCGCCCGCCATCTGACCTTTTTCGAAATGCTCGGCAATTTCTCCTTCGGCGATTATTTCAAGGCCGAGGCGATCGAATTCGCCTGGAACCTGCTGACCAGGGGCTATGGTCTGCCGAAAGAAAAACTGCTTGCCACAGTCTATGCCGAAGACGAGGAAGCAGCCGGTCTGTGGCGCAAGATCGCAGGCCTGCCTGAAGAGAAAATCATCCGTATTCCGACTTCGGACAATTTCTGGCGCATGGGCGATACCGGCCCCTGCGGTCCCTGCTCGGAAATCTTCTTTGATCACGGACCCGATGTCTGGGGTGGCCCTCCGGGTTCGCCTGAAGAAGATGGCGATCGCTTTGTCGAGATCTGGAATCTCGTCTTCATGCAATATCTCGAGGGACCTCCGGGCACGCGCGCGCCGCTGCCACGCCCCTCGATCGATACGGGCATGGGGCTGGAACGTTTTGCCGCCGTCATGCAGGGCAAGCGCGATGTGTATGACACTGACGTGCTGCGCAGTCTGGTCGAGGCGACGGCGAATGCACTCAGCACTGATCCAGATGGTGCGCTGCGTGCCAGCCATCGCGTCGTGGCTGACCATCTGCGTTCGACGGCCTTTCTGATTGCCGATGGTGTCATGCCGTCAAAGGACGGTCGCGGCTATGTGCTGCGTCGCATCATGCGTCGCGCCATGCGTCATCTTCAGCGTCTGGGCGCAACCGAACCGGTCTTTTACCGCCTCCTCCCTGCCCTGATCCGCCAGATGGGTTCCGCTTATCCCGAACTCGTGCAGCATCAGTCGCTCATCGCCGAGACCATGAAGGGTGAGGAAGAGCGGTTCACCGCCCTTCTTGAGCGTGGCATGTCGCTGCTTGAGGATGAAACCGCCCGTGTAGCCGAAGGCGGGGCGCTACCGGGTGACGTAGCCTTCAAACTCTATGACACTTTCGGCTTTCCGCTTGATCTGACGCAGGATGCGCTGCGCGAACAGGGCCGCACTGTCGATGTGGCCGGATTCGAAGCCGCCATGGCAGAGCAGCGTGCCCGTGCCCGCGCCGCCTGGGTGGGCTCTGGCGATGCCGCAGCAGAGACAATCTGGTTCGATGCCCGCGAGCGCTTCGGAGCCTCCGAATTTCTTGGCTACAGCTCTGAAAAAGCAGATGCCGAAGTAATCCTGATCGCCAAGGCCGGAATCGAAAGCGAGAACGCCTCAGCTGGCGATGACGTGGCCATTCTCCTGAACCAGACCCCCTTCTACGGCGAAAGCGGTGGTCAGGTCGGCGATCATGGTGTGCTGCTGGGCGACAAGCTGCGCGTTGAAATTACCGATACCCAGAAGCGCAACGGTGATCTGCTGGTACATTATGGCCGCATTATCGAAGGCACATTACGCCCCGGTATGTCGGTCACAGCAGAGATCGACCATACACGGCGCCAGGCAGTACGCGGCCATCACTCGGCTACTCATCTGCTTCATGAAGCACTGCGTCGCCAGCTTGGCGACCATGTCGCCCAGAAAGGCAGTCTGAACGCCCCGGAACGCCTGCGTTTTGACGTGTCGCAACCACGCCCGATCACCGCGGAAGAACTGGCGCTGGTCGAACGTGAAGTGAATGCGCGTATCCGCGAAAACAGTGCCGTTGAGACCCGCATCATGACACCGGAAACGGCTGTGGCAGAAGGTGCCATGGCATTGTTCGGGGAAAAATACGGTGACGAAGTGCGCGTGGTCTCGATGGGACTCGGGGACGATTCCCGAAACGCCTATTCAATCGAACTTTGCGGCGGCACCCATGTTGGTCGTACTGGCGAGATCGGCCCCTTCCGCATCGTGTCCGAAAGTGGTGTCTCCGCCGGCGTGCGCCGGATCGAGGCGGTATGCGGTATGGCTGCCGACCGTCTGGCCACCGAGGCAGACGAGCGTTTGCGTCGCATGGCCGATCTCCTGAAATCGACGGTTGCCGAAGCCCCTGACCGTCTTGCGGCTCTGGTTGAGGAACGTCGTTCTCTGGAGCGTCAGGTTTCCGAACTCCAGAAGCGTCTTGCAACCGGTCAGGCCGATTCTGCCAGCGAGACCATCAACGGCATCACTTTCGTACCGCGCGATCTTGGGGATGTCGCCCCACGGGAGCTCAAGAACGTGGCCGAGGCCATTACCAAGCAGATTGGCAGTGGCATTGTGGCTCTCATCTCGACCGCAGAGGGTAAAGGCAGTGTGGTAGTCGCTGTTACCAAAGATCTGAATGATCGTTTCAGCGCGGTCGATCTGGTGCGTCTGGCCGCCGCAGAAATGGGCGGAAAAGGCGGCGGTGGTCGCCCCGACATGGCACAGGCCGGTGGGCCGCAGCCCAATAGTGCCGCCGTGTTCGATTCACTCAGAAAAACGCTTTCTGCCTAATCATTCATGACAAAGGGTGAACCATGCCGTTCAGGCATGGACACCTCATCAAATCCACGGCATCGGAGTCATCTGACTTTCAGGTGTGGCGTAAAGCTCACAGTAAGCCATGCCCTATTCACCAGATGAGGTCTTGATGAAAACTGAAATCGAAAACAGCTTGATCACCCTGCTCAAGGGCGTACAGCATTTCGACGACGAGGTTTATGAGGAGCATCGCGAACTCTTTGAGAGCCTCGCCGATAGCCAGTCGCCCTCCACCTTGTTCATCACCTGCTCCGATAGCCGCATCAATCCGAGCATGATCACCCAGACCGCACCGGGTGACCTGTTCATTGTGCGCAATGTCGGCAATATCGTGCCCCCGCATGGTGAGATGCTCGGAGCCGTATCGTCGGCCATCGAATATGCCGTGCTCGTACTCAAGGTGAAGCATATTGTCGTATGCGGACACTCGAATTGCGGTGCCATGGGCGCACTCTGCGACCTCAACAATCCCAAGTTCGACGCCATGCCGACAGTTCAGCGCTGGTTGCGTAATGCCGAAGCAGCGCGTGCAGCACTGGGACCATTCAAGGCCGAGGATGCCGGTCCGGAAACCGTACGTGAACTCGCCCAGCAGAATGTATTGCTCCAGCTCGCTCATCTGCGCACCCATCCTGCTGTCGTTGGCGCGCTGGCTGCAGGCGAACTCGCTCTGCAGGGCTGGTTCTACGATATCGGCACCGGTCAGGTCGTCGTAATCGATGAGCAGACCCGCAAGGAACGCACGGTGCGTGATGTGCTCGGCGATCTTGGCATTACGGGCTGATCGCCTCCCTTTACTGCTTCTCATCGTCTGGGCACTGTCCCGGACGGTGGAAGCCGCGCCAGTCAAGATCGCGACCTGGAATCTCGACTGGCTTACTCTTCTTCCTACCCCGGGATTACCGCATGATATTCCGCACCGGTCTTTGCGTGACTGGTCAGAACTTGCCGCAATCGGTCAACGTCTGAATGCTGATATCCTCGCCGTACAGGAAGTCAGCGACCTTGCCGCACTCAGACGGCTCTTTCCCTCTCCAGACAAGACACTGATCCTGAGTCAGGCACCTATTGCCCAGAATATCGGCCTGGTACTCCAGCCCCCGTGGCATATACTGGCTCATGATGAATTACCGGCTTTCGACCGGTCTCCCATTCACGGTGGCCACGCCCTGCGTCCAGGGCTCGATGTCCTGATAGGCAATGGCATTCAGACCCTGCATATACTGGTGGTCCATCTTAAATCAGGCTGCTGGGATCGGCTCTGGAACGAAAACGGTCATTCCTGTCCGATTCTGCGCGAGCAGATCGCCCTTGTTTCCGACTGGATGGCAGCACGTGAGAACAAGGGAGAAGCCTATGTCGTCCTTGGTGATTTCAACAGACGTCTGACCCTGCACGATCCCTATTTCCTGAAAATGACCGGAAGCCTGAAACCGGTCCTGACAACGAGCGGATTTGCCAGTCCCTGCGAGGGTGGAAACTACTTTATCGATCACATTCTGCTTGGTGGGGCAGCACGTGCTTGGCTGGTCAGGGATAGTCTGCGTGTTCTGATCTATCCACCTCGGGATACAGCTCTGACTCTCTCGGATCATTGCCCCGTTTCTGTCAGACTCTCTCTACCCTGACGTCTGGGCACGGCACTTGTTCGAAAAGCGATTTTGCAAGCAGGGACGGCTGATCTAGACTCTACCTGAAAGATGAGGAGACTGGCATGCGTTATCGCTCTCTGGGAAGATCAGGCCTGATCGTGTCAGAACTCGGGCTTGGCTGTAACAATCTGGGCGGCCGCATCGATAATGTCCGATCGAGCCATCTTGTCGATGCCGCAATTGATATGGGCGTTACCCTGTTCGATGTGGCTGATGTGTATGGCCGTCGCGACGCCTATCCAGGCGCCTCCGAAGAGGCGCTGGGTAATGCCCTCGTCGGCAAGCGGAACAAGGCTGTTCTGGCCACAAAATTCGGCATGAAAATGGTCGATGGACCAGATGAGGCGGGAAACGCCTCAGGCGCGTCGCGTCGCTATATTATGCAGGCAGTCGACGCGAGTCTGAAGCGCCTCAAAACAGACTGGATTGATCTCTACCAGTTGCATTGCCCTGATCCACGCACCCCGATCGAAGAGACACTTCATACGCTGGATGATCTCACTCGCGCCGGAAAGATCCGCTATGCAGGCGTATCAAATCTGCCCGCCTGGCAAGTGGCTGATGCCTGCCATATTGCCCGCCGCGACAGCCTGGCCGGGATCATTTCCTGTCAGGATGAGCTCTCGCTCATTGAACGCAAGGCCCAAACCGACCTCCTGCCTGCCCTGAGACATTTCGGCCTTGGACTGCTCCCGTATTTCCCCCTCGCTTCGGGACTCCTGACCGGAAAATACCGGCAGGATGCCTCTCCTCCGGAAGGATCCCGCCTCGCCGCCTGGACCTATCTGCAGGAGCGTTACCGTAATCCCTCGGTCTGGACGCTTCTCGACACACTGACGGCTCTTGCAGAACATCACGGCTGTGGCCTTGCAGATCTTGCTTTCGGCTGGCTGTTACGACACGACGCCACAGGCAGCGTTATTGCTGGCGCCACCTCTGAACTTCAGCTGCAAGCCAATGCCCGTTCATGCGCCCGCAACATGAGTGAAACTCTTTATGTCGAGCTGGATGCATTGCTTGGCACCAATGAGATAATCTCATGAATCCGAATGAACTGAACTGGCATCTCACGCCGCTTTCTGCGGATCTGTCGATCACCTGTCATTCTGCTCCCGCCCTTCTGGACACGGCACTAGAACAGGGGATCGAAGCTGTCTGGCAGCAAACGCTGCAAAAGCACCCCAAGCTCTATAACGGGCGCGTCTTCTGCCTTTCGGAGCTGAAAGAAAGCTCTCTCTCAGGCTTCTGGTGCGAATATCGTTGGGTTCTGGCGCAAATGCGCTCGCCCGAACTTGCTGCCCGACTGAATTTGCGGTCGCTCGCCGTAACCGCTCTTCTGATCTGCCCCGAAGGAATTGTTCTGGGGCGACGCCACCCGGACTCCCTTTATCTTCCCGGTTTTTGGCAAGGCGTACCCGCCGGAAGCGTCGAATCCCGTCTGGGAAACGAGGGCGTGGATCTCAAGACGCAACTTCTCACAGAACTGGAGGAGGAAATCGGCCTGACCGGGGAAGTCTCAGTGACCGGCCCCCTTCTGGCTTGCGAACACGATACAACCCGGATCGTTGATCTCGGTTTTACCATCCACACGAAGCAGAGTTTTGCTGCCATAGAAGCTGCATGGCGATGCAACGCCAATGATGAATATGACATGTTGGAATGTCACGACCTGCAGGCACTTGCCCTGCTCAAATCGCGCGTCCTGCCAACGACACGCGCCCTGCTGGAGCAACTGGTCCCATGAGCGCCTATCGCCCCTTCACAGCCTCGACCCTGATCGCTTATCTCGCGACGCTGCCTTCTGTAAAATCCCGTCTCGGTGGTGAAGCGATCGACTGGACCGCGCGCGAAGTCAGCGACGGCAATCTCAATACAGTCTTCATCGTATCCGGCCTGTCAGGAAGCGTCTGCTGCAAGCAATCCCTGCCCTATGTCCGTGTTGATCCTGCATGGGCCATGCCCCTTGAACGCACATTGTTCGAAGCCCGCTGGATGCAGGCTGTAAGCCCGGCTACCGGCCACCAGATTCCTGCACTCTATCATCTCGATGAAGGGCTTTTTCTGATCGTGATGGAAAATCTTGCGACCCATCACGTGTTGCGTCATGCGCTGATCACCGGAATCGCCCCCGCCGGTTTTGCCGCACGGATCGGTGAGTTTGTGGGACATGCAGGCTACGCGACATCATGGCGCGCCCTTCCCTTCGAGGATGTCCATGCGATACGGGATCTCTTCTCGCGTAATCTGGCACTGACCCGTATTACAGTTGATCTGGTTCTTACCGACCCCTATCGCAGCGAGTGCTCCCGTAATCGCTGGATCAGCCCCGATCTGGACGATCTGGTTACAGCCTTGCAGGAAGACGGCACACTTCATTCAGCCGTAGAGCGTCTGCAGGAACGCTTTCTTGCAAACAGCCAGTCTCTTCTTCATGGCGATCTGCATACGGGATCGGTCATGATCTCGGGAGATGACGTCCGGATCATCGACGGAGAATTTGCGCTTTATGGTCCAATCGGATTCGATCTTGGCATGTTTCTCGCCAATCTGGTCGTGAATGCCTATGCTCAACCGGAGCATGAAGACTGGATGCGTGACGAGATCGCCCTGTTCTGGTCAAGCTTCCGGCACGCCTATCTCGAACGATGGGAGACTGGAACAGGTCGTGGTGACATGGGCTCGCTTACCGGATCCGCTGCAAGCGCTGCAGAACGCAAGCGTTTCCTGCAGCAGGTCATGCATGACAGTGCCGGATTTGCCGGACTTGAACTGGTAAGACGAACAATCGGTTTTGCTCAGGTTGCCGATTATGAGGCTGCCCGGGACCGGGAAAGTGAAATCGAAGCGCGACGTCGTGCCCTGATCACAGGGCGCAGCCTGATACAGAAGGCTTTTCAGATCGACACGATCGAAGCTCTGTTGGAGCATATCTGAGGAATCGAGCCTGTTTCACAGGCTTGTCTCCCATAGTCTCACATCCTGTCAGCTCAGGCGCGGCGATAGGCCCGGTCAAACCATACAAGCCCCGATGCCTCTTCCTGGGTAAATTCAGCGCAAAGCGGTTCAACAAAGAACACGCTGTGCGTACCGATTTCCTGAGTGAGACTGATCCGGCATTCGAGAGAAACCAGAGCACCCGCAAGCACTGGCATGCCAATCTCTCCCTTACGCCAGGAGCCCGAGGCAAAGCGGGTCTGCATATCAAAACGCGAGCTGCCGAAAAGCGTCGAGAGTTCCTCCTGCTCATGGGCGAGAATATTGATCGCCAGAAGCCCGTTCTGCACCAGATGGGCGTGAGTCGATGCAGTGCGATTCACACACACGAGCAGGGTCGCCGGCTCATCGGATACGCTGCAGACTGCTGAAGCCGTAAAGCCGTGACGCCCGTTTTCGCCATCAGTGGTGATGATCGTTACCGCACTGGCCAGGCGTGCCATGGCATTGCGAAAAATTTCTTTCGACAGGGGTGAGCGATCCTGCATCGATTCAGCTCCACAGAAGTTCAAGGCACCGGTATGCGAGAATTTTACCAGGCTGCAAGAGGCTATCATGCAATTTCCTGCAAAAAGGCGTGGATTAGCGCCTTGCTCCTGACACGGTTTCCTGTGATATAAACACACGATTATCGTGGATAGTTTATAATCCACTCAGTGAAAAGCTCAGACAGGGCGGGAGCGACCATGAAACGGGCGATACGCATAGGCGCTGGCGAGGCACTCGTGCTGACGGCCAACAGATTGCTCGACGGACACATTGTCTGGCGCGACAGCCATGGCGTCTGGCAGCGTTCGATTGTTCATGCCGCCATTTTCTCTCCTGAAACATACGAAGCTGAACTCGAAACTGCCATAAAATCAGCGCAGAGTGATGGTGTGGTCGGTGTCTACGAAGTTGTGGTCCGTCCCGGAATACCCGCTGAGCCTGTCAGTGTGAGAGAGCGAATCAGGGCCTTTGGCCCGACTGTGCACCCGCAATTTGCTACGGAGTTGGACGCATGAATGCGCCTGTCGGCCACTACCAGTATCAGACTGCCGATCGCGAGTTTCTGGCTTCGCGTATTGCTGAATTCGAGGGGCAGGTTCAGCGCCGCCTGAGCGGTGAACTGACCGAAGACGAATTCAAACCCCTGCGTCTGATGAACGGCCTCTATCTCCAGCTTCATGCCTACATGCTGCGCATTGCCATACCTTATGGCGTGCTGGATTCCCGCCAGATGCGTAAACTTGCCCATATTGCACGCCATTATGATCGTGATTACGGGCATTTTACGACCAGACAGAATATCCAGTTCAACTGGATCAAGCTGGAAGAGACACCCGAGATCCTGCGACAGCTTGCCGATGTCGATATGCATGCCATCCAGACCAGCGGTAATTGCATACGTAATGTGACATGCGATCAGTTTGCGGGCGCAGCTGCTGACGAGCTGATGGATCCACGCGTTCACGCTGAGATCCTGCGTCAGTGGTCGACCCTTCATCCCGAGTTCACCTTTCTGCCCCGCAAATTCAAGATCGCGATTTCCGGCAGCCCCCATGACCGGGTGGCGGCTCGCTTCCACGATATCGGTATTCTGGCCCGCCCCGGTGAGCACGGACCGCTCTTTCGCATTTTCGTCGGCGGAGGGCTTGGTCGCACCCCCCTTGTCGGGCACGAACTGTTCGACTCCGTACCCGAAGCCGATCTGCTGATGACGCTTGAAGCCGTACTCCGTGTCTATAACGCTTATGGCAGACGTGATAATATCTACAAGGCACGTATCAAGATTCTCGTTCAGGCGCTTGGTATCGAGGGCTACCGCAAAGCAGTCGAACACGAACTTTCCCTGATGAATCCGGCACATTATCGCCTTGCACCCGAGACCGTGGCCGCGATCAGGGCACGCTTTGCAGCGCCTGATCTGACAACTTCACCCGACGCGGAAGCGCGCCTCAGAAATGACAGACAGGGCAATATCGCATTTGACCGGTGGGTGCGCAGTAATACGCATCCGCATTTTGCACCTGGCCGTATTGCCGTAACGGTCTCGATCAAACCTGCTGGTGGAATCCCCGGTGACGCCACATCAGATCAACTCGACCGGCTGGCGGATCTTGCTGACCAGTTCTCCTTTGGTGAGCTGCGTGTCACCCATCTCCAGAACGTCGTCCTTGCCCATGTGGCACAGGATAGATTGCTTGAGCTGTGGGAGGTACTCAATGAAATTGGACTGGCCGACGCCAATCATGAACTGATTGGCGATATCGTGGCATGCCCTGGTCTGGATTATTGCGCACTCGCCAATGCACGTTCCATTCCGATCGCCCAGAAACTGAGTGCACGTTTTGGGGATAATGCGTTGCAGGAAGAGATCGGCAAACTGCGAATCAATATCTCGGGGTGCATCAATGCCTGTGGTCATCATCATGTCGGGCATATCGGCCTGCTTGGTGTTGACAAACGTGGTGAGGAGTTTTTCCAGATCACGCTGGGCGGTCGCGATGATGCGCTGTCGCGTACCGGTGACATACTCGGGGCGGCATTGCCGGAAGATGATATGGTTGATGCCATTGCCCGTATCGTCGATCGCTATCTGAGTGTGCGTGAACAGGGCGAGCAGTTTCTCGACACACTGACACGTCTTGGCGACGCCCCCTTCAAGGAAGCGGCTTATGAAACAGTTTGACCTTGCTCCGGCCAGACACCCCGCCCCTGCGAACCTGGAAATCGTGCCAGTCGCCGAGATGACAGAATCAACCCGTGCCATCCGTCTGACACCGGATTTCGATGTTGAGACGCTAGGTACAGCACTTGACCATCTTGATCTCATCATCGTGACTTTTCCGATATTCCGCGATGGGCGCGGCTTCTCCCAGGCTCGTGCCCTACGCGAATATTACGGGTTTTCCGGGGAAATCCGGGCTGAAGGTCATCTCATCGCTGATCAGGCGCAATTCCTGCGCAGCTGTGGCGTGGATAATGTCCTGCTGGATGACAGAGCTGACACAACCCCTTGGCTACGAGCCCTTTCGCTTTTTCCGGTTACTTACCAGACACGCCTTGGCTTGCGCTGATTCATCTGCGCAAGCCACTCGGCATGGAGCCGGTCGGATCTTGCAGAAAAGATTGGTCTAGAACCGGTAATTTGCCCATCCCGCCACGAAATCCGAGCTGCAATACCCCGCACGTGTCAGTGCCGGTCCAGCCTGGAGATGTTCGTAGCGCCCTGTAAAACTCAACCGTGGCGTCCAGGTCCAGACGCCCTGCACACGGGTCGATTGTGCGACCCGACGGGCATGGGTCTTCTGGGTACCAGCAAAGGCAGACCCGTTGGCGCGATAGACCGCATCGGTCAGACTGGCTCGCCAGGCAAATTGATGTTCGAATGTCAGACGCAGGCTCTCTATCGGAGAGACCGTCACGTTTGGCGCCAAAGCAATCAGGTTGGTCGGCGTCAGAAAGAGCTGATAACTGTAGTAGATATTATTACCAAAGGGCGCATAGGCGTTTCTCAGGGTTCCCTTGCCAAAACCGCCTCCGCCACTGGCATAATCACCATGCAGGCCTAGACGTGGCGCCGTACTCTTGCTGCCCAGACGCCAGGTCTGGGCCAGAAAGACTTGAAACGCTTCTATCTTTCGACTATCATAACGGCCACCCTGATAATTGGCGACCCAGTCAATAGTCAGCCGGTCGATATTTCCCCATAACCGGGCACCGTAATAGAGGCGCTCCTCCCGCGCCGCAGCACCGCCCCATAAGGCATGCCTGTTACGCAGGCGCCATATGAAGGGGTCAAGATACAGCCTGGATTTACCCAGGAAATTTTCCGGGATCACGAGCCCGGCTGTACCTCCGGAAAACCGGATATCACGGTTGAGTACATCATCACGAACCCCACCGCGACCGAGACGCGTGTAATGAAAATCAAAGAAATCTCCTCTGATTTTCTTGCCACGTAGCCAGAAACGCGTGCCATTGAGGGCAAAGCGCAACGTGTTGTTGTCACGCTGTGACGTCAGGAGATTGGCACCGTCGGTGAACTCCTGACGCCCATAACGTATCCCGGCATGCAGACCAGGAAACGGCGCATCAGCCTCGGCAAAATATTGCTGTAGCACGAGCTTGTTACGCATGCTCGCCGCTGGAACACCGATATTTGGCCCAGAGATACCACCATGGGCCAATTCGCCAAATGCCCGGAAATACCGCGTGATATGAAGGTCGGCCCCCCCAACGAGACGCATGATATCCTGACGCTGTGCTGGCCCTTTCTTCAGATTCGGATTGCCTGTCTGATTCAGACGTAATCTCATTTCGCCGGAGAAGGTCAGATAGATGTTCTGCGCCTTGCTGAGCGGAATGAATTTGAGTCGATCGAGAATATCACGGCGATTTTTGGCGTCGCGCATTTTCGTCCAGTCTTCCGCCCAGCGTGACAGGTTATAACCCGATGTCGTCAGCCCGTCGCCCGCCGCTGGTGCCGGATAGGCACTGACTGCAGGTTCAGCGGGAGCCCGTGTCTGGGATGGCAATTCGGGAGCCGGATTAAGACCCTGCGCATGACCCGACGACCCGCCAGTCATGATGCAGAACGCAAGCATTGCCACTTTCGGCGCGCTGGACCGTTGGATATACCGCATCCAGTTTTCCATCAGATCAGATCCTGCTCTTCACTCGGCCGTCAAGGACGGCGCGGCGGGATCTTCACCATGACCGCTGAGAGCGTAAGCCAGGGCTTTACGGTCCAGTACGCCCTCCCATCGGGCCACAACAATGGTCGCCACTGCATTGCCTATGAAATTTGTCAGGCTTCGGCACTCGCTCATGAAGCGATCGACACCAAGAATCAGACCAATACCGGCAACCGGAATCGTCGGCAGGATTGAAAGCGTAGCGGCCAAGGTGATGAACCCTGCCCCGGTGACACCTGCTGCCCCTTTTGAGGACAACATCGCCATGCCGAGAAGCAGGGCCTGCTGACCAAGACTGAGATGGATGTCATAGGCCTGAGCAATGAACAATGCCGCAAGCGTCATGTAGATATTCGTACCGTCCAGATTGAAAGAATAACCCATCGGCACGACAAGCCCGACGATACTCTTGGGGCACCCGGCTCGTTCCATTTTGTTCATGAGGCTCGGCAGAGCACTTTCCGACGACGATGTCCCCAGAACCAGAAGCAGTTCACCCCGCAGATAGGCAATCAGGCGCAGTATCGAAAACCCTGCCCATCGCCCGACCAGTCCCAGAACGACCACGACGAAAATGATAGCGGTCAGATAGAAAGTGACGATCAGCGTCGCAAGATCAGCAAGGCTACCTGCCCCGTATGTTCCGACCGTATAGGCCATGGCGCCGAAAGCACCGATCGGAGCGGCTTTCATCAGAATAGAGACAATGCGGAACGCAACTGCCGAGACTTCCTCAAGCACGCCATAGATACGCGCGCCTCGCTCACCCATCAGGGCAAGACCAATTCCTGTCAGAATGGCAACAAAAAGCGCCTGAAGAATATTTCCACTCGTAAATGCGGAAACAAAGGTGTCAGGAATGATATTAAGGACAAAATCCACGACATTACTATCGTGCGCCTTACTTATATATTTATCCAGCTTTTCTGCATGATGACCTGCTTCGCCAATCTTCGCATGAATGCCAGATCCGGGACGGATAACGTTTGCAGTTACAAGACCAACAACCAGCGCCAGAGTTGAAAAGAAAAGAAAATAGCAAAACGTTTTTCCTGCAACGCGGGCCACGGCTCCCAGGTCGCGCATCCCGGCAATGCCAGTCACAATCGTCAGGAAAATCACCGGGGGAATAATCATTTTGACAAGACGGATGAACCCGTCGCCAAAGGGCTGCAAAGCCTGGCCGGTATGGGGTGCGTAGTGGCCAATCAAAGATCCTGCCACAATGGCCAGGATTACCTGGAAATAGGTGTGATAATAAAAGGGCGTGGCTCTGGCTGTCTTGTGTGCAGGATCCACCAAATCAGTGCCCGGAACGATTTTCATATCTGGCCTTTATGTCCATTCACCTGGTGGAGATACCGGATTACATAATTGTAATTTTTTACGGTATAAACAAGGTTTGTGGCTTTGCACAAGTACTCTTGCCCGCTTAACAGCAAGACGCGTTCAAAAGAACTATTGTCTCGCCTGATTCTGCCTCACGCATTTATGAACAACCTGCCAAATAAAAAGAGCCCGACCTATAGCCGGGCTCTTCACACATACTGAATAGCTGTGTTTTCAGAAACTCTCGAATTCTTTTGTCATATTCCCTTGTTATCAGGATGACACAAAATATTATGTACTTAAAGTTCCGGATGCTCGGAGGCGAAAGCGGCCGCAGCCCCGAACAGGCCGGGCTGGGGATGGGTTATAATTTTCACAGGCATATCGCTCATCATGGTCTCAAACCGACCCTTGGCGATAAAACGTTCTGCAAAACCGGAATGCGGCAATCTGTCAGCCACACGCAGTCCAAGCCCGCCCGCAATCACCACCCCTTGCGCGCGATGGGCCAGAGCCAGATCACCTGCAACAGCGCCAAGAGAAAGGAAGAAGCGTTCCAGTGCGGCAGCTGCCATAGAATCCCGCCCCTCCATCGCCATTTCCCACAAGGCCTTGTTGTCACGCATGGTGATAGGCAGCCCCTGCATTTCAGCGATGATTTCATAAAGATTGGTCAGACCGGGACCTGATACAATCCGTTCTGCAGACACACGCCGAAAACGACGGCGCAGGGCACGGAGAATCTTGTCTTCAAATTCATCCAGAGGTGCGAAATCGATGTGGCCGCCCTCAGTCTCTATCACGAAATACTGGCCCTTGCGACGCAAGAGACAAGCAGCCCCGAGCCCGGTCCCCGGACCGACAATTGTTGTCGTTCCTTCACTGGGCAAAGGCCGATCTGGACCGCAGAGATGACGAAGATAACGGTCATCGATCTGGGCCACAGCATGACCGACCGCACCGAAATCATTCACAAGGGTAAAGTCATCCAGATGAAGACGCTCAGCCAGCATGGCTGGCTGGATAACCCAGGGGTTATTCGTCATCTTGAGGGTTTCACCCTGGATGGGGCAGGCTATGGCGATGCCAGCATAGCATGGCAGCTCGCGATCGATCGCACGACCGAAAGCTTCCCAGGCAAGAGCAAGGCTTGCATGATCTGCCGTGCGGAGAGTCGTTGCTTCACCAAGCTCGACGACACGCCCCTGATCGACCCTGGCAATCGCAAAACGTGCGTTTGTGCCTCCAATATCGACAGTGACAATATCCTGCATGACATGCTCCATTTCACAGGGGGCAATACCCGAACGAGAGTCAGGTTTGATTGAAAATCCAGCAATTCGTGACGCAGAACTTGCAGGCAATAGGGTCTGCGTCAACACCTGGCATCACAAATATCCCTTATGCAGCGTTCTGTTTGACCCGTGCGAGACGCAACAGACGATGAGCAATTGCCCGCGGTACCAGAAGCGACACCAGCTTGAGCAAAGCAAAGATACCGGGAAAAATCACAACAGCACGTTTCGACGACGCCGCCTGAGCGATAAGCGCTGCTGCTTTTTCGGCAGGAACAAGAAATGGCCGCGCACCTTCAAGGCGACGGCTCATCGCCGTATCAATGTACCCGGGCTCGATCAGCGTCACCCCTACCCGATGGGGTGTCATTGCTGCATGAAGACTGGTGGCAAATCGTGCAAGGCCGGCCTTTGAGCTGCTATAGGCAGTGGCAAACGGCAGATCATGATGTGCTGCGACAGATCCGATCAGCACAATACGTCCACAACGTCGCGGCGCCATAACAGAAGCAGCCGCAGTCGCCAGTGTTACCGGCGCAGCATAGTTGACCAGGGTGGCCTCTTTGACGCTTTCAATACTCTCCGTCAACGCGCCATAGGGGCGTATATCAGAGACTCCTGCATTCAGAATGAGCAGATCGACAGGTTTTCGGGTGTCGTCCTCCCGGAAAAGAGCGATCCCGGCATCGAGATCCGTCAGCGGCAAAGCATGAACGGTAACGGTGCTCCCCTTGGCACTACAGGCAGCAGCAAGCTTTTCAAGTTTTTGCAGATTGCGTCCCCAGAGTGTGAGATGGGTTCCGGAACGCGCATAATGCAGGGCCAACGCCTGACCGAGACCACCTGATGCCCCCGTGATAAGGGTATGATCAGGAACAAACTCTGGCTTTGCAAACCGTTCTGGACGTGACATTCAACGCGCTTTCGTCAATTAAGATATGTTCCGGTCAAGCCATCAGGTCCAACCGGCCTATTGCAACAGAGAGTTCACCTTGCCGGACGCAGCAGATTCCCGCCAGATTGTCACTGATGTGCTTATCGCTGACCGATCGGTCACCCCTCGTTCTTTCGGCGAGGCAAAAGCGGTCAGGCCGCGGCATGACGCTCCGGTCGCAGCCCGCTCTCCAGGCCATGATCATGAAGATGACGGCCTGATAATTCGCCCGGTGACGTCACGGAGGGATCTCAAGCTCTTCATCCGGCTTCCTCGCCTGCTCTACAAGGGGCAGGATGGCTATATGCCACCACTCGATATGGAGCAGAACGACCTTCTGAATCCGAAACGAAATGGCATCTTCCGCCATGCTTCCGTTCGCTACTTCATGGCCTGGCGCGACGGCATGCCGGTCGGGCGCATCTCTGCTGTTGTGGATGGAAAGGCGCTCGAAGCCTGGGACGAAAAAATCGGCTGGTTCGGCGCACTTGATGCCCTGCCCGAAAAGGAAATCGTCAAGGCGCTTCTGGATACGGCAGAGCTCTGGCTGCGTGATCAGGGCATGAACCGCATGCGTGGTCCTGTCACGTTAGGCTATCATGGTGAATCGGGTCTCATGATACAGGGGCAGACGCAATCGCCCATGATTGGTACCCCATGGCATCCGCCTGAGTTGCATGGCCTCATCGAGGCCCTTGGCTTCGAACCCACACGGGATCTGTTGACATTCAAGCTTGATCTTACTGATGACCTCGATGACCGCCATATCGTTCCCGGCGCGCTCAAACCGGGGCAAGGCAAGCTCGGGGATGTCACAGTATCGCACCTCTCCAAAAAGGAAATTACAGCGCAAGGTGAGGTGCTTCGATCTCTTTATAATGATGCCTGGGCAGGCACCTATAACTTCGTCCCGCTTCAGTCCTACGAAATGGCGGGGTTGATCGAACAGCTTAAGCTGGTTCTGCGCCCCGAACACTACGTTCAGATCGATCATGCCGGTGAGCCTGCTGCCATGGCACTGGTGGTCCCGAATATCTTTGATATCATACCGGATATCGATGGTGCCCCTTCCCTACTCGGCTGGGCCAGACTCGGAACACGCCTGCTGTCGCATCGCTTCGACTCAGCACGGGTCATTTTGCTCGGTGTTTCACACAAGATGCGCGGTACAGTTCTTGGCGCACTCATGCCCTCACTGGCGATTGATGAGCTGATACGCCGGCGTGCAACACTTCCCTACAAATCCGTCGAGCTTGGATGGATTCTTGATACCAACACGCCCATGCTCAATCTTGTGAAGAGACTTGTTCCCGAACCGAACAAGATCCATCGTCTTTATGAAAAGGACATTGATCGGGCCTTGTCCTGATCAACCGGCCGTTCTGACCCGGTCAGGGTCAGAAATGTTGCCAGCCCTTGCGGGAAAGAGACATTTCTCTCCCCTCATCATCGAGTAGAGACACGCCCTGTCCGTCACTCACACGCCCTATGGGCGTGACGGCCAGACCGAAGGCTTTTCCGGCCTCCCTGATCTGCACGGTCTTCTCGCAGGGAGCCGTAAACAGAAGTTCGTAATCATCGCCGCCTGTCAGACAGGTCTCAAACCAGGCAACGCCCGCCGCACGGGCATGAGAGGATAGTGGCACGGAACAGGCATCAATCTCGATTTTTACGCCGCTTTCATGGGCCAGATGCCCTGCATCCTGGATCAACCCATCAGATACATCCATGCCGCTGCTTGCAAAATCCGAGAGCGGAAAACCGACACGAGGCTGGGGAATACGATAACGGGCCGCAAGATACCCGTCAGGATCGGTGATCTCGCCCAGAAGAGCCTGCAATCCGAGTGCTGAATCCCCGATTGTCCCCGTTACCCAGAGAGTGTCGCCCGGCTGCGCACCAGAGCGGCTGACCGCCTGCCCGCGTCCCACCTCACCCAGAACAGTAAGGCTCAGCACAAGCGGGCCGCGTGTACCGGTGGTGTCACCTCCGAGCAGCCGCACACCATATTGTGCCTGATCAAGAGCAAGCCCCGTACTGAAACTGGCAAACCATTGGTCATCAAACGCACTGGGGCGACTGATGTTCAGCAGATAGGCTTTCGGTTCCGCCCCCATCGCTGCACAATCGGAAAGGCTGACACGCAGCAATTTGCGACTGATCGTCTCGGCCGGATCATCGGGCAGGAAATGCACCGCCTCGACAAGCGTGTCGGTCGAGAGGACCAGCTGTCTGTCCGGAGACACCTCATACAGCGCTGCGTCGTTGCTCAGCCCAAGCGCTCCCTCGCCAGCAAGCGGCTTGAAGAAACGCTCGATGAAGTCGAATTCGCCGCCGCTCATTTCAGGAAGCGTCGGCTCCGCCCTCTTTCGCACTCTCTTTTCCGACATCCCGGGCCTTGCTGAGCGTATCAAGCACACCATTCACAAGACGGGCCTCATCACCTGAGAAAAAACCGTGAGCCACATCGAGATATTCGTTGATCACAACGCGTGACGGAATATCCTCCCCCAGCTCCCACACCCCTGCGCGCAGAAGCGCACGCAGCACTGGGTCAAGACGCGATAGCGGCCAGTTGGTCGGCAGAGCGCCTACAAGAGCCTGGTCAATGCGGTCCTGGGCAAGAGTCGTCCCTTTGACGATAAGGCCGAAGAGACGGAAGTCGGCGTCAGGAACATACCCTTCCTCAAAACCGTCCCCGACGCTGTCCCCAAGACGATGACGCTGAAACTGATTGATGACCGTCTCGGCGTTTTCACCGCCCTGTTCGCACTGGAACAACGCCTGAACGGCCGCAACGCGTGCGACAGTGCGCGAGCGCTTGGGCGGGTTCTTGGTCTGGGCTTCGTCGGTCATTTTCCTGCTTCCTTGTCTTTCTCGCGCTCGCCAATAGCGGGAAGGAGACCTCCCTCCTCGCCTGGACGCATATCCGTCAGGAGCTTCGAGAAAGCTTCTACTTCGCGAAAATCGCGATATACACTTGCAAAGCGCACATAAGCGACACCATCGATGCTGCGCAATGCATCCATGGCCAATTCGCCGATACGCGACGAAGAAATTTCTGCCTCACCCGAGGCTTCGAGCTGTCTTACCAGCCCGTTCACGATACGCTCCTGCCTTTCTTCCTCAACCGGGCGCTTGCGCAGCGCAATACGGATCGATCGCGCCAGCTTGTCCCTGTCGAAAGGCACGCGTCGGCCATCCATCTTGGTCACCACAAGTTCACGCAATTGCACACGTTCAATTGTCGTAAAACGCTGGGCACAACCCGCACAGACACGACGGCGGCGTATTGCCGCACCATCATCTGTCGAACGACTATCCTTGACCTGCGTATCTTCATGGCCGCAGAACGGACAATTCATGAGAGTTTCCCCCTGATGGGCAGATAATGGTGCGAACCCGGCCCTGCGGACCGGGGGCAGAAAGGAGCGTATTGGTGAGAAGAGTGCAAGCTATTCTGGCATCACTCGTGTCGGTTTGCATGACAGGAGCAGTAATTGCCCCGTCTGCCGGACACGCCCAGACCGACGACAACAATCTGCCGGGGCAGAAAAATGCCAATCGCGACATTACGATTGAGGGCTGGATGCGTCGCGCCCCTCATTACCCGGGTCTGGCAGCCGCATACTTCACCATCGTCAACAAAAGTCATGAGGCGCATCTGATTTCAGGTGTAACCTCACCCGACTGCGCTGATATCGACGCCTTTCACAGCGAACAGGAAGTCACGAGTCATACGGCGAGTCTCTTCTCACATTTCACCATACCCGGTGACATGACGATGGTCTTTCCCGAAGGAGGCTACCATCTGATCTGCCGCAATTTTCCGGATACGATCAAGGCGGGTGACACTGTTCCCATGACATTCAAATATCTTGGCGGCAGCTCGACAACCGTCAATTTCAAACTCAAGGAATAGGACCGGTCTGGCTGACTACCGCGTCAGGACTCCTCGAGAGCGGCGATCACGGCATCGCCATAGCGTTTGAGTTTCGACGCACCGACGCCCTTGATAACCGAGAGCTCTTCGACACTCTCCGGGTTCTCACGGGCGATCTCGGTCAGCACGGCATCATGAAAAATGACGTAGGGCGGAATCTCCTGCTCTCGCGCCTCTTCGCGTCTCCAGCGACGCAGGGCCTCAAAACGATGGCGCTCGTGTTCGTCCAGCGTATCGACCAGCGTCGTCGCAGACGGAGCTCTTGCTGAGCCCGTTGCCGGTTTGAGAGGATCCACGCGCAGACGCAGACTTTCCTCACCACGAAGAATGGGACGGGCAGCCTCGACATCGAGCCCCAGCGCGCCATGCTCACCGCTCATCCTGATCGCTCCTCGTGCAATCAACTGACGGATCACACCACGCCACCATTGCTCGGAATGCTCCTTGCCGACACCGAATACGGTAAGATGCTGATGGGCATGGCGTTCAATGGCTTCGGTCAGCTTGCCACGCAGAACAGTTGTAAGGTGAACCGCACCAAAGCGCTGACCGGTCCGGTAGATGGCAGACAATACTTTCTGTGCGGCTTCAGTACCGTCGAAAGTCTGAGCCGGGTTACGGCAATTGTCACAATGACCGCATGGGGCAGAGAGCGCTTCACCAAAACAGGCCAGAAGCGCCTGGGTACGACAGCCAACTGTTTCGGTCAGGGCAATCATGCTTTCAAGACGCGCCTGCATCACGCGCTTTTCAGTGTCAGGTGCACTTGACTGTTCCAGCCAGTGGCGCGCGCGCGCCATGTCCTCACCGCCATACAGCAGCAACGTATCTGCAGGTTCGCCGTCACGTCCGGCCCGACCGATCTGCTGATAATAGGCTTCGGGCGAGGCTGGCATATCGAGATGAACGACGCAGCGCACATCGGGGCGATCGATGCCCATACCGAAAGCGACTGTTGCAACAATCACCATTGGCTCGCCGCTTCTGAAGCGCATGAGCGTGGCATGTTTTTCCTGGGAAGACAGCCCTGCATGATAAGGCAGGGCATTGAAACCACGCTCCCTCAGGCTCCTGGCCATGCGTTCGGTACGGCTCCGGCTGCCGCAATAGACGATCGAGGCCTCCTCACGATGAGGCGCCAGCGCCTCCTGCACCTGTCTGGTTTCGGACCCCTTCGGTGAAGCTGCAAGAAACAGGTTTGGACGATGGAAACTTGATGTCAGACGTTTTGCGTCGGGCATACCCAGAGCGAGCAGGATATCATCCTGCGTACGCGAATCTGCGGTTGCAGTCAGCGCAATCCGGGGGACGCCGGGGAAAATACTCGGCAGATCGGCCAGAGAACGATATTCTGGTCTGAATTCATGTCCCCATGCCGAAACGCAATGGGCTTCGTCGATGGCCAGAACAGAGACAGGATTACGCGCCAGCCAGCGCGCTGTGCCGGGCGAGACAAGACGCTCCGGTGAAATATACAGCAGATCAATACGCGCTTCACGCAGATCAGCGCGTGTCTGGTCCAGGCGGTCCGGAGCAAGTTCGGAATGAAGTGCCGCGGCATTGACGCCGAGCTGGCGCAGGGCTGCAACCTGGTCATCCATCAGCGCAATCAGCGGCGAGATGACAATCCCCATACCGGGCCTGCACAATGCAGGCACCTGATAGCAGAGACTTTTGCCACCGCCCGTTGGCATGATCACGAGCACGTCTTCACCGCCCATGACCGTATTGATGACTTCCTCCTGCTGCCCCCTGAAAGCGGTAAAGCCGAAAACGCGGTGTAACACCGCGTCAGGAGTTTCGCAGGTTTCCTCAGTCAGGGAAGAGAGATCAGTATCGGTCAAAGAGCGCTGCGAACCATCGGATTGACGCTTCAGGGCGTCGAGGGATCGACTTCAATCGTCACCAGTCGTGAAGCAATACTTGCATCTTCGTTATTCTTGGGAGGATGCGCGATCTGAGTGATCTGGGCGTCACCAACACCAGCCTTGGTCAGCGCTGCCGCCACAATTTTGGCACGTTCGACAGACAGCATCTCATCGGTAGAAAGATTGCCATGAGCACCGGCGTGCCCAATCACCTCGACCGTCTTGGCATGATTATTGCGCGCCTCAGCAGCTGCCTTGTCGATAATCCCCTGCGCCGTCGGCGAGATTGCCGTCGATGCGGGCTCGAAAAAGACCGGGTAGCGGTCACGATCAGAGCCGTTTGTACAGGCACCAAGCCCTGCAAGGGCGCAGACCGACAACATCACAAGCAGACGACGCATCTTTTATTTCCTTTTCGAATCGCCGTGACATCCACGGAGCTGTAGCTCTGTCACTGCCGTGTGACTGTTCTTGCGTCAAGCAAAGCCCTTACGCCCTCAGAGAGGCAAAGGATGCAATTCTCCGTTTTCCAGTCGCCAGGCACGATCGAGACTCTCGATACCAGTCAGGCGATGCGCAATCAGAATGACTGTGCGGCCCTGCATGGTGCGACCCAGAGTTTCGAGAAAGGATCGTTCGGTGGCTGAATCCAGACCGCTTGCCGGCTCGTCCAGAATAACAATGGGGGTTTCCTGCAGCAGAGTACGCGCCAGAGCGATACGGCGCCCCTGCCCGCCCGATAGTCGAGCCCCTCCTTCGCCAACCCAGCTATCGAGACCATCAGGAAGAGCCTGAACCGTTTCAGCTATTTCGGCCCGCTCCAATGCCTCCCAGAGACGAGACTCCGGAATATTTTCCTGCCCGAGCAGCAGATTGTTCCGGATCGTATCGCTGAAAAGATGCGTTGCCTGCGAAAGCCACCCGATGCGCGCACGAAGACTATCCGTATCGAGCGTTGCAATGGAATGACCACCAAAGAGGATATCTCCGCTCTCCGGTACTGCGACCTTGAGCAGCAACGCCGCCAGACTGGATTTTCCCGCGCCTGAAGGGCCAATAAGCGCCACATGCTCACCGGCATGAACGGTCATGTTCAGACGATGCAAGACAGCGGCACGCGCGCCCTCCCAGCGAAAGGTTACATCCTGCAGAACAACATCGCCTGCCTCCGGCGCGGCACAGCCTGCTGTACCAGACGACTGATCCTGGTCGGCCACACCGACTACACGGCGGGCGGCCTGGCCTACCTGACTGGCAAGCACGCTTGTTCGTGCCAGAGTTCCAACTGATTCAAAGATCGTACCCGTCAGAAAGACGAGAGCCACGCCAGACAGAAAGCTGAGGCCAAAACCGGCAATCCCTGTAAGGGCAAGCAGCACCAGTACGAGTGCGGCCTGACCACAGAGATAGGACATGGCCCCGGCTCCGGCCATTGCACGCGCCTGAACCAGCTGCGCCTGATGCAGGCGTGACTCTTCGCTGATTATTCGTTCGGCAAGACGGGCTTCGCCGGAAAAGGCACGTGCCTCACGCAATCCTGTCGCAAGATCCAGTGCCGCCACACGCAGTGAGGCTTCGGCATGCAGTATCGCGCCGCTACGACGCGAAGCCATACGCGCAGCAGCCAACGGAACAATACAGGCAGCGAGCAGGAAGAGTACGCCTAAGATCATGCCCAGACGCCAGTCTTCGTAACCTGCAACAAGGACAAGTACGGGCAACGATATCAGAATGCCCAGTACAGGCATCGCGATACGCAGATAGAGATTATCCAGCATCTCGACGTCGCCGACCAGACGGTTCATCAGGTCGCCAGCACGCCGAAAACCAAGACCAGCCGCAGCGCCCTTCGCCAGATGGCGAAAGAACCAGACACGCAGGGCTGCCAGAGCCCTGAACATGGCATCATGGGCAAAAAGCCGCTCTGCATAGCGCAGGACAATACGCGCCGCACCAAAACCACGTAACAGACCGAAAGCCAGGCCGGTACCAAGTGCAAGTGCTGACACACCAACACCAGCATTCCACATCAACGCAAGACCACTCAGCAGAGCCAGTGCAGAAAGCAGAAGGCCGGTAGCAAGTCGCACATAGAACGGACGCCAGACGCCCAGAATACGTCCCAGAGCCAATGTCACACCAGGCTCTGCCTGCTGAGACTGCCCGTCATTCCCGGATTTCGGTTCGGAGCAGGAACTCATGACTGAGCCTCCTGCAATGATGCCCTGCCCAGTTGAAGATATCTGGTACCAAGTGCCTTCATGGCTGGGGAATGAGAACTGAGAATAACTGTCCGCCCCTCTGCCAGTCGCTTCAGTGCTTCTATGATCCCGTTTTCGGTCTGGGGATCGAGATGAGCCGTTGGCTCATCAAGCAGAAGAAGCGGCGCATCTTTGAGATAGGCGCGAGCAATAGCCACTCGCTGTGCCTGGCCACCCGAGAGACCAAAGCCCCCCTCTCCAATCTGCGTATCGAGACCCAGAGGGAGATCCTTGAGAAAATCGTCGATAGAGGCAGCTGCGATAACGTTATCAAGTGTTTCCTCATCCGCATCCGGACGGGCAAAAAGAAGATTATCACGCAGTGTTCCCGCGAACAGCACCGGTTTCTGCCCTATCCAGGCAAGATGCCGGGCGATATCCCGACCACGCATCGTTGCGATATCCTGTTCATTGAACAGGATACGTCCCGAGCTGGGTCTGACGAAGCCGAGAAGCAACTCGATAAGGGTCGATTTTCCGGACCCTGAAGGGCCGTCAAGCACGAGTACCTCACCCGGCCCTACCGAGAAATCAAGATCCTCGAAGATCCAGGGCGCCGTATCATTCCAGCGATAAGAGAGTGACCGGGCCTCGATGGTTGCGACAGGGTCAATCTGCTCAGGCGTTTCTGACGTTTCCTCTCTCACTCTCTGTTCACCATCGCCGATATTTCCCATGGCTTCGGCGGCACCCGCAGCATGAGCTCGGTCCTGATATGCCAGAGCCAACCCCCTGAACGGAGCAAAAAATTCAGGTACCAGGAAAAGTGCGAACAAGGTCTCGGTGAAATGAGGTGCAGGATAGATGTTGGGCATCGAAAATGCATCGAGATGTACAAAATGTCCCTGCGTCAGAACGACAAGAATGATCGCAGCCACCATGGCCATATCGATTGCTGCAGAAGAAAAAAACGCGATGCGCAAAATTTTCATCGTGCGTCGACGCAGGTCATCAGCAGCAGACGACAGCGCCTGCGCCTCGCGGTCGGTTGCGTTCGAGAGCACAATTGTTGCAATGCCCCGGATCCGATCAAGAAAACGCGCCTGCAGCCTGACCATCGCCAGAAACTGGTTACGTGAGGCGAGCGCTGCCCCGATCCCGAACACAGCCTGAGCCACTGGCACCAGCATCCCGCAAACGGCGAGGATGAGTGCTGAACGCGGGTTGACCACGAAAACGGCAACCAGCACGACAAGCGGAAAGAGCATCCATGTCATGGATGCAGGAAGCCAGCGCGCGAAATACCCATCCAGCACTTCAATACGATCGACCAGCAAAGCCGCTATTTCAGCGGAATGCTGTCGACGCAGCAAGGCGGGTCCAATCCCGATAACCGTATCCAGAACCGAACGACGCAGACGTTCGCGCGCCACGATCCCCGCGCGTGCGGCCAGACTTTCCTGAAAATACAGGCAAAGCGCCCGACAAAAGGCGAGAGCGGCAAATTCAGCGATCAGTCCCAGAACCTGCAGGCCGCGTGTTTGCAATAACGAGCCAATAACAGAGGCGAGACACCATGCCTGGGCAATGCCGATCAACGTGCCAAGACATCCCAACATGACGACAGGCAGGACTGCACGTCTGGCCGGACCGGATTGTTGCCGGACCCAGGCCCGTACCAGTTTCTTATCTACACCGCTCATAACCGGGGGATATAGGTAATCCGGGCAGGAAACGGTAGGGACTCACGCGTGAGATTGCAGAACATTTAGTCAGCTACGCGTGGAAAAAGAAAGCATCAGGCCTGAAACAAAAAACCCCGTCGCATTGCGACGAGGTTTTTCTGAAATCTTCAGTTCAGGCAGGAGACAGAGACCAGAGGAATCTGTCCCTTCCGGATCGTGATTTCTTACTGCCCTGCGGGTGCAGGCATCGAAGAAGCCGGCATCTTCATGGAAGGGTCCATCGGCATGGGAGCCGGAACCGGAGCCGTTGCATTTGCAGCTGGTGCCGCAGCCGGAGAAGATGCCGGAACCGGCGTCTGTGCCTGCTGCAGGCTGCGTGCGTTCAGATCTTCAGTCGCGTCAGAGCCCTTGGCCGCTTTGGAACCCTTCTTGTGCATTTCGCTCTTGCTTGCATGAGACTTGTGCGAAGCATGCTTGGCAAAAGCCGGGGTCGCAACAACAAAAGTGGCGGCCGTCAGCGTGGCACACAGTTTGGCAAATTTCATGTTTCTTCCTTCCGATAATCCCGGTTCTGAAAGCCCCTGCAAGGCATTTGCTCCATGCAGGATTCTTTTTTGACCAAGAGAGAACGTAACGAAGACGTTGCAGTTGCGGAAGCTCAAAAAAACGACCGCGTGATCACTCTCGAATTACCGCACCAGGCTGAGTAGAGACCCCGTAGATATCACGCGCTCTCTTTATGAATGCCGAGACCATCAGTCGCACGCCTTCGTTGAAGACCACACCAATCGCATTTTGCAACAGACGTGACCGGAACTCGAAATCAACAAAGAAATCGACCAGACAGCCACGGGGATCAGGGGTAAATGTCCAGACATTGTTCAGATAGCGGAAGGGTCCTTTCTCATACCGGACCCTGATACGATCTGGACGTTCCAGCGCAACCCGACTGGTAAATGTTTCGCGAAAAGGACCAAAACCCACTGTCAGATCCGCGACCAGTTCCTGTTCTGTTTGTGATTTGATAGTCGCCTTGACACACCAGGGCAGAAATTGCGGATAGGCCCCCACATCGGCCACGAGATCGAAAAGCTGCTCAGGCGAATAAGCGATCAGCCGTTGTTCAGCATGGGTGGGCATTCACTGATTCTCCGACTGAAGCGGGGTTTGCTTCAATCTGTTCTGCCGTGCCTCTCTGAGCGCAGCGAAGTCAGAATCAGCATGATAGGAAGAACGGGTAAGCGGGCTCGCGCTCACCTGCAGAAAGCCCTTCGCACGAGCCAGTCGGGCATATTCATCAAATTCGTCAGGTGTAACAAATCTGGCAACACCGGCGTGTTTGGGTGTTGGCTGCAAATATTGCCCCATCGTGATGAAATCGACATCAGCAATGCGAAAATCATCCATCACCTGCGCTACCTCCATCTTTTCTTCGCCAAGCCCAAGCATGAGGCCTGATTTGGTGAAGATGGACGCGTCGAGTGCCTTCACATCATCCAGCAGCCGGACGGACTGGAAATAACGCGCGCCTGGGCGGATAGACGGATAAAGACGGGGAACAGTTTCAATATTATGATTGAATACGTCGGGTCTTGCCTTCACCACCACTTCCAGTGCGCCAGGCTTGCGCAGGAAATCCGGCGTCAGGATCTCGATTGTGGTGGCAGGAGAGGCGTTACGTATGGCTGTAATGGTATGGGCAAAATGCAAAGCACCTCCATCGGCCAGATCGTCACGATCAACAGACGTGACGACGACATGACGGAGCCCAAGCTTGGCAACAGCTTCGGCGACACGCTGGGGTTCATCATGATCCAGCGCATGAGGCATGCCTGTTGTGACATTACAGAACGCACAGGCGCGTGTGCAGATCTCACCCATAATCATCATGGTTGCATGACGCTGGGACCAGCATTCCCCGATATTCGGACAGGCCGCCTCCTCACAGACCGTTACCAGCCTGTTGTCACGCATCAGTTTGCGCGTCTCCTGATAAACCGGGCTGTTTGGTGCCCTCACCCGGATCCAGTCAGGCTTGCGCTGGACCGGGTTGTCAGGCCGGTTGGCCTTTTCAGGGTGACGGAGTGACGTCGGCTTCCGATGATCGATGGTGATGCGCTGCATGGTCATGACTAGAAGTGGAGCGCCCCACCCCAGGCTGCAAGGACCGATTCATGCATCGTCTCCGAAATGGTCGGATGCGGGAAAACGGTTTCCTTCAGTTCTGCCTCCGTCAACTCGGACGTACGCGCAATCACGTAGCCCTGGATCATTTCCGTCACTTCGGCACCGATCATATGCGCGCCGAGCAATTCGCCGGTTTCGGCGTCAAAAATGGTCTTGGTCAGGCCATCGGGCTCGCCCATGGCCAGCGCCTTGCCATTGGCCATGAACGGGAAGCGACCGATCTTGAGCTTGCGGCCCGTTGCCTTCGCCTTCTCTTCCGTCAGACCGACAGACGCCACCTGTGGGCGGCTATAGGTGCAGCCAGGAATATTGAGCGGATGAAGCGGCTCGGGATCATGTCCTGCGATCTTTTCAACGCAGATCACGCCCTCATGGCTAGCCTTGTGCGCCAGCCACGGTGCGCCAGCCACGTCGCCGATGGCCCAGAGCCCCGGCTCGCCCGTGCGACAGAATTCATCGACGACAATATGCGTCTTGTCGACTTTTACCCTGGTCTTCTCCAGCCCCAGATCCTCGACATTGCCAACAATACCGACGGCGAGGATGACCTTGTCCACGACTAGGTCATGAGTGCCGGCGGCTGTGGTGATCCGGGTGGAAACCGTACCGTTCTTCTTGTCCAGTGGGCCAACCTTGGCGCCTGTCAGCACCTTGATCCCCTGCTTTTCGAAGGATTTCTGTGCCATGGCGCTGATTTCGGCGTCTTCGGCGATCATGATGCGGTCGGCAACCTCAGCAATGGTCACCTCCGCGCCCATATTGCGGTAGAAAGAGGCAAATTCCACACCGATGGCCCCGGAGCCGATGACAAGCAGACGCTTGGGCAGTTCCTTCGGCACCATCGCTTCGCGATAGGTCCAGACCAGCTCGCCATCGGGCTCGAGCCCGGGGAAGTGACGGGCACGGGCGCCAGTCGCCAGAATGACATCTGAAGCAGCAATGCGCGTGACTTCCGCGCCATCCTTGCTGACCGATACCACATGCGCATTGCCGTCACGACCGGCCAGTTTCGCACGGCCGTCGAACACCTTGACCTTGGCCTTCTTGAGAAGGCCGGAGACGCCACGTGACAACTGACGCGATACCGCGCGCGACCGGGCGACGACCTTTTCGAGATCGAAGCTCACCTTTTCGGCACTGAAACCGAACTCGGCGAGGTTGTGCAGCTGGTGGTTCAGTTCAGAAGCGCGCAGCAGTGCCTTGGTCGGGATGCAGCCCCAGTTGAGGCAGATGCCGCCCAGATGGGTGCTTTCGACAACCGCGACATTCTTGCCAAGCTGTGCGGCACGCAGGGCGGCGACATACCCGCCCGGACCGCCGCCAACGACGATCAGATCGAATTTGTCCATGGCTCAGATCACCAGACGATAGGGGTTTTGAACGATGTCACGCAGCGCGTTCAGCCATTGAGCGCCAAGCGCCCCGTCGACCGCACGGTGATCGACGGAAAGCGTGGCCGTCATGACGGTCGCAACCGCAAGCTGGTCTCCACGCACGACGGGGCGCTTCACACCCGCTGCAATAGCCAGAATACCGGCCTGAGGCGGATTGATGATGGCGGAGAACTCACGCACACCGAACATGCCCATGTTCGAGATAGAGAACGTGCCACCCTGAAACTCTTCGGGTTTCAGCTTGCCATCGCGTGCACGCTTGGCCAGATCGCGCGCTTCTGCACTGATCTCACGCAAGGATTTACGATCGGCCTGACGGATGATCGGTGTGATCAGACCATCAGGGATGGAAACAGCCATCGAGATGTCGATATCGGGGAAATGCAGTGTCTCGGCTTCGGTGAACTGCACGTTCAGACCAGGGCACCTGCGCAGCGCAAGCGCCACGGCCTTGATCATCATGTCGTTGACCGAGATCTTGAACTGCCCCTCGCCTTCACTCGGCGATGCGGCGTTGAGCTGGGCGCGCAACGCGAGCAGCGCGTCAAGTTCGATATCAACAGCCACATAGAAATGCGGGACGTTCTGCTTGGACTCGCTCAGGCGACGCGCGATGACCTTGCGCATCGTGGAGTTGGCAACGCGTGTCACTTCTGCCGGTGCCGATATTGCCATTTCGGCTTTGGCGGGTGCTTCGACCTGCGCATTCTCGACATCGCGACGCAAAATACGGCCATTGGGGCCTGTACCCTTCACGCCAGACAGATCGAGCCCCTTCTTTGCAGCGATACGGCGCGCAAGAGGTGACGCAAACACGCGCTTGCCCGACGATGTCGCGGCAGGTGTAGCATGCGAGGGCACAGTCGGCGCAGAGGAGGCCGGGGCAGAAGCTGGCTGGGCTGTCGTTTGCGGGGCAGGCTCGGCCTTCTTTGCAGGCGCCGCCTCAGCCGTTTCCGGCACAGCTTCGCCCTCTTCGACGAGGATGGCGATGGGCGAGTTGACCTTCACCCCTTCGGTCCCTTCCGGCACGACAATGCGGCCGAGAATGCCCTCATCGACGGCTTCGACTTCCATCGTTGCCTTGTCGGTTTCGATCTCGGCGATCAGATCGCCGGACTTCACCGTGTCGCCCTCTTTCTTCAGCCAGCGCGAGACCGTTCCTTCGGTCATGGTCGGCGAAAGCGCGGGCATCAGGATATTGATAGCCATGGTCGCAGCCCCTCAGAACAGTTTGCGAACCGCGTCCACCACCCAGTCAGGCTGCGGAAGCGCATGTTTTTCGAGATTGGCGGCATAAGGCAGCGGGATATCGAGACCGCAGACGCGCGCGGGCGGGGCATCGAGATAATCGAAGGCCTGTTCACACACTACGGCACAGATCTCGGCTCCGATACCGGCCACGGGCCAGCCTTCCTCGACAGAGACGATGCGGCTCGTCTTCTTCACACTGTTGACGATGGTCTCGGTGTCGAGCGGACGGATCGTACGCAGATTGATGACTTCAGCCTCAATCCCCTGCTCGGCCAGCTTGGCCGCGGCTTCGAGCGCCACACCAACCATGATCGAGAACGCAACGAGGGTCACGTCCTTGCCTTCACGCTCGATCTTTGCCTTGCCGATCGGCAGGATGAAATCCTCATCGACCGGGCAAGGGAATTTCTGCCCGTAGAGAATTTCGTTTTCGAGCACGATCACCGGGTTCGGGTCGCGAATGGCGGCACGAAGCAGGCCCTTGGCATCTTCAGACGACCAGGGAGCAATCACCTTCAGGCCCGGCACATGGGCATACCAGCTTGCATAGCACTGCGAATGCTGGGCACCGACGCGCGCAGCCGCCCCATTGGGACCGCGGAACACAATCGGACAGCCCATCTGGCCACCCGACATGTAGAGCGTCTTGGCTGCGGAGTTGATGATATGATCGATGGCCTGCATCGCGAAGTTCATGGTCATGAATTCGACAATGGGCTTGAGGCCGGTCAGCGCTGCACCAACGGCCATGCCGGTAAAGCCATGCTCGGTGATCGGCGTGTCGATGATACGCTTCTCGCCGAACTCGTCGAGCAGACCCTGGCTGACCTTGTAGGCGCCCTGATACTGGGCCACTTCCTCACCGAGCAGGAACACGTCCTCGTCGCGACGCAGCTCGGCGGCCATGGCGTCACGCAGCGCTTCACGCACGGTGATGACCGAAGTCTCGCCCCATTCACGATCCGGTGTTGCCACCAGCTCCTGCGGCTTCTGGGGAGCCTTTTCTTCTACAGCGGTCTGCGCTGGTACGGCCTGAGCCGCTGCAGGACCGTTTTCCAGTGCGGAAATGTCTTCACCCTCTTCGGCGATAATCGCGATCTGCGTATTCACGGCGACATTTTCCGAGCCTTCCGGCACCAGGATCCTGGCCATGATACCGCTATCGACGGCCTCGACTTCCATCGTTGCCTTGTCGGTCTCGATCTCGGCAATCACATCGCCCGAGTTGATCTTGTCACCCTGCTTCACCGTCCATTTGGAAAGCGTGCCTTCGGTCATGGTAGGCGAAAGAGCCGGCATGAGAACAGGAGCGGCCATAACTTACGCCTCCACCAGAATATCGGTCCAAAGTTCGGAGAGATCGGGCTCGGGGCTGTTCTGGGCGAACTCGGCAGCGTCATTGACGATCTGCTTCACCTCGGCATCGATTGCCTTGAATTCCTCATCGCTGGTGCCTTTTTCAGACAACAGCTTGTGCAACGCCTCGATCGGATCACGCGTGCGGCGCATTTCCTCGACTTCCGAACGGTCGCGGTAGCGCGCCGGATCGGACATCGAATGACCGCGATAACGATAGGTTTCCATCTCGAGCAGGAACGGCCCCTTGCCTGCACGGCAATGAGCGACAGCTTCCTGCGCAGCTTCGTGCACCGCGAACAGATCCATGCCGTCGACCTTGCGCCCCGGGATCTTCCAAGGTGCCCCGATCTCTGAGAGATTATGAGCGGCAGCACTTGAGCGCTCAACGCTCGTGCCCATGCCGTATCGGTTGTTCTCGATTACATAGATGCAGGGGAGCTTGTGTAGGGCGGCGAGATTGAAGCTCTCATAGACCTGGCCTTGCTGAGCCGCCCCCTCACCGAAATAGGCCACGCCTACTTCATCGGTACCGCGGTATTTATTGGCAAATGCCAGACCCGTGCCAATCGCCACCTGCGCACCCACGATACCATGACCGCCGTAGAAATTCTTCTCGCGCGAGAACATGTGCATTGAGCCGCCCTTGCCGTGCGAATAACCGTCCTTGCGTCCGGTCAGCTCGGCCATCACGCCACCGGGGCTCATGCCCATCATCAGCATATGGGCGTGATCGCGATAAGAGGTGACAATCTTGTCGCCTGGCTTCATGGCCAGAGACATGCCGACAATTACGGCTTCCTGACCGATATAGAGGTGGCAGAACCCGCCGATGAGCCCCATGCCGTAAAGCTGTCCGGCTTTCTCTTCAAAACGGCGGAGCAGCAGCATATCACGATATGCCGTACGAACTGTCTCCAAAGGCAGGATCGGTCCGTTATGATCCGCGAGCGGCTGAGCCGCCCCCTTGTGGGCTTTACCGGACATGCTGAGTATCTCCTGAGCCTGGCAGTTGCGACGAGCGCAATTCAGGGACCGGTATTTACCAGTCCCGTTGCGCAAGTCCACAACCTAAGCTGTTAATATGTGCGTTAGAGCGTCCCGAGAAGTCGACGGGCTGCATGGCCCGGATCTTCTTCTCTCAAAAGACTTTCGCCAACGAGAATACCGCTGGCGCCGACTTCGCCAACACGCTTCACATCTTCGAGGGTGCGAATACCGCTCTCTGAAACAAGAATGCGATCGGGTGGCACCAGAGGTGCGAGTCTGGCTGTTGTGTCCAGATCCGTCACCAGGCTGCGCAAGTTGCGGTTATTGATCCCGATCAGGGAGGTATCGAGCGCCAGCGCCCTGTTGAGTTCCGCCTCGTCATGCACTTCACAGAGCACGTCGAGATCAAGCCCTCGTGCGAGGGCGATCAATTCTGCGGCCTGGGCATCTGTCAGCGCAGACAGGATAATGAGAATACAGTCAGCCCCGATGAGACGGCTTTCATGCACCTGCCAGGGGTCCAGTATGAAATCCTTGCGCAGAATCGGGAGTGAACAGACTTCCTTTACAGCAGTCAGATCCTCGATCGATCCATGAAAGCAGGATCCCTCAGTCAGGATTGACAGGCATATTGCACCAGCAGCCTCATATGATTTCGCAATGGCTACAGGATCATAGTCCGGGCGCAGAATACCCGCTGAGGGAGACGCCTTCTTGATTTCAGCAATCAGACCGACGCGACGATCAGCGGCCATTTGCTTGAGAGCCTGGCCGAAACCACGGGTGGGCACATTCACTTCGCGCGCACGGGCAGTGATTTCCTTGAGCGGCATCAAAAGCGCACGCTGCTCGACATCAATTCGTGTACGCGCGCAGATACGAGCCAGTACGTCCGGCATATCAGCCCCTGAGACGGGAAGAGCCGTTTCTTCCTGCACGATCGTGCCAGGGACCTGCACATCCGGATAGCCGGAAGGTGTGTCGTGAATCGGACTGGACGGTTGATCGGTCATGTTAGTCCTGACGTCTGGATCAGATGAGATGAATTAATCGGCTCTGCAGGTCGCTTGACGCCCTGCTGGGCATGTACGAGTGCGGAAAGAGCAAGGCCACTGTCGATGGCGCTTGCCGCCATATCGATATTTCTGCGCAGAAGAGTGGGAACGATCTCACCGTTTTCAAGAATATCTGCACGTCCTGAAATATGAAGCGCAACGGCGGCATTCAGGAGAACCGTGTCCCGGTAAGGGCCTTCCTGGCCTGACAGCATTTCAAGCAGCTGATTGGCATTATGAGCCGAATCCCCCCCCGCGATAGTGGCGATAGGTCTGCGGGAGAGGCCCGCCATCTCAGGTGTCAGTTCAAGCTCGAGAAAACGGTCGTAGTTCCAGGCGCGAATATGTGAGACGCCCGCAAGCGTGATCTCATCGCTCCCACCCAGATCGGTCTCACCATGCACAGCCCAGACACATTCAGCCCCGAGAGATGCCAAGGTCTCGACTACAGGACGCAACCACCGTTCATCATAGATGCCGATCATCTGCCGACGCACCTGGGCCGGATTGCAAAGCGGACCTATAAGATTGAAAATAGTACGGAAACCGAGCGTGGCGCGCACTGGTGCAGCAAAACGCATGGCCGGATGATGCAGGGGGGCAGCCAGAAAAGCGAGCTTGCCGTCACGCAGACGTCTCGCCTGTTCTTCGAAATCATCACAAGGAGCGATGCCCAGCGCCATAAGCGTGTCAGTTGCCCCCGAACGGGAAGAAAGCGCTCTGTTACCGTGCTTGGCTACAGGCACGCCCAATCCCGCCATGACAAAAGCAACAGCAGTGGAGACATTGAGCGTACCAAGCCCGTCCCCCCCTGTTCCGCATACATCCATGGCATCGAGTGGTACAAAAGGCAGACTTGTCATACAGGCACGAACTGCCCTTACCGCACCACTCAACTCGTCTACTGTCTCACCACGGATCTTTAATGCCATCAGAATGGCAGCAAGATGTTCGGCAGGGACGGAACCCTGCATGATCATGGTAAAAAGCGTTTCGGTTTCGTCCCTTGTCAGCCGCCTGCCCTCGGCAAGATAACGCAATGTACCTGTCAGGCTGCCTTTTTGCGTCTCCATTCAGGCCGCCTGCCTTTTCTGGCGAGCGGCACGAGCAATGTTGATAAAATTGGCCAGCATCATCTGACCATCTTCGGAAGCAATACTTTCGGGATGAAACTGCACACCATGCACATCAAGAGTACGATGATGTACGCCCATGATTACACCATCGGCAGAACGTGCATTGACGACCAGACTGTCAGGAATGGTTTCCGGCGCCAGGGTCAGGCTGTGGTATCGAGTCGCCTGGGTCGGAGAGGTGAGTCCTTCAAAAACGCCAGTTCCATCATGATCGATGGCATCGACCTTCCCATGCATCGGACGTGGCGCCCGCACGACCTGGGCACCAAAAACCTGCCCGATTGCCTGATGGCCAAGACAGACTCCCAGAACGGGGAGTGTCGGTGCCGCCGCTTCAATCAGTGCACAGCATATTCCTGCCTCATTGGGGGAACATGGGCCGGGCGAGATCACGATCGCCTCAGGCTTGAGAGCGAGAGCCTGATCCACGCTCAGCGCATCGTTACGCCAGACCTCGCAGGCTTCGCCAAGCGCCCCGAAATGATGGACGAGATTGAACGTAAAACTGTCGTAGTTGTCGATCAGCAATATCATGTCACTAAGATGGCGTTGTCTTGGTTGCAGGTCAAATCCGGTTACATTTCGCCATTGTCGCATGCCTGTGCGACAGCGAGCTCTGCTGCACGGAAAATGGCGCGCGACTTGTGACGCGTCTCCATTTCTTCACTCGCGGGATCACTATCAGCAACAACGCCGCAACCAGCCTGTACATACATGCGCCCCTTGTTGAGAACCGCCATACGCAGGCCGATGCAGGTATCCATATCTCCGTCAGCTCCGATATAACCGATGCACCCGGAATAAGGACCGCGGCGGGTAACCTCCAGCTCGTCAATGATCTCCATAGCCCTGATCTTGGGCGCACCTGTCAGTGTACCCGCAGGGAACGCGGCAGAGAGCGCGTCAAGTGCGTCACATCCAGGCCTGATATGGCCCTGAACCGTCGACGAGATGTGCATGACATGACTGTAGCGCTCGACCACAAAAGAGGACGGCACCCTCACCGAGCCCGTTCGCGCCACACGACCAACATCGTTACGACCGAGATCGATCAGCATCAGATGCTCTGCGCGCTCTTTCTGATCGGCCAGCAATTCGGCCTCAAGACGCTCATCTTCCTCGCGGTCAGCTCCACGGGGACGGGTTCCGGCCAGGGGACGCACCGTGACTTCCCCGTCACGCAAACGCACCAGGATTTCCGGTGACGAACCTACCAGCGAGAAGCCATCCATCTCGACCAGAAACAGGAATGGTGCCGGATTGACTCGTCGTAACGAACGATAAAGTGCCAATGGCGGTAGAGGAAATTCCGTTTCAAATCGCTGACTTGGTACGATCTGGAAGGCATCACCCGCAGCGATATATTCCTGTGCCTTGCGCACCTTGCTCATGAAGGCATCGGCCGAAACAGTCGAGACAGGCGTTTTGAGCTGCGTCCCTGCCGGCAGAGTGGACGCAACATCAAGTGGTGCCTCAACCAATGCTCTGCGCGCACGATCCAGAAGAGCCCTGGCGGAGTCAGGTGACAATCCTCCCTCACGCATCGGCACGGCAAGATAAAGCTCGTCACGTACGGAATCGAAGACAACAAAAAGGCCCGGACGGATCATGACACCATCGGGGAGATGAAGATCATCCGGCGGAGCCTCTGGCAAAACCTCGATCTGCCGCACCATGTCATAACCGAGATAGCCGAATACACCACCAATCATGATCGGCAGACCGTCAGGCAATTCGGCGCGGCTTTCTTCGACCAGATGCCGCAGCGAGGCAAACGGCCCCTCGGCACAGTCATGAAACCGGGAATCCGGCTCAAGAGGTGCCTTGTTGATTGAGGCGACACCATGCACGCAACGCCATATCAGATCAGGCAGCAGCGCAATGACGGAATAGCGCCCCCTGGCGGCACCGCCTTCAACGCTTTCAAAAAGCAGCCGATAGGGCCGTCCCTCCATCCCCTCAGGAACGAGGGATGAAAGCTTCATGAACGCGGCGACAGGCGTCAGAAGATCAGCGGCCTCAACACTATAGAGAAACCGGGTCGTCATTGTTGCCCCGCGACATCGTTCATGACCTGCTGAAGAACTGGCATATTGGGCACGGGCTTGATGTCGTTTTCGAGACTACGCACAAAAACGGCAGGGACATCCGCCTGCAGCGTTTCCTGCAACTGCCCACGCATATTGTCGCGCAATGCCTTTGTACTCTCTGGGCTAGCTGCTGCAACCCCTGTCACAGTGAAGACGTAGAGCGAATCACCCACGGCTACCATACCCGTCTTACCGGGGGCCGTTGCGAAGATCTCCGAAAGCAGTGCCGAAGGCAGATTGCCGTTCTGCATACGGGAAACCAGCAGATTCTTCTGCATCGCTGCCGCATCGGTTGTTCCAGTCACGGCTTTCTCAAGACCACCTGATCTGCGCGCAGCCAGCATGATGGTGGTCGCACGCTCATCTGCCTGATGCATTTGCTGGGCCTTGAGCCAGTCATGACCGACCTGCTCGCGTACAGTCTCGTAAGACTTCACATGGCCCGGTTCGACTTCATCGACCAGCACAGCAAAACCGCTATTACCCGGACCATTGACGAGCATCGGTTTCTCACCCTTCTTCTGGGAAAAAATACGCGCAATGATCGCCTTGCGTAAGGTATCATCACCCGGCAGAGGAGCAAGCTCACCGTCTTTGGTCATACCTTGTGCGTCAAGGGATCCCTGTGCCGGAACTGCCCCGAGATTGGTCGGAACCTGATCAAGATCCGAACTGCCGGCAATTGCATCCTGCAATGCTGCAAAACGCTGGGCCAGAAGCTGAGGCGCCTGTGATCGGGCAATTTCGTCACGAATCTCTGCCTTGGCCTGGTCAAAACCAGTTTTATGAGGAGGCGTGATGGCCGTCACCTTGAAGACAACCCAGCCTGTCGGAGTTTTGAGTGGCCCCTCAACTGTATTCACACCGGCAGCAAATGCCGCCTTGGCAAGTTCAGGGCTTGGAATATCGGTCTCACGCGCATGCGGAAAAGAAACAGATGCTGCGGACGGGTTGCTTTTCTGAAGAGCGTCCCAGTCCGCATTGTTTTTCCAGGCAGACGCCAAAGCTGATGCAGGCTCCTGCTCAGGTACAGTCATCACCTCGATATCACGCGTTTCCGGAACATCATATTTCTGGTTCTCGAATTCATAGACCTGCTTGAGCTGGGCATCGGGCACAACCAGATCACGCGCAATACTTTCCGGCGAAAGCACGACAATCTTGGCATGACGGTACTCTGCTGAACGATAAAGCCATGGATGCGTGTCGTAAAACCTACGAAGCTGAGCTTCTTCCGCTGCAGCAGGAATCGTAACATCCGCACTGTCCAGGCGCAGGAGGTCGGTCTTGTACTGCTTCGTATTATAGGCAAGCAGCTGCTCAAGCACCGAATCCGGCACAATCATCGTCTTGCCCAGACCATCGAGCAGACCACGCGCACCCAGATCGTCACGTACGGATTCTAGGAAGACACGTTCCTGAAGACCGAGCTGCCGGAGCTTGGCATCAAAAAGCTTGCGATCAAACTGCCCGTCAGTGCCCTGAAAAACACGAAAACCGAAGATTTCCTTGCGCACGAGAGTATCGGGCACCTTCATGCCGTTACGATCGGCCAGTGCCAGAACCTCTTTCTGAGACAGCAGATGCTGCAACACACTCTGTGCCACTTCGCGACGGGTAGCAGGCGTCAGCTGTGACGGATCGCTTACGCCCATCTGCTGGGCGATGGCGGGAAGCTGCGAGCGTATGTCTCGCTCGAATTCCTCTGCAGTGATCCGACGTGTACCAATCGTCGCGACGGTATCGGCCTGGCTCCCATTGTAGGAACCCAGCATGTCGCCCACGCCCCATCCCACAAAAGCGAGAAAAATGAGGAGCGCGATCACACGCCCGATCCAGGAATCGACAACAAAATGCCGCAAAGTCGAAATCATACGCGCTTGAAATCCGCAATTCGCCAAGGATTGAAGGAGCGGACCATAATGCTACATGCCCATCTTGACCAGACAGACGCGCCAGACAGGCATTTTCCGGGTCGTGCCAGAAAGCAGATCACATATCCTGTGACAGAACTGACAGGAAGATGATGTGTATTTCACTCTCAGCCCCTGTTCGGCTCTCAAAGACCTGAGCTAAGCAGGTCCAACGCCGGGGGAGGAAAAGACCATCATGCGCCAAATGATTATCGGCAACTGGAAGATGCACGGCCTGCTTGAGTCAGGCACCGATCTCGCCAGAGAGATCACATCAGCAATAGAGCCGGTTCTGGCGGCGCGCGATGTCGTCCTGGCACCGCCTTTCACACTCCTTGGTCATCTTGCACCGCTCCTGAGCCGGCATGCTGTCGGACTCGGCGCGCAGGATTGCCACGCTGAGCCGGAGGGCGCCTATACCGGTGATATCTCCGCCGTGATGCTGGCCGATCTGGGAGTCAGCCATGTCATTCTGGGTCACTCCGAGCGACGTGAGCATCATCACGAGACCAATGCCGGGATCCGAAAGAAGGTACAACGAGCACGCGAGCATGGCCTCTGCCCCGTCGTCTGCATTGGTGAAGGCGCCCATCAGAGAGATGACAAACGCGCAGAAGCCTGGCTGACAACCCAGATCGTCGAATGCCTTCCCCCTGAATTCGACGGAATACTCGCCTATGAGCCAATCTGGGCCATAGGAACAGGGGTTGCAGCGACACCTAAGGATATCGAATCCCGTCTGACTTTCCTGCATGGCGCTTTGTCCAGACATCTGGAAACGGATGACAAATCACACCGTGTCCTGTATGGCGGCTCAGTCAAGCCCGAAGATGCCGCGTCCATCCTCGCTGTTTCCGGTGTGGGGGGCGTGCTCGTCGGCGGGGCCAGTCTGTCTGCAAAATCGTTTCTCGGCATTGCACAGGCAGGTCTTTCGCTGGCGCCCTGACGGCATATTTATCGTGTTTACCTGAAAGCCGGACATGACCACGCTGCTGCTCGTTCTCAATTTCTTCGTGACCATTGCCCTGATAGGCGTCATCCTTATCCAGCGCAGCGAAGGTGGTGGCCTCGGTATTGGCAGCAGCCAGGGAATGGGCTCGTTCATGACCGGTCGTGGTACCGCAAATCTCCTGACACGAACCACCGCGGTTCTTGCTGGTGTATTTATGGTCCTGTGCCTCCTTCTTGCTGTTCTGAACCGTGGGGCAGCCACAAACACAGGCAGCGACATTCTCGCTCAACCTGCTCCGGCACCAGTAGCCCACACCCCATCAGCAACGGCTCCGACCACCACAGCCCCGGCACCTGCTCCGGCTGCCCCTCCGAAGCAGTAAGGCAACAAGACGAAAAATTTCTGCCGTCAGATACGCTCTGACGGCATTCTTCTCGTTCCAAATGATTGCGATCCACTGTAGGAGAGCCTTCCATGACTCGGTTCGTATTCATCACCGGCGGCGTGGTTTCCTCTCTCGGCAAGGGCATTGCATCTGCTGCCCTTGCGGCTCTCCTCCAGGCGCGTGGCTATAAAGTCCGCATGCGCAAGCTGGACCCCTATCTCAATGTCGATCCGGGGACCATGAGCCCCTATCAGCATGGCGAGGTATTCGTAACTGATGACGGGGCCGAGACCGATCTCGATCTCGGTCATTACGAACGCTTCACCGGGGTTCATGCCCGCAAGGCCGACAATGCAACAACTGGCCGTATCTATTCCGAAGTGATCGCCCGCGAACGTCGCGGCGATTATCTTGGCGCGACGGTTCAGGTCATTCCGCATATCACGGATGCCATAAAGGAAGCCGTTGTTGCCGGCACTGACGGCTATGATTTCGTACTGGTCGAGATTGGCGGCACGGTAGGCGATATCGAAAGCCTGCCCTTTCTCGAATCGATCCGTCAGCTGCGCAATGATCTGGGCCACAACCACACCATGTGTGTGCATCTCACCCTCCTGCCTTATATTCCGGCAGCAGGCGAGCTGAAGACAAAGCCGACGCAGCATTCCGTCAAGGAATTACAGAATGTCGGCATCCAGCCGCAGATGCTCATCTGCCGATCAGACCGCGCGATCCCAACCAATGAGCGTCGCAAGATCGCAAGCTTCTGCAATGTCCGCCCTGAGGCAGTAATTGCAGCCCTCGATGTCGACACGATCTATGCCTGCCCGATTTCCTATCACAAGGAAGGCATGGACGATGAGGTTCTGCGCTATTTCGGCCTTCCTGTTGAAGGCGAGCCCGATCTGAGCCGCTGGACCAAAATTGTCGAAACGCTGCGCCACCCCGATGGCGAAGTACGGATCGCTGTAGTGGGCAAATATACGGCCCTGCTGGATAGCTACAAATCGCTCATCGAAGCCCTCCTCCATGGCGGCATTGCCAACCGGGTAAAGGTGCGCCTCGAATGGGTCGAATCCGAGACATTCGAGAAAAACCCAGACTCTATCTCGGCGCTCGGTCGCGTCGATGGCATTCTCGTGCCGGGCGGCTTTGGCGAACGTGGCTCTGAAGGCAAGATTGAAGCAGTCCGTTATGCCCGAGAGAATGGCGTACCCTTCCTGGGGATCTGCTTTGGTATGCAGATGGCCGTCATCGAGTGTGCCCGCTCGCTTGCAGGGCTCGAAAAGGCCTCTTCAACCGAGTTCGGCCCTACCGATGAACCACTTGTTGGTCTCATGACCGAATGGGCCCGTGGCAATGAGATGCTGCGCCGCCGTGAGCATGGCGAAATGGGCGGCACGATGCGTCTGGGCGCCTATCCTGCCAAACTGAAGCCGGGTTCGCGCGCTGCCGAACTCTACGGCACAACCGAAGTTCGTGAACGTCACCGTCACCGTTACGAAGTGAATGTGCATTATCGCCAGCAGCTCGAGGCAACCGGCCTTGTTTTCTCGGGCATGTCCCCCGACGACGTGCTGCCGGAAGTCGTGGAATATCCGGACCATCCCTGGTTCGTCGGTGTGCAGTACCACCCCGAATACATGTCCAAACCCTTTGCACCGCACCCGCTTTTTGCAGGCTTCATCGAAGCTGCGGTCAAGAAGGCCCGCCTCGCATGACCGATATCAGTCTTGGTTCCCTCACAATTGGCAACCGCAAGAATTTCACCCTGATTGCAGGACCCTGCCAGATCGAATCCCGCGCTCATGCGCGGGAAATGGCTGCAGGACTTGCCGAGATCTGCGACGCACTCGGCATTGGCTGGATTTACAAAAGCTCGTTTGACAAGGCCAACCGAACGTCGCTGAAAGCTGAGCGTGGCATTGGCCTTGCCGAAGGGCTCGACATTCTGGCTGGCATTCGTGAAGAATTCGGCTGCCCTGTTCTGACAGACGTGCATGACGCTGCCCAGTGCAAACCCGCAGCTGAAGCCGTGGACGTGCTGCAGATCCCTGCCTTTTTGTGCCGCCAGACCGACCTGCTTCTGGCTGCCGGTGAAACGGGACGTGCGATCAATGTCAAGAAGGGTCAGTTTCTTGCCCCTTGGGACATGGCCAATGTTGCTGCCAAGATTGCATCGACAGGCAATGACAGGATCATGCTCTGTGACCGCGGCACAAGCTTTGGATACAACACTCTTGTAAGCGACATGCGCGGCCTGCCTATTATGGCTGAAACCGGCTATCCGGTCGTGTTTGATGCAACGCATTCCGTACAGCAGCCAGGTGGTCTGGGCGGCTCCTCGGGCGGTCAACGCCAGTTTGTGCCCCCTCTCGCACGCGCTGCTGTTGCGATCGGTGTGGCTGCGGTTTTCATCGAGACGCATGAGAACCCCGACCAAGCCCCGAGCGACGGCCCGAATATGGTGCCAATTTCGGAAATGCGCAGTCTGCTCGCCACGCTTCAGGCTTTTGACAAGCTCGCGAAATCCGATGGGGTCTAAGCGGCATTTCTATTCGGTCGATACCGAATGGACCGGCAATCACGGGCTCGGCACCCAGTCCTGGCATGTCTATGGCCGTAACCACGATATCTCGGCGGAAGGCAAACCCGTGATTCACGGCTCGGCCGATCCGAGCTTTCATGGCGACCCGACAGGCTGGAACCCTGGCGAACTCCTGCTGGCCTCACTCAGCGCCTGTCACAAGCTCTGGTATCTGGGCCTTTGTGCAGGCGCCGGAATTGTGGTCACCGCCTATCGTGACTCAGCAGAGGCCATAATGGTGGAAAACCCACAGGGTGATGGCGAATTTGAAAGCGCCACCTTGCGACCTGTGATCACCCTCGCAAGCAGCAGTTCCATCCCTCACGCGCAGGCCCTGCATGAACAGGCCCATGCGCATTGCTTCATCGCACGCTCGGTCAATTTTCCGGTCATCTGTGAGCCGGTATTTCAGATCGTATAAGGCTGAAGCGGCGCGCTGAGGCACGCAGCAAGGCTCAATATGACAATTACTGTCAGCAGGGTACGAAACGGGAAATATCCTGCTGGCAACGCACCTTTGCGATAGGCTGCACGCTCGGCAAGCAGTACCAGCACAAAGCCAACCATTTCCATCAATATCCCGCCACGCGGTGCCCAGACAACTCCAGCATAAATCGCGATCCAGCTCCATAACGCTGGCAGCACACCAAGGAACAGTCGACGCCTGTTGATAGCGCCCATTCCCTGTGCCGGCATAATGGCCGGCTGCTCCAGTGCAAATCCCCAATGGACCGCACCGAGAAAGGACAGGATACAGCCGCCATAAGCCAGCATCGCTACGCCGATATGGGTAATCGGTCCAAGACTGCCCCAGAACAGAGCGGCCATGGCAAGACCAACAAAGGGAACCAGTCCGGCAATTCCGAGAAAAATTACAAGTGGCGACAGGGGTTTCACAGAATATCCATCCTCATTTCACATAACGCCAGTTGACAGCGTCGGTGTCTCGACGCCTTGTGATGCCCGAAGTTTGAACGTTCAAACAGGGAGCCCCCAATGAGCGCCATTATTGATATCATTGCTCGTGAGATTCTGGATAGCCGTGGCAACCCGACCGTAGAGGTCGAGGTCGAACTGTCCTCCGGTGCCAAGGGCCGCGCAGCGGTTCCGTCCGGCGCCTCGACCGGTGCCCATGAGGCGGTCGAGCTGCGCGACGGCGACAAGTCACGCTACGGTGGCAAGGGCGTTCTGAAGGCTGCCTCTTTCGCCGAAGGCGAAATTCTTGAGGCTCTTCAGGGCGCTGAGTCCTCCGATCAGATCGCCATTGACGAGGCTATGATCGAACTGGACGGCACGCCGAACAAGGCACGTCTGGGCGCGAACTCCATTCTCGCCGTCTCGCTTGCCACGGCCAAGGCCACAGCAATCGAACTCGATATCCCTCTTTATCGCTATGTCGGTGGCGTATTTGCCCATACCCTGCCTGTGCCGATGATGAACATCGTCAATGGTGGCCAGCATGCTGACAACCCCATCGACATCCAGGAATTCATGATCCAGCCAGTCGGCGCACCGACAATCATGGACGCCGTGCGCATGGGTTCGGAAATCTTCGCTCATCTGAAGAAGAACCTCGCCGCTGCCGGTCACAACACCAATGTCGGCGACGAAGGCGGTTTTGCTCCCGGCCTGAAATCGGCTGATGAAGCCCTTGGCTTCATTTCGAAGTCGGTCGAAGGCGCTGGCTATCGCCTTGGTGAAGACGTCACTTTCGCGCTCGACTGTGCCGCCACCGAATTTTATCGCGACGGCCGCTACAAGATGGAAGGCGAAGGCCGCGACCTCGATTCCACGGGTATGATCGACTATCTGGCCGATCTCGCAGCACGCTATCCGATTGTATCGATTGAAGACGGTCTGGCAGAAGATGACTGGGAAGGCTGGGCAGAGCTGACGGCCAAGCTAGGCCACAAGCTTCAGCTCGTTGGTGATGATCTGTTCGTAACCAATACCGAACGTCTGGTGCGTGGCATCGAGAGCAATACAGCCAATGCGCTTCTGGTGAAAGTCAACCAGATCGGCACGCTGACCGAAACACTCCGCGCCATGGAAACCGCGCATCGCGCAGGCTACAAATGCGTCATGAGCCATCGTTCGGGTGAAACCGAGGATTCAATCATCGCCGATCTCGCCGTCGCTACAAATTGCGGCCAGATCAAAACCGGTTCGCTGTCGCGTTCTGATCGTACGGCCAAGTACAATCAGCTTATCCGCATCGAAAACGAACTGGCCACGGCTGCCCGTTATGCAGGTCGCTCTATTCTGCCGCGCGCCTGATCTGATGAAGAGGGAGCGTTTTTTCGCTCCCTCTTTGAAATGCACGATTGTAAGTGATGCTTTTACGAGGGTAGGATCAGGATATCCGGTTATCTGACATCTTGGAGATCCTGTGCAAATCGTTCGTACCATCCGTCGCATCGTACGTGCTGTGGTTCCCCCTGCCCTCTTTCTGGGGTTGACCGCTTATTTCGGGTGGAACGCTCTTCAGGGTGATCATGGCCTCAAAGCCTATCACCAGCAGCTCAAGCTCATGGATCAGGCTCTGCAGGCACAGAAAGACGCTGATGCAGAACAGGCTGTCTGGAAACGTCGTATCGCCAGCCTCAACGAACGCGCTCTTGATGCCGACATGCTTGATGAACGCTCACGCGCCATGCTGAATCTTGCGCGCAGTGGCGACACGATCATTCCTTACGGCCCGCATGAAAAACTCTACTGAACGGCGCCTTACGGGAGCCAGGTCCGCACACAGCTGAACGACCTCGCTATACCCATATCTCACTCAAGTCATTCAGAACCGGACATAAAAAAAGCGGCTTCAGTGAGCCGCTTTTTTCTACCGGAGAAACCTGACCTTACTTGATCTTGGCTTCACGGAACGCAACATGCTTGCGGACAACCGGATCGTACTTGCGTACTTCCATCTTGCCGGTTGCTGAACGGGCGTTCTTCTTGGTGACGTAGAAATATCCGGTATCCGCGGTCGAAACAAGACGGATCTGGATGACGTTGGTCTTTGCCATGTGGTCCTCGCAAACTGATCTGTCGCTGCGCGCGACATGAACGGCAGCGTTTTCAAGCTGGGCGCTTAAATGCGTGTATTACGGGTTCAGGTCAAGTCTTTCCCGTCAATCCGGGGATTAATTTTGATGTTCCGGGGAAAAAATCTTGAAGAGACCGAAGCGAGAACTTAAGAAGAACATAATGATTCCGGGATAGGGTGGTTCCTGCCGCCCTGCCCAGGGGAGAGGAACCCTATGCTCACACGCAAGCAACATCAGCTCCTGCTTTTCATCGATTCCTATCTGAAGCGAACCGGGTTCTCCCCCTCTTTTGATGAGATGAAAGAAGCCCTCGATCTACGTTCCAAATCCGGCATCCATCGACTGATCTCGGCACTGGAGGAGAGAGGCTTCTTGCGCCGTCATCATCACCGTGCACGAGCGCTGGAAATCATACGCCTGCCCATTATCGAGAACAGTACGATATCGGCATCACAGGCTGAGGGACCGGTAACCGGCAACTTTCCGCAGCTCGTCCATAATCAGGATCGCTTTCCGGCCACAGTATTGGAAACAGTTCATCCTGCTGTAGTGGGTGTACCTCTTTATGGACGCATTGCTGCCGGCTTACCCATTGAAGCCTTTCGTGACTCCGGTGAGCAGATTGATCTTCCGGCTGGCCAGTTGACCAAGGGACAACATTACGCCCTGCACGTCTCCGGTGATTCCATGATCGATGCAGGCATTCTGGACGGCGACACAGTGATTATCCGTCAAAGCGAAACAGCCGAAAACGGTCAGATCGTCGTTGCCCTGGTTGATGATCAGGAGGTGACTCTCAAGCGCCTGAGACAGAAAGGCAAATCGATCGCTCTGGAACCAGCCAATGCTCTATATGAGACACAGATATTTCCGCAGAACCGGGTACGCATCCAGGGCGTTCTGATCGGGCTTTACCGACAATACGCATAAGCTCGGCACGACTTTCTGCATGCCGGCAGAAAGCCGGGATGCAAGTGCGGAAGTGCCCGGAAATACCCTCCAGGGCCGAAGATACAGGCTTTATAACCCATAATGCTTAATGGTTAGCGGGTTTATCCTTGATAACCCGCACTGTACCGTCAGGGTCAATCTGTGTGCTCGTTCCATCGCCATTAGGGATGACGATCGTGCCACTGCGCGCAGGTGAAATAAATTTATGAGCATTATCCTCAACAGAGGATGAAAGTGACGGTCGTTGGGTACTCCGTACGCCATTGACTATTCCGTCATGCTCCCCGATCGCAAGACTGCCGCCATCGCCAAGCTGTGATCCACCTGCATCCAGCCCCTTGGTCATTGAGCCGAAATAGCTATTTGTATCGGAAAGAGCATCTCTCAGGCCATTGGGTGATGCCACGACATCACGCAAGGTCGGTAGTGGCTGAGGTGCGCCTGGCCAGATGTTACCGTTTTCAGGCAGAATCGGCATAGCCACATAAGTGTGGCCCTTCACCTTCTCAAGATTCTCTGACTGCCCTTCAGGTATATTCGGATTATCGCCAGGAAGGGTCGCTGTATCCTGCACAAATTTTCCCAAACCGGAACAGCCACTCAAGAAGAGAGGGATCGCCAGAAGAGCGGCCTTTCGCATCATTTACTCCAGAGATATCTGATCCATTCTTTCTAATCGCAAAGAAGACCCAAGACCAGATACAGAACATGTATAGACAATAATACTAGTGTCCGACCTCAGCTGAAGGGGTACTCTTGCGGTTACCCATCATTCTTGACAGACCTTTTACAAGATATCCCCACCCGCTCAACACGGTAGGAATAACCGAGAACCAAAGCAAGATCGCTCCAATGGTCGAAAACGACAAGGCACTGAGCCCGATCATTCTTGGCATGGCATCCCCTGCCAGAAGACACCCGATCGCCACCATCTGTATCCCTGTTTTCCATTTAGCAAGGCGCGTTGAGGGAAGTGTAGTACTCTGGCTGGCCATGAATTCGCGCAGACCACTGACCATGATTTCACGTATCAGAATGATGACAGCTGCAAACAAGGCACCATCGACGA
>Ga0157360_1000008_pt1 | contig 159015 bp, 141 predicted proteins | sample AttlaeALBM1_FD_111483 | JGI IMG/M metagenome (GOLD analysis project Ga0157360, IMG submission 111483) | Fungus gardens microbial communities from leaf cutter ant in Ribeirão Preto, State of São Paulo, Brazil - Atta laevigata ALBM1 | ecosystem: Host-associated > Fungi > Mycelium > Unclassified ...
AATGATGAGCCGGCTTCAGCTTTGCGCGCCAAAAACCTGCGGGTTTTTGGATAATCGCGCAAATCAGGGATAACGGAAAGACGGCGGAGGCTTAATGAGTCTGGTGCGGAAATTTGCGACTGTGGCGGGCGGCACAATGATGAGCCGGCTTCAGCTTTGCGCGCCAAAAACCTGCGGGTTTTTGGATAATCGCGCAAACCGGGGATAACGAAAAGACGGCGGAGGCTTAATGAGTCTGGTGCGGAAATTTGCGACTGTGGCAAGCGGCACAATGATGAGCCGGCTTTTCGGCTTTGTGCGCGAAATGCTGATGGCCGCCGCTCTTGGCACCGGCGCGGCGGCCGATGCCTTTAATGCCGCTTTTCGCTTCCCCAACAGTTTTCGCCGCCTGTTTGCCGAAGGGGCTTTTAATTCCGCTTTTGTGCCGCTGTTTGCCAAAGAGCTGGAGCAGGGGCAGGAATCCGCCCGCCGCTTTGCGCAAGAGGTTTTCAGCGTTTTATTTACGGTTTTAACCGTTCTGACTATTGTCATGGAGCTGTTTATGCCGCTGCTGGTGCGCCTTGTTATCGCGCCGGGCTTTGTCGGCGACAGTGACAAATTTAACCTCACTGTGCGGCTGGCGGTGATTATGTTCCCGTATCTTGGCTGTATGTCGCTGGCGGCGATGATGGCCGGTATGCTTAATGCGCTGCACCGCTATTTTGCCGCCGCCATTGCGCCGGTTTTCCTCAATATTATCCTCATTGCCGCGCTGTTGTGGAGCCGGCAGAGCGGGCAGGACAGCCGGCATATCGGGCTGGCGCTGGCCTGGGGGGTGATGGCGGCCGGCTTTATCCAACTGGCGGTTGTCGGGCTGGCTTTGCGCCGCGCCGGGGTGAAAATCCGCCCGGCCTTGCCGCGCCTGAGCAAAAATGTCCGCCGTTTGTTGCTCTTGGCGCTGCCGGCGGCGATAACCGGCGGCATTACCCAGATAAATCTGCTCATCAATACCAATATTGCTTCCGGCGCTGCCGGCGCCGTATCATCACTGGTTTATGCCGATCGGCTGTATCAACTGCCTTTGGGGGTTATCGGCATTGCCGTAGCCACAGTGCTGCTGCCGGAGCTGGCGCGGGCGCGGCAAAGCGGCCGCCGGCAAGAGGCCAATGCGCTGCAAAGCCGCGCGGTTGAGTTCAGCCTGTTATTATCGCTGCCGGCGGCGGCGGCTTTTCTGGTCATGGCCGGGCCGATTGTCAGCCTGTTGTTCCAGCATGGGCGGTTTGACGCTGAGGCAACGGCGGCTGTGTCTGCTCTTGTTGCCGTTTATGGGCTTGGCCTGCCGGCTTTTGTGCTGATTAAAGCTTTTATCCCCGCTTTTTTCGCCCGGGAAGATACCAGAACGCCGATGATATTTGCCGCTATTGCCGTGGCGGTAAATGTGACTCTGGCTGTAACCCTGTTTCCGCTTTTATCGGCCAAAGGCATTGCCATTGCCGAAATTACCGCCGGCTGGGTTAATGCGCTGCTGCTGCTGGCCAGCCTGCTGCGCCGCGGCCATTGGCAGATAGAGCGTCTGGTGCTCAAACGTCTTGCCGTATTTTTGCTGTCGGCGGCGCTCATGGCGCTGGCCCTGCATTATGCCTGCCGCGTGTTTGCCGCCGCGCTTGCCCCGGCCGCGCCTTATATGCAGCGCGCCGGGCTTTTGGCGGCTTTATGCGCGGCGGCGGCGCCTGGTTATTTTGCTTTGGTGTTTCTGGCGGATAAAACAGGCTTGGCGCTTGTCAAAAAAGCGTTGAAACGCTAAGACGGAAATACAAGCTTTGTAAGAAAACCGCGGCGGGTTGTGCCCGGCACGCATGCCGGAAGACAGAGAGACAGGGAATGAGCGCTTTCAGGCAGTTGGTATTTTCAGGCGTGCAGCCGACAGGCAATTTGCATTTGGGCAATTATCTCGGCGCTATTAAAAACTGGGTGGCGCTGCAGGATAAATATGACTGTATTTATTGCGTGGTGGATATGCACGCGCTGACAACCAACCCTGAGCCGGGGGAGCTGCGCGCCCGCACGGTAGACACGGCGGCGGCGCTGCTCGCGGCGGGGGTTGACCCGGCAAAAAGCATTCTCTTTAACCAGTCGCGCGTATTGCAGCATGCCGAGCTGGCCTGGGTGCTGAACTGCGTTGCCCGCATGGGCTGGCTCTCCCGCATGACCCAGTTTAAAGACAAAACCGGAAAAAACAGTGAAAAGGCTTCAGTCGGCCTGTTTGCTTATCCCTGCCTGATGGCTGCCGATATTCTGCTTTACCGCGCCGCTTATGTGCCGGTGGGAGAAGATCAGAAACAGCATTTGGAGCTGACGCGTGATATTGCCGCCAAATTTAACGCCGATTACGCGGCAGGCATTGCCGCAGGGGGGCAAAACCCGGCCGCCGGCGCGGTAAAATGCGCTTTTCCCCTGCCGGAGCCGCTAATCCCGCCGGCGGCGCAGCGCATTATGTCCCTGCGGGACGGCACTAAGAAAATGTCGAAATCCGACCCGTCTGATATGAGCCGCATTAACCTGAAAGATGACAAAGACACAATCGCCAGAAAAATTCGCAAGGCGAAGACGGATAGCGCGCCGCTGCCCGCCGCGGCCGAAGAGCTGGAAGACCGGCCGGAGGCGAAAAATCTGCTGAATATTTATGCGGCGGTGACCGGCCGGGATTTGCCGGCGGTAATAATGGAAACAGCGGGGCAGGAATTTTCGGCCTTCAAGCCGCGGCTGATTGAGGCGCTGATTGCTGAAATCGCCCCGATTAACGCGCGCTATCAAGAGCTGGTGAAGACCAAGGCAGGGCGGGATAAGGTGAACGGTATTTTGAAGGAAGGCGCTGAAAAAGCGGCAGAAAAGGCGGAAGCAACGATGAAAAATGTCCGCCATATTGTCGGCTATTTGCGGCAAAAGCAGGGGTGACGGCCCGGCCGGCGCCGCGCCGCTTGCCGGTAAAAGCGGCAGGCCGGAGCTGCCGGCTGAAGCGGCTTGCGGCAGCACCGCCGGCCTCACGGCTGCCGCCGGCGGCTATAGAATTCAGGGAAAGGGAGAAATATGCTATTGTCAGAGCGTTCCAGCCGCAAACAGGGGCACAGCCGCAAAATTCTGGCGGTTCTTGACAGCTCGCCGGAATGCGGGCGCGCTGTTGCTTATGCGGCGGCCCAGGCGAAAAGCACGCATGGCGGCCTGGTGCTGCTTTATGTGATTGACAATAGCGATTTTCGGCAAATGTTCGGGGTAGAGCATGTTATGCGGGCGGAAGCGACCGAACACGCCGAAGCCGCTATGGCAGGGGCGGCGGCGCTGGTCAAGAGCCGCTATGCCATCAGGCCGGAGAAAATTATCCGCGAAGGCGCGGCGATAGAAGAAATCACCGCTTTGGTGGAAGAAGATCACGATATTGCCTTGCTGGTTCTGGCTGCCGGCACCTATCATGACGGGCCGGGGCCGCTGGTGCAGGCTCTGGTGGGGCGGCACAAGGCTTTTGCTTTGCCGGTTACCGTTATTCCCGCCAATTTGAGCGATGCCACGATTGACGAAATCGCCTGAAGCCGGCGGGGATCTGTTGCCGTAAACGCTTTGCCGCAAAAAGATTTTGTCTTTTGCGGCAAAACCGCTTATATAGGGGGAAATGCGTTCCGGCCGTGAGGAGCTGTGCGGCAAATGCGTTTTGCCTGCGCCCTTTTGGCGCGGGCAGGCGCTTTGCCGGTTGAGCCGGAGGCGGGGGCTGGCCGTGATCTGCCGCTGTTTAATGGAGAATCGGCATTTTATGCGGCGCAGCGGCGGCGATATTTTGGTCAGCGCGACTGTTTTGGCGGCGGCTGTCAGGGTTAGCGCAGGCGATAAAGGGCAATTATGTTTATTCAGACAGAAGCGACACCCAACCCGGCTGTTTTAAAATTTTTGCCCGGGCGTATTGTGCTGGAGGGAGAGGCGGCAGAATTTCGCGCGCCGGAAGAGGCGGCAAAAGGCTCGCCGCTGGCGGCAAAATTATTTGCCGTGCCGGGGGTTTGCGGCGTCTTTTTCGGTTATGATTTTATTGCCGTGAGCAAGGAAGACAGCGCCGCCTGGGAGCATTTAAAACCGGCTGTTCTGGGCCTGATTATGGATTATCTGCTGTCCGGCGCGCCGCTTGTGACCGAGGCTGCGCCGCAGGCTGCCGCGCTTGCCGGCAAAAAAGAGTTTTATGACGCGGCTGATGAATCGCTGGTGGCTACAATCAAGGCTTTGCTGGAAGAGCGTGTCCGCCCGGTTGTTGCTCATGACGGCGGCGATATCCGCTTTCACGGTTTTGAAAACGGCATTGTTTACCTGCATATGCGCGGCGCCTGCGCGGGCTGCCCTTCTTCCACGGCGACTCTGAAGCAGGGGATTGAAAATCTGCTGCGCCATTTTGTGCCGGAAGTTGCCGGCGTGGAGGCTGTGCCGCAAGAGCGGTAACGGCTCTTTATACCAGCCGGATAAGCTGCCGGTTCAAAATATAGATTGTAAGGCCGAGAGCAATAAGCAGAGTGATGAAAATCAGGCTGTTATCGAGCGCGTCTGCAATCGGCGCGTTTTTCCGGTGGCGAGAGACCATAGTGACAGGGCTTGTATACAGGTTGCCGCGCTGCTGTGCCATAATGCAAAACTTTCTTATAAGCCGGTTAGGCCGGTGCCGCGATTATAGGGCGCAAAACCTGTCTTTCGCTTAAAAAATACGGTAAAATTTTTATAAAGCGCGCCGGCGGCAGATCTGCCAGGCGGCGGCGCGGGCGCGCTCTTTTGCCGGCGCGCCGCAGGCAGGCGGCTTAAGCCGGCGCAGCAAAGGGCGGTGCCTGTCCCGATTATCAATACGCCCGGCGGGAGGGACTTCCCGGCAATGAATATATTGGCTGTTATGGCGCTCTTTCATATAGCGCCGGCAAGCGGGCGGTTTCGCCGGCGGTGGAATACTATACCGGCTATAACGGGCAGCGGTTTAGCGGCTGCTGCCTGAATGTAGAAAAGCGTAAAGCGCCGCCGGCAAAGCTGCCGGGCAGCGCCGCCGCGCCGGCCGGCCTGTCAGGCAGAACAGCAGAGACCTATGCCGAGGCAGGGCAGCAAAAGGCGCTCAATGACTGCCGCTGCCTCATGCCCGGCGCCAGTGCCCGCCGCGAGGCATCGGGGTTAGCGAGCCTTACCGCTGACAAGAGCAGTTTTTCTCTTAAGCTTTGCTAAATTTTGCCGGATTTCGCATATTCCCGGCCAGATTGACACCGCAAAACAAGACACGCCCGGTCATGGCGTTTTTACGGCAAGGCACAGCGCAGACTGAGCGCAGCACAGTATGAGCCTGATTTTATTGGGCAGAGGAAAAGGCTGTTCTATAAAGCCGGGGCAGCCACAAAAACGGACAAGGCAAAGAATACAACGGCAACCCGCAAGCTGCCGGGCGGCGCGCGCTACAAGAATGGAAACAACACCCCGCCTGCTTCAACCCCGGAAAAGGCAAGGGCAGCTTATTGCCCCATGCCCGAGAGAACAACAGCCGCAACAGCCGCATTGAGCGAAACGATAACAAAGCAATAAGCGAGGGCGGTTTTGACTATATCATACATAGCTTCTCTCCCGTTTAACGGCTCTCACAGAACCTTACAACCCGTAATATAACAGTCTGTAACATTTGGTGCAAGAGAAAAAATCGTTAAAAGAGGATTTTTATTTGCCTTTATTTAGCCATATTTCCTTTTACTTGGCGCTGGTAAAGTGTAACGCTTTTTTAAACTTTCTGTTCCGTTTTTGCCGTAAAGCCGGCTTTATGCCGTTGCGCCGCCTTGCCGGGAGAGCTATAATGCCTCATTATGAAGCATATTGTCAATTATGAAAGATAAATTGATGGTTGAGGCGGAAGAAAAATATATTGTCAGTGTTCAGGAGTATTTAGAAAAGCTTAGGGAATTACGTGCTGATCTTGGGAAAAATCTTGAGACGCGATACCCAAAAGCCGGAAAAGAAGATAAATTTTTCTTTTATCGCGGGGAAAATGATTCCGCTTATGAACTGGCGCCGGCTTTGTTCCGAAAAGATAAAAACGGCAATTATTTATATAATGAAGATGCTGAAAAGAAGCTGCTGGAAGATCTTGCCTCCGCTTATCATGATGAATTCCGGCAGGATAAAACCGCCTTTGAGCGCCTGTTGCGGGCGCAGCATTATGGCCTGCCGACACGGCTGCTTGATGTAACACAAAACCCGCTGGTTGCGCTTTATTTCGCCTGTGGCGGCAATGAAAGAAAAGAGGAGAGAGAAGGCAAAGAAGGGAGATTGCGGGTTTTTGGTGTTCTGGACAGTAAAATCCTGAATGCGGAAAGTGACAGGCTGCGCCTTATCTGCAATCTCGCCTATCTGAGCGCAGATGATAAAAAACAGCTTGATGAATACAGCAAAGATTATAAGCCTTTTACAGCTTTGCAGCAGGGTTTCGGGCAGCGTAACCCCGGTGACAAGGCCTTTGCCTATGACCGGCTTATTTATGCGATTCGGAAGGAAAGCCCGGGCTTTGCGCCGAAAATCAAGCGGCATCATTTAAGGCGCGCCTTTTTTGTTCGCCCGCTTTATTCCAACCCGCGCATTCGCGCTCAGGCTGGCGGTTTTCTGGTTTCAGCTTTTGCCCGGGAATATACAAAAATTCAGGAAAATGAAGCAGAGAAGATAAGTTATCAAAGCTTCCTCATTAAGGCTGATGATAAGAGAAAAATAATAAAAGAGCTGGACGCATTGCAGATTAACGAGATGACGCTCTTCCCCGAAATAGAGCACGCCGCGGCTTACCTGAAACAGCAATACCAGCAGCAAGAATGACTCGGCACGGCTAAAGGGGAACTGCGCTTTTCCCCTGCGCTCATGCCTTATAACGCATCAGAAAAAAGGCTCAAGATGCCGCAGAGCAGAGGAACGGCAATTTCGGTCATTCAAAAAATATAACCCGGCCGCAGCGGCGCCTTTTCCCCTGCTTTGGCATTTTTTGCGCCGTGTTCTTGCTTATAATAACAGGTGGCCGCCGGTTTCGGGCGTTTGTATCGGAAGCACTCTTGCTGCGGTCTTCCTTGTTCTCTGACAGCCTGCTGGCTATTTCAGACAAGCATATGGATAGGGCAGAAAACATATGAGAACTACCAATTATTGCCAGTCATCGCCCTTATTCTCAAAACTACGAAATTTTTTGTAAAAAGGGACTCGACGAGTTGTAAATAAAAAGGTATAGTGGTGCCGTGAGTCCGCTTGACCCCAAGAAAATTTTGATATGAGTTGAAGAGAATATGGAATCCTATATAGACAAAATATTTTGTAGTGAGTGCGTTGTTTTTATGAAAAAATTGCCTGAAAACTCATTAGATATGACGGTAACATCGCCGCCATACGATAATTTGCGCGACTATAATGGTTTTATGTTTGAATTTGGTAATATAGCGCAACAGCTATATAGGATTACCAAACGAGGCGGGGTTGTTGTTTGGGTTGTTGGGGACGCCGTAAAAAAGGGGAATAAAACCTTAACCAGTTTTAGGCAGGCTTTAAGTTTTCAAGAAGCAGGCTTTAATATACATGATGTCATGATTTATAAAAAGAAAAATACGCCTTTTATGAGGTCTAATGCTTATACAAATTGTTACGAATTCATGTTTATTTTAAGTAAAGGAAGCCCTAAAACTTTTAATCCATTAAAAGAACCAACAAAACGTAATGGTTTTGAAATGCTTGTTTACAATAAAAAAGCAGACGGGGTTAATAAAAAGATTCTTAAGGAATTGAAAACAGAAAAAACAAAAAATAATATATGGGAATATGCTGTAGGGCTTGGCGGATCTACCAAAGATAAAGAAGCTTTTCAACACCCGGCAGTATTTCCAGAGAAATTGGCCTCAGATCATATATCATCGTGGTCGAATAAAGGAGATATAGTTTTTGATCCTTTTGCCGGCAGCGGAACTACCTGTAAAATGGCCAAAAAATTAGGAAGAAAATATATAGGTTGCGATATATCGGAGGAATATGTGGCACTGGCGCGAGCCAGGATTGCTAAGGCATATCAAGAGAAGAATCTTTTTTCAGATAGTCAATAGCATTTTCCAAAAGTTCAACTTTATCTTTGAATCTGCCGAGGCCTGTATTGCAACTGTCGCATATCCAAGCGCGGGCCATTCCGTTTTCATGATTATGATCCAGAACAACTTTGCTGGTTAAGCCGGGAATTGTAGTTTTATGGCATATTGGGCATTTAAAAATAACCAGGTGATGTTTGACTGCGTCCCATTTCTTTTTCTCTGAAGCTTTTAACGAAACACCGTCAATAATTTTCCGACAGCTATCACAAGAAGGGCGGCGAATTGGTCTGTCACCTTTGCCGTTTTGATTTTTACTGAAGTATTTGGTTGGTAAATATTTATGGCAGACATTACAAACTTTATTTTCATGAAGATCACCAGTTGCAGAAGGATTAAATATTTCAACATCGACCTTGGGAACCAAAGTTTTTATATCGTTATAGACAAATTGAACCTCAAACTTATCTCCAGTAGCTTTTTGAACCAAACCAACACTAAATTGCGGTATTGTATTTTCATCTATAACCAAATCTGCTTTAAGATATACAAATTTATGCATATTACCATTCCAGCTTTTGCGTTTTGCCGTTTTCCTGTAGCCAGGTGGGCAGGCCCATTTGGTCATTGAGCGCCAGAAAGGGGCGGGGCGGCAATTCCTCAATATTGGCCATGGTTTTAATATCCCAATCGCCTTTGGCGATGAGCAGCGCCGCCGCAGTCGCCGGAACCCCGGCGGTGTAAGAAATGCCCTGCGCCCCGGTTTCCGCATAGGCGGTTTCATGATCGGCAATATTATACAAAAACAGCTCGCGCGGCCGGCCGTCTTTGCCGCTGCCTTTAATCCAGTCGCCAATGCAGGTTTTGCCGCTATATTCCGGCGCCAGCTCGGCCGGGTTGGGCAGCACGGCTTTTACCACTTTCAGCGGCACCACTTCCTGCCCCTCGGCCGTTACAACCGGCTGCTCCGACAACAGCCCCAGCTTTTTCAGCACGGTGAAGACGGTTATATAACGCTCGCCAAAGCCCATCCAGAAGCGGATATCCGGCCGGCCATGCGCTGCCATAGTGCGGGAAAGAGAGTGAATTTCATCATGCCCGGTCATATAGGTCAGCGCCTTGCCGACAACCGGCAAATCCCATTCCTTTTTTACCTCAAACATCTGATTGCTCTGCCAGGCGCCTTGCTGCCAGGAATAAACCTGCCCGGTAAACTCGCGAAAATTGATTTCCGGGTCAAAATTGGTGGCAAACCAGCGCTTATGCCGGCCGGCATTAACATCAATAATATCAATGCTTGCCATAGAGCGGAAATAATCATCGCGCGCCAGCGCCGCATAGGCATTGACTATGCCCGGATCAAAACCGGCGCCTAAAATGGCGGTAATGCCGGCGCGCGCGCATTCCTGCCGGCGCGGCCATTCATAATTGCCATACCAGGGCGGCGTTTCGCAGATTTTGAGCGGATCTTCATGAATAGCGGTGTCAATATAAGCGACTTTGGCCTGGATACAGGCGCTTAACACCGACATATTTAAAAAGGAAGAGCCGACATTGATAACAATTTTTGCTCCGGTTTTTGCAATCAAGGCGGCGGTTTGCGCCACATTCATGGCGTCCAGCGTGTGGGCGGTAAACTCCCCCGCTATTTTCATCGATTTTTTGGCGCGCACTGAGGCAATAATCGCCTCGCATTTGGCCCCGGTTCGTGAAGCAATATGAAGACTGCCGAGAATATCATTATTCTGCGCACATTTATGAGCGACAACCTGTGCTACCCCCCCCGCACCGATAATCAGAACATTTTTTTTCATTCCCGGCTGATCTCCTTATCTGTTATGCGGCCAATATATCACCATAAATTGCTGTTTACGAGCCACGCCTGCCGCCGCCTGCTGTATAATCCCGGCTGTTTTGCCTGTTTTTGCAGCTCGGCGCGGCGGGCAAGGCGCTGTCAGGACAGGCTGTCGCGATACTCTTCATAGGTAAAGCGCCGTATCAGCCTTAGGCTGCCGTCCGGCTCTTTGAGAGCTATAGCCGGCATGGCCACGCCGTTAAACCAGTTTTTCTTGACCATAGTATAAGCGGCGGCATTGTGCAACGACACATGATCGCCCGGTTTAAGCGGTTCGCTAAAGCGGAATGTGCCGAAAATATCGCCCGCCAGGCAGGATTTGCCGCATAACATGATTTCATGCGCGCCTTTATTGGGCCGAATTTGCGCCTGTTCGCGGTAAATGACCAGATCCGGCATATGCGCTTCTGCCGAAGCATCAAGAATAGCGATATTTTTGCCGTTATTGAAACTGTCGAGAACGCGGGTTTCCAAACTGGCGCAGCCGCTGACAGCGGCTTCCCCCGGCTCCAGATAAAGCTGCACCTTATAATGCTCGGCAAACTGCTTCAGGCGGGCGGCAAATTGCTCCAGCGGGTAATTTTCCCCGGTAAAATGCAGCCCGCCGCCCAGGCTTATCCATTCCACGCGCTCAAACAGCCGGCCATAGCGCGCCTCAATGTCGCCAAGCTGGCGGTCAAAAGCGGCGAAATCATCATTTTCGCAATTATAATGCAGCATTAAACCGCTGATTGCGCCCAGATACGGCTCGATTTTATCTATATCGCCTTCTCCCAGACGGCTGAAAGGGCGCGCCGGATCGGCGAGGTCAAAATGTGAATAGCTGATATGCGGGTTGAGCCGCAGGCCGCGCGGGCAGGCGCGGCTTTGCCGCTCAAAGCGCTGTAACTGGCTGAGCGAGTTAAAAATAATCTTGTCGGCATAGGTAAGCGCTTCCGCCATTTCTTCTTCAGCCCAGGCAACAGAATAGGCATGCGTTTCCTTGCCGAATTGTTCATGCCCCAGCCGCAGCTCAAACAGAGAGGAAGAGGTTGTGCCGTCCATATAAGGGCGCATAATGTCAAACACCGCATGCGCGGCAAAGCCTTTAAGCGCCAGCAGCACTTTAACGCCGGAAAGGGAGCGCAGCCGCGCAATAATTGCCATATTGCGCAGCAAGGCGGCTTTATCAATCAAATAATACGGGGTGGGAAGCCCGGTCATAAAGCCTCTCCCTGGCTGGAAAATCCTGAAATGGCGCTATGTGCCGGCGCGCGGCTCAAAGGCCGATAAAACACAAAACACGCCGCAATACAAGGGGGAATAGCCGGCAGCGACAGGCTTTGCTATAAAGTGTTGTATAAGAAATCGGTAAATATTATGTGTGTAATATTTATATTATGTTAATTATTTTAATAGACAATACTTGTCATAGTAATTTCCGGTAGAGTGCCTATGAGCGTTTAATGTCTTTCAACGGCAGGGCAGGGCCATGCGCAGCACACAATCCGGTTTCAGCATTTTAGGGGTTTTAGCGGCCGCTATGGCCGCGCTTATTATCGGCGCAGCCTATGGTTTTGCCGGTATAGAGGATAAAGCCGGGCAAAGCCGCGCCGCTGCGGCCGATAATGCGCTTCTTGCCGCCAATAAGGCTGAGCCGCCCGCCGGCGGCGCGCAGACTCCGGCCGGGCATTGGCCAAATGGAGCAGCAGGCGGCGCGGCCAAAGCTGCCCCGGCGGCCAAAAGCGGCGGATCAAGCGGGGCTGAGGCCAAGACGCGCGGTATTTTAAACGGCTATAAAGGCTATCGCTATCACCGCCCGGGCTATAAAAGCGCCGGAGACGGCTGGTGGTATCCGCGGGCGGCCTTTGCCGGTAAAAGTCCGGCTCTGCCCTTTATGCGGCCGCCCGGCAAAATGGCGGCGGCACAAGCGGGGAAAGCCGGCCGGGGCGACAGCCGGCGCCACGGCGCTTCTGTGCTGACCACGGCGCATAAAAGCTGGTGCGCCGAGCATTATCCGTCTTATCGGGTGTCTGACAATAGTTACGGCATTACCGCCGGTAGAAGGCGGCTCTGCCTTTCCCCCTATATGGAATAGCTGCGGTCAAAGCCGGGCCGGTTATTATGCTCACGCTCAGACAAGACTGGGCAAAGACGGCTGTGCCGGCCGGAATATGCCGATGACAAGCAAAAAGAACCGGCGCAGCGGGGCACAGGCTCTGCCTGCGGTGTTTGGCGCCTGCCGCGCATAATAGCCGCTGCTGCGGCTATTATGCTGATAATTAAAGATTTATTTCCTTCAGCGCGCGCTGTCCGTTGCGGCGGGGTGAAAGGCTGTCGCGGCGGCCGGTTGCATCGCTTGATAAGCGCCGGCTGCGCTGTTGCCGGAAAGCCTGAACCGCAGCTTTGCCGCATAGTGCAGCCGGGGGCTGAGAAGCGGCGGCTTTGCCGGCAATAGCCGGGCGTAGCCTTATGCGCGCCCCAGGCGGAGAGCTTCACCGGCTTTACCCTGGCGAAAGGCCGAACAGCCGGGATATTATAACGCCGGCCGGTTTGGGCGGGCTGTGCCGCCTGCTGCTCTGCCGCGGCCGGGCAAAGCCAGCCGGCTGTTGCGGCCTTTGCTGGTTTGCCTTTTGGGCAAAAATACCTTAGATAGACAGAACAGACCTGACCGGTGCCGTATAGGGCGTTATTCTGGGGCAGCTTTATGGAAAACAAGCGACAATCAGGCCCCGTTTTGTCAAAGCCGGGCTTCTTCTCCGGCGCTCCGGCGGCCGGAGAGCCAAGCGCAGTGAAAAACCGGCCGGCGGCAGAGAGCGCCGGCAGCGGCCGGGCAAAAGCCGGGGGGCGGCTTGTCGTGCCGCTGGTTTTTTGTGCCGATGCGGATTACGGCGCTTATCTTGCGGTGGTTGTGGAATCTTTGCTGGCGGTAGCCGCGCCGGAGCATGATTATCATATTATTGTTTTTGATTGCGGCATAAAGCAGCAGGATTTGCGCGCCTTGGCGCAAAAACTGGCAGCAGCGCCAAATTTTTGCCTGCATATACGCGATATTTCCGACTGGCTGCAGCGCTATCAGGCGGCTTTTTCTGTGGCGGACGGGCGGCATTTATCGGCTGCTGCTTATGGGCGCCTGCTCATACCCGATTTATGCCCGGCCTATGATATAATCCTTTATGCTGATATTGATATGATTTTCAGGCGCGATCCGGCGGCTTTAATGGCCATGGCGCCGGGTGACAATTATATTGCCGGCGTGGTCGACACAAATATAGAAAAGGAGCGCCGCCGGCGCGCCGGTGTCAGGGCGTATTACCGCAAAAAGCTGGGGCTGCGCGATGATCAGGCTTATATCAATTCCGGCCTGCTGGTTTTTAACAGCCGCTTATGGCGTGAGCGCGGGCTGGTAGAGCAGTGTCTGGCGATTTTGCAGGCGCAGCAGTTTCGCCGCCATGATCAGGATATGATAAATTTTATCTGCAAGGATAAAATCCGCTATATTGGCGCTGAGTGGAATGTCTATTGCAATTTGAGCCGCCCGGCGGCAGAAACCGGCGGCAAGCGCAAAAAAGCGGCCATATATCATTTTGTCGGCGCGGTAAAACCCTGGCATAAACCGCCGGAGAGACACATAGGGCCGGGCGCTTTATGGTGGGATTATGCCCGCCAGACCGATTCTTATCAGCAGTTTTTATACGAGGCAGAGGCCAATAAAGCCGGGCTGAATGATGAAATTGGCCGTTACAGCTATTCTCTTTTCGGCCTGCCTGTCTGGCGGCTGAAAATCTACCCGAAAAAGAGGAAATATTTTCTTTTCGGCCTAGCGGTAGCGACTGAAAAGCTGGACAGCAAAAGACAGCAGAAAATATTGTATATATTGGGGTTTCGGCTGTTGCGCCGCCGCTTGCAGCCGGGCTTGAAATAGCGCCGGCAACCGGCCGCCCGGCCGCCGCGCCCCGGCCGCGGGGAAAGGCAAAACTGCCTTGCTGTGAAGAGACTGCCGGCCGGTCAGACATTATGGCGGAAATGGATAATATCGCCGTCCTGCACCACATAATCTTTGCCTTCATCGCGCGCTTTGCCGGCTTCGCGGGCGGCGCTTTCACCGCCAAGGGCGATAAAATCCTGATAAGCAATCGTATTGGCGCGGATAAAACCGCGCTCAAAATCAGAATGAATAACGCCGGCCGCCTGCGGCGCTTTTGTGCCGCGTTTAATCGTCCAGGCGCGCGTTTCCTTCGGCCCGCAGGTAAAATAGGTAATCAGATCCAGCAAATGATAGCCGGCGCGAATAAGGCGATCCAGACCGGCCTCGCGCAGCCCCATGGCAGCCAGATATTCCTGCGCCTCATCTTCCGGTAATTGCGCCACTTCCGCTTCAATCGCGGCAGAAATAACCACCGCTTCCGCCCCTTGTTCGGCCGCCATGGCGGTTACGGCCTTGCTCATGGCATTGCCGGCGGCAGCATCTTGCTCCGCTACATTGCACACATAAAGCACCGGCTTGGAGGTCAGCAGGTTCAGGCCTTTTAAAACCGCCTTTTCATCGGCGCTCAGCTCAGGCAGCGCCAGCCGCGCCGGCTGCCCCTGCTGCAACAGGCGCAAAGCCTGCTGCATGACCGGCAAAACCGCCATTGCCTCTTTATCCTTGCCGGCCGCGCGTTTGGCGGTTTGCGCGGCGCGGCGCTCCAGACTTTCCAGATCCGCCAGCATTAGCTCTGTTTCTACCGTGGCGGCATCTTCCACCGGGTTAATGCGTCCTTCCACGTGGGTAATATCGTCATTTTCAAAGCAGCGCAACACATGAATAACAGCGTCAACCTCGCGAATATTGGCCAGAAACTGATTGCCTAAGCCTTCACCTTTTGAGGCGCCGCGCACCAGCCCGGCAATATCGACAAAATTGATGCGGGTGGGAATAATGTCCTTTGAACCGGCCAGCGCCGCAATTTTCTGCAGCCGTATATCGGGCACGGCGACTTCCCCCGTATTTGGCTCAATCGTGCAAAAAGGGTAATTAGCCGCCTGCGCTGCGGCAGTTTTTGTCAAAGCGTTAAAAAGAGTGGATTTGCCAATATTGGGCAAACCGACAATTCCGCATTTAAAACCCATAATTACTTTTCCTGACTGATGCTGTTGCCTGCCTTATAGCGCCGCTTACAGCGCCCGTCTGATGGCAGCTGCCATCGCCTTGCCGGCCTGTTGTTGCTCTCGTGCTCCTCGGTTTCGGCCAAAAGCAGCCGGGCAGAGGCGGCGCTTTAGCGCCCTGATTCCGCTTCTGCCCGTTTTTCGGCCGCTGCCGCTCCGGCGGCGCTCCCCGGCAGATCGGCGCAGATCTTGTTCATAAAACCATTGGCATCGCCGCTGATTATCAGCCCGATATGCCGGGCGATAGCAGCCAGAAGCGGTTTTAGCCAGTTTTCTTCTGCCCTGGAAAAATTGCCCATAACATGGTTGTGCACCAGATCGCGCCCTTTTCCCGGGTGGCCAATGCCGAGGCGAATACGGCAATATTCCCTGCCGCAATGCGCATCGAGCGATTTTATGCCGTTATGGCCGCCGCTTGAGCCGCCGGTTTTCACCCGTATTTTGGCCGGCGCCAGATCAAGCTCATCATGCAGGACAAAAAGGGCAGACGGCGGCAATTTGTAAAATTGCATAAGCGCCGCCAGCGCCTGACCGGAATGGTTCATATAAGTTTGCGGTTTGATCAGCAGAATTTTTTGGCCGTTTAGGCTGCCTTCGGCAATCAGGGCATGAAATTTTGCCCGCCAGGGAGAAAAACCGCCTTGCCCATATACCGCATCAACCGCCATAAAGCCGATATTATGGCGGTTATTTTCATAATCACGGCCGGGATTGCCCAGCCCTGCAATAACCAGCATATCTGCCTCTCACCCGGCCTGCCGGGTAAAACCGCGCAGGAAAAGCCCCGGCGGCCGCCATAAAAAAGGGAATCCCTCCCGTCCTATCAGGCCGCAGCGCGGTGAAAAAACCGGCGGTCGCTATAAAAAGGGGGAGCCTCTTCCAGCTCCCCCTTTAATTTCAGCTCTCTTTTTTAACCTCAGCTTTTTTAGCTTCGGCCTTTTTCGGCTCAGCTTCAGCCGGCGCGGCTTCCGCTTCTTCTTCTGCCGGGGCAGCAATGGTTGCCAGGGTAAAATCGCGATCCTGAATAACCAGCTCAATATTGGCCGGTAATTGCGCTGCCGAGATATGAATGGAATCACCAATCTCAAATTTTTGAATATCTACGCTGATAGCCTCAGGAATAGCATTGGCCGGAGCAATCAGCTCCACCTCATGGCGGACAATATTGAGCACGCCGCCTTGCTTCAGGCCGATACATGTTTCTTCATTGAGGAAATGCACCGGCACTTCAACCGTTACCCGCGACTTTTCTGAAATGCGCAAAAAATCAATATGCAGCGGTATATCGCGCACCGGGTCAAGCTGATAATCTTTCGGCAAAACGCGGATCGTTTCCTGTTCCAGCGCGACACTCATCACCCTGGTGCGGAAGCCGCCCGCCTGAATTTGCATAAAAGCCTCTTTCAGGGGGACAGCAATAGCCAAAGGCGCCTGACTTTCACCATAAATAACCGCGGGAATATGCCCTTTGCGCCGCAATGCGCGGGAGGACCCCTTACCAACCCGATCGCGCGCTTCGGCCTTGAGCGTAAATTCTGTGCTCATCCGTCAATCCTTTTCAGTTTCAGTGGAGATTTTACCGCCAAACCGCCGCCGCACCGGCCGGGCCGGCGCCGCAATCCGGCAGTAAAATATAAAGAGCCGACAAGCATAAACGGCAAAACCGCAGCCAAACCCGGCTGGTTGCGCAGCTCTTCCCGGGCTGCCTCCAAGGGTGTCTGCCCAGCTTTCCTGTCTATAAAGCATAAAAGGCGGCTTGGCAAGAGTTGTAATCGGCGGCGGCGGCTTTTATAAGGGGCGCGACAGCGGCGCCTGGCCGGCTTGCGCCGGCGGTTTTTCCTCCGGCGGCGCTTCCCGGCTCTATCCTTTGTCTTATATGCGGTTTTGAGGCTTTGATGCAGGTATCTATTGCCATGGGGGACGTTGCCGGAAAGGCGGCTTTGGGCGGCGGCGCGCCGGCCTGTCTGGATCTGGAGGAGCTGCTGGCCACCCGGCTGCTGGTGCAAGGCAATTCCGGCTCCGGCAAGTCGCATTTGCTGCGCCGTTTGCTGGAGCAAAGCGCGCAATGGGTGCAGCAATGTGTCATTGATCCGGAAGGGGATTTTGTAACTCTGGCCGATAAATTTGGCCATGTGGTGGTAGAAGCGGCGCGCACGGCGGAGGAGCTGGCGCGCATTGCCGCGCGTATTCGCCGCCACCGCGTATCTTGTGTGCTGAATCTGGAAGGGCTGGAAGCGGACGCGCAAATGCGCGCCGCCGCCGCTTTTTTAACCGGCCTGTTTGAGGCGGAGCGCGATTACTGGTATCCGCTGCTGGTGGTGGTTGATGAAGCGCAGCTTTTTGCCCCGGCCGGCGCGGCGGAAGTTTCGGAAGACGCGCGCCGCCAGTCGCTGGCGGCCATGACCAACCTCATGTGCCGCGGGCGCAAGCGCGGCCTGGCCGGGGTTATTGCCACGCAAAGGCTGGCCAAGCTGGCCAAGAATGTGGCGGCCGAGGCTTCCAATTTTCTCATGGGGCGCACCTTTCTTGATATTGATATGGCCCGCGCCGCGGATTTGCTGGGTATGGAGCGCCGTCAGGCCGAAATGTTCCGTGATTTAAGCCGCGGCCGTTTTATCGCTCTTGGCCCGGCTTTGTCGCGCCGGCCTTTATCGATAAAAATCGGCGCGGTGGAGACTTTGGCGCGTTCCGGCAGCCCGAAATTGCTGCCGCTGCCGCAAGCGCCGCAAGATGCCGAGCAGCTTATTTTCACTCCGCCGGCTGTTGCCGCGCCGGTTATGCGCCGGCCGCCGGCCGCAGTGCCGGCCCTGCGGCCGACAGAGGATATTTTGCGCGAGGTAGCGGCGCTGGACAGCAGCGCGGCCGCGGCGGAGGAGGGGGCGGCCGAGCCGGCGCTGTTCCCGGAAATAGCTGCGGCGGCAGAAGAAGAGCGGCGCGCTGTGTTTGCGCGGCTGCTGCGCGCTATATTTGCCGACAAGCGGGCTTTTTATCAAACCGCAGCCGTATTGTATCAGGATTTTCAGGTGCGCTGCCGGATAGAGCGGGTGCAAGGCGGGCTGCCGGCGCTGCCGGAATTCCGCTATTTGCTGGCTTTTGCCCGCGCCGGCGTGGGCGCTGAGGCTGAGGCGCAGCCGCTCTGGCCGCAAGCCTGCCGCCTGGTTGAAAATTTAGGCAATGAGGAGGTTGAGGCGCGCAGCGTTTTTCTGGCGCTGGCGCAGGCGGCGCTATTGGGCGCGCCGTGCTTGGGCGACAAGGCGCTGGCGCGGCTTTACCGGACATCGTCTTCGCGGCGGGTGCATAGCCTGCTGAAACATTTTGAAGAGCGCGGGCTGATGGTGGTGCGCGCCGATTTTAGCGGCAAGCGCATTGTCACTTTCCCCGATTTGCAATGTGAAACCGCCCCCGGCCGCCCGGAAGCCGAGGATAGAATAGAGCCGGCGGCAGACAGCACAGCGCTCACCCCCGCAGCGCAGGAAGAAAATGGGGCGGGAGCAGAAGAGCAGCAGGGAAAGGCGAGCGAACAGCTCACTGAGGCAAAAAAGCCGGAGGCTGGAAATCTGGCGCAAGAAACACCGCCGGAAGCAGCCAACACAGCAGCCCCTCTGCCGCTGCTATAATTTTTATGGCGCCGCTTGCTTTCTGGCTGAATATTTATTATATTCGCTACATAACGCCCTTGGCTACCGCCTTCCACTTATCAAGGACAGGCTGTCCCAAGGGCTTTTTTGTAAATTTATCGGGGGAGATATATGTCTTTTCATCGCACGGCTATTATGATCGACGGCGCTTTTCTTTTGAAGCGTCTACACAGTTTCCAGCCAGATTTAAAACCGGCAGATTTACATGGATTTACGGCGGCTGATTTGTCGATAGCTGAGCAGCAAGGCAAGAATATTGCCCGCCTGATTCAAGATTATACAGTCAAACATTGCTGGCAAAAAACGGGCAAAAAGGACGATGAGGATCAGAGCATTTGGGAGAATGTTGATCTGTATAGGATATTTTTCTATGATTGCCCGCCGCTTGAAAAAAGAATGCATTTCCCCATTAGCGGTGGAAATATTAATTTTGCCGAAACACCGGCAGCAAAATTTAGGAAAATGTTGCATAACGAGCTTAGGCGCAAAAGAAAATTTGCCTTACGTTTAGGGCATCTTATGGAAGACAGTGTTTTTTGGCGTCTTAAGGGAAATTTCAAAGAAAGGGTTCAGAGAGAAATCGTAAATGCGGTGAGAACTAATACTGCTTGTCAGCTTAGTGATGAAAGTTTTGAGCTCGATATCAAGCAAAAAGGCGTGGATATGCGTTTAGGCATTGATATTGCGTCTCTTGCTTATAAAAAACTGGTTTCTCAGATTATTTTAATAGCGGGAGATAGTGATTTTGTTCCGGCTGCCAAATTGGCGCGGCGAGAGGGAATTGATGTTATTGTAGATTCTCTGGGTCTGCATATCCGTGAATCCCTGCTCGAACACATAGACGGCCATTGGTCTCACTGGCACAGCCTGCGCCCGCCGGAACCTGCGGCCTGATATTCCTGCTTTGAAAAAGGCGAAGGCGCGCCTGTTCCGCCCTGACGGGTTTTCAATCAAACAAACTTGAAACCGATTGTTCGGCGGCGATGCGGGCAATGGCTTCGCCGATTAAATCGGCAATCGGCAAGATGCGGATTTTCTTTACCTTTTTGACATCATCGCGCGGCTGAATCGAATCGGTTATCACCAGTTCTTTTAATCTGGAGCGGGCAATGCGCTCAACCGCCCCGCCGGAAAGCACGCCATGGGTGATATAAGCGGTAACGCTTTTGGCGCCGGCGGCCAGCAGCGCGTCCGCCGCATTGCATAAAGTGCCGGCGGAATCAACAATATCGTCAAATAACAGGCAATCCTTGCCTTTAACCTGGCCGATAATATTCATTACCTCGGATTCTCCCGGCCGCTCGCGCCGCTTATCGACAATCGCCAGCAGCGCGTCCAGCCGCTTGGCCAGTGAGCGGGCGCGCACCACGCCGCCGACATCAGGAGAGACCACCATAACATTATCGGTTTTGTAATGCAGCGGAATATCGCGGCTGATCACCGGCACGGCATAAAGATTATCGGTCGGAATATCAAAAAAGCCCTGTATCTGCCCGGCGTGTAAATCCAGCGTCAAAATACGGTCAGCCCCCGCCTCGGTAATCAGATTGGCCACCAGCTTGGCCGAAATCGGGGTGCGCGGCCCGGGCTTCCGGTCTTGTCTTGCATAGCCGAAATAGGGGATAACCGCGGTAATGCGCCGGGCGGAAGCGCGGCGCAGCGCGTCCATCATAATCAGCAATTCCATTAAATGGTCATTGGCCGGGTAGGAGGTGGATTGCAGCAGAAAGACATCTTGCCCGCGCACATTTTCCTGAATTTCAACAAAAATTTCGTCATCGGCAAAGCGGCGGACAATCGCCTTGCCCAGCGGAATATGAAGATATTGGGCGACATTTTTTGCCAGATTCGGGTTGGAATTGCCGCAGAAAAGTTTCATAATCGCCGCCTGCCTGTAATAATGCCGCGCCTGTTGCGCCGCTCGCCCTTGCCGCTCTATTGCCTGCTTAGGCCGGAGCCGCGCAGCCTCTCGCCGCCCTTTTAGCGTGTCGCCGCCGGAATTCAACCCCTTTATAGCATAAAATATAATTTTTCAGCATATTTCCTGCCTTAATAAGAGCAAAACAGGCTGTTTTATTTTATCCGGCGCTATAGTTTGCTTATCAACACAGGCAAATAGCCGAAATCTGCCGGCCATAATCCGCCTCTCCTTTATGGGTGGCGCGGCGGAAGGAGAAAAAACGCTCTTCATCGGCATAGGTGCAGAGCGGCAGATCGGCCGCCTGCACTCCGGCTTCCGCCAGTCGATCATAGATAAATTGCCGCAAATCGCAATGATAGCTTACTCTGCCTGCTGCTTCCGGCCCGGCGGGCAGAGTGTGATTTTTGCCCCGCCATGGGGTAAAATAGCGGGCATAGGCAGGATCTTTGGCCAGAAACTGGCGGCGAAAATCTTCTCCCACTTCATAATTGTCCCGGCTGATTGCGGGGCCGGAAACCGCCAGAATATTTTCGGCCCGCGCGCCAAGAGCAAGCATGGCGGCGATACTGTTTTGCAAAACGCCGTTAAGCGCCCCTTTCCAGCCGGCATGAGCGGCGCCGATAATGCGCTTTACCGGGTCAGCCAGCAGCACGGCGCCGCAATCGGCTGTCATAACGCCGATGGCCAGCCCCTTTGCCGCGGTAACCAGAGCGTCCCCCTGCGGCGCCTGTCCCGGCTGCCACGCGGCATCAACGCGGATAACCGTGGCGGAATGGCATTGCGCCGCCGTGACCAGCGCCTGCGCTTCAAGGCCAAACCAGGCGGCGATGCGGCGGCGGTTTTCAACTATATCGGCGCTTTTATCGGCCGAACTGAAACTGGTATTCAGGCTGTGATACATACCACCGGAAACACCGCCCCGGCGGGTAAAAAAGCCGTGCGCCACGCCGCCTTGCCCTTGCAGCAAAGGAGCCGAAACAGGCTGTATCAGGCTTTGCGGCATATCTCCTCCTTGCTTTACTGATTCTACCACTGAAATGGCGGCATAATTGTGTCTGCATCGGCCAGACACAAGACTTTGAATAAATCTCCCATCTGCTCCGGCGCGGCGAGCCGGGTAACATCGGCGGTAATCTGCTGCCGGCATTGTGCATCTTTATCGGCGCCGAGGCGGCCGGCGCGCTCCAGCAGCCCCATTTGCAATAAAAACTCCCCCTGCGTCAGGGCGGCGGCGCGGCAGTTTTCTGCCCGGGCGGTGGCCATGAGAGCGGCAAAATCGACATGAGAGGATAAATCGCTCCGGCCAATATTGTCCAGCACTTTGGCAAAGCGATGTTTGGCCACGGCCTGCAATGTATCGCCGAAGCCATGCTCCAGCGCCCCGTAATCGATCAGCAGCGCCGCGCCGCGCTGCTGCGCCAGCAGGCGGCTTAAAGCCTGGACAAAAGCCTGCCGGGCGGGAGAAAGCTCAATTATTGCGCCCGGCGGCGCGCGGCCGCAGGCTTGAGCAAAAGCGGCGGCGGCAGGCAGCGGCAAAGGCTGGAGCGGGCCGGGGGTAAAATGCAACTGCCCGCCGGCATCGGCTTGTATCCGCCTTTCATGCCAGCCGCGCGCCGATTTTTCATATTGGCAGACAGGCAAAACATCAAGCAGCTCATTGGCGATAAAAATCAGCGGCGCAGCAGGGGCAAGACGGCGGATATGCAGGGTCAGGCCGCTATAATCTTCCACCCAGACAATCGGCTTTTCCGGTTTGTTCCAGGCCGCCAGCTTCTGCTGCTGCTGCCGGCGCAGCGCCGGGCTGGTTTCCATCAGCGCCATATGGGCGGCGCGGGCGCAGGCGGGGGCGGCTTTGGCCAGGCTGCGGCAAATATCATCGCTCAAACTGCCGCGCCCCGGCCCGGCCTCACACAAGACAAAAGCGGTCGGGCAGCCCAAAGCCTGCCAGGCGGCGATAACCCATATAGCCACTATTTCGCCGAATAACTGGCTGATTTCCGGCGCGGTAATAAAATCTCCCCCGCGGCCAAAAGGCTCGGCGGCAGCATAATAGCCGTCTTCCTTATCAGCCATGGCAATCGCCATAAATTCAGCCGTGCCGATAGAGCCGGCCGCCGCCAGCCGCTCTGCTATCTTGTTTTTTACCGTGTCTGCCCGGCCGGAACGCGTCATAATACCGGCCTGCCGGGCTGCGCTTCCGGCCCGGGGGCTGCTGCGCCGGTTTTATGCCGGCGCGGCCGCCGGCGCCGCCTTATGCGCGCTGCCGGCGCGGCGCGGCCTTGCTCCGGCCCGCCATCTGTATCCGGGCTGCGGTTGCGCAGCGCATAAATAATAATAGCCAGCCCGGCCAGGATCATCGGCAGTGACAGCAGCATACCCATGCTTATAGCGCGATTGCCGATTGTGAAGACAAGCCCCGGCTCGCGGAAAAACTCGGCAATCAGGCGGAACAGGCCATAAGCCAGAGTAAAGCTGCCGGCTACCAGCCCGGGCTTTTTCAGCGCTTTAAAGGCAAAAATCAGGATAGCCAGCAGCACAAACAGCAAGACGCCTTCCAGCGCCGCTTCATAAAGCTGGCTGGGGTGGCGGGGGATAAGATTGCCGTCTGCATCAACCCCGCCGGCGGGGAAGCAAACAGCCCAGGGCAGGCCATAAGCAGCGCGCCCCCATAATTCATCATTGATAAAATTGCACAGGCGGACAAGGCCTATCCCCACCGGCACACCGGCCGCGACAATATCAAACAGGCTCCAGACGGGGATCGACTTTTTCCACGCAAACAGCAGCATTGCCGCCACTGTGCCGATAAAGCCGCCGTGAAAAGCCATGCCGCCGCGCCAGACGGCAAAAATGCTCAAAGGATCGGCCAGATATTGCGCCGGGTGATAAAACAGCACTTCCCCCAGCCGGCCGCCGATAATAACGCCCAGCACCGCCCACAAGATAAAATCATCAAGCATATCGGGCGGGCAGGGCGGAGTATTATGCCGCCACAAAGCCGGGCGCGCCAGCAGGCTTTTGCCATACCACCAGGCAAAAATAATGCCGGCAACATAGCCTATGCCATACCAGTGCACTTTTAGCGGCCCGATTGTCAGCAGCACCGGATCAATCGCAGGAAAAGACAGACAGGCGGGCAAAGCGGCCATAACAAGCTCTCCGATAATGTTCCCCGCCCGGCTGCGGCGCCGCCGCTATTTGCACCGGCGGTAAAAATATGCTCAACTCCCGGCGCGCGGCTCCAGCGGCGCCCGGCGGCAGCTTTCCCGCCTCTATTAGAACATTTTTACCGTTAAAGGGGAAGGGCTAATAGCGCCGGGAGCGGCTTGAGCAGGCATTTTTATACTATTCCTGTGCATAATCACAGGCGCCGGCAGCCGCCCGGCGGTCACAGCCAAAGAGAAGGAAAGGCAAAAATAATGAGCAACAGCCCCAATAAATTATGTGATGATTTTGCTAAATTGATGCTGGACGCCGCCGGAGCGGCCAAAGGTATGGGCGGCGAGGTGAAAACGGCGGCGCGGGCGCAAATGGAAGCGCTGCTGAACCGGCTTGATCTGGTGCGCCGCGATGAGTTTGAAATTGTCAAGGAAATGGCGGTTTCGGCGCGGGCGCAGGCGCAGGCGCTGGCGGCGCGGCTGGAAAAGCTGGAAAAAGCGGAAAAGCCGGAATAAAACCGGCGCCGAAGTGCTGCCGCCATGCGCCCCGCAGAAAATATCCCCCGCTTTTTGCAGCCTGTTGAAAACCCGAAAAGCTTTATTATAAGAGTCTGTTACCCGCGGGCCGGAAGCAAAATTCCGGCCCGTTTTGTTTTTTGTCCTTTTTTTGAATCGCAGGGGCTGGCATATATTCGCGCAATCAATACACTGAATCTATTAAATGATTCGCGCCGGCTGGAGAGTTTTGCAGGGCCGCGGCGCCGGCCGGTCTCTGGGTTAGTGTTCCGTTATAAAACGGTTTTTGCCGGTTGTGGCCGGCCCTGTATCTGCGCCGGCCAGCGGCTGTTTGAGCGCGGCGCCGGGCGGCTGCTGCCGGGCAGGGCGGGGTTGGGAATGTGAGCCGCAGGCAAAGGGCGCGAACAGGCAAAGGGCGTGAAATTGTACTATTGAGCGAGTCCGGTAAGGCAATGGCCTAATTGCGAGCGGTATTATCAGGAAGCCGGCAGCCGGGCCGGGCGGCGCGCGAGGCGCGGCCTGCGCCTGCCTGCGGCTTTTGGCCCTGAAATGGAATGTCAGGAGCAGATTGAGGTAGAAAATGGGGTTCTCCTTTGGGACAAAAAGCTCTGCCCGGGCGCGTATGCGCCATATCCACCCTGTTGATGTTATTGAACAATTAGCAGACGGGCATGGCTGGTCTTTTGAGCGGATCATGCAAGATGAAATCGCTGCGACAGTGGCGGGCAGCGCGGTGGATTATCATATTGCGTTTTCATGGCTGGAAGAGCATGAGACGCTGCATTTGTCCTGCGCTTTTTATGTTAAGGTTCCGGCCCGGCGCGCGGCTGAGCTGGTGCGCCTGCTGGCGCTGATCAATGAAAAGCTGCTGTTTGGCCATTTTGATTATTGGCAGCAGACAGGGCAGATATTATATCGGCAAACCTTGCTGCTGAGCGGCGGCCTGCACCCGACCGATGCGCAGATCAAAACCTTGCTGATAACCGCGCTGGACGCCTGCGAAGCGCATTACGGCGCCTGCCGCGATATTATAACGAGCGGGATTTCGGCCGATGACGCCTTGCGCCACAGCCTGTTTGAAACCCTGGGCAATGCCTGATTGCGGCCCGCCTTTATTTATGCGGTAAAAGCGGCTTGAAACGGGAGAAAACAGGTAAGCATTGTCGAAAAAATTGCAGCTTTGCGCCATGATACGCGGCTGGAAAAACTGCGCAAACAGGCAGAAGAGCTGGGGCGGCTGGTTGAAAACCGGCAAAGCCTGCTGCCTGCCTAAACCGGCACAGAAATCATGGCGCGCAAGCCGCCTTGCGGGCTTTCGCCGAGTGTGACATCGCCGCCATGGCTGCGGGCAATATCGCGGGCGATAGACAAGCCAAGCCCGGTGCCGCCGGAATCCTGATTGCGCGCCGAATCCAGCCGGAAAAACGGCTTGAACACATCTTCCCGCATGGCTTCGCTAATGCCCGGGCCGTCATCATCAATCGTAATATGCAGGCTTTCCGGCGAGCGCCGCACCGCTATATGCACATTTTCGGCATAGCGAAAAGCATTGGAAACCAGGTTGGAAACCAGCCGGGTAAAAGCGCGCGGCCGCACTTCTATTATGCTTGATCCTTTCAGCGCCGAGCTAAAACCGCGCCGGCGCAAATGCGCTTCCTCAGCGAATTTGGCAATAAGCGGTTTTAAATCCAGCCGGCCGACATCTTCTGTTCCTTCACCGCGGGCAAAAGCCAGATAATCTTCCAGCATATGCTGCATATCGTTAATATCCTGCTCCAGCGCTTCCGTATCAAAATTTTCACCGGAAAGCGCCAGTTGCAGCTTAAAGCGGGTTAAAATGGTGCGCAAATCATGGCTGACACCGGAAAGCATGGTCGTGCGCTGTTCAATCTGCCGCTCTATGCGCTGGCGCATGCGCAAAAAGGCCAGGCCGGCGCGGCGCACTTCATCAGCCCCGCGCGGTGAAAAGCCTTTCGGCAGCGGCCGGCCCTTGCCAAAGCTTTCGGCAGCCTGCGCCAGTTGCTGGATCGGCGTAATCTGGTTTTTTAAAAAGAAAATGGCAATAATCAGCAGCACCAGCGCCGTCCCCAGCATCCAGCCGAGAAAAATGCCGGTATTCGAGGCATAAGTCTGGCTGCGCGTGGCAAAAACGCGTAAAACCTTGTCTCCCAGATTGATGCGGATCTCCACCAGATCGGAATCGCCTACCGTATCTATCCAGAACGGGCGGTGAATTTGTTTGACGATTTCCTCACTCAAAAAATAATCGAGAATAGCAAAAAACGGCTTCGGCCCGGCCGGCGGCAGCTCAGCCGGCGGCAGGATAGAAATATTAAGCCCCATGCGCTCGCGCGCTATGCGGATAAGCGTATTATATTCGGCATCTTGCGGATAGGTTTCAATAATATCGATAATGGCGGCAATATCGCGCACCACGGCCATAGAAAGGCGCTCGGTTACCATTTGCCAGTGGCGCTCCATAAAGACATAGGCGATCACCGATTGCAGCAGAACCATTGGCGCTATAATGATAATAAGCGCCCGGGCATAAAGCCGCTTCGGCAAATGCCGCGACACATGGGCGCCCAGTTTTTTGACCAATGCTTTCATGATTCTCTTTCGCCGGCCGATCCGGGCCGGCCGGCTGCGCTTTTATTCGCCAATGAGCTTATAGCCGATACCGCGCACGGTTTGCAGCCAGAGCGGATTGGCCGGGTCATCTTCTATTTTGCGGCGCAGGCGGTTTATCTGCACATCAATCGTGCGTTCGCCCACTTCTCCCGTTTCTCCCGCCAGCTCCTGCCGCGGCACGGTTTCCCCCAGATTCTCGGCAAAAACGGCCATAATTTCCTGCTCCTTATCGGTGAGATGCACCGTTTCACCGGCTTTTTTCAGCTCGCGCCGGGGGATAAAGAAGACATAAGGGCCAAAAGTGATTTGCGCAATCTTGGCTTCATGCGGGGTATGGCCGCGGCGCAAAATCGCATTAACGCGCAGCAGCAGCTCACGCGGGTCAAACGGTTTGGGCAGATAATCATCTACCCCTGCTTCCAGCCCGTCAATGCGGTTTTCCGTTTCTGACAAAGCGGTGAGCATTAAAATCGGCACCGGGTTGGTTGCGCGCAGCGCGCGGGTGAGAGAAAGACCGCTCTCCCCCGGCATCATGACATCAATAATCAGCAGGTCAAAACCGATACCGGCGAGAAAATGCCGGGCTTCGGCAGCATTGGCGGCCATGGTTACGCGGAAGTCATTTTTGCGCAGAAATTGCGATAATAAACGGCGAATGCGCGTATCATCATCAATCACCAGCACATGCGGCGCGTCATCAGAAACAGCCTGCATATCGGTTTGGCAAGCGGCCGGACGGGTTGAAGCAGCGGGCCTTCCCTGGCGGTGTTTTTCTGGCATAAGGGTAATCCGATATGTTCGGCGTCACAATATAGAGAGCGGGCAAAAGCGCGGCCGGCTCACCCCGCCCGATTCTATTATAGGGCGATAAATTCCAGATGAAAACGAAAAATAAGGAGAAATTATTTCCTGCCTGTTCGACAAAAGCGGTTTTTTTGTTATAAAACGGCAATTTCCTCCTGTCGCGCAACAGGCCTGATACAATGGAAAGTGAGCATTACCATGACAGCAGCGTCTTCTCTCCAGGCGGTTTTGATTCCCGTATCGCGGTTTCGGCAAAATTGCACTTTATTGTTTGACAAGCAGCATAAACAGGGCGTGCTGATTGATCCGGGGGCGGAATGGCCGCGCATCGCGGAAATTATCGCCGAATATCAGGTAAAAATAGAGGCTATCTGGCTGACGCATGGGCATATTGACCATGCCGCCGCCGCGATGGAAGCAGCTCAGGCGCTGGGGGTAAAAATTTATGGCCCGCATAAGGCCGATAAAATCCTGCTGGACAGGCTGGAGGAAACAGCCGCCGGCTATCAATGGCCGGAAAAAGTGCAAAACTGCACCCCGGATTATTGGCTGGAAGAGGGCGAGAATGTCACATGCGGCGCTTATAAATTTGCCGTTTTGCATACGCCCGGCCACAGCCCGGGGCATGTTGTTTATTTTTGCCCGGCTCTCAAACTGGCGATTGTCGGCGATGTTCTGCTTCGCGGCTCTGTCGGGAGAACCGATCTCCCCACCGGCAGCCATGAAGATTTAATGCGCTCGCTGCGTGAGAAAATTCTGCCTTTGGGTGACGATGTGGCCTTTATTTGCGGCCATGGGCGCGGCAGCACAATCGGCCGGGAAAAGCAGGATAATCCTTTTTTGCAGGGGCTGTAGCGGGCCGGCCGGGAATATAAGGCAAAACAAGCCTGCCGCCGCCGGGGATCGCGGTGTAAGGCACCGGTAAAGCGCGCGGGCTGCCCGCTGAGGCGCTGCGCGCCGGGAAGGCACAGGACACAAAGCCGCCGCTGCAAGGCAAAACAGTCTGTCTTTACCGGCTTCAAGAGCTGCGCATGAGCCGAAACGCGCGGCTGTTTGCGGCCAAAAGGCGCCGCCGGTGCAGCGCGCTGAAATTTTTGGCACAATCCTGGCCGTCCATGCGTTGCTCTCATGCGCTCGGCCGCATAAATCCTGAAAAATCATAATGAACAGGTTTGACTTCAGATCATTCGTCTTCTGAGCCGCTATTGAGCACATTCCGCACATCTTTGAGCTGTTTTGCCCAGACGAATGATCAGGCCGTTTTTGGTAATTTTTTTACACAATCTCTTTTTTATTATTACCTATCAAGAGTATATTCTTTGACAAATATCCCCTCATTTTTTGACAAATAAACCGGCCCTTTACAGCAAGCGCTGCGGCAAAACGGAGGAGCTACAAAATGTCGTATTGTTTGGGAGAAAGGCTTGCAAGGCCTATATAGGGGCCAGGCAGCAAGAGGAGGGAGCTTTATGCGTCAAAGGGCGCTGATAAACTCAAATATCAGTCCTGTTTTTGCGGATCAACCTTGACGGGGATAAATTTGGCAATAACCCCCATAACGGCCAAAGTCAAAAGAGCTGCGGCAACAGCATCATGGCCGCGCATTGTGCAATACACAACAGCGCCAATATCTATTATCAAAGCGCAAAAACCTAAAGCAAGCCCCCAATTTTCAAAGCGGATATTATGCTGAATGATTTTATCTTTATTGGCATTATTGCAGCGATTATTGTTTTCTGCCATGCCCAGGATACGCTCGGCAGAGCCGGGGCACACTTCTTCCCACGCGCATACTTCCGCAGCGGGAGGCAAGGGGCCGCGATACATTTGCATCTCAGCGGCAATTTGTATCATTTGCTGTTCGGCAACCGGACTTTCTGTGCCGAACAGCGCTTCACGCACAGCCTCATTTGCCTGAACGGGCTTTCGGTGCGCCTCTCTTGCCGCTATACTGTGCCTTGTGTATATATTCCGCGGCGTTGGCGGCGTGTTTCTGCCGGTCAACATAGCCTCCCTCTACCCCCATGGCCGCAGCCATAGAACGCCCTACTTGCGCCCACGCATCTTCCAGCCGGACAGGCTCAGGAAAACGCAGGCGTGACGGCATAAAAATATTTGCGGGGGAAGCAAAACCGAGCCAGAAACCTTTTTTAAAGGATACAGAAAGCATTTTTTCCTCCGTGTTGCAACATAGGACAGGTTATATACACCGTCCGCCATGCTGCGCTTTGTTTACATATACATTTTGGCAAAAGCTTGTCAATTACAATATTACAGTTTTATCGCCGCCGGAAAAACCGCACAGGGAGCCCGGCGCAACCGAACCGGCGCCGCCTGAAGCAGAAAAGAGGGTAGGCTTTATAATTTCAGCCGCCGGCTTTGGAAACCGGCAGGGAAATAATGCGATCTGCGCGCGGTTTTGCCGCCGCCGCTGTCCTATCGGCCGAATCACCGCTGCCCGGCGCGGCAGCAAAGGGAATGCCCAAAGCCTGCCATACTTCCACCAGGGCATCTTTCAGGTCTTCAATCAGGGCATCATTATGAAACGGTGTCGGCGTAATGCGCAGCCGCTCCGCGCCGCGCGGCACAGTGGGGTAGTTAATCGGCTGAATATAAATATTATGCTTGTCCAGCAGCCGATCGGTAGCGCGCTTGCATAAATCCGGGTCACCTACCAGCACCGGCACAATATGCGTCTCTGTCGTCATAACAGGCAGGCCGGCGGCGGCCAGAACAGCCTTTGTCCGCTGCGTCTGGTATTGCTGGGCGGCGCGCTCGCTTTGCGATGTTTTTAAATGGCGGATAGCGGCGCGCGCCGCATTGGCCACCGCCGGAGGCAGCGCCGTGGTGAAAATAAAACCGGGGGCATAAGAGCGCACGGCATCAATCAGCGCCCGGCTGCCGGTAATATAGCCGCCCAGTGCGCCATAGGCCTTGGCCAGCGTGCCCTGAATAATATCCAGACGCGGCGCCAGCCCCTCACGGTCGCTAATGCCGCCGCCGCGCGCGCCATACATGCCGACAGCATGCACTTCGTCAATATAGGTCAGGGCATTATATTTATCCGCCAGCTCGGCAATGGCCGCCACCGGCGCAATATCGCCGTCCATAGAATAGACGGATTCAAAAATAATCAGCTTGGCGCGCTCTTTCCCCGCGCCAGCCAGCAGGCTTTCCAAATGGCGCATATCATTATGGCGGAAAATTTTCTTTTCCGCGCCGGAATGGCGCACACCTTCAATCATTGAGGCATGATTTAATTCATCAGAGAGAATCAGGCAATCAGGCAGAAGCCGGGCAATAGTGGAAATCGCCGCTTCATTGGCGACAAAGCCGGAGGTAAAAACCAGCCCGGCTTCCTTGCCGTGCAGATCGGCCAGCTCCTGCTCCAGCTCGACCAGATAATGATTATTGCCGGAAATATTGCGGGTTCCGCCGGCGCCGGCGCCGGCGCTGCCGGTGGCCAGACAAGCGGCCTCAACCACTTTTTCATGCTGCCCCATGCCAAGATAATCATTAGAGCACCAGATAATAATATCCTGCATCTGGCCGTCATGGCGCCGGATAGCGCGGGGAAAAGCGCCGACAATGCGCTCCAGATCGGCAAAGACGCGATAGCGCTTCTCATTATGCAGGCTGGCAACAGCCTGCTGAAAAAAATCCTGATAATCCATGCCTGCACTCCTGCGGCGATATTGCAATAAAAACCGGCGCCAGACAAGGGCGGCCGGCGCTTTTTATGGCCAGGCGCTTATAAACCCGGGGAAAACAGGATTCAACCCTTTTTACGAAACAGGCATTTTAGCAAAAACTGGATTACCGTATCATTGCGGCGGATAGAATGGCGCGGCAGAGCCAATATAGCATTATCGGCCCCTGCCTGACCACGTTCGGTGGTAACCGCGTAACTATAGCCCGCTTCGCCGACAAAACGGCGCATAGCGGCGTTTTCTTCACCATAAGGATAAGCGAAAGACAGCAGCGGAAAGCCGAAAAGCGCCTCCAGCTTTTGCTTGGATTCAATAATTTCCCTCTGCGCCTGTTCCAGCGGCAGCGCCGGCAAATGCGGGTGGGTGAGAGTGTGGCCGCCCGCCTCATGGCCGCGCGCCGCCCAGTCGCGCATTTCGGCAGCGCCCATCAGCGCCGCCTGTTTGCGCGGCGGCTTGTCCCAGCCATTATGGCCGCCAATATAATCGGCGACAAAAAAGCAGGTGGCGCTAAAGCCGAGCCTGTCCAGCACCGGCATGGCATGGCGGTAAACCGACATAGCGCCGTCATCAAAAGTGATAACGGCGACTTTCCCCTGTTTTTCGCCGCGAATATAGGGCATGGCCTGACGCAGGGACAGGCCCTTAAAGCCGAGCATTTTCAGCGCCTGCATCTGGCGGGCGAAGCGCTGCGGCTTAACCCACAGGCTGCGGGCGGGAATGCCGCGCGGCGGCGCTTCGTCAATATGGTGATAGAGCAGAATCGGAACCGGCATAAATCCCCCTTTACGGCTCAAGGCGCGAAAACCAGGTTTTGACATAGGAAAGCAGGCAGATTTGCGCGCGGTAAAGCGGGCGCCGCACTTCATGCGACAATTTTTGCCGCCAATCGCGCTTTTGTGTCAAGGTAGAGCCGCCGAGCCGGGCCGATATTTCGGCAATGCCGCCGGGGGAGAGCGCCGCCGGGCGGATTTTGGTCAGCCAGAACATTTGCAGGGTGACATCAAGCGGCCGGTCAAATTGCCTTGTGGCTGCCAGCAGTTTTTCTGCCGCGGCGCGGCTCAGCATATAAGAAACCGCGCCCAGCCCGACAACTGCCGGGCGTATCAGCTTTGTCTGCCCCTGTTGCGCCAGCAGACGGCCTTTTTCCCGATCGCGATGGGGGAAGCGAATCAGGCCGCAGGCCTGAATATGCGCTGCCGCCAGCGCCAGCGCTTGCGCAAAATTCGGCCGCGGCTGCATATCATCTTCCGTAATAAAAGCGGCGGCGCAGCCTTGTTCCAGCATAGTTTGCCACGCCCGGCGGTGCGAGAGAAAACAGGCAATTTCCGCCGGTTTCAGGGCAAAAGGATAAAAGGGGAGGAAAATTCTGCGCCGGTAGGCCGCCTCATTTTGCGCCTGTGTCATTTGCTGCGCGTCAATGGCCGGCACTATTTCCGCCCCGGCCAACAGCGCCTGTTGCGTCAGCAGCTTTTGCAGACTTTCTACATTGGCCTGCCGCGCCGTGGCGCGCTCAAGATGCAGGATAAAAGCCTTTAATGTGTCAGGAGAAGCTGTCATGCCGATACGCTATCACTCTTGGTGCCCGATTCCCTGCTATTGTGCTCTGCCGCCGCCGGCCCGGCAAGAGACAAAACATGCCGCTGCACGGCTTTCGGCAAAGTAGAGCGGAATTTTGCCGCCAGAATATTATGCAGTCCGGCCTGCGCTTCCGGCGGGTAAAGGCCCATATCCTGAATACAGGCAAAGGGCAGGGCACTGCGCCGGATTGCCGCCAGAATAGCGATATAATGCTGCGGCGATTTGATAGCGTCGAGATAGACCATATCCGGCGCGCGGGCCGGCACGGCGCCCCGGCCTATTTCCAGATGATTGGCTAATGAGACCGGGTTAAACTGCTGCGGCGCGCGAAAGCGAAACTGAAGCTGCCGCGCCAGAATATCAGGATTGGCGCGGAAAAAATCCGCAAAGGTCGAGCGGCGCAGCGGGTGCGGGCAATGCGGCACGGCCAAAAATCGGAGCCTGCCGCGGCCGGCCAGCCGCGCCGCCAGCCAGAGCGAGGCGCTATGCCGGGGCGGCGGCGGATAAGAGGAAATTTTGGCCAGCAACTGCCGGTAATAATAGCGCAGCCTTGTCGCCCCGGCGCTTTGCCAGCGGCCGAGCAGTTTAGGCGCGCCATTAACAAAAAACATATCTGCTTTTATCGGCGCATTGATAAAAAAATCATCATTGCTGAAAATAAAATGTTCCGACAGGCCGGGAATGCGCCATAGCACCGCTTCAATACTGCGTGAGTTGAAACTGGGGCGGGCGGGCGCGAGCTGCGGCAAATCCGCCCCGGCGGCAAAAAGAACATCATGGCTGACAAGCTGCAAAAAACCGGGCGGGCACAGGCCTTCATCAGCAAAACTGTGTAACAAAGCCGGGGTTTGATTGTCGGTTACAATAAAAATTTTGCGGATAAAAGGCGCATAAAGCAGGACAGAGGCAATATTATAATATAGCTCGCCATTATCCTGAAAGCGGATTTTGGTGGTTTTTTCAAACCCGTGCCGCGCTTCCTCGCGGTTGGGCAGGCGGCCGCCGGCTTGCGCCTTTTCCTGCTCAAGATAAAATTGGCGCGCCGCTTTATGCTTTGGCTCCTGCCCGTCTACCCAGGTGATAACATAATCTATCTGCATAAGTTTTGCCGCCTTGATAGCGCAGCGCTGAGGCCATAGAGCCTGCCTTCAGGCCGTGCCCGCCGCGCCTGAGCCACACCCGCCGCCACTGTAATGATAAAGCCGGCAAATGAAAAGCAGAAAATATGTGAGCAGAAAAGAGCGCCGCGCTGCCGCGATAAACCGGCAGCAGAGACGCGCGCTGCCGCGATTCGGCTGCCGCCGGCCGCCTAATATTCGCCCGGCACTTTGTTCCAAAGCTGCCGGAAATGGCAGCCGGGCGTCAACCAGAGCTACCAAAGGAAACTCTGAGCCTTATTTCCCTTGCGGGTCTTGTATTGGGGCTTCTCCACCCGGCCATAATAAGTTTTGCCGCCTCAGCCTGCGGTGTTGGAGCCGTGCCGATACGCCAGAGCCGCTTGCCGCCTAATATTCGCCCAGCACTTCATAAAGCGCGGTATTGACACAATCGAGCAGAAAGCCGAAATGGCTGATATTCAGGCGAACACTGTTTTCTAATTGCGCTTGCGCGTCACCGGCCAGCTCCAGCAGATTGGCGAGTGATAAATAAGCATAGTAAATAGCCTGAGCTTTGTCGCGATCGATGTCCATGATAGCAGCTCTCCATAAGCGGGGGAGCTGAAAGGCCGTATTATCCGGCATTGGCGGGTAAAATATACATAAGCCACCGCAGCTTCCCTTTGTTTCACTGTTTCGAGGTGACCGGTGACAAAGGAACCCAAGAAAGTCCGAAGCCTTATTTCCCTTGCGGGTTTTGTATTAGGGCTTCTCCACCCGGCCATATAGGGGCTTTGCATCTATGGCAACGGCATAAATACAAAAGCTGCCTGTCTGACGGGCGCAGCAATCCGCTTTGGTGTTCTTCTGTCCCTTTTGTGGCATGAACAGACAGCCCGCGTCAAGCCGTAATCTGCCAAAAAAGCGCAGAGCTTCCCGGCTGCCGCCGGCCGGGCAAGCGGCAAAATGTGAAACGGCTTTGCATAAATTAAAGAAATATGGTAAAACTTACCGCCAATCCGTTAAACAGGGGCGTTTCCCCGCGATTTTTAAGGAATGGCCATGGCAAAACTTGTTGAAAGCGCGACCGGAGCTTTTGCCCTTACTTTTGATGATGTGCTGCTTGTCCCCGGGGCATCACAGATCATGCCGGCGCAGGCGCAGTTAAAAACCCGCATTGCCCCCAATATAGAGCTGAATTTGCCGCTTTTATCGGCGGCGATGGACACAGTGACCGAGGCGCGGCTGGCTATTGCCATGGCGCAGGCCGGCGGGCTGGGCGTTATTCACCGCAATTTAAGCCCGGAGCAGCAGGCGGAAGAAGTCCGCCGGGTGAAAAAGTTTGAAACCGGCATGGTGATCAACCCGATCACCATCGGCCCGGACGCCAGTTTGAGCGAAGCGCAAAAAGTCATGAAAGCGCATAATATTTCCGGCATTCCGGTGGTGGAGCAGGCGGGGAAGGGGCGGCTGCCCGGCCGGCTGGTCGGCATTTTAACCAATCGCGATGTGCGTTTTGCCGGCAATCCGCAGCAGAAAATCAGCGAGTTAATGACGCATGAAAACCTGATTACCGCGCGCGAGAATGTCAGCCAGGAAGAGGCGAAAAAACAATTACACCGCCACCGGATTGAAAAATTGCTGGTGGTTGATGCGCAGGGGCGCTGTGTCGGCCTGATTACCGTGAAAGATATTGAAAAAGCCGGGCTGAACCCCAATGCCGCCAAAGATGCGCAGGGGCGTCTGCGTGTGGCGGCGGCGGTGAGTGTCGGCAAAGACGGGCTGGAGCGCGCCGAGCGGCTGCGCGATGCCGGCATTGATATGCTGGTGGTGGATACGGCGCACGGCCATTCCCGCCGGGTTCTGGATTCGGTTAAGGAAATTCGCCGCTTTATCGGCAGCAATACGGCGCTGATGGCGGGCAATATCGCCACGGCGGAAGCCGCCAAAGCGCTGATAGATTGCGGGGTAGATGCTGTCAAGGTCGGGGTGGGGCCAGGCTCTATTTGCACCACGCGGATTATTGCCGGTGTCGGCGTGCCGCAATTAGCGGCGATTATGGCGGCGGTGGAAGCGGCGGTCAAAGCCGGCATTCCGGTTATCGCCGATGGCGGCATTAAATATTCCGGCGATTTTGCCAAAGCGCTGGCGGCCGGGGCGGCGGCGGCTATGGTCGGCTCGCTGCTGGCGGGGACAGAGGAAAGCCCGGGTGAGGTTTATATGTATCAGGGGCGGCCGTTTAAAACTTATCGCGGCATGGGTTCGGTCGGCGCTATGGCGCGCGGCTCGGCTGATCGTTATTTTCAGGCGGAAGTGCGCGATGAGCTGAAGCTGGTGCCGGAAGGGGTGGAGGGCCAGGTAGCCTATAAAGGCACGGTGGCCGGGGTGCTGCACCAGTTGGCCGGCGGCCTGCGCGCTGCTATGGGCTATGTCGGCGCTGCCGATCTGCCGGAACTGCATAAAAAGGCGCAGTTTGTCCGTATTAGCAATGCCGGCCTGAATGAAAGCCATACGCATAATGTAACCATCACGCGGGAAAGCCCCAATTACCATACCTGATCGGGCCGGGCCGGGCTAAGTCCTCCGGCTTTTGCCTGCGGCCCGCGCAGGCGCCTTTAGCGCCGCGCCGGAAAGGCGGCGCTCAATGCACTCTATCCAGTTAATTTTAAACAGTTTTTTAAAATAGTGATACTATATTATTACTTAAATGATGATTTTAAGATAAATGATATTATTTTATTATTTATCTTGATTTTTAGGGGATAAGTGATAATATATTAGTATATAAGGACGGAGAAATTGCAATGGTTTTTATGCTCACCGCAGAAGAAGCGCAAAGAAAAATAGCCGATAATTGCTGCCGGCGGCGTTTGGCCATGGGGTTGACGCAGGCTGATTTAAGCGCGCGCTCAGGTGTCTCTTTGCCCAGCTTACGCCGTTTTGAACAAAAATCAGCTATTTCTTTGGAGGGCTTCTTAAAGCTGCAAGCTATATTAGGCGGTCTGAACGATGTTCTGGCAGCCAGCGATCAAGACGAAACGGTCTTTTCTTCTATCGATGAAATTCTGGGGCGCGCAGACAGGCCAAAACGCAAAAGGGGGCGGCGTAAATGAGCTTTCCTCGCGATAAATGTGACAGGCTGCAGGTCGGCTTGCAATTTTCACAGGATACAGCGGCGATACCTGTCGGCACTCTGGCTTTTGTGAAAGAGGCAAGAGGTCAGAAAATATATTTCCAGTATGATGCGTCTTTCCTTTCTTCCGGTCTGCGCTTGTCGCCTGTGCATCTGCCTCTGGAAGCAAAGCTGTTTACATTCACAAACCCTGCTTTTGAAAATTTGCCCGGCGTGTTTGACGACAGCCTGCCGGACGGCTGGGGGCGTTTATTATGCGATCGCTTTGTTCGCAGGCATTCTGTTGATCCGGCGGCTATCTCACCCCTGGATCGCCTGGCTTATGTCGGTAAAACAGCCATGGGCGCTTTGGTTTATGAACCGGCTTATGAGAATGATGAAGCGGAAGAAAAGCTGGACTTAAATCGCCTTGCTGAAGAAGCGAATGCGGTTTTGACCGGTTCTTCTGATGCGGTTTTGCGTGAGCTGCTGGCTTTAAACGGCTCTTCGGCGGGCGCGCGCCCCAAGGCGCTGATCGGCGTCGACAAAGATCATAAAGAGATTATCGGCAAGGCTCATGAAATGCCGGAAGGTTTTACCCCCTGGCTGGTAAAGTTTTCTAACACACAGGACGGCAATGATGCCGGAGCGATTGAATATGTTTATGCGCTGATGGCAAAACAGGCCGGGCTTGTTATGCCGGAAACCTGGTTATTCCCGGCCGAGAGAGGAGCCGGCTTTTTTGCCGTCAAGCGTTTTGACAGAGAAAAACAGCAACGTTTGCATATGCACACGGCGAGCGGCTTGCTGCATGCCGATTTTCGGGCGTCTTCGCTCGATTATCAGGATTTGATGAAACTGACACACTATATAACGCGTGATATAAGGGAAGTAGAAAAACTGTATCGCATGGCTGTTTTTAATGTATTGGCGCATAACCGCGATGATCACGGCAAAAATTTCAGCTTTTTGATGAATGAAGCAGGAGAATGGCGGCTGGCGCCGGCTTATGACTTAACCTTTTCTTCCGGGCCGGGCGGTGAGCAAAGCACCATGGTGCTGGGGGAAGGGAAAAAGCCCGATGAAAACACATTGCTGAAATTGGCCTCAGGCTTCAAATTACCGGCTAAAAACTGCCGGGAAACCATAGAAAGGGTAAAAAACGCTCTGGCAAACTGGCCGCATCTGGCGGCGCATTACGGTGTCAGCCGCGCCAATATTGCCCATATAGGCGCGAAATTGCAGGTAAAATAAAGCCGCTTCCCCGCGGCTTCCTGTATTTCCTGCTTTATAAACCGCTCAGGCCGGCTTATGAGCGTTAACCAGCTTTTCCGCCTCAGCCAGCAGCGGCGCTGCGGCCGCGCGGATAAGCTCGGCAAAATTTTTATAATCCGCCTGGTGGGGGCTGCGGTTGCGCCAGAACAGGAAGATCTCGCGCTGCGGTTTGTCTTCCGTAAAGGCTGTTATCCGCAAATGCCGGTTTTTACTTTCGGCTACGCAAGCAAGTTGCGGAATAAGCGTTACCCCAAAATTATAAGAGACAAGCTGCAAAATCGTATTAAGCTCTGTCGCGCTGAATTCCTCGCGGAAATTGCCCGTTTTGCATAAATCCAGCATTTGATCGCGCAGGCAATGGCCGTCTTCCAGCAGCAGCAGACGCTCAGGATCAATCGCTTCCGGTGAGGGCAGGCCGCCGGCGCAGGTTTTGTCGTCACAGGAAGAGGCAAGGTAGAATTTATCAACAAAAAGCCGCTCTTTGGCCAGTTTTTCATCGGGGAAGCTCTCGGCGGCAATAACCAGATCCAGGGTGCCGGCGCTGATTCTCTGATGCAGGTTTTCTGTTCGCGCTTCCAGGATTTCCAGCTTCAGCTCCGGTTTGTTCTCGCTGATCGCCGGCAGCAGAGAAGACAGCAAATAAGGGGCAACGGTGGAAATAATGCCAACCCGCCAGGCGGAATGATAAGGCCCGCGGGAAGAGAAAGAGATTTTTTCAAATTCTTCCATGCGGCCTAAAACATCGCGAATAACGGGGAGAAATTGCCGGCCTATATCGGTAAGAATGACTTTCTTGGACATGCGCTCAAACAAAGGGGCGCCGACCATTTTTTCCATTTCGGCAATCTGGACGGAAAGAGCGGGTTGCGATATACCTGCCATTTCGGCGGCCATGCCAAAATGCTGTGTGGTAACCAGCGCCTCAAAATAACGCATTTGACGAACAGTAAACATAAGTTTTATCCCACTTATTTCTTATGTAACGGGTTTATTATTATTAGGTGAATTATCTGAGGTATCATGTCTGCCTCTATAGGTAAAACCAAAATAAGTTATAGGTTTTTCTGCTTGTTTCTTATTTTATTTTACAGCGACATAAGTTTCAGCACGGGGGAAATATCATAATATATTTTAATGCGCAAGGTAAAGGTGATGCGTTTAGGCGGTATTTTACAAGCAGCAAGTGAAATTTTGGCGAAAGCTGAAATAACGGAACAGCCAATGACGGCAATTTTAAGAGATTGGGCGGTAACGCACCGTTTTGCCGGGGCAAAAGATCGCGCCTTTATCGGTAATATTGTTTATGATGCGCTGCGCCGACGTGATTCTTTAAGCTATAAAATGGGCGATAATAAGCCGCAGACGCTGGCCTATGCGGCTTTATTGGCGCAGAGCGGTTATAGTATAGCTGCTCTGGAGCGGCTGCTTGCCGGTGATACATATGCCCCGCCGCCTTTAAGCCCGGGGCAAAAACAGGCCTGGAACAGCCGCGTCTTGAGCGCCGCGCCGGCGGCGGTGCAGGCCGATATACCGGCCTGGTGCGCCGCCTCTTTGGCGCAAAGTCTGGGCGCAGACTGGGTGGCGGAAGGGCAGGCGCTGGCCGGGCGCGCGCCGCTGGATTTGCGGGTTAACCGTTTAAAGGCGGAACGGCAGCAGGTGCAGGAGCAATTAGCGCTTTTTGCTCCGGCGCCGCTGGCGCTAACGCCTTGGGCCTTACGCATTGCCGCGCCGGCCGGCGCCGGGCGTTTCCCCAATATTCAGGCCGGAGCAGCTTTTCGGCAAGGCTGGTTTGAGGTGCAGGATTGCGGCTCACAAATGGCGGCGCTTTTGTGCGCTGCCCGCCCGGGCGAGCAGGTGCTGGATTATTGCGCCGGCGGCGGCGGCAAGACTTTGGCGCTGGCGGCGGAGATGAAAAATAGCGGCCAGATTTATGCGCATGACCGCGATAAAGCGCGGCTGAAGCCGATTTTTGCCCGCTTAAGCCGCGCCGGCGCGCGCAATGTTCAGGTGCAGGCGGAGCTTCCGGCTTTGGCCGGGCTGGCCAGCCGTATGGATTGTGTGCTGCTGGACGCGCCTTGCAGCGGCAGCGGCACCTGGCGCCGCGCGCCGGAGACTAAATGGCGGCTGACCCCGGCTATGCTGGCGCAAAAACAGGCCGAGCAACAGCAGGTGCTGGCCGCCGGCGCCGCTTTTGTCCGCCCGGGCGGGCGGCTGGTTTATGTTACCTGCTCGCTCTTGCCAGAGGAAAATGACGCGCAGATTAAAGGTTTTTTAAGCCGGCATGGTGATTTTCACTTAGCCGATATGCGGGCGCGCTGGGCAGCGGCTGCGGGCGGGAGCGGGGAGGTCGCGCCGCTGCCGCATTTTACCCCTTTCGGCCTGCTGCTTTCGCCAAAGCAGACAGCAACAGACGGCTTTTTTATCGCCGTGCTGGAAAAGACAAAAGCATAGCGTAAAAAGCCGCCGCCTTGCCGGCCGTATAGCTGCTGCCGGGCAAGAATTATCTTGCCTTTTGCCCTTTGCTTCTTTAAAAGCTGGGCATGCGTAAGACACAGCCTGATACCGTCCTGATTATTGATTTTGGCAGCCAGCTAACCCAGCTTATTGCCCGCCGGGTGCGCGAGGCTGGCGTTTATTCGCAAATTGTGCCGTTTCAGGCAGCCGAGGCGGCTTTTGCCCGGCTAAAGCCCAAAGCGGTTATTCTTTCCGGCAGCCCGCATTCCACTATCGATATTGGCAGCCCGCGCGCGCCCAAGGCGGTGTTTGCCGCCGGCATTCCGGTGCTGGGTATTTGCTATGGCGAGCAAACCATGTGCGCCCAGCTTGGCGGCGCGGTGGAAGCTGCCGCCAAGCGGGAATTTGGCCGCGCTTTCCTGCAAGTGAAAAAAGATAGCCCGCTTTTTGCCGGTGTCTGGGTGAAAGGCGACCGGCCGCGCGTCTTGATGAGCCACGGCGACCGGGTGACGGCAATTCCGCCGGGTTTTGCGGTTATCGCTACTTCAGAGGGCGCGCCTTTTGCCGCTATTGCCGATGAGAAACGCCGCTTTTATGCGGTGCAGTTCCACCCTGAGGCCGTGCACACGCCGGACGGCGCCCGGCTGTTGCATAATTTTGTTCGCAATATTGCCGGTTTAAAGGGCGGCTGGAGCATGGCCGCTTATGAAGAGCAGGCCGTGGCGGCGATTCGCCGGCAGGTGGGCAAGGGCAAAGTGATTTGCGGCCTTTCCGGCGGGGTGGATTCCTCGGTCGCGGCGGTGCTGATTCACGAGGCGATTGGCGATAATCTGACTTGCATTCTGGTCGATCACGGCCTGATGCGTGAGGGCGAGGCGGCGGACGTTGTGGCCATGTTCCGCGAGCATTATCATATCAAACTGGTGCATATTGATGCGGCTGAGCTGTTTTTAACGGCGCTGCAAGGGGTGAGCGATCCGGAGCAAAAGCGCAAAATTATCGGCCGGCTGTTTGTCGAAGTGTTTGAGCGGGAGGCCAAAAAGCTGGGTGGCGCGGAGTTTCTGGCGCAAGGCACACTTTATCCTGATGTGATTGAGAGCGTTTCCTTTAGCGGCGGGCCTTCGGTAACCATTAAAAGCCATCATAATGTCGGCGGCCTGCCGGAACGCATGAAAATGCAGTTAGTGGAGCCGCTGCGCGAATTATTTAAAGATGAAGTGCGGGCTTTAGGGCGGGTGCTGGGCCTGCCGGCAGATTTTATCAACCGCCACCCTTTCCCCGGGCCGGGGCTGGCCATTCGCTGCCCGGGCGCGGTGACGGCAGAGAAGCTGGCGATTTTGCGGGCGGCAGACGCGATTTATCTGGAAGAAATCCGCAAAGCCGGGCTTTATGATACGATCTGGCAGGCTTTTGCCGTGCTGCTGCCGGTGCAGACAGTCGGCGTAATGGGGGACGGGCGGACGTATGAATATGTCTGCGCCTTGCGGGCGGTAACTTCGGTAGACGGCATGACGGCCGATTTTTACCCCTATAGCATGGAATTTCTGGCGCGAGCTTCCACCCGCATTACCAATGAAGTGCGGGGCATTAACCGCGTGGTCTACGACATCACCTCCAAACCCCCCGGCACGATAGAATGGGAATAGGGGTGATAGCTGATAGGGGAGTTTTGTGCTTATGCAAGTTTTTCTGGATAGTAATATTTATCTTTCTGTTAAAGGCAAACTCACCGAGAATGCCGATTTCCAGTTTTTATTTGAAACTATAAAAACCAAGAAAATTTCTATGGCAATCTTCCTGAAAAAGCGTGTAAGTCTGGTTCTGTTCCACCAAAATCCCTTTAATGCCCGATATTATCGCCAGTTTAGGGGGAAACTCTGTCTAAAACAGCAGGGAGAAAAGGTTAATAACAATAAATATTAAAAAATATTAAAATCGGCGCAATTTTGTCTGGCTTACATCATAAAAGCAGGCGCACAAACCCATGCGCCCGCTTTTATGGGCCTTCGGTCATAAGCAGGAAAATTTATTTGCGCGCCAGCAAATTGCGGATAAAGCCGATAATCGCTGTTAAAACAAGGCCGGCAATGCCGCTGCTGACGGCCTGGCCAAGATAGCCGCTCATCATGCCTTGCGCCGAGCCGGTGAGCATATGGGTGAAGCCTTGCCCGGCCAGCAGGCCGCCAATCGCGCCGACAATGGAATTGCCGGTTGAGCCGAGGCTGAGCCTTCTGGCAATGCCGGCGATATTACCGCCAATGCCGCCCGAAACAAGCTGTATAATCAGGGGAATAATCGATTGCATTTTCTTCTCCGCTTCTCTTGAAGTCTGATTATGAGACGTTTGATTGCAATAGCCCTTTTCCAAAACACGCATGAAAAGCGGCATGCCTTTAACCGAAAAATTAGCGTAGCAGGCACAAAAAACAAGGCGAAGGCAGGTTTATAATAGCGAATTCTTATTTTTTGTAAAAAAATGTGATATGAAAAAGCCAAAAAAACGCCGCTTTTCAGAGTGCCGGGCTGTGTTGCCCGGCCGCGCCGGCCATGATAAAGCGCGCCGCCGGTGCCGGGCGCGCGCGGCACAGCCCGGCCGGCGATACGAGGGGCAGGCCATGAGGAAGCCGCAGGCCCGGGCGCGGGCCGTCTGGCCCGGTTATTGGGGCGTGGTTTTGCCGGGCGATACGGCCCCTGCCGGCCATGCGCGCCGACCTGCTATCCATTATCCTTTGCGCCGCGCGCTGTGGGGGAAGCGCGCCGCGCTGCCGTGTTCTTTTAGCCGCCGCCGGCCTTACTCTGCCCGATCCTGCCGCGCCTGCCGGGCTGCCTGAATGAGCCGCCTTTTGCGCGCGGCGTTAAGGCGCGCGCGGCGCGATCGGCTCTTGTAAAAGCGGGCCAGAGTGTTTTCCAGTAAGTGCAGGCTGTTGGCGCAATCGCCCCAGCCCAGCGGCACTTCGCCGCGGGCAGCGCGCTCCTGGCGGATAAACCGGCCGTCTTTTATTTCTCCTGCCAGAAAACGGCAATTTTCCGCATTGATTGTGAGCGCGGCGGCAAACCAGGCCGGCGCGTCTTCACTGTGCTGTTTGTTCAGCCCGGCCAGCAAAGCCTCACAAAATAACAGGCTGGCGGCATAAAGGCGGATAGCGGCGCGTTTATAATGCTCGCCCAGGCTGTTAACCTCACGCGAATATATAAAACCGCGCAGCGACCACAGCGTATTTTCCTGCGCGGCATTGACATTGCCCACCAGCGTTATCAGCGAGGCATGAACCCGGCCGCAATTTTGCAGGGCCTGCCGGGCCAGGGCCGCATCGCGCGATTCCAGCGCGGCAGCGGCGGCGGTAAAAATGCCGGCCAGCTCATGAAACAACAATTCTGCCGAAACGGTGAGCGCTTTCAGCGGTGACGGCGTAAACAGCACCTGGCTGAAAACAAGGCCTATCCCGGCGCCGAGAGCAACATCGGCCAGGCGGGTAAAGCCGGCAACCTGCGGCCCCATGGCAAAAACCATAATAGCCGCCATGCCGGATTGAATAATCAGCACCGGCACAATAGCGTAAGCGGCGGCCAGCAGCGAGGCAATAAAAGCCACGAGGCCGATACGAATAAAAACCGGCACGGGGGGGAAGAGCATGGCAAATTCTCCCACCAGTACCCCGGTGGTCACGCCGATAAGCAGATAAAAAGCCTGTTTGCCGTGATTGGCCAGCCCGGGAGAAAGACAAACCAGCGCTGCCATAGAGGCAAAAAGCGGGTTGGTATGGCCAAGAATATCGTGCGAAATAAACCAGGCCAGCGCCGCTGCCAGGCCGCCGCACAAAGTGTCGCCCCAGCTTGCTTTTATTTGCAGCAAAGCCTGCTGGAAACGCGCTTTGGCAGAAAAGGGGCTGATCATCGCAAGGGCCATATCAGGAGCAGCATCGGGACACTGACAATAACCACCAGCAGCGACAGAGGCAAGCCGAATTTAGGGTAATCGGCAAAATGATAGCCGCCCGGCCCCATAACCAGCAAATTGCATTGATGGCCGACCGGGCTTAAAAAATCGCTGGCGGCGCCGATAGCGGTGGCCATGAGAAAGGCCTCCGGCCGGTAATGCAGCGAAGCGGCAAAGCCGGAAGCAATAGGCGCCATCACCATGACCGTTGCCGCATTGTTTAAAAACGGCGTGACCAGCATGGCGGCAACCAGGATCAGCCCCAAAGCGCCGGCGGCCGGTAAAGTGCCGGCAAAATCGGCCAGTTTTTCCCCCAGAAAAGCAGCGCAGCCAGTGGTGCTCAAAGCCTCGCTGACAGGGATAAGAGCCGCCAGCATAACCAGAATCTGACCATCGAGCGCCTGATAAATTTCCCGCCCGGGAATAATGCGAAAAACAATCATGGCGACAGCGGCGCTGAAAAAGGCAATGGGGACGGAAAGCAGTTGCAAAGCCGTGGCGATAATCGCACAGGCCAGGATCAGAAAAGGTATCAGGCCGCGCCGCAGGCTGCCCAGCATAATAGGGCGGCGCGCCAGCGGCAGGCAGCGTAATTCTGCCAGCAGGCCGGGCAGAATATTTTCCCCGCCCTGCAGCACAAGAACATCGCCGGCGTGAAAAGCCGTGTCTCCCAGGCGCGAGCGAATGCGGCCATGCGGGCGGCTTATCGCCAGCATATTGATTTTATGGCGATCAAACAATTCCAGATTTTTGGCCGAAAGGCCGATAAGCGGCGAAGCTTCGGTAATAACCGCTTCTATTGTATCGGTTTCGCCGGTTTTTTCATCAAGGGCGGGCAAATGGCGCTCAGTCGTCAGGAGCAGGCGGGCGGCATTGGTGATATTGGCCAGCGCTTTTGGCGAGCCTTCCAGCAGCATAATATCGCCTGCAGCGAGAATAGTATCCGGCAGGGGAGAAATTTTGCTGGTTTTATTGCGGATAATCTTGACCACGCGAACCTCGCCGCCGGCGCCGGCGGTTAAATCGGTCACTCTTTTGCCGATAAAGGGAGATCCGGCGGGGATTTGCGCCTCGGCCACATAAGCGTGAATGGCCAGATGCTCATTGCTGGGCACGGCGCTTTTACGCCTTTGCGGCAGGAGGCGGTAGCAGAAGATCAGATAAACAATGCCGATAGAGGCCACAGCCAGCCCAACCGGAGCATAATCAAACATGGTGAAAGGCTGGCCGGTCATTTTTTCGCGGATTTGCGAAACGACAATATTGGGCGAGGTGCCGATTTGCGTGCACATGCCGCCCATAAGAGCGCCGAAAGACATGGGCATTAAAAACAGCGAGGGAGATGTGTTGGAGCGGCGGGCAAACTGAAAGGCAATAGGCAGCATAATCGCCAGGGCGCCGATATTTTTAACAAAAGCCGATAAAATAGTGACCGATATTACTAAAAAAGCCGCTTGCAGCCCGGCTGAGCCGGTATCGGGGAAGATGCGATTGACAATATTTTCCATCAGGCCGGAGCGCGCCACCCCGGCGCTGGCGAGCAGGGCCGAGGCGACAATAATAACAATATCATCGCTAAAGCCGCTGAAAGCCTGGGCCGGCGCCACCGTGCCCACAGCGACAGAAGCCAGCAAAGCCAATACCGCAACAAGATCATAGCGAAATTTTCCCCATATCAAAAAAAACATTAACAGGCCGAGAATGGCCAAGGATAAAATTTGCGGCAAAGTCATAAAATTTCCCTCATTCAGGCGCAAAACAGCTAATGCGCTTTTTTGATTACCCCGTTTCGGCTTTATTATATATTGCATGCAAAAGCAGAGGAACAGCCCCCCGGAACCGGCCGGCCGGAGCAGGAGGCAGCAGGGCTGCCGGAGCCGCCGCCCCGGCCTTGATATGAAAATTATTGCCGCAGCGGCCGGCTCTGCTTGTTTTTCGCTTGTTTTTATTTCATTTTAAGGGCAAAACGGGGCGGCGGAGCGCAGCCTGCGGCGGCGGCTTTTGTCCGGCTGTTTTGGCCGGGGAGGGCTTATTCGCCTTTCAGAAAATTAGGGAACAGACAGCACAATGGAATCGGCTTTCGGCCTGCAGCTTAAAAAATATCTTGTCCGCGCGGGGCTTTACGCGCTGGGGCTGGCGGTGATTCTGGCGCTGGCCGGGGCGGCCGGTTTTTCTCTGCTCAAGCCGAAAATCCTGCTGCTGGCGCAGGCGGAAATGCGCAAATACGGGGTGGAAGCGCAAAATATTGATATGAGCATGTTTGGCACGGTGCATATGAGCCATATGGTCATGCCGCTTGCCTCTGGCGGCATGGTGCGTATTGATGCCGTTGCCGCCCGCCCGCCTTTATATTTTTGGGGGCAGACATGGCTGGGGAGCCGGGGCGCGCTTTATAATCTGCGGCTGGAAAAGGGAGGCCTGCGCCTCACCGTGCCGGAAATGCGCTTTAGCGGCCTGGCGCTGGCCGCCAAAGACCCTGCCGTTACCTCACATGGTTTGCAGATTTTGCAGCGTTTGTCGGTGCGCCGCCTTAATGCTGATGAAATCCGGCTGGCGGCCGGGCAAACGCCGGTTGCCGCCGGCGCGGCCGGGCAGGCTAAAGCGGCTGCGGCCATGCGGCTGCAAACCATATTGCGTGATTTTACGATAAGCGGTTTGGCGCGGGGGCAGATAGAGGCTGTTTCCTATGACTCTATGCGCTCCGACACGGCGGCGCCGGCGGCGGCAAAGCCGCCGGCACCGGGCCGGGCTGCAGCCGCTGCTGCGCCGCCTGAGCGGCAGGCCAGGGTGGAAAGCGGCGCTTTTTCGGCTGAAAATGTGGACGCAGCGGCGCTTTATGCTCTGGCGAAAAACCTGTTGCCGCCGGCCGCGGCGGGGCAGGCGCCGCCGCCTTTGCCGGCTGAGGCGCGCCGGCTGATCGGTAAAATCCGCCTGGATAATGTTAGCCTGCGGGCAGAAGACGGCAAGGCGCTTTTGCGGCTGACGGCGGGAGAACTGGCCAGTAACGGCTTTGCTCTGAAAGGCGGCCTGACACCGGCGGCTTTTATCACCCGCCTGCCCGATGCGGCGCCGGGGGAGAGAGCCGCTGCTGAAAAACAGTTCGTCCTGCATAATATGCGGCAGGTTCTGGCCGATATTGCGGCGGTAGATATAGCTATGGACAATGTGCAGGCGGAGGTTAAATCCGGCGCGTCAGCCGAAGCCGCCGCCGCGGCAAGGCCGGCCGGGCCGGAAAAAACGGTCAGCGATATTATCGATGAAGAGCAGGCCGGCAGCTCCGGGGAGCAGGCGGCCGGCCGGCCGGGGCTGCATCTGCCGCCTGATTTCAGGCTGGGGGTTAAGGCCTTTGCCCTGACGGCCGATAACTGGCAGCAGGCTGTTCCCTATCGTTTTTATATCAAGCTGAAAGATCTTGTCTACCGCCCGGAGGGCGAGACACAGGCAAATAGCGGCCTGTTAAGCCTGTTGCGGGCCGATGGACAGCAGGATTTACACATTTCCCTGCTGGGCGATATAGCGTGGGAAGCGGCGGATTCTTCTCTCAATATTCGGCGTCTGGCTTTTTACGGCCGCGATCTTGGCGGCTTTGATATGCAGGGTAAGCTGCTCGATATTCCCGCCGCTGTTTTTGCCGCCAAGCCGGCGGCGGTGAATACAATATTAAATGAGGCCGCCATTGCCAATCTGGAGATTCGCCTGCAGGATAGCGGTTTTATCCATAATCTGGTGCAATGGGGGACGCGGCAGATAAATATTTCAGCCGAAGAATTGCAGACGGATCTGCATGATATTATGGTCAAAAGCCCGCCGCTTTTATTGAAAAACAGCCGGGAAGCGCAAAATTTTTCCGATGTTTTCGGCGCTTTTATCGCCCATTCCGGCACGGTTCGGATCACGATGACGGCGCCGCAGGCCGGCGGTTTGAAACTGCATGATATTTTATCGGCTCAAGATGATTTGCCTGCTTTGCTGGGCAAGCTGCAGTTGACGGCCGATACAGGCAAAGCCGATCTGGTGATAGAATAATCGGCCGGCCGGCGGCCGGTGTGCCACAGCCGGCCGGGCTGCCCCCGGCGCCGGTGCAAGGCGCGGCCGGGGCGATGATAGCGGGTGCCGCGGGTTCGGGAGATAGTATGGCTTTATTATCGCGGCGCGCCGCCCGGCGCTTTATCGCCGCCGGGCGGGAAAAGTGGCGGCATTGGCTGCAGGGGGAGGCTATCGGCGGCGTGTTGCTGCTGGCTGCGGCCGGGGCGGCGCTTGGCCTGGCCAATTCTCCCTTATATGCGGTTTATGAAGCCGTTTTGCAGCGGCCTTTGCTGCCCGGCGCCGGCGGGGAGCCGGTTACGCTGCATTTTATCGTCAATGACGGTTTGATGACCCTGTTTTTTCTCGTAGCCGGGGTGGAAATACGGCAGGAAATACATAACGGTGTTTTGTCCGAGCTGAAACAGGCGGCTTTGCCGCTGGTTGCGGCGGCCGGCGGCGTCTGCCTGCCGGCGCTGCTGTATCTGGCGCTGAACCGGCAGACAGAATTTGCGCACGGCTGGGCCGTGCCGACAGCAACCGATATTGCCTTTGCCATTGGCATTCTGGCGCTGCTGGGCAAGGCTGTTCCGGCCGAAGTGCGGGTTATTTTATTATCGCTGGCGGTTATTGACGATATTATCGCCGTGCTGATTATTGCTTTTTGCTATTCCGGCGGTTTGAGCGCGGCCGGCGCGCTATGGGCGCTGGCTGCTGTTGCTGCCATTATCCTGCTGCAATATTGCGCTATATCCTTTCTGCCGTTTTACGGCGCGGCGGCTGTCATGCTGTGGTGCGGCCTGTGGCAGGCGGGCATTCACCCGTCACTGGCCGGCATTATTCTCGGCCTGCTGGTGCCGGTTTACTGGCCGGCGGCGGCTGTGGCCAGGGCGGGCAAAACCGGCCCGGGGGCAAAAGCGCCGGCGGTTACAGGCGGGGCGTCTCCGCTTGCGCGTATCCATAAAGCGCTGCATTTATGGGTGATTTTGGCCATTATGCCGCTTTTTGCTTTTGTTAATGCCGGTGTCCGGCTGGGAGATGTGCCCTTTGGCGCGGCCGGGGCGGGGGCTGTTTTTTTCGGCGTGGCCGGGGGGCTGTGGCTGGGCAAGCCGCTGGGCGTTTTGCTGGCCGCTTTTCTCGCCGTTAAAAGCGGTTTATGCCGTTTGCCGCCTGCTGTCGGCTGGAGCGGTATGGCGCTGGTGGGCCTGCTGGCCGGTATCGGCTTTACTATGGCGCTGTTTGTGGCCGGGCCGGCTTTTGCCGATAAAGCGGCGCGCTCTGTTGCGATTCTGGCGGTGTTGTGCGGCTCAAGCCTTTCGGCCGCGCTGGGGCTGGCTTACGGGCTGATATACCGCCAGATCCTGCCCGGCGGCGCCCGCCAATAGCGGCCGACAGCGCTGCCCGGCCGCTATTTTGGCTGAAAATGGGCAAAGGCCGGATAACAGGCTTGGCAGCCGCGCCGATTTGCGTTACAAGTCTGGCAATAGCCGGTAAAGCATGGCGTAAAAGGCACAGCGCGAGATTATTATGGCAGTTGGCGATAATGACAGCTTCATTCGGGAAGTGAATGAAGATATAAGACAGGAAAATCTGAAGCGTCTCTGGCGCCTGCTGCGGCCGTTTATTCTTGGCGGCGCGGCGGCGATTGTCCTGATCACGGCCGGCGTATCCTTATATTCGCATTATATGCTGCGCCGGGCTGAGAAACTGGGAGACGCCTATAACAGCGCGCTTGAGCAGGCGGCGGCCGGGGCCGGCCCCGCCGCTTTTGCGGCGCTGGCGGCGGTGGAAAACAGCGGCTTTGGCGGTTATCCGGTGCTGGCGCGGTTTCGCGCGGCGTCTTTATTGGCGCAAAAGGGAGACAAGCCGGGCGCGGTGGCGGCTTTTGATGCCGCGGCAGCCGATAAAAGCTGGCCGCTGCCATGGCGCGAGGCGGCGATGATACGCGCCGCCTGGCTTTTGGTGGATAGCGGCAATTTTGCTGCTGTGGAACAGCGGGTCGGGGGGCTGGCCAATGATGTCAACCCTATGCGGCTGGCCGCGCGCGAGGCTTTGGGCCTGACGGCGTGGAAAGCGGGCGATATGGCAAAAGCGGCTTATTATTTCAACCGCAATTACAGCGATAAAGACAGCAGCGGCTCGGCCTTTGCCGGGCGCGCGGCCATGATGCTGGGGCTGATCGGCAGCGAGGGGGCAGCGCCGCCGCCGGCGGGCGCTGCCGCCGCCGGTTCTCCGGCGGCAGGCGGCGTATCGGCTCCGGCCTCCGGCCGGCCGGCACAATAAGGCGCGCCGCTATGTCCTCTTTTACGGTGGCGCTGATCGGGCGCCCTAATGTCGGCAAATCTACCCTGTTTAACCGCCTGGCCGGGCAGAAACTGGCGCTGGTGGACGACCGGCCCGGCGTTACCCGCGACCGGCGGGTTCATGCTGCCCGTTTGCAGGATTTGCGCTTTAATGTGGTGGATACGGCCGGGCTGGAACAAGGCGGCGCCGGCAGCCTGGCCGGGCGCATGCGGGCGCAAACGCGGCAGGCGATTGAAGACGCCGATATACTTGTCTTTATGTTCGATGCCAAAGCCGGCCTGACTGCGGCTGATAAAGAATTTGCCGCTTTAATCCATAAATCCGGCAAGCCGGTGGTGCCGGTGGCCAATAAGGCGGAAGCGCGCGCCGGCGTAAGCGCTTTGCATGAGGCCTGGTCGCTGGGTTTTGGTGAGCCTTGCGCTATTTCGGCCGAGCACGGCCTGGGCTTGAGCGATTTACGCGATGCTTTGGCGCAGGCGGCGGGAGAAGAGCGGTTACAGGCCTTTCGGCCGGCAGAAGCGGAAGAAGAGCGGCGCATAGCGCAGGAAACAGCGCTTGTCGGCGAGGATATTGCTCCTCTTGCCGGGCAGGAAGCCGGCGGGGAAGAAGACAGCGAGGAAGAGCCGGCTTATGACGCCGTCAAGCCGCTGCGTATTGCTATTGTCGGCCGCCCAAATGCGGGGAAATCTACCCTTATCAATGCCATGCTGGGGGAAGAGCGGCTGCTGACCGGGCCGGAAGCCGGGTTAACGCGTGATTCCATCAGCGTTGACTGGCAATGGCGCGGCCGGCAGATAAAATTATTTGACACAGCCGGCCTGCGCCGCCGGGCGCGGGTTCAAGACAAACTGGAAAAGCTTTCTGTGGCGGAAAGTTTGCGCGCTATTCGTTTTGCCGAAGTGGTGATTATTGTGCTTGACGCCGGCGCGCCGTTTGAAAAGCAGGATCTGCATATTGCCGATCTGGTGGCGCAAGAAGGGCGAGCGCCGGTTATTGCCTTTAACAAATGGGATAAAGTAGAGCATCGCCAGCAGACTCTGGCCGCCCTTTATGAGCAATGCGCCCGGCTTTTGCCGCAAATAGGCGGGGTGCGGGCGGTGCCGGTTTCCGGCGCTTACAGCCAGGGGCTGGATAAATTGATGGAAAATGTCGAGCAGGCGCACCGGACATGGAATCGCCGCCTGCCGACCGGGCGTCTTAATCGCTGGCTGGCGGCTTTAACCGCTCATCACCCGCCGCCGGCTGTAGCCGGCCGCCGGCTGAAAATAAAATATATGACGCAGGTGAAAATGCGGCCGCCGGGTTTTATGTTGTCCTGCTCGCGGCCTGATGCGGTGCCGCATTCCTATTTGCGTTATATTGCCAACCGGCTGCGGCGGGATTTTGATCTGCCGGGCGTGCCTTTGCGGCTGGCCTTGCGAAAAGCGGACAATCCTTTTGCCGGGCGGGCGGCAAAGCGTTAATATTCTCTCCCTGATTTTTGTGTGCCTGCCGCCTAAAGGCCGCCGCCGGGCCGCCTTTGCTGTCGGCCGGTTTGCGCTTGCGCCGCCGTCTGGCCGCCGGCGCCCTTATGGCGCGGCCGGCTGTGCGCCAGAGCGCCGCGCCGCCGCAGTTCCTCCGGCTTTGATTGCCCGGGCGGCGGCGTAATAACTCTGTCTCTATCCGTGCATTAACTTTACATAAAGTTTGCCGCGGCATAATGGCGGCGAGAGAAACATTATAAGCTGCGTGGCGCCGCTTGTGTTTGTGTGCCGGCCGCGCCTGCCTGTCCCTGTGGAGTATGTTTTGCGTAAGTCGATTTCCGAAAGACTGTTGCGGCATTTTTCTGCAGGCTATTCCCCCGTTTTTTCCGGTAAAACAGCGGCAAGCTATTATCTGCCGGAAGGGCGCTATTATGCCGCTCCGGCTTTATATAAAAGCCGGCATAAAAGAAAACCCGGCCGGCCGGTGGGGCTGGCTTTTGGTTTTATGGCTTTGTCACTTTCCGCCGTGCAGCATAATACGCCTTTATCCGTGCCGGCCAATATGACGGTTTTAGCCGGCCTGCCGGCTCTCCCGGCTGACGGCAGCCGGGAGAGCCGCGGCAATAGGCCTGTGATTCTGGATATTAGCGCCCCGGCCCGCCGGGCGGCGCCGGCGGCGCTGCCGCAGGCGGCGCAGCGGGAAGACCGGCTGAACAGCAGCGGCAAGGGCGATTCCGTGCTGGCGCAGCGGCATAACAGCCGGCCGCAGCTTGTCAATTATGACAGGCATTATGCTCTTTTGGCGCAGGATTCTACGGCTGTCAATTATGCGGCGGCGCTAAAAAGCGGCGCGCCTCAGGCTTATGCCGTGCGCTTCCGGCCGGGGCGCGCGCCGGCCATAGCGGGGCAGCAGGCTGCGGGTTTTGTCCCCGCGCCGCAGCCAAAGGCGCCGCCTCATTTGCCGGTGCCGCATATGCTGGCCGCGCTGGTTAACAATGACAAGCCGGATATTCTGGCGCTTGGCTATGCGGCGCTGCCGGCAAACAGAGAGGCGGAATCACCCTTTGACAGTATTTTGACCAATCGGGAAAAAGATCGCAATAAAGGCCGCTTTATCCCGCCTGTCGGCAAAAAGGATCACCCTTGGGCGGCCATGCCCCTGCCGGCCTCTGTCTTTGAGCCGAAACAGCAGAAATGCCTGGCGGAAGCCGTGTATTTTGAAGCGCGCAGCGAATCGCTGAAAGGGCAGGCGGCGGTTGCCCAGATTGTGCTGAACCGGGTACGCAATCCCGCTTATCCCGATACGGTTTGCGGCGTGGTTTACCAGAATGTGAACTGGTATAATCGCTGCCAGTTTTCTTTTGCCTGTGACGGTAAAAAACATCGGGTGAGCGAAGCGCGCCCCTGGCGCACGGCCCAGGCCGTGGCCAGAGCCGTGGCCGCCGGGCAGATCTGGCTGGCCGATATCGGCTCGGCCACCCATTATCATGCCGTTTATGTGCACCCTTATTGGGCGGCTTTGATGGATAAAATGCAAAAAATAGGCAGCCATATATTTTACCGCACCAGAGGCGGCGGTTGGAGTTGACAGCTATGGCCGGAGCAGAAAAAGACAATAGCAAAACCGGCGATGCGGCTTTAAATGCGCGCCGCGCCGCTCTGGCTGAAAAATTGTCGCAAAAGGCGCGGCAGGCAAGCCGCGCTGCGCTGCCGGGAAGCGGGCGCGATAACGGCCGCAGCGGCCAATCGGCTCTGGCTATGGGGTTTCGCCTTTCGGCCGATTTTTTATCAGCCGTTCTGGTGGGCGGTGTTCTGGGGCTGCTGCTGGATAAAGCCGCCGGTCTGGCGCCCTGGGGGCTGCTGGTTTTTCTGCTGCTTGGTTTTGCCGCCGGGGTTATGAATATTCTGCGCTCACTGGGGCGCGCCACGCCTTACGGCAAAAGCAAACCGTAATAATGGCCGCTAACACGACAGGATAAGGGTAAAAACGGCCATTGCGGCAAAAAAAGATTGCATTGCCTCTTGATTGCTTTTATGAACATAAAGGGCACAGGCTGCGGCAAAACCGGGGCGCAGGCTTGCCCGCTGCCGCAGGGCGGTTTTGCCGAAGGTTTGTGGCGGCCGGGTTTGCGGCGGCCGGCCGCTGTCGCAGCGCCGTCATTTTTGCTATGAGGTTGAAAGTGTCTGATTCTCTTGATCCTATTCACCAGTTCGGGATTGTGCGGCTGGTGCCGGTGTCTGTCGGCGGGGTTGATGTCTCTTTCACCAATGTTTCTCTGTTTATGGTGGCGACCGTCGTTATTTCCTCGCTTTTTCTGCTGGCGACCTCTTCCGGGCGCCGGCTGGTGCCCACTCCGCTGCAATCTGTTTCGGAAATCTGCTATGAATTTGTGGGGCGCACATTGCATGAATCGGCCGGGGCATCGGCTATGCGCTTTTTTCCGTTGGTTTTTTCCCTGTTTGTGTTTATTCTGGTGGCGAACTGCCTTGGCCTTTTCCCCTATTTTTATACGGTAACGGCGCAGCTTATTGTGACATTCGCTTTATCCATGCTGGTGATTATGACCGTGGTGGTTTACGGCATTATCAAAAACGGCTTTCGTTTTTTGCGGGTTTTTGTGCCGGGCGGTGTGCCGGCCGTATTGCTGCCGCTGGTGTCGCTGATTGAGTTTATTTCTTTTCTGTCGCGCCCTGTCAGCCTTTCCGTGCGTCTTTTTGCCAATATGCTGGCCGGCCATATTACTTTGAAAGTCTTTGCCGGTTTTGTTGTGTCGCTGGCGGCTCTGGGGCCTTTGGGGGTTGGCGGTTCGGTTCTGCCTTTGCTTATGACGGTCGCTTTGACGGCGCTGGAAGTTCTGGTGGCTTTTTTGCAGGCCTATGTCTTTACGGTATTAACCTGCCTTTACCTCAATGATGCCGTGCGCCCGGGGCATTAGCGGCGCGGCTTTTCCCGCCCGCTATGGAGCGGCCTTAACCGGCGAGATAAAGGCAGGAGAGGCGGTAAAAAGCGCATTGTTTTTTCTGTCTGCCGTCTTTATAACAGGCAGATGCGGAATCTGCCGGGCGGACAACAGGCAGGCAGATGTTCCGGCCGGATTTTTGGTTTATTAAGGAGACTGTTATGGAAGTTGAAGCCGCGAAATATATAGCTGCCGGTTTGTCCTGCTCAGGCATGGGGCTGGCGGCTATTGGCCTTGGCAATATTTTTGGCAGCTATTTGTCCGGCGCCTTGCGCAACCCTTCGGCGGCAGACGGGCAATTTGGCCGCCTGATTTTCGGCTTTGCCGTGACCGAAGCTTTGGGCATATTTTCTCTGCTGATTGCGCTTTTGCTGCTTTTTGCTGTTTAAAATCGGCTCAGACGTTATTATAGCCGCGCGGCTTTAGCATTGAATCGGGTGAGATTGTTTGTCCGTTTCTCCTGCTGATCAAGGGGCTTTTATTATATGGAACGCCGTTTTAAAAAGGGCGGTTCCGGCTTGTGAGGTGCCGCGCGGGCTGAGCGCAGGGCTTTCCCGGCCAAGATCGATGGCTGTTTTGTGTAAGCAGGCGTCCGCTTGCCGGTGTTAAGCGCGTTTTGCTTGCAGAACGCTGTTGCGCTTGTTACGGGCATGAGTGTCGGCGTGTCGTGACAGAGCGCTGTTGCCGTTATGTTGCGGGCGCCGGCGGCGGTGCTCCGGCTGGGCTGGCAATACAGGAAAGCCAGTAAGGAAAAGGGTGATGCAGAGGGTTATTCCGCCGGGCGGGTTTTGGCTGTAAAAAGCCGCTTGCACTGGCTCGGCAGGAAAGGGAGAAACCGAAGGCGCGGTCTGGAAGGGAAATATGTCGGTTACTGAAGCGCAGATTTATGCGGAAAATCATGGTCAGGATTCTGCTCCGGCGGTTGCTTCTCCGGCGGCGCCGGCAGGTGCCGGGCGCAGCAGCAGTGCCGCCGTGTCGGTTACGGTTCAGACAAAAGGGCCGGCGGCCAATAAAGCGGCGGCGGCTGTTCCTGCCGCTCAGGCTAAAACCGCCGCCAGGGTGAAGGGAGCCTCGCCGGCGGTTGCGGGGGTGAAGCCGGGGATACCGCATAATCTGCCGCACAAGGAGCCTTTTCCGCCTTTTAACAGCAATTATTTTGCTTCTCATATTTTATGGCTGGCTGTTTGCTTCGGCTTTTTTTATTTTTTCATGGCGCGGGTGGTTTTGCCGCGTCTCGGCGCCGTTATCGGAACACGGCGCGACCGTATTGCCGCCGATCTGGATCAGGCCGCCCGTATGAAAACAGAAGCCGATGCGGCTGTTGAGGCCTATCAGAAAACTCTGGCTGATGCGCGTAATCGGGCCAAGGCTCTCGCCCGCAAAGCGGCAGAGGAAGCCGGCCTTAAAGCGGAAGCCGAGCGCAAGGCGCTTGAAACCGGGCTGGAAGAACAGTTGAGCCGGGCGGAAGAAACTATAGCAGCCTGTCGCGATAAGGCTCTGGCGGATCTGGACAAGAGCGCCGGTGCTCTTGCGGCCGCTATTGTGCATAAAATAAGCGGCCGAAAAGCAGAAAAAGCCGCCATTGCTCAGGCCATAGCCGCAGTCGGCAGCAAAGGGGGCGCAGCTTTATGATGACCAACAGCTTTTGGGCCTTGATTGCTCTTATTCTCTTTTTTGCTGTTCTGGCCTATTATCAAGTGCCGGCCATGATAAAAAAATCCCTGCATAACAGGGCGGAGCGCATTGCGCAGGAATTGGAAGAAGCCCGCCGCCTGCGGGAAGAAGCGCAGCAAATACTGGCAGAATACCAGAAAAAGCGTTTTGCCGCCGAGCAGGAAGCGGCGGAGATTATTGCTTCCGCCCGGCGGCAGGCAGAAGATATCAGCGCTGATATACGGCAAAAAACAGAGGATTATATTAAACGCCGCAGCAAGGCGGCCGAGCAGAGAATCGCCCGGGCAGAAGGCGAGGCTGTTGCCTTGATTCGCGCTGCCGCTGTGGATAAGGCTGTTGTTGCGGCCGGTAAAATTATGGCTGAGACAATCCAAAGCGACAAAGCGGAAGGGGAGCGTTTATTTCGTCAGTCTTTGCTGGCAGCGGAAGCGCGGCTAAAAAAGGCGGTTTAACCGGCGCCAGCCATGATTATGCCGCTGCCTTGGCGCTAACGGCTATTAGCGCTGATTTCGGGTTTTGCCGGGCTATAAATGCCTTGCTTTGCCGGGGGCGGAGTCCGGTTCGGTGCCGATATTGCCGCCGGCCGAGCTTGCGGCTTGATCGCGTTTTCTGATGAGCTATACTAAAGCGCCGGCAATGCTTATAATTGTCGCCGTTGCGGCTTTGGTGCAGCGCTTGGCTTATCGGCTGCCGGACCGGCCGGCAGCAGAGCAATAAGAGCGGCGCCATAGGCGCGCCCGCGGCAATCCCGGCACGGGCGGCAGCGGCTTGGCGGCAGCCGGTGCGCGGAGTTTTGCCGCGGCGCGCCGCTCTATGCCGGTGAGTCGCGCTATATTGGCCGGGGTTGTTGCGGCACCCGCCGATTGCGCTGTGATGCGGTGAAGTTCTGCCGGCCGGCAGAGTAAACGAAAATGAGGCAGATAATGCAAAGTGATAAAAAATCCGACATTAAGGAAACGGCGCAGCCCGGCCCGGCGCGTATGGAAGAAAATTTGTTTCGCTCCCGTTTTGTTTTTATTGTCGGCGCGATTGAGGATAAAATGGCCGGGAATGTGGTCGCCCGGCTTGTTGCTTTGGCGCAGGAATCGCCTGAGCCGATTTATGTTATTGTTTCTTCTCCCGGCGGCCATGTGGAATCGGGGGATTTAATTCATGATATGATAAAATTTATTCCGGCTCCGGTTTATATGATCGGTTCCGGCTGGGTGGCCAGCGCCGGCGCTATTATTTTCCTGGCTGTGCCGAAGGAGCGGCGCCTCTGCCTGGAAAATACCCGTTTTCTGCTGCACGAGCCGTCTGGCGGGGTTGGCGGCAGTGTCAGCGATATTGAAATTCAGGCAACAGAAATTATCAAAATGCGCGAGCGGCTTGCGGCTATTATTGCGCGGGAAACCGGGCAGGCTGTAGCCAAAGTGCTGGCCGATATTGATCGCGATTTGTGGATGTCGGCGCAAGAGGCGATAGATTACGGCCTGGTGGGGCGCCTTGTCACGCATATGGCTGAAATCAAGGCTAAAGAATAAAGCAGCGGCAATTTGTCGCCGGGCTTTCCTGCCCCTGATATGCTACAGATCGCGCCGGCTGCTTTTTACCACAGGGGGCGCGTGTTATTATATATAATCCTGTTGCTGTTTGCCGGGCGGCCTTGCGCCGCGCCTGTGCCGTATTTTCGCTGTTTCTGCCTTTGCCGCACTCTTGCCGGTTGCCGGCAAAAGGCCTGTTTTGCGGCTGTTCCCGCCTGCGGCCGGCCGGCTATAAAATAGCGGGCGTGTTTTCTCTGTCTTTGGCGTTTTGTTATCCATCATCGTTCAACCACCGATAAGGGGGCGTTATCATGCTATCCAGCCTGGAAATCAGACAAAACCCGGCCGCGGCCGATAAATTTAATATTGATGAGGCGTTGGATAATGCGCCGCTGTCTGTGACAACGGCCGGTATTATTTTTGCTATTGCCCTGGCGGTTGTGCTGGAAGCGGTGAATAATAACCTGCTGGGGCTGGCTGTTCCCAAACTGGTGGACGACTGGCATTTGCCGCGGGAAGCTTTTAAATATGCGGTTACTTTCTCGATGATCGGCATGGCGGCCGGCGCTTTTATCAGCGGTTTTATTGCCGATAAAATCGGCCGCCGCGCCGTTATTTTGCTCACTTTGCCCATATGCGGGGTGGCTACAATAGCAACCGGAGCCTGTAACAGCATGGCGGCGCTGGTGGCCTTGCGCTTTTTTGTCGGTTTCAGCTTTGGCGGCCTGCTGCCGATAGCCTCCAGCACCGCGGCGGAGTTTGCCCCCGTGCGCTATCGAACCATGGCGGTAACCGTGCCGATAGTCTGCATTGCTCTGGGCACGATTCTGGCCGGTTTTCTGTTTAATCTGGCGCTGCCTTTGGGCGGCTGGCGCTATGCCTTTTACCTTGGCGGCATTTTGCCGTTTATTTTAGGCGCTGTTTTATGTTTTGCCCTGCCCGAAAGCCCGCGCTTTATGGCGCAAAATCGGCAAAAATGGCCGGCTTTGCGGCTTTTGCTGCGCCGTCTGGGGCATGACACAACAGCCCTGACGGTTTTTGCCGATGAAGCGGACGAAGCGGCGGCAAAAAACCATAAAGGCGGCATTAAAGCGCTGTTTCAGAACGGCCTGGCGCATGACACAATCGCTATATGGGTTGTTTCCTTTTTCGGCATTGCCGGTCTTTATGCGGTTTATATGTGGCTGCCGGCTATGCTGGGGGCAGAGGGAGTCAGCGAAGCGGCGGCACGCACCGCTATGTCGTATTGGTTCAGCACGGGCGGTTTTATCGGCGCGCTGCTGTGCGCCTGGGCCTGCGCGCATTTCGGCTCGCGCCGGGTAATGATTATCTTTGCCATTGGCGGCGCGGTAACCGTTTTTGCCTTGCTGACATTTGATATAAAGCAGCATTTGCTGCTTATGTCGGCTTTTCTGGGCCTGCACGGCCTGTTTAATAACGGCATTCAAGTGCCTCTTTACGCGATTTTTGCCCATCTCTACCCCACTTATATTCGCGCTACCGGCTCTTCTCTTGCTTCTTCCATCGGTAAAACAGGCACAATTTTCGCTGCTTATATCGGCGGTATTGTCAGCGTGACAGAATATTTTTTCATGCTTGGCTTTTGTATGCTGGTTGTGGCGGCGGCGCTGCTGGTTTTCCGGCGTCATATTCCCCCCGTCAGCAAAAAATAAAAACCTGTGGAAAACTTTTTTTAATACAGAACATATTTGTATTTTATATGACTCATATTTGTGATTTGGGCTATAAAAGCATTACGGGCAATCCCGCCTGTGTCTCATGATGGAGTAAATATCATGGCAGATGTCAATGTGAACAATGGGAATAACGGTAATAACAAAGCTCAGGCTGCCGCTGTGATCGACAGCGCCGCCAAGGTGCATTTGGCCGATATTGCCGGTTTCAGTGAGCTGGCTTTTGACAAAATTACCGCTATGGAAGCGGTGAAAATGGCTGAGCTGGAGCATATGGAAGCCCTCAAAATGGCTGAGCTGGAGCATATGGAAGTGCGCAAGCTGGCAGAAACAAAAAGACTGGCGGAAATAAAGCGCATTGCCAATCTGGAAGAGGCGGCAGAGCTGGCCAGAGCTGAAGCTGTGCGTATTGCCCGGGCGGAAAAAGCCAAAAAGCTGAAAGAAATTGAAGCTGTCATGGTGGAAGCCGAGATTGAAAAGGTTGAGGCTGTGCGCCTGGCGGAGATTAAAAAGAATACCGCTCTGGCCGAAGTTCATGCCTTGACAGTCGCTGCCGAAGTAAAGGAAGCGCAGGAAATCAAGCTGGCGGAAATTGAAAAAATGAAAAAAATCCGTCTGGCAGAGCTTAACCGGACAGAAAAGCTGAAGCTGGCGCAAATGACCGGCCTGGTGGAAACGGTGAAGCTCACCAAACTGGCTGAGTTTGCGGCGGCAGAAAAACTGCGTTTGGCTGATCTGGTCAAATAATTGCAGCATTTGTTGCTGACTGTTCGGTGCTGCGCTGCCGCCAGGGCGGCGCAGCATTTTTACGCGGGTCGAGTTATATAAGGGGCGGCGCTCTGATTATTTTCTGATACAGGCGGCTTTTTGATAATGTGCCGCTTATGTCAGGGGGGCTGGCTGAGCCGAGGCTAAAAGCCGGCAGACAGGCGCCAAATTGCCTGAAGGCCGTGTTCACGGGGCTAACGGCAATAAACAGCCAGTGTTCGGGGTTGTAGCGGCTGTGCCTTGCCGGCAGAGCATTACGGCAGCAGGGCATAATGTCGCAGGCTGCCCGGCGCCTGCCGCCGGCCTTATCGCCGCCTTGGGCGCCGGGGCCGTATCGCCCGGTCTGTTGCGGCTGCTCAAAGCTGCCGGCGCATGGCAAAGGTGAGCTTGTCAAGGCCTTATGTCAGCCGCAGCAGCGGAGCGGATTGGCGCGCCGGAAGGCACTGCCGCCGCCGGCTTCCTGCCGCCGCATTACGGCGCTGAAGCTCATTGCTCCGGCGCTGTTTTTTGTTTCGGCCGTTTCCTTCCATTTCGTTTAAGGTAATGCGCCGGCCGCCGCCGCAAAGCGCAAATCTGCGCCGCTGCTGCCGGCCGCATATATTATAGATTGCAGATATTGAATATATAATTATTTATAATGGACAAATTTTTGATAGTATCGTATGCAGAGCGCGTTGCCGTTTTTGTAAAAATATAGTGGGAGTAAAATTTTATGAGAATTTTCCGCCGGTTTCTGGTATTGAGCGTTTTTTTATTTTCTACCGGCTATGGTGACGCCAGGACTGTGCCGAACGCGAAATGTGTTATTGCCAATTTGGATCTCGCTACAGTTAATATCGGCAATATTCACAAAGCTCCCGATGTGCAAGGGCAGATGGACTGGACATGCAATCTGCAGGACAGCGCGGCCGGGCGCATTGATCCGGGCAATAAAGTGACCTATTGCTGGCATATTCACGGCCCCACCAGCCTGCGTAACGGCTATCGCTATGCTACTCTGAACAGCAAGAATGAAATAGCGTTTAATTTTTATTCAGACGGGATACGCGTTGGCGGCGCCGGCACCAGCGAATATAATATAACCGGCGTGGCTACCAGGATAGATGATCTCACTTACTCCGTGCATAGCCCGATTACCCTGAAACTTGAAGGCAATGAGGGCGTGACCAGCCTCCTCGAGGGTAAGTATAATTACGCGAACGCGGTAACGCATTTTACTATTCATCAGATAGCTGAGAGTGAAGCGATAACCAACCCCAACACATGCGGCAGCACTACCAGTGATATTGGCGGTGCTCCTAATGTTTATAGCAGCACCAGCGTTACGATCAATGTTAAAACCTATTGCAACATTGCCAGCGTGAGCAATATGGTTTTCCCGCGGCAGTTCAGCCTGGAAAAACCGGGAGGGGTAAAGACTACAGCCGGGGTTAACATTGATTGCTCAGCCGGGACAGATTTTTCGGTCAATCTCAATAACGGCCTGAATTATAGTGATAATACGCGCCATATGGTCAATGGCAGCAATGCGGTTGCTTATTCTCTCGATCCGGAAAACTGGACAGGCCTCGGTAACGGCTTGCCGTCCGGGCTGACCTATACCGTTACCGGCATTATTCCTGTTCAGGAGACGCCGCCTATCGGCAATTATAAAGATACGGTCGTAGTGACGGTCAACATAATAGCCAATGCCAAGCGGGATCCGGTATAAGGCTGCCCTTTGCAGACGGTCTGTCCGGTGCGGCTTTTGTGTGTCTGGCCGGCGCTGCCGCTGGCCGGCCGAAGCGCTGCCGCTGCCGCCTCGCTATTGCCGCGCGGTGAAGTGAGGGGCAAGGCCGCGCTGTGCTTCCCGCCCTCTCTCGCTCTTTATTACCGCCGCGGTTGCTGCTGCCATTGGCGCGGCCTTATATCTGGCCGCCCAGTTTGCCAAAATCAGCCAGCGGGGTGAGCAGGTTGCGAATGCGCGCCAAAACTCCGGCGCGCTTTTTGTCTGTGCGGCGGCTATTCTATTTGTATCGTTTTTGCCTCACCGGCGCGGCCGCCGGCCGGCCGAAGCGCTGCCGCTGCCGCCTCGCTATTGCCGCGCGGTGAAGTGAGGGGCAAGGCCGCGCTGTGCTTCCCGCCCTCTCTCGCTCTTTATTACCGGCGCGGTTGCTGCTGCCATTGGCGCGGCCTTATATCTGGCCGCCCAGTTTGCTGAAATCGGCCAGCGGCGCCAGCAAGGCCCGAATGCGCGCCAGAATAGCCAGGCGGTTGGCGCGCCGCGCGGCATTATCATCATTCACCAGCACTTTGGCAAAAAAGGCGTCAATCGGCGCGCGCAATTCTGCCAGCGCGGCCAGGGCCGCCGTAAAATCATGCTCGGCCGGCAGCTTTTGCCATATCCTCTCAACCTGAAACACCGCGTCATAGAGCGCCGTTTCTTCTTTTTCGGTGAATTCTACCGGGTCAACCTGCGCTGCAAGCGGCGTATTCCTGCCTGCCTCGGCGGCCAGAATGTTAAGCGCGCGCTTGATGCTGCCTAACAGCGCTTTGCCGCTATCACTGCCGGTAAAAGCGGCCAGCGCCTCTATTTTGCGCGCCGTTTGCAGCATATTATCAGCCTGCGGGGTCAAAACGGCTTCTATCACATCATGCGGCGCCCCTTCCTCGCGCAGCCAGACTTTAAAGCGCTCATGGAAAAAGCCCAGCAAATCCTGCAAACAGGCTTCAGCCCCGGCTATCAGCCTGTCTTCAAAATATTTTTCTTCCTCTGCCGGCGAACGGGCGCTATTATCGGCGCCCTCAGCCGCAGAGCCGCCGCTGCCAAAGGCGCGCATATGCCGGGCAACAATATCCATATACAAAAATTGCGCCGCTTCACGCAATAAAGGCAGCAGAGCAATCGGCCGGTCTTGCGCTAATAATAGGCGAATCACCCCCAAAGCGGCGCGGCGCAGGGCATAAGGATCTCTGGAGCCGGTCGGCTTTTCACCAATCAGCCAAAAGCCGGTCAGAGTGTCAATCTTGTCAGCCAGCGCTACCGCTGCGGCAACAGGATTGCGCGGCACTGTGTCGCCCGGGCCCTGCGGTTTGTAATGCTCTTCTATAGCAGCGGCCAGATCGGCTTTTTCACCTTGCAACAGGGCATATTTATGCCCTGCCAGCCCCTGCATTTCAGGAAATTCGCCAACAATTTCCGTCTGCAGATCAGCCTTGGCCAGGGCCGCCGCCCGGCGCGCAATTTTGCTGTCGGCGCCGACAAGCGGGGCAATTCTGGCGGCCAGCGCCATAATCCGCGCCACGCGCGCCCCTTGCGTGCCCAGGCGGGCGTGGAAGGTGACATTGAGATAAGCCAGTTGCGCCATGCGCTGATCCAGCGGTTTGCGCATATCAAGGGCAAATTGTGCCGCGGCCGGCTGCAAAAGCGGCAGATCGGGCAGAGATTTCTGATCGGTCTGCCAGAAATACAGCGCATCGGCCAGCCGCGCCTTGACAACTTTGCCATTGCCTTTAACAATATCTTTGCCTTTATCCTTTGCTTCAATATTGGCCGTTAAAATAAAGCAGTTGGCCAGCGCCTCGGCCGCGCCGGGCCGGCCGGCGGCCGCTTCAGCCGCAGAATCCGCTGCCGGCGCCGGGCGCGTTACAAAGCATTTTTGGTGCGTTTTAATGGTCAGGCGGATAATCTCCGGCGGAATAGCCAGAAAATCCTTATCAAATGTGCCGGCCAGCACTGCCGGCCATTCCACCAGCCCGGCCACTTCTTCCGCCAGACGATCATCTTCCACCAGTTCCAGACCGCGGGCAAAGCAAAGATTGCGCGCTTCCGCCAGGATAATATCTTTCCGCCGCCCGGCTTCCAGAACCACTTTTGCTTTATTGAGGCCGGCGGCATAATCTGCAAATCCGCGCACTTTTATCGGCTTGCGCCCGGCCATAAACGGGTGGCCGAAGGTCACATTGCCCGATTGCAGGCCGCCGACACAAAATTCTACAATGCGGGATTCTTTTGCATCAGCCAGCACGCATAAAATGGAATGCAGGGGGCGCACCCAGCGCAGCGCGCCCTCATGAGCCGAGGCGGCTCCCCAGCGCATGGATTTCGGCCACGGAAAATTGCGGATAATATCGGGCAAAATCTCTGCCAGCACAGCCGGGGCGGGGCGGCCTTTATGGACAATATCGACGCTATAATAATCCCCCTTTTTGGCATGAGTGAGGATTTTTGCTTCGTCAAGCGTTTGCAGCCCGTTAGCGCGCAAAAAACCGGCCAGCGCCGCCGCCGGCGCGCCTACCGCCGGGCCTTTGCGTATTTCATGCCTGTCGGGCGCGGCGGCGGCCAGACCGCGAATATGCAGAACCAGCCGGCGCGGCGTCCAATACGGGTGAGCGCTGCCGTAATGCAGGCCTTTATCGGCCAAGGCGGCGGTTACCTGCTTTTGCAGGTTTTCAGCAGCGGGGCGCTGCATAAAAGCCGGGATTTCCTCGCAATATAATTCCAGGAGAAGGTCAGGCATAGGCAGAATCTTTACTTTTTGCTTGCTGTTTGCGAATCTTTATGCCGCTGCCGGCCGCTATGTCTGCTGTTTTGGCCGCCTGCCGCCGGGGCGGGCGCCGGCTCATGCGGCTGCGGGGTAAAGCCGCCGTCCCGCGTTTGCAAAAAAGCTTCACCGCAGGCGCGCGCCAGATCGCGAATGCGTAAAATATAGCCCTGCCTTTCCGTGACGGAAATTACCCCGCGCGCCTGCAGCAGGTTAAAAATATGGCTGGCCTTGATACATTGATCATAAGCCGGCAGCACACAGCGGCAGGGCGCGTCTGGCCCGACCGGCCGGCCGGCTGCCAGCAGGGCGGCGCATTCTTTTTCCGCCTCGGCAAAATGGCGGTGCAGCGCGTCTGTATCGGCATATTCAAAATTATAGCGGGAATATTCCTGCTCGGCCTGCAGGAAAACAGCGCCATAGCTTATCTTTTCCGCCCCGCTGCCGCCGTTAAAATTTAGCTCATAAATATTGTCAACATTTTGCAGATACATGGCCAGGCGCTCCAGCCCGTAGGTCAGCTCACCGGCCACAGGGGCGCATTCCAGCCCGCAAACCTGCTGGAAATAGGTAAATTGCGACACTTCCATACCGTCACACCAGCACTCCCAGCCCAGCCCCCAGGCGCCCAGAGTGGGGCTTTCCCAGTCATCTTCAACAAAGCGAATATCATGCCGATCCGCCGCCAGGCCGACAGCCTTGAGCGAGCCGAGATAAAGCTCCTGCAAATTTTCCGGCGAAGGTTTCAAAACCACCTGAAACTGATAATAATGCTGCAAACGGTTAGGGTTTTCACCATAGCGGCCGTCTGCCGGGCGGCGGCAGGGCTGGACATAGGCCGCCCGCCACGGCTTTGGCCCCAGCGCCCGCAGGGTTGTGGCAGGGTGGAAGGTGCCGGCGCCCACTTCCATATCATAAGGCTGGAGCAGGGCGCAGCCATATTCGGCCCAATAATCTTGCAGCGTTAAAACCAGCCCCTGGAAAGAGCGGCGCGGGTCGCGATAGGCAGGCAGGCTCACAGGTCAAACCTCTCAAATGCTGCCGGCGGGCGGCAGCGGCAAGCAAAAACACTATATTTCTCCCGTTATAAGCAAATTTCTGCCAAAGCCAAGCCCCAAAGCCGGTATTTGCCGCAAAATCCTGCTTTTATTACGGCTTTGGCTTTAGCCGGGCCGGCGCTTGCTGCGCTTACAGATTCCGGCTTTATGGGCGGCCTATGCGGCTGTTTGCTTTGGCGGCGGGCAGCCGGCGGCCGCTTTGCTCCGCTATGTTCCGGCTGATAAAGCCGCTCCAGAAAGCCGGGGCGGGGGCGGCGCAAGCCTGCCTAGCGGCCGGGCCCGGCGCTGTCATCATCGGCGCCGGCACTGTTTTCTGCCGTTTTTGCGGTTGCGGCTGTCGGCAGGCCATGGCGCAGCTTGGCCGCAATGGCGGCTTCCTCTCCCGGCTCAGGGTTAAAGGTCAGGGCATGATTCCATTGAAAAACAGCGTCCAGCCGGCGGCCGGTCTGCCAGTAAGCATCGCCCAGATGGTCGTTAATAGACGATTCTCCCGGTTCCAGCCGCACAGCTTTTTCCAGCGCGGTCACCGCTTCATTATAGCGGCCGAGCTTGTAACAGGCCCAGCCGAGAGAATCCATTATCGCGCCGTCTTGCGGGCGCAAATCGGCGGCCTGACGCACCATATCAAAGCCTTGCGCCAGCCTGATGCCGCGGTCAACCAGCGAATAGCCGTAATAATTCAGCACATCGGCATTTTGCGGCGCCAGTTGCAGCGCCTGGCGAAAATCTTCTTCCGCTTTCGGCCAGTTTTTGGCCCTTTCATAGGCAATGCCGCGCTGGAAATACAGCCCCCAATCCTTTTTCTCCGGCTTTGCTTTTGGCGGTATCATGGTGTTGAGCAAGGCAATAGCGGCGGGATAATTGCCGCTTTGCAGGTAAATATTGGCCAGCACATTTTGCAGCGGCGCCTTGTCGGGAGAGCGGGCGATCATGCTTTCCAGCTCGGCGGCGGCGGCCTCGGCGTCTTTTTTCCCGGCCTGTTTGTCCTTATCGGCAAATTTGCGGTTTATGCCAAGCGCTACCAATAATTCCGCATCGTCAAAATAGGGAGAATTGGGGGCAATGCGGGCAAAAAAGCCTTGCGCCTTTTCCCGCCGGCTGCTTTTGGCGGCCAGAATGCCGAGCCGGAAGAGGGCGGCCTCATTATCCGGATCCAGAAACAAGGCTGTCTGCAAATAAATATTGGCGTATAAATCTTCCCCCGCGCGCAGGAAAGTGCTGCCAATATCATAGGCGAATTCCGCCGCTCCCTGGGCCGGGCCGGCAACAAGACGGGGGATAAGCTCGTCCTGCTCCAGCCGGCGGCGCAAATCCCGTATTATCGGGCCGGGGGCATTCAGCCCGGCCTGAGCCTGATCAAGCCGTTTGAGCGCTGCCTGCCGGCCGTGCACACGGCGGAGAAAGCCGCTATAGGCCAGCAGCAAATGCTCATAGGCTTCCGGCGCCATTTCCGCTAATTGTTTATAGCGCAGCGCTCTTTCATAAGCGGCCGCCGCCTGAGCGTTATTGCCGCTTAAATCCTGCATCAGGGCGCTGTTATAGCAGCTCAGAAAAGCATACCATTCGGAAAAGCGGGCGCGCTGCAGATTTGTCAGGGCGCGGGCTTTGCGGCCGCGGCCGTAATCCGCCCATGAGGTCAGGAAAACCCAGAGCAGCGATTCATTATTGCTTTGCGCTGCGCCGACAGCCGCATTCACCTCGGCATAATGCTGTTTTTTAAAGGCCTCAGCCGCCAGAATAAGCTGCACAATCGGCCTGACGGCAGAGTCGGCATCGGCGCGCATGGCAGCGGCTGTTTGCACAGCCTGCGCATAATCGCCGTCATCAATCAGGCTGAGCAGCAATTCGCGCCGGGCTGTTTTGTCATGCGGGCGGAAGGATAAAGCGAGGCGAAAATAGGCGCCGGCATAAGGGCTGCCCTGATTGGCGGCATAAGCGCCGGCCAGATACGCGCCGGAAAAGCTCTGCGCCGAAACAAGGCCGGCCGGCGCGGTTTCAGCCGCGGCAGCGGCGCGAAAAAGCGGCTTGCCCGGCAGGCCGGGTCCTAAAAGCGCGCCGGCCAAAAACAGCCCGGCAGCCGCCGGAACAGAGTAAAAACGGGAAGATTTTTCAACCGGCATGGCATGGTCTCTTTATATTCGGCCTATTCGGCAGCCGGCAGCGGCCCGGCCCTGACAGCCGGCTGTGTGCGGCGGCGCTGTTCCTGCCGGTTGTTGCCGTTGTTTTAAGTGACACGGTTGATGCAGAAGTCAACCACCTGCACCAGCGCCTGTTTATAATCCGTCTCGGCAAAACCGGCCAGCGCTTCCCGCGCTTTGGCGCCAAAAGCGCGGGCGGCTTTCATCGTATCTTCCAGCGCCCGGTGCCGGTGGAGCAAAGTGAGAGCGGTTTCCAGCGCTTTTTCATCATTGCGCCCCTCTTCCATCACGCTTTGCCAAAAAGCTTTTTCGGCCGTATCGCCGCGCAAACAGGCCAAAATAACCGGCAGAGTAATTTTCCCCTCGCGGAAATCATCGCCGATATTTTTGCCCAGCTCGGTGCTGTGGCCGCCATAATCCAGCGCATCGTCCACCAGTTGGAAGGCAAGGCCGAGATTTTTGCCGAAAGCGGCCATATGGCGGCATGTTTCCGCCTTTTCTCCGGCGATAATAGCCCCGACTTCGGCGGCGGCGGCAAATAAAGCGGCGGTTTTGGCATGAATAATGGCGAGATAGGTTTCTTCTTCTGTCGTCAGGCGCCGGGCGGCCGCAAGCTGCATGACCTCACCTTCGGCAATAACCGCAGCCGCATTGGACAAAACACTGAGGCAGGGCAGGGAGCCGGTTTCCACCATCATTTTAAAGGCCTGGCCGAGCAGGAAATCCCCCACCAGCACACTGGCCTGATTGCCCCAGATCATACGGGCGGTAGAGCGGCCGCGGCGCAGGCCGCTTTCATCAACCACATCATCATGCAGCAAGGTGGCCGTGTGCATAAACTCCACCGCTGTGGCCAGCGTTACATGGTGCAGGCCCCGATAGCCGAACATGCGCGCCGTAGCCAGGGTTAACATTGGCCGCAGCCGCTTGCCGCCGGAAGAGATAAGATAATCGGCCACTTGCGGAATCATCTCAACATCAGAGCCGGCGCCGGTAAGAATAAGCCTGTTGACAGCCTGCATATCAGGCTCGGTCAAGGCGGTTAAAGCTTCAATAGAGGCTTGCATAATCTGGTTTTATCCGCTTTTATGAACAGCGCCCGCTATTATGAGCGCAAGGCAAGAGAGCTTTTCTTATAATTTATGTCACGGAGTTTAAGCAAGGCGTTTTCTTGCTTTCCGGGCAGGAAACGCCGCAAACGGGCCGGTGGCAAGGCGGAAATGAGCAAAATTTGCAGGTGCAATGGCAGAAGATACAACAGAAAATGACAGCAAAGACATATTTCACCGCGGCCGCTTTTGCCTGATCCAGCCGCGCCGCTGCGGGCATCGCTCCGGCATTGACGCCATGATTCTGGCCGCTTGCCTGCCGCGTGATTTTGCCGGCCTGGCCGCCGATTTCGGCGCCGGCAGCGGCGCTGTCGGGCTGGCGGCGCTTTCCCGCTGCCCGCAGGCGCGCCTGGTGCTGGTAGAAAATTCTGCCTTTATGCTGGCTTATGCGCGCAAAACTCTGGGCGATCCGCATAATGCCGCTTTGGCCGGGCGGGCGCGGCTGCTGGCCGCCGATATCGGCCTGAAAGGCGCGGCGCGGGCGGCGGCCGGCCTTGCTGACAATATATTTGATTTTGTGCTGATGAACCCGCCTTTTAATGATCGGCGCGGCCGCGCCAGCCCGGATAATGAAAAAGCGCGGGCGCATATTTTGCAGGAAGGGCTGCTGGAAAGCTGGCTGCGCACGGCGGCGGTCACTTTGCGGCCGCAAGGCGGCCTGGCGCTGATTGCCCGGCCGCAATGGCTCAATGATATTCTGGCCGCCTGTTGCGGGCGGTTTGGCGCGCTGCAAATTGTGCCGGTTTACCCGCGCGCCGGGCAGGCCGCCATTCGCCTGATTGTGCGCGCTGTCAGGGGCAGCCGCGCCGCTTTGCAGTTTATGCCGCCTTTGGTGCTGCATGGCGCCGCCGGCCATGATTTCCTGCCGCGCGCCGATGCGCTGAATAATGGCCGGCAGGGGCTGTTTGACTAGCGCCGCTATCGGCCCGGCGGCGGCTTTGGCGCTGCGGCCGGCGGCCTGAAGGCTAAAATTTTTGTGTTTCTCTGAGGTTTTTGTGTTAAAACAGCCTTGGGGGGGCGCCGGGCCGGGTGCCGGGCGCAAAGGCGGTTAAAGCCGGGGCAAGCCGGCAACAGGCAGGAGGTTCAAGGTGAAGAATCCGCTTAAATTTTTGTTGCCGCGGCGGTTTTTTGCTGCTGCGCCGGTTATCCCCGCTGTGCGGCTTGGCGGCATGATTGCCGCCAAAGGCGGCCGCATGCAAACCGTTTTATCGCTGGAAAATTGCGCCGCCCTGCTGGAAAAGGCTTTTGCTCGCAAAAACACCCCGGCGGTGGCGCTGATTGTCAATTCTCCCGGCGGCTCCCCGGTGCAGTCGCGGCTGATTTTCCGCCGCATTCGCGATCTGGCGGCTGAGCATAAAAAAAAGGTTCTGGTTTTTGTTGAAGATGTCGCTGCTTCCGGCGGTTATATGATTGCCTGCGCCGGTGATGAAATTTATGCCGATCCGTCTTCTGTTGTCGGCTCAATCGGCGTGGTGTCGGCTTCTTTCGGTTTTCCCGGGCTTTTGAAAAAAATCGGGGTTGAGCGCCGTGTGTATACGGCGGGGGCAAACAAGGTTTCACTGGATCCTTTTGCGCCGGAAAAGCCGGCCGATATTGCCCATTTGCAGGATTTGCAGCAGCAGATTCATAAAATTTTTATAGATCTGGTAAAAACCAGCCGCGGCGCGCGGCTGCGTGATGACGGCACGCTTTTTACCGGTATGTTCTGGACGGGGCTGACCGGCAAGGAATTAGGGCTTGTTGATGATCTGGGCGATATACGCAGTGTTTTAAAAGCGCGCTATGGCGCTAAAACCACTATAGAGCCGATCGCTGCGCCGCGCAATTTCCTGGGGCAGGTGAAGCAGGCCGGCGCTGTCTGTGCGCCTTTCGGCGGGGGAGATTGGGCGGCCGCGGCAGAAAATGCGGTGACAAGCGCCGCTTTGCTGGCGGAAGAACGCGGGCTTTATGCCCGTTACGGGCTTTGAGCCGGCTGCGAAAAGCGGCCGGGCAAACAGCCGGGCTGCAAGCCGGGAGGATTAAAGATATGCCGCGCAATCTGCTGTTTTTGGCTTTTGTCGCCGCCTTGGTGTGGCTGGGCCGCAATATTTGTTCAAAATTATCGCCGGGCGTCAAAGCGCAGCCTGCCCGCCGCCGGGCAAAAGGCAGCCGGGAACAGCCGGAAGCGGTGGATCTGGTGCGTGATGAAAAAACCGGCGAATATCGGGTTAAAGAGGACGGCGGGTAAAAACGCTGTTTTATCGGGCCTTCTTTTGTGTTTGCGCCATGGGGCGGCTGTCCTTGTCAGGGTTTTGTTATGTCTGCCTTTGCTGATTTAAGCGCTGCCGCGTTTTCTGCCGGGCCGGCCGGTTTTGAGCTTTCGGCGCCGCTCAAGTTGAATCTGGCGCTGCATGTTCTGAACAGGCGGGCTGACGGCTATCATAATCTGGAAATGCTGGCGGCTTTTAGCCCGGCCGGTGATCGGCTGCATTTTTGCCCGGCGGCGCGGGATAATTTTACCATTAGCGGCGCTTTTGCCGCCAATATCGGCGCGGCGGCCGATAATCTGGTGCTGCGCGCGCGTGACGGCCTGCGCGCTATGCTGGGGGCCGGGGCCGTGCCGCCCGCGGCGATTCATTTGCGCAAAAACCTGCCGGTTGCGGCCGGGCTGGGCGGCGGCTCGGCTGATGCGGCGGCCTGCCTTATCGGCTTATGCGCGTTAAACGGCATTAAGGCGGAAGAGCCGCGCCTGCGCCGCCGCCTGATGCAACTGGCTGCTGATTTAGGGGCTGATGTGCCGATGTGTCTGGGCTGGTTTTATGAGCAATCGGCCTGTCTGGCTGCCGGGCGGGGTGAGCTGCTGACCGCTTTGCCCTCTTTTCCCGCTTTGCCGGTGCTGATTATCAATAATGGCGCGGCTTTGGCCACGGCTGCCGTTTTTGCCCGGCTGGAACAGGCCGAAACTGCGCCCCTGTTGCCGCAGCCGGCGGTTCAGGCGGCTTTGGCGCGGGCGGGCGGCAGTTTTGCCGATTGTCTGGCCTTTTTGCGCCTGATGCGCAATGATTTATACCGGCCGGCTTTAACGGCCGCGCCGGCTCTGGCGGCAGATCTGGCGCTGCTGGCGGAAAGCGGCGCCGCCTTTAGCGCTATGTCCGGCTCCGGCGGCAGTTGCTTCGGCCTTTATGCTACGCCGGCAGCGGCGGCGGCGGCGGCCGATTTTGTCCGCCTGCTGCGGCCGGGCTTTTTTGTGCTGGCAACACAAACAGACGGCGCGCCCCTGCCACAATAACAGCCTCTTTATTCCGTCCGGCTCTGTTTTACCCTCTGGCGGCCGCTCTGCCGGTTTTATGTCTCCTTAAAAGCGTTTTTTTGTTGAATTATGCATAAATGTTCTTTATTTGTTCTGAGTTCTATGCTAGACAGAAAGGGAACATATAGGGGATATTATGACAAAATTCACACCCGTTGCGCCGGATTTGCGCGCGAGAGCCCAAACCGCCGAGGCCGCCGTTTTTGGCCGGCTTATCCCGGCCGGGGGAGAAAGGCCGGCCGCCGGCCCGTTCGACCGGGAAGCCGGCCTGCAGGCGGCTGATCAGATAATGGCGCCGGCCCGGGTGGCGGCAGGAGACCGGCGCGGCCGCGGCGCCGCGCTTAACCCCAAAGGCCGTTTTGAAAAACTGGCCGTGGAAGCGATGCCTGAGGGGGCGGAAAGCGCCGATGATGACACAAGGCCGCCCGGCCGCCGGCCAACCCAGGTGCAGGCCGAAAAGCTGCGCCATATTATCAGCCGCAATGATTCGGCCGATATTCCCTATGATTTTTCTATTAACCCCTATCGCGGCTGCGAGCATGGCTGCATTTATTGCTATGCGCGGCCGAGCCATGCTTATATGGGGCTTTCGGCCGGGCTGGATTTTGAGACCCGCCTGTTTGCCAGGCCTGAGGCGGCGGCGCTGTTGCGGCGAGAGCTGGCGCAGCCTTCTTACCGGCCGCATCTTATCGTGCTGGGCAGCAATACCGACCCGTATCAGCCGGTAGAGAAGCGTTACGGCATTACCCGCTCGGTGCTGGAAACCTTGTTTGCGGCGCGCCACCCGGTGAGTATTGTCACCAAATCGGCGCTGGTTTTGCGCGACAGCGATATTCTGGCCGCTATGGCGCGCGAGCGGCTGGCGCATGTGGCTTTTTCCATCACCAGCCTTGATAACAGGCTGGCGCGGCGGCTGGAGCCGCGCGCTGCGGCGCCGGCGCGGCGCTTGCAGGCTATGCGCCAGCTGGCCGGGCTTGATGTGCCGGTTTCGCTGATGCTGGCGCCGGTAATCCCCGCTTTAAATGATCATGAGATAGAAAATATTGTGCGCGCCGCTGCCGAGGCCGGGGCGATAGCGGCCGATTATACGCTTTTGCGCCTGCCTTATGAAGTGGCGCCGCTGTTCAAGGATTGGCTGCTGCGGCATTATCCTGACAAATATCGCCGCATTATCGGCCAGTTGCGGCTGTTGCGCGGCGGCAAGGATAATGATGCCCAGCCGCATAGCCGTATGCGCGGGCAAGGAGTGCCGGCAGCTTTGCTGGCGCGGCGTTTCCAGTTGGCAATAGCAAGATATGGCCTCAACCGGCAAAAAATTCACCTCACGCGCTGCCTGTTTCAGGTGCCGCCGGCTTGGCTGCCGGCAACGAAAGGAGCGCCGCCGCACCCGCCGGCGCCGGCCAGACAGCAGGGCGGCGCGGCCGTAGCGGAGCAAAGCCGGGCGGAGCAGCAATTATTATTGCTGTGAGGCGTAACAATTCTTGCGCCGGGCTGTCAAGCGGGTTTATTATCACCCCCGGCGGGGCGGGCCGATAAGGCAAACAGCGATAAAGGGCGATCCATGACCGGGGAGAAGTGTGTATCTGCGGCAGGTTTGGCGCTGAAAGCGGCTTTTATCCCCGCCCGGCCGGATTTTGGCGCCGAAAGCCGGTTACTGGCGCAGGGCGCCGGCGCCGTGTGCGGAGTTGATGAAGTGGGGCGCGGCCCCTTGGCCGGGCCGGTGGCCGCCGCAGCGGTTATCCTGAACCCGGACAAGCTGCCGCGAGGAGTGGCCGATTCCAAAAAACTGAATGCGGCGCAGCGCGCCGCCGCGGCTGAGGAGATTCTGGCCACGGCTCTGGCCGTATCTTTTGCCGCGCTGCCGGCGGCGGTGATTGATGCCGGCAATATCCGCGCTGCCAGCCTGACGGCCATGCGCATGGCGGTGGCCGGGCTGGCTGTTTGCCCCGCCTGTGCGCTGATCGACGGGCGCGATATTCCGCCCGGCCTGCCGTGCCGCGCTTATGCCCTGATCAAAGGGGACGCGCGCTCTCTTTCTATTGCCGCGGCTTCCATTATTGCCAAAAATCTGCGCGATAAAATGATGCAAAAAATTGGGGAAAGCTACCCGGATTATGGTTTTGAGCGCCATGCCGGTTACGGCACGGCGCAGCATAAAGCGGCTTTAGCGCGGCTGGGGGCGGTGCCCGGCCTGCACCGCTTGTCTTTCGCGCCGCTAAAGACGGCCGGCGGCCCATAACCGCCTGCGCGCCCGGCTTTATGGCCCGGCTTGCCGCCGGGCTATAAAGCCGAATTGTAAAATAAGGCTTTTCAGGCTAGATTACCGGCGGGGGAGCCGTAATTATGCTTTGTAAACCGGTCTGCCATGCTTGTGCCTGTTAATGAAAACTCTATTGCCCGCGCCGCTGCTTTGCTGGCGGCGGGGCAGCTTGTCGCCCTGCCGACAGAGACAGTCTACGGCCTGGCGGCCGATGCCGCCAATGATGAGGCGGTGGCCGCTATATTTGCGGTAAAGGGCCGTCCGTCTTATAACCCGCTTATTGTCCATGTCAGCGGCCTGACCATGGCGGCCGATTATGTTACCATAGATGCTTTGTCACAAAAGCTGATGCGCCGCTTCTGGCCCGGGCCGGTGAGTTTTGTTTTGCCCCTGCGGCCGGGAGGGCGGCTCTCTCCTTTGGTGAGCGCCGGCCTGCCGACAGTCGCCCTGCGTTGCCCGCAGGGTGTTTTTGCCGATATTATTGCCCGGGTCGGCCGCCCGCTGGCAGCGCCGAGCGCCAATCTTTCCGGCCGTATCAGCCCTACCGGCGCTCAGGCGGTGGCGCATTCTCTGGGCGATAAAATCCCGCTTATTCTTGACGGCGGCGCCTGCCCGGTGGGGGTGGAATCGACCATTATTGCGGTTAAGGGAGAGGAGATTCACCTTTTGCGCGCCGGCGGGCTGGCGCGCGAGGAGATAGAGGCTGTCGCCGGCCGGCCTCTGATTAAAGCCGGTTCCGGCGCGGCTGTTGCTGCGCCGGGTATGCTGCGCTCTCATTATGCGCCGGCGGCCAGGGTGCGGCTTAGTGCGCGGGCTGTCAAAGCGGGGGAGGCGCTGCTGGCTTTTGGCCCCCGCCGCGCCAAAGGCTGGGACAAGGCCGCTGCTGTGCTGAATTTGAGCGCCGAAGGCGATGCGCGCGAGGCGGCGCTGCATTTATTCGCCTATCTGGCGCAGCTTGACCATGCCGCCGGCGGCCGCGGCGGCACTATCGCCGTTGAGCCGATACCTTCCGCCGGCCTTGGCGAGGCGATAAACGACCGGCTGCGCCGCGCCGCCGCCAAACGGCCGGAGAGCCGCTAGGCCCGGCAAGCGCCGGCCTGCCGGGCAGAAGCGGGGCGCGTTACCGGCGCGCGCCGCCGCCCTCTGCTGCTGTTGCGGCCGTATTGGCCGGCTCAGTATCGGCGGCCTGGGCGCCCTGCACTTCAATATCGGTTACATAAGAGCCGGAAGGATCGCTGTCATAAAAGAGAGAAACCTTCTGCCCGACATGAAAATCGGAATAATCAAATTCCCCCGGCAATTTGTAAACCTTGCCATTATCCAGGGTTACCGTATTATCGTTTTCATCAAGCCGGGTGATGGTGCCGTCGGCGCTGTCGGCCAGGGCGGCCGCGCTCAGGCCGGCGCATAAAAACGCCGCTATGGCCGTAATGCCGGCAAAACGAGCCGCGCGGCGGGCAAAAGGCAATAAAAAAAGGGCAAAAGGCATTGGCAGCTCCCTGGTTTGGGCTGTAAGTTCCGGTTTTAGCCGTTAGGCACAGAATCAAAGACAGCGGCCGGCGCCGCCCGGCTGCCTTATAGCTCCTGATTGTGGTATTTATCTGTATAAAACAGGTTTTCTGCTAAATTCAGGCCAAAATATGTTACATAATTTGACGCCTGCTCCTTATAGCGATAAAAGACGGAAGCAACGGCTGAGAGTAGAAATGGGGCGCGGCCGGTGATAAGACAAGGTTTGCCGGCGGATTTTCATCATCGCCCGGCCGCCAGGGCAGGAAGCCGGAATTATGGGTAAACAGCAGGACGAAACAAAAATTGACGCGGCGCTCAAGGCGTTTGCCCGCGGCGAAATTGTGGTGGTGATGGACGATGACGGCCGTGAAAATGAGGGCGATCTGATCCTTGCCGCAGTGCATTGCACGCCGGAAAAAATGGCCTTTATTGTCCGCCATACGTCCGGCATTGTTTGCGCTGCCATGCCGAAAGCGGCAGCGCGCCGGCTTAACCTGGCGCCGATGGTGGCCGATAATGATTCGCCGCACAGCACGGCTTTTACGGTGACAGTGGATTACAGGCACGGCACCAGCACCGGCATTTCGGCGGCTGACCGCACTTTGACCGTGCGCAATCTGGCCAATCCCAATGCCGGCGCTGATGATTTTGTCCGCCCCGGCCATGTCTTCCCGCTGATTGCGCGGGAAGGCGGGGTGCTGACGCGCTCCGGCCATACGGAAGCAACGGTGGATCTCTGCCTGCTGGCCGGCCTGCCGCCTGTCGGCGCTTTGTGTGAGCTGGTCAATGATGACGGCACGGTAATGCGCGGCCCGCAAGTGGCCGCTTTTGCGCAAAAACACGGTTTGCACCGGGTAACCGTGGCCGATCTGATCGCCTGGCGCCGCCATAAGGAAAAGCTGGTGCGGCGTATGGATACTATAGCGGTGGAAACTGCTGCCGGCCCGGCGCAGGCGCTGAGTTACCAGTTGCCGTTTGAAAATCTGCAGCATATCGCGCTGGTGCTGGGCGATATTGGCGCCGGCGGTGATGTGCCGGTGCGCCTGCACCGGGAAGCCGTGCTCAGCGATGTTTTCAGCCGCCGGCATGAAGTGGATAAAATGCTGCTCCGCATGCGGGAAAAATACGGCCGCGGCGTCTTTGTTTATTTGCGTGAAGGCTCGGCCGGAGTCAAAAGCGGCGACAGCGATGCGCCTTATGACCGGGCAGCCGCGGGGGAAGAGGCGCATAAAGAGGCGCGATTGCGTGAGGAAGAATGGCGGCAGATCGGCCTTGGCGCCCAGATTTTGCGCGATCTGGGGCTGCATTCGATTATTTTGCTGGCGTCCAGAGAGCGGCATTATGTCGGGCTGGAAGGTTTCGGCATTCGCATCAGCGCGACAGATATTGTCTGATCTGCGCGCTTGCGGCAGAGAAAACGGCGCGGCCGTGAAAGGTAAGGCAGATTATGGCCAAAACAGCAGAAAAACCGGTGAGCACGGCGGCCGGCGCGGTTGCGAAACTGCGTTTTGAGGAAGCGCTGGCGGAACTGGAGGCGATTGTCGGCCGGCTGGAGCGGGGTGATGTGCCGTTGGAGCAATCGATTACTATTTATGAGCGCGGTGAAGCCTTGAAGAAACATTGCGAAAGCCTGTTGCAGGCGGCAGAAGATAAAGTGGAAAAAATCCGCCTGGACAGTGAGGGCAAGCCGCAAGGCACGGAAAGCCTGGATTAAAGCCGGCTTTCTTGTTTATTGCCGCGGCTGTGCCGGCGCGCGGCCGGGCTGTCTGCCGGTCAGCGGCGCGGCTGAAAGTGAGGGAGGGGCGTTATTCGGCCGCAAAGCCGCCGGGCCTGCGGGGCTTTGTTCCCTGTTTCCGGCTTATGCCCGGCAAAAGCCGCAGGCGCTACGCGGCGAGGGGCCGGCGGCCGGTGAAGTGAAAGCGGAGAGCCGCTTAAGCCGCGGCAAAGCGGGGGCGGCAACCGGGCGGCCGCGCTTTTATAAAATATGGCCGAACATATCGGGCAGAGCGCCCCAGCAGAGAATCCATAAGCAAGCGCCGATAAAATTGCTCACCAGATAGCGCCGGCCGTTCATGCCGAGACTGCCGCAAATCAGGCCGTTCAGCTCGCGCGCAATGGGGATAAAACGGGCAATGGCAACAAAATAGATGCCTCTTTTTTCTACCATAGCTTCAAATCGGGCGAGTTTCTGCCGATCAAAGCGGAAAAACCGCACCAGCCGGGCGACAAGCTTTTGTCCGCCGCAGCGGCCGATATACCAGCCGGTCTGGCTGCCGAGAAAGGTGCCGGCAAAAGCGGCAAGCAGCATGGTATCAAAAGCAATTTTGCCCTTATCGGCCAGCACCGAGCCGGCAAAAAGCAGCGCTTCTGCCGGGATAAACGGCACACCAAGGGCGTTGATATAAAGAAGCGGGAAAAAGCTCAGGCCGCCATAATGCGCGATCCAGCCGGTAATATGTTGAACTATAGACATAAAGCCTCTTGCCGGGCGGCCCGGCTTGATGCCGGCCGCTATGGGCGGTGATTTTGCCGGGCTTTTGCCGGCCTGTAAAGGCAAAAACGGCGCTGCGGGCGGTTAATCAGGCCTCTTCCGGCTGTTTTTGCCGGTATTTTTTGCCAAAAAGCCGGACAAAACTTGTTTTATTGCGCTGCTGCGCTTAAAAGCAGGGTTTTAGCAGTGATGCCCGGCCCGGTTTATCAGCCGGTCAGGGCGCTGCCGCAAGCCGATAACCGCTCTGGCCAGGGAGATATACGTGCCGCAACCGGAAACCGTTTTATTGGATAAACTGGCCGGCCCTGCCGATTTGCGCCAAATGGCGGAAAAGGATCTGCCGCTGCTGGCAGAAGAGCTGCGCCGCGAGATGATTGCCATTGTCGCCGAGACCGGCGGCCATTTGGGCGCCGGGCTGGGCGTGGTTGAGCTGACAGTGGCGCTGCATTATGTCTTCAATACCCCTTATGACCGGCTGATATGGGACGTAGGCCACCAGTCTTACCCGCACAAGATCCTTACCGGGCGGCGCGGCCAGATGCGCAGCCTGCGCCAGGCAGGCGGCCTTTCCGGCTTTACCAAGCGCAGCGAGAGTGTCTATGATCCGTTTGGCGCCGGCCATTCTTCCACCTCTATTTCGGCCGGGCTGGGCATGGCCATGGCGGAAAAACTGCAGGCCGGGCAGGACAGGGAAGAAGGCCGGGCGCATGAGCGGCGCAATATTGTCGCGGTGATTGGTGACGGCGCCATGTCGTCCGGCATGGCTTTTGAGGCGATGAATAATGCCGGCGCGGTAGACGCTAATCTGATTGTGATTCTCAATGATAATGATATGTCGATAGCCCCGCCGACCGGAGCGATGAGCGCTTATCTGGCGCGGCTGGCCTCGGCCCCCGCTTATCTGGCGCTGCGCCGCCATGCCCGCGCTTTAAGCCGCCGGCTGCCGAAATTTGTTTCCGACACGGCGCGCAAGACAGAAGAATATGCCCGCGGCCTGTTAACCGGCGGCACTTTGTTTGAAGAGCTGGGTTTTTATTATATCGGCCCGATAGACGGCCATAATCTCAGCCATTTATTGCCGGTATTGAAAAATGTGCGCGATCACAGCGCCGGCAAGGCCGGGCAAATGCCGGTGCTGGTGCATGTGGTGACCAAAAAGGGCAAAGGCTATGCGCCGGCAGAAGAAGCGCGCGATAAATATCACGGTGTCGGCCGCTTTAATGTAACCACCGGCGAGCAGGTGAAATTGCCGGCCAATGCCCCCAGTTTTACCCGGATTTTTGCCGATAGTCTGGTGGAAGAAGCGCGGCAGGACGAAAAAATTGTCGCCATTACCGCCGCCATGCCGGGCGGCACCGGGCTTGACCGCATGGCCGAGCTGTTCCCCCGCCGGGTGTTTGATGTCGGCATTGCCGAAGGCCATGCGGTAACCTTTGCCGCCGGGCTGGCGGCGGAAGGCTTCAAGCCTTTTGTTGCCATTTATTCCACCTTTTTGCAGCGCGGCTATGATCAGATTGTGCATGATGTGGCGCTGCAGGGCCTGCCGGTGCGTTTTGCCATTGATCGCGCCGGTTTTGTCGGCGCGGACGGCGCTACCCATGCCGGCAGTTTTGACACCGGCTTTTTAACCGCTTTGCCCGGCTTTGTTGTCGCCGCGCCGGCCGATAATGTCGAGCTTAAGCATATGGTGCGCACCGCCGCCGCCTATGATGACGGGCCGATAGCCTTTCGTTATCCGCGCGGCGAGGGTGAAGCGGGGGGGGAATTGCCGCTGCGCGGGGAGATATTGCCGATCGGCAAAGGGCGGATAATGCGGGAAGGCAGCCAGGTGGCGCTGCTTTCTTTCGGCCCTTTGCTCTATGAGGCGCTGGGCGCGGCCGAGCGGCTGGCGGCCGAGGGCATATCCGCCACTGTGGCTGATGCGCGCTTTGCCAAACCGCTGGACGAAGAGCTGATAGCGCTTTTGGCGCGCGAGCATGAGGCGCTGATAACGCTGGAAGAAGGCGCGGTTAACGGCTTTGGCGCGCAAGTGCTGCAATTTTTAAGCGCTCAAGGGCTGCTGGACGCCGCACCCGGGCGCAAGGGGCTGAAAATCCGCACCCTGACACTGCCCGACAGCTATTTGCAGCAGGGAGAGCAAAAGCAGGTTATGGCGCAAATCGGCCTGTCGGCGGCGGGCATTGCCGCGGCGGCGGCGGCGCTGGTGCGCGGCGCGGCTTGAAGGCGCGGCCGGGCGGCGCTTAATGGGAGCAGGCGGCTGATGGGCGCTGATAAAGGCAAAATGCGGCTGGATAATCTCTTGCTGGCGCGCGGCTTTTTCAGCTCCCGCGCCCGGGCGCGGGACGCTGTTTTGCGCGGCACAGTGCGGCTTTTGGGCGAGGTGGCGCGCAAGCCGGGGCTGTTGGTGGCGGCCACTGCGGCGCTGGAAGTGGCCGACCCGGCGCAAGCCTATGTTTCTCGCGCGGCGCTCAAGCTGCAGGCGGCGCTGGAGCATTTCGCCCTGTCGCCGCGCGGGGCAAGGGCGGCGGATATTGGCGCTTCCACCGGCGGTTTTACCCAAATATTGCTGGAGCAAGGGGCGAGCCATGTAACGGCTATTGATGTCGGCCATGGGCAAATGGCGGCCAGCTTGCGGGCGGATAAGCGGGTCACCCTTTATGAGGGGCTGAATGCCCGCGCTATTACCGCGGCGCATTTCAGCGCTGAGGGCCGTTTGCAGCGGCCGGGCTTTATTACCTCTGATGTCAGTTTTATTTCGCTGAAACTGGCTTTGCCGCCGGTGCTGGAACTGGCCGCCGCCGGCGCCAAAGCGGTGCTGCTGGTTAAGCCGCAATTTGAGGCCGGGCGCGCGCATATTGGCAAAAACGGGCAAATACGGGATAAAGCGCAGGCTGAGCGGATTGCGCGAGGCCTGTATGATTGGCTGGACGCGCTGCCGCAATGGCGCGCCTGCGGCTTGTGCCAAAGCCCGATAGAGGGCGGCGAAGGCGCAGTTGAGTTTTTGCTCTATGGTGAAAAGCAGAGCGCGGCTGAGCCGAATCTTAGCCCGGCGGCTGAGCCGGGAGACACGAATAAGGACGCCGATAATGGCTGAAGCGCAGATTACCCAAATGGGGGCTGAGGGTGAAGGCATGGCGCTGTTAGCCGGCAAGCCGGTTTATGTGCCTTTTACCCTGCCGGGCGAGCTGGCGGCAATAGCGCCGGGCGGCGGCAACAGGGCGCGTTTGCAGCGCGTATTGCGGGCCTCACCAGAGCGGAGGGAACCGCGCTGCCGCCATTTCGGCGCTTGCGGCGGCTGTGTCTTGCAGCATTGGCAGGCTGAGCCGTATCAGGCATGGAAACAAAGCCGGCTAACGCAGGCTTTGGCGCAGGCGGGCGTGATAGAAGCTGATATAAAAGGCCGCATGACGCCGCTTTTTAGCGTGCGCGCCGGGGCACGGCGGCGGCTGGTGCTCAGCGCGGCCTGGCGCGGCGGGGCGCTGCAACTGGGCTTTAACCGCCTGCATAGCCATGACATTATTGCGGTGGAGCAATGCCCGGTGGCGGAGCCGGCTTTGGTGGCGGCGCTGCCTTTTCTCCGCCGCTTACTGGCGCTGCTGCGGCCGCGGCGGGAAGGCTGCCATATTGTGCTGGCAGCGGCGGAAAACGGCTTGGATATAGCGCTGCAAGGCTTGACCCCGCCGCTAAAAGAAGAAGAAAAGCGCCGCTGCGCTGATTATATGGTGCAAGCGGCGGCCGCAGCTCATATTGTGCGGCTGAGCAGCGCGGCGGAAATTCTGGTTGAATTTGCCCGGCCCTTTGTGCATTTTGGCGCCGTGCCGGCCGAGCTGCCGCCCGGCGCTTTTTTGCAGGCTGCAGCCGCGGCAGAAGATTATATGGGCGCTGTGGCCGCTCACGCTCTGCGCCGCTGCAAAAATATCGCCGATCTGTTTGCCGGCTGCGGCAGCTTCACCTTCCGGCTGGCGGGGCAAAGTAATGTCCATGCGGTGGAGCAGGATAAAGCCGCCTTGGCCGCTTTGGCGCAAGCGGCGGCTGGCGCGGCGGCCGTGCAGGCGGCTAGGCATGGGGCGGCGGCAGCCGTTCGCCCGGCTATTGGCGGCGCAGAGGCGGGAGAAGCGAGAGTCCATAAGGCAAAACCGCATGGGGCGGCGGCAGGAGTCGATAAAGCGCTCAATGGCGGGCGCGGCGCGGCGCTGAAAAAAATCACTTATGAGCAGCGTGATCTCTTCCGCCGGCCGCTGACGGTGCGGGAATTGGCGGCCTATGACGGGCTGGTTTTTGACCCGCCGCGCGCCGGGGCGCAGGCACAGGCGGGCGAAATTGCCAAATCAGCGGTAAAAACCGTAATCGCTGTTTCCTGCAACCCGCCCACTCTGGCGCGCGATATTGGCATTTTACTGAGCGGCGGCTATCAATTGCAAAGCATCACGCCGATTGATCAATTCCTCTGGTCACCGCATAGCGAAGCCATCGCTATCCTCACCAAACGCCCGGCCAAGAAAAGCTGGGTGCTATGAGATGGGCTAAATACTGCTTTTAAACAGTTTAAAATTTACTTTATAGCGGTAAAAGTCAATATTGGGCGCGACCCGCAAGGCGCGCTTTACTTTTTTACTGTCTTCCAGAGCGATAATAAGCCCGCGCACTTTTTGCTCCGGCCTGGCCAGCTCATCGGATATATAGCCCATATAGCGCTGTATCTGCCCGACAACGGCATCGGCGGCGCGCCCCTTTTTCAGTTCAACGACCAAAATTTCCTTTTCATCATGGCTGATAGCCAAAATATCAATAGGCCCCGTATCTGTCCGATATTGCTGCCCGTCACCATTTTCATCTTTATATATTTTATATTTTTTGCCAAGCGTTGTTTTAACCCAATTATGCACCAGAAAATCTTCCAGATGCTTTTCCAAACCGAAAGCTTCCGTGTCTTCTACAAATTCTTCTGTAAGGGAATCTGTTGCCTTGGCAGGATCTTCTCCCAGTAACAGGGCAATTTCTCGGGCATGTTTGTTAATTTGGCAGATGGTCCCGCGCGCATTGACACTATTATACAGGCCGGGACTCATATCATCGCGGCCGAAGCTGCGCGCAAACCACTCTACTGCGCGGCAATGCGGTAACGCTCTGTCAGGGTTGTAAGAATAGTCACTCACCACTTTCCCGGCTTTATATGTGGCTTTGCCGGCGGGAGACAGGACAATATCGCCGCGCTGTATCCCTTTGCAAAGCGTATGCAGCATGCCGCAGGCAAGACCGGCGGCAATGCGAGACTTGCCGGGATTGGCGGCCAGCCAAATGGGGATAAATTCTTTATTAAAATCACGCCAATCTTCGGGGAGGCTGGCTGTCAGATCCTCATGAATATCAAAACCGCAGCCTATATAATTATTGGTGAAAAAATCTTCAGCCAGATAGTTTTTCTTGCCTGTAGCAACACGGTAATAAGAACGCTGTGTCATCGTAATTATCCTTTCCGTTTCACCCCGCTTTGGTGCCGCCAATGGTCATGGCATTGAGGCGCAGATGCGGCTGGCCGACGCCGACCGGCACGCTCTGCCCGGCTTTGCCGCAGGTGCCAATGCCGCTATCCAGCTTCATATCATTGCCGATCATGGTAATGCGCCGCATGGCTTCCGGCCCGTTGCCGATAAGGGTGGCGCCTTTTATCGGCGCGGTTATTTTGCCGTTTTCAATGCGATAAGCTTCCGTGCATTCAAAAACAAATTTGCCGGAGGTAATATCGACCTGGCCGCCGCCAAAGGAAACACAATAAAGGCCGTTTTTAACCGAGGCGATAATTTCTGCCGGCTCTTTGTCGCCGCCCAGCATCATCGTATTGGTCATGCGCGGCATGGGGGCGGCCTGATAGGATTCCCGCCGGCCATTGCCGGTTGGCTGCATATGCATCAGCCGCGCATTGAGCCGATCCTGCATCAGCCCGACCAATTTGCCGTCTTCGATCAGCACCGTGCGGCCGCTCGGCGTGCCTTCATCATCAATCGTCAAAGAGCCGCGCCTCTCGGCGATAGTGCCGTCATCAACCACCGTTACCCCTTTGGCCGCCACCTGAGCGCCCATCAAATTACTAAAGGCGGAGGTTTTTTTACGATTAAAATCCCCCTCCAGCCCATGGCCAACCGCCTCATGCAGCATTACCCCCGGCCAGCCATTGGCCAGAACAACATCAAACCGCCCGGCGGGCGCGGCTTCCGCTTGCAAATTCACCAGCGCCTGACGCAAAGCCTCATCAGCCACGCTTTGCCAGTTTGCCTCAGTCAGAAAAGCGGCAAAATTTTGCCGCCCGCCGCAGCCGGCAAAGCCGTTTTCCAGCCGGCTGCCCTTTCCGGCGACAACACTAATGCCCAAACGCACCATCGGCCTTATATCGCGCATTTGCGCCCCGCCGGCGCGGATAATTTCCACCCGCTGGAAGGAAGCATTGAGCGACAGGCTGACTTGCCGCACCTTTTCATTTTTATCGCGCAAATAGCGGTCAATTTTTTGCAAAAGCGCCGCTTTGGCAGCAAAATCCGGCTGGTTTAACGGGCTTTCATCGCCGTAAATATGGCGGTTCGTGCCCTGCGGCGCGGCGGCATAACGGCCTTGATAGCCGCGCTTGACAACTGAGACAGCCGCCGCCGCGCGCGCCAAAGCCGCTTCGCCCAGATTATCGGCATAAGCATAACCTGTAGCCTCCCCGGCAATAGCGCGCAGGCCAAAGCCCTGACTGCGGCTGAAATTACCGGTCTTCAAGCGGCCATTATCAAAAACCAGCGCCTCATTTTCCCGATATTCCAGATAAAGCTCACCGTCATCAGCTCCGGCCAGCGCCTCATCAACCTGTTTTTGCACTTTTTCCGCCGGTATATCAAAAGCCTGCAGCAGGTTTTCCATTTTTGTCCTCTGTTTCTCCCGGCCGCTGCGCCGGGACGGCCGGCCTCACTCCAGCCGCTCTAGGGCAGGGCTTCATAGCCCGCTTTTATGCCGTTCAGGCTCACTGTGCCGCCTACGCCTTCTTCCGGCGTGGGGTAGATAAAAAAGGAAACCGCGCGCGCGGCGAAAAAATTTTGCATATCCTTTTCGGTCAACACGGCTTCGGCCAGACAATTATCGCCGAAACAGCGGCGATAAAGCATATTGCCCATATCCTTGGCTCCGTCAATATTAACCCCTACGCCCATAGGCAATTCTACCCGTATCGGCACGACAACGCGCAGCAGCACGCCCTTTTTTTGCGGCAATTTGATAAAGGAAATGCGAAAAGATATATCCGGCCGGTTTTCTACCCGGGCGGTCTGGGTCAATTCACAAATCATATCAGGGGTGCCGGGCGGTATGGTGCAGGCCTTTTGCCAGGCGCCATAGGTAACCGGCGCCGGGTTGCGCCCGGCCCCCTGCGCCTGCGCTGCGCCGCCTGCTGCCATAGCGCCGCCTGACAGGCAGAGAAACAGCGCCGCCGCCAAACCGCGCGGCCTGATAAAGCAGAGTTTTCTCCAGAACATACGTCCCTCCAGGCAGATAATCTTTATTTCATATAAAAACTGTCTCAACAAAATAAAAGGACAAGGCAAGCATAATCTGACGCTGTGCACCGGATTATTGGCGGCCGGCGGGCGTAACCCGGCGCCTGAGGCCGGCGCCGGCCGCCAAACGGGGCAGAGCCTGGGCGTTTTGCCGCCATAAAAACGGGGAAAGGCCGTAAATCATGCCTTGCCGGCTAATAAGGCGGTTCCCTCAGGCGGCAAAATGCTTTAAAGAAAGAGAGGCTCTTGCCGGCGCAACAGGGTTGCTGCCGGGTCAAGCCGGGGGCAGGCCTGGCGGCAGCGGGAATGCGATATTTATGGCAGCAGTCACAAAAGAGCCGGTATTGGCCGGCAAAACGGCAGAGAATAAAGACGTGCAGAGTGAAGAACAGCCAAAAGCGGGCCGGCGGCCTGATAGCGGCAAGGCCGGCAATTATATGGTGCTGCTTAAGCCGCGGGTCATGTCGCTGGTGGTTTTTACCGCTCTGGTTGGCCTGATGGCGGCGCCGCCGGGCGGCATTGCGCCGCTGCAGGCGGCTCTGGCGATTGTCTGCATTGCCGTGGGCGCCGGCGCTTCCGGCGCGCTGAATATGTGGTATGACGCCGATATTGACGCCGTGATGAAGCGCACCCGCAGCCGCCCTATCCCCAAAGGCGCGGTGGCGCCGCGCCAGGCCTTGCTTTACGGCCTGTTGCTGGCTGTTTTATCAGTAGCGGCTCTTGGCTTTTTTGTGAATGCTTTATCAGCCTTTTTGCTGGCTTTTACCATATTTTTTTATGCCGTAATTTATACTGTGTGGCTGAAACGCTCAACCCCGCAAAATATTGTGATTGGCGGCGCGGCCGGCGCCTTCCCGCCGGTGATTGGCTGGGCCGCCGCTACCGGTGAAATCAGCCTGTCTTCTATTGTGCTGTTTTTGATTATTTTTCTGTGGACGCCGCCGCATTTCTGGGCTTTGTCGCTGTTCAGCCATGATGATTATGAGACGGCGCAAATCCCCATGATGCCGAATGTGCGGGGAGAGCTTTCCACCAAAAGGCAGATTTTTGTCTATTCCATTTTAATGGCGCTGGCCGGGGTAGCGCCGAGCTGGCTTGGTTTCGGCGGCTGGGTTTACGGTATCTGCGCGGCTGTTCTGGGCTTGATGTTTGTTGAATATGCCCGGCGGCTGCTGGTGGCGCCCGGCCGGGCGCTGATGATACAGGCGGCGCGCAAGCTGTTTTTCTTTTCGCTTATGTATTTATCGCTGCTTTTTGCCATATTGCTGACGGAAACCGTAATCCGCCGCCTGCTGGAATTTTATGACCGGCTGGCGTGAGAGAGGCCGCTTCAGGCTGTGCGCCGGAGTGCCGGCAGATAATAAAGGATTATAATGGAAAGGCCGCCTTTGACTATACGCTTATGCGCTCCGCGCGGTTTTTGCGCCGGGGTGGAGCGCGCTATCCAGATTGTCGTGGCGGCGCTGAAAAAATATGGCGCGCCGGTTTATGTCCGCCATGAAATTGTGCATAATCGCACGGTGGTAGAAGGCTTGATGGCACGCGGCGCTGTTTTTATTGAAGAAATTGACGAAATACCAAAAGAGCATTGCGATCGGCCGGTTGTATTTTCTGCCCATGGCGTGCCGAAATCTGTCCCGGCGGCGGCGGACAGGCGCAATTTGTTTTATCTGGACGCTACTTGCCCGCTGGTTTCCAAAGTGCATAAACAGGCTCTGCGCCATTATCGCCGCGGGCGGCATGTATTGCTTATCGGCCATGCCGGCCACCCGGAAGTGGTCGGCACAATGGGGCAGTTGCCGGAAGGCGCGGCATCATTGATTGAAACGGCGGCCGAGGCCGAAGCGTATCAGCCGGCTGCAGCGGCGGCTTTGGGTTTTGTCAGCCAGACAACGCTTTCGGTAGAAGATACGCAGGATATTATCGCCATATTGCGGCGGCGTTTCCCGCTGATAGCGGCGCCGGCGGCGGAATCTATCTGCTATGCGACAACCAACCGGCAGGAAGCGGTGAAACAGGCCGCCGGCGGCACCGATTTATTTGTGATTGTCGGCGCGCCGAATTCTTCCAATTCTCGCCGGCTGGTAGAAGTGGCGGAAAAATCAGGGGCAAAGCGGGCGCTGCTGGTGCAAAGAGCGCATGAGCTGGCCTGGATCGATACGGCAGAGGCCGGCCCGGGCGAGGCAGCGCTGCCGCCGCCGGAAGGGGCGGCCAATAGTGTTTCAGCCAGGCATTTGCGCCTTGTCGGCCTTTCAGCCGGGGCCTCGGCGCCGGAAGCGGTGGTAGAGGAGATTATCAAAGCCTTTTCGCGCTATTATACAGTGGCGATTGAGCTGGCGGAAATGGAGCGGGAAACAGAACATTTCCCCTTGCATCGGGTCTTGCGCGATGTTTCGCTGCAAGCGGCGGATATGGCCTTTGTCAATGGCGGCAATGATGGTGAGGCGGAAGAGCCGGCCGGCGATAAAGCCGCCTTGCGGCACAAGCTGCGGCCGGATTGGCCGGAGCAAAGGCGGCCGGCTGCCGGTTAGGCGGGTATTTTGGCCCGGCCGGGCGGGGGGAAGACAAGCCGGCCGGCAGCGCCGATGGCGGGGGAAAGACAGGCTATGAAGACAGTGACAATCTATACAGACGGCGCGTGCTCCGGCAATCCCGGCCCGGGCGGCTGGGGCTGTTTATTGCTGTATAACGGCCATGAAAAGGAAATATATGGCGGCGAGGCGGCAACAACCAATAATCGCATGGAGCTGACCGCGGCGATTGCGGCGCTGGAAGCCTTAAAAACGCCGTGCCGGGTGGCGCTTTATACCGATAGCGTTTATGTGCGCAACGGCATTATGTATTGGCTGGCCGGCTGGAAAAAGCAGGGCTGGAAAAATTCTGCCAAAAAGCCGGTTAAAAACCGCGAATTGTGGCAAAAGCTGGAGGCCGCGCAAGCGCGCCATAATGTCGTCTGGCACTGGGTGAAAGGCCATAGCGGCCAGCGGGAGAATGAACGGGTTGACGCTCTGGCGCGCAAAGGCGCGCAAGAAGCGGCCGGGCCGGCAAAACCCGGCAATGCGCCATAATATTATTATAAGGCAGCAGCGGCGCGGCGAACAGGCCGCTTTGCTGCTGCGGCGCCCGCTTTCCGGCGGGCAGGGCGCGTATGCGGCACCGGGCTTTGCGCCGGCGTTTTTTGCTGCTGCCCGGCCGGTTTTCAGCGCCGCTTTCCGGCGCTGCCTTTTCCGGCAGGGGTAATAATTATGCTTGTGCCCGTGTTTATCCGGCCTTAGGGCGGTTTCAAGCTGTTGCCGGTTTGTTTTTCTTCTGTTCCGGCTTTTAAGCGGCTTGCCGCTTGCGCCTGTTCCATCGCGCCGGCCGGGCTTAAGGCAGCCTTGCTTATGGTGTCAGCCGAGCGTCAAGGCGTCTTATGCCGTTTGTTCTGCGGCCGGGCGGCGCTTACCCGCACTGTGCCGGAAACCGCTTTGCCATTGGGTAAAACAGCGCTATAGGCAAGCGGCGCTCCGGCTTCAGCCTCACCCAGCAGCAGCGGCGCTTCATATATTTGCTGCCGCTCCTGCCCGCGCCCGGCCTGGCCCGGCCGGCGCGCTGCCGCGCCGGCTGCCGGCAGGGCAAGCCCGGTTTGCATATCACCGCCGTCCAGAAAGAGTTGCGGCAGCTTTTCTCCTTGTTGTGACGGGTAGAGCAAAGTCAGCCGCAGGCGGCCGGCTGCCGCTTCTGCGCCCAGCAGCCGGAAATTTTTCTCGGCTGCTCGCGGCAGCGCTGCCAGCGCCGCTGTCAGCTCGGCTTTGCCCGGCGCATTATGAGGCGCGGCTACTGTATAATGAAAGGGGATTTTTTGCGGCATACACAAGGTTTTGCAAATGCCGATAGTCAGAATACCGCTATAAGCGGCCTGCTGCTGCGGCCGGGGCAAAATAAGGCGGAAAGGCAGCAGGACGCGGTTTTTATAGCCGTAATTCCATTCTTCTCCCGACTCGCGCAAAAGCTGCGGCGCGGGGAACAGAATTTCTGCCCCGGCGCCGCCGTCAAGCTTTATTTCAGGGGCAAAGCCCGATGTGCCGGGGTTGCGCCAATAGGTTTTCCAGCCGGATTTCAAATCTATGGCAATCAGGCCGTAAATCTGTTTATCCGGCCCGGCGGCAGCGGCGAGGTTTCTGCTGCTTTTGTCCTCAGCCGCTGCGGCCGGCCTCACATCGGCAAAAGAAATGCGGATAAAGCCGCTTTCCAGCGCATAGGAAAATATATCAGCTTGCGCTCTGCCGGTTATAGAGGCTGAAGCCGGGAAGGGCGCCGGGTTATGATCCGGCGCTGCTACCGCAAGGCTGCGGCTGCCGGCAGGATTCATTCCGACCACCAGCGCCAGCCCGGCCAATATCCGGCTCAAAGCCGCCCGATAATAGTAAAAACTTTCAGAGCGAGCCACATTATATCCTTTCCGGCCGATTCCATTACTCTATATAGCAGAGCAGCTTACTGCTGCCAAATATTTTCCCTTCAGATTTTTATGGCGAATCTTGTGATATAGAAAATATATCATGGTTAATATATGCTTATGTTTATGTAAATTTAACTATATTAAATTTTATATAAAATAATATCACGATATTATTTGAATTTAATCAGAAGTAAATTTGATATTTTACTTTTTTAAAAGATTTTATTCTTATTCTTAAAAGCGTCATAGGGACAAAAATGTAAGATTTTTACGGAACAGTGTTGAGACCATGATGCACAAAGACGGTTTTTTGAGCGGGCAGCTCCTGATTGCCATGCCGGGTATGAGTGAAGGCAATTTCACCCGCACAGTTGTATATATTTGCGCGCATTCCAAAGAAGGGGCGATGGGAATTGTGCTTAATCAGCTACAGACGGCTGTGCTGCCGGATCTTTTGCGGCAGCTTGGCGTTATCGGCAATCTTGAGGCGGTGCATTTGCCGCGCGCCTTGCGCATGTTAAAAATACGCAATGGCGGCCCGGTCGAGCAAGGGCGCGGTTTTGTCCTGCATTCAGATGATTATATTTGCGATTCTACCGTGCGGGTGGCCGAGGGCGTGTGTTTGACCGCTACGGTTGATGTCCTGCACGCTTTGAGCAAAGGCATGGGGCCAGCGCATGCGCTGGTGGCGCTGGGTTATGCCGGCTGGGGGCCGGGGCAGTTAGAGGCGGAAATCAACGCCAATGACTGGCTGACCGGCGTGGCTACGCGCTCGCTGCTGTTTGAAGGCGAAGCCGATAGCCAGTATGAGCGCTGCCTGGCGCAAATCGGCGTGGATCCGCATCGCCTGGTGCGCCAGATAGGCCATGCCTGAAGCCGGCGGCAAGCCTGTTTTCCCGGCGCTGTCTTTTGTCGCTGCTTGTGGCGGCGGTAAAAGACAGCGCCCGGTTTGCGGCGGCTTGCCGCCCGCCGGGAAGAGAGAAAACACATTAGCGGCGCATTATGGGCAGCCGGGCGAAAGCCCGGCCGTCAGGGCATCAGGAGCGGTTGCGGCGCTATATAAGAGCGGCAAGACACAAAGCCAGGCCCGCCCGGCCGGCCTGATCAGCCGGCGACCGGCTTTTCCAGCAAAGCTATAGCTTCACCAATATCCAGATTATCGCAAAATGTGTAGCTTTTAATAAAATTACAGCCCATTTTTTGCAAAAGCAGCGCCGTATGCTCGTTTTCAACCCCGTCTGCAATAATGACGGCGCCAATATCGCGCGCCATGGTGATAAGCGGCTTGAGCAGCCGGCCGCTTTTGCCGGATAAATCTTCAAACAGGGCGCTGTTGAGCTGAATCATGTCAAAAGGAAAACGGGTAAGGTAATAAAGCGAGGCATGCTCGGCGCCAAAATTATTGAGCACCAGCCCGATACCCAGCGCTTTCAGGCGCTCACCCAATGAAAAAGCCAGCTCAGGATTTTGCTCAATCATATTTTCAGAAAATTCTATCTGCATCTGGCCTTTTTTCAGCGGATTATGCACCAGAACCGATTGCATGCAAGGCAGCAGTTCTGAGCTGATAAGCTGCGGTGACGGGATATTGACAGAAATAAAAACCTTGCGCCCGGGCAAATGCTCTTCAACCCGGTTCATATCGCGCGCGGCCTGAGCCAGGATAAAGCGCGCCACTTCCATAATCAGGCCGCTATTTTCCACCCCTGCCATAAAATCCTGAATGGTCAGAATGCCGCGCGCCTGATGATTCCACTGCAATCCGGCTTCAAAGCCGACAATATTGCCTTGTTTAAGGTTGAATATCGGCAGATAAACAAGGCTTAATTGTTGTTTCTGCAGGGCTTCCTGCAGCTCTTTTTCCATTGTGCCGTCTGTCAGATTGCCGGAGCGCAAGGCCGGCTGGAAAGGCTCAATCCGGTCTCCGCCATTATATTTGGCCTGATACATGGCCAGAATGGCGTCATTTAACCGCTCTTCCGCCGCCATAGTATTATTTATCCACGGCAGCAGGCCGATAGAGGCTGTCAGCTTTATTTCATGGCTGGCAAAATGTATCGGCATGGAGACGGCCTTTTTCAAATTCAGCGCAAAAGCGGCGACATTGGATAAATTATTTTGCGAAGCGAGCAGCAGCACAAAACGATCGCCCGACAAGCGGCACAAGCTGTCCAGCGGCTTTAAATGGCGGCTCAGGCGCCGGGCGACAGCCAGCAGAAATGTATCGCCCACCGACAGGCCGTAACGGCGATTGACCGAGTGAAAATTGTCAAAATCAATCACCAGCAAAGTCGGGCGGATTTTATCGTCAACCCGGGCGAGGCTGCAGTAATTTTGCAGCCTGTCGAGCAGGAGCTGGCGATTGGGCAGGCCGGTCAAACTGTCATAAACGGCATTTTTGAGCAGCCTTTCTTCCACTTTGCGGGTTTTGGTCATATCTTCCATCATACCGACACAGCGGATAATTTCACCGTCATTGCCGATAACCGGGCGGGCATGGAGAGCAAACCAGTGATATTGCCCGTCTCCCGAGCGCAGGCGGAATGTCTGGTCAAGCCGGCCGCCGCGCTTGTCGAGAATATAATCCAGCGCCATGCGGAAACGGTCGCGATCCTCCCTGTGCATATTGGGCAGCCAGTTGCGCATCGGCCCGGCCAGGTTTTTGGCGGCTGAGCCGAGAAAGGTGGAAAGATCGGGGCTTGTTACCACTTTGTCGCGGGTAACGTCCCAGTCCCAGACAATATTGTCTGTCCCCATAACGGCCAGCGCCTGTCTTTCCAGGTCGGAAAACAGGCCCTGATTCACGCCGCCGCCGGCAAAAGCGTGCTGCATAACCGTAAAGCTGATAAGCAGCACAATCAATACCAGGCCGCCGGCCAGCGCCGGCTGGATAATATCATTATCGATGCGGCCGGAAACCGCGGCATAGGCGCCAACCAGCCAGACAATAAACAAGAGCCAGGCGGGGATAAGCATAATAGCGCGGTCATAACCGCGAAAGGTGAGATAGCCGATAAGGGCGGCGCCGATAACGGCAATCAGCCCGAGCAGCAGCCGCGCCAGCCCGGCGGCGCGCACCGGGTCAAAAAAGACAAGCGCCACCACGCCGACAAGCGCGCATATCCAGACAACGCCGCCAAAGCGGAAATGATTATGCCAGCGATGCAAATGCAGATAGGCGAATAAAAAGGCCGAAAGCCCGACCGCCAGCGCTACTTCTGTCGTGGCGCGCCAGATCAGCTCCTGCCCGGGCGTGGCGGTAAAAATTTTGTTGAAAAAATTGAAATCGGCGCAAATATAGGCCAGCACCGCCCAGGCAAAAACCGCAGTAGTGGGGAAGAGTGAAGTGCCCTTGACCACGACCAGCACCGTCAGCAGCAAGGCCAGCAAACCGCTAATGCCTAATAAAATGCCGTGATACAAACTATAGGAATTGACCGTGTCCTTATAGGCCTCCGGCTCCCATAAATAGAGCTGCGGCAGGGCGGCGCTACCCAGCTCGGCAACAAAAGTGATAACCGCGCCGGGATTGATAGTCAGGCGGAAAATATCCGAATCCGGGCTGGCCTGCCGATCAAGGGCAAAACCTTCGCTCGGGGTGATGGAATGAATGCGGACAGAGCCGAGATCCGGCTTTAATATGCCGGAGCCGGCGAGGCGGTAATGCGGCGCGACAATCAGCCTGTCGATCTGCTCATCGGTCGGGTTGGCAATGGCGAAAACCGCCCAGTCCCCGGCGCTGTGCTCTTCATTGGCCTGCACTTCAATCCGGCGGATAATGCCGTCCGGCCCCGGCGCGGTAGAAATATGGAATGTTTTGCCCTGATTAAGGTAAATGCGCACGGCGCGCGACAGATTCAAGGCAATATCATCGGAGGAAATCTTGATCGGCTCAACGGCTTGCGGCGGCTGAGCCGCGTTATCCCCCGCCGCTTGCGCCAAAACAGCGCCGGCCAACAGCAGCAAAACAGCAACAGGCAAAATAAAACGCAACAGCAGGGGCCCGGCTCCGGAAAAGGGTTTCGCGACAAGAAACATAACAAATCGGCAATGTTTATACTCATAATCCGGCTGCTTCCGCCGCCTTTTTGCCCGCCGCCGGAAATGCGCAACAGGCAGCCCCTGCCTGCCTTAGGCGACCGAACCGGAAAAGGGCATAATAGCATATTTTTGCGCCGGGGCAGTGCTGCCGGCCAAAAATCACCCGGATTTATGCACAAATTAAGCCCTTGCGCATAAAGATACAAGACAAAAAGGCCGGTAAATAACACTGCCGGAGCAGCTTTTTGCTCTCTGCCGGCCTATGCTGCCCCGCTTATCACGGATAACCGGCTTTCTTTAAGCGCCTCTTAAAACAACCGCCCGGCTATAATGCCATAAGCGCCCGGGCAGCGCGGCAGCTTCAAGGCCGCCGCCGCGCTTTTCAGCGCGCAAAACCCGGCGCTTTTCCGCTCTTACCCTGCTGCCGGCGCTATGGCCCGGCAAAGCTCTGCATAGGGGGCAATAGCTTCCACCCGGCCGAGAGCGGCAAAACACGGCCTGGCGCCAAAAAACAGGCGCTGCGCCACATTTTGCAGCCTGTCGGCAGTAAGAGCGGCAAGCTTTTGCAAAATTTCCTCTTCTGTTTTTACCCGGCCGTGAAAGAGGATCTGCCGGGCGATGGAAGCGGCGCGGCCGGCGGCGTGTTCCTGCCCCATCAGCAGCGAAGCCCGGTATTGCGCCCGGGCGCGCTCCAGCTCATGCGGCAAAATAGTGTGCGCGGCTTTGACCAGCTCGGGCAGCAAGACCGGCATAAGTTTGGCCAGGCCGGCTTCGTCAGTCGCCGTGTGAATGCCGAACAGGCCGGTATCGGCAAAAGCCCAGTGAAAAGCGTAAATAGAGTAACACAGGCCGCGCTTTTCCCGTATTTCCTGAAACAGGCGAGACGACATGCCGCCACCCAGAATCATCGCCAGAGCATGAGCGGCATAATAGTCTTTATCGGTATTGGAGCAGCCTTCAAAGCCGAGAATAAGCTGGGTATCGGCCAAAGCGCGGCTTTGCCGCCTGTCGCCGCCCTGATAATGCGCCGCCGCGGCAGGCGCGGCAGCGGCCGGAGCCGCCGGCAGGCCGCCCAGTTTTTCACCGATTTCGGCAACAAAATCCTCATGCTCAACCGCCCCGCAGGCCACCGCCACCATATTGCCGCCATAATAATGCTCGCCCATAAAGGCGCGCAAATCTTCTGCCGTAAAGCTTTGCACGGTGGCCGGTGTGCCCAAAATCGGCCGGCCGATCGCCTGCCCGGGCCAGGCCGTTGCGGTAAACTGGTCAAAAACAACATCATCGGGCGTATCATCGGCGGCGCCGATTTCCTGCAAAATGACCTGTTTTTCCCGCTCCAGCTCGGCTTTGTCAAAGCGCGGCCGGGTGATAATATCGCTCAGGATCTCAACCGCCAGCGCCAGATCTTTAGGCAAAAGGCGGATAAAATAGCCTGTTGTCTCCGCGCTGGTGGCGGCGTTAATATCCCCGCCGACATCTTCAATCGCCGCGGCAATCTGCGCGGCGGTGCGGCTTTCCGTGCCTTTAAACGCCATATGCTCCAGCAAATGGGCGATACCGTTGCGGTTTTGCCGTTCATTGCGCGAGCCGGCTTTAACCCACAGGCCAAGAGCGACCGTTTTCATATAGGGGCGGTTTTCTGTCGCAATGGTCAGGCCGTTAGCCAGTTTTGAAATTGCAAGCGTCATATAATAACTTTCCTCATAATGCCTGGTTCCGCGCTTTTTACTGCTGCCTTCTGCCCGGCAACCGCGCCCGGCCGCCCATAACGGCTCTTGCTTTTGCCGGATTTCAGCCTAAACTGTTTTATTGCCGTTTCCGGCTGCCGCCGCCGGCAAAAGCCGGGGCAGCGCCGGCCGGCACAGCATCGGCTGTGATAGTATTCTGCCAATATGGCCAAATTTTTGTCAACAGGGCATTTTATGCGCATAATAAACTGGCGCAATCCGGCGTCAAAATTTTTCTACAGAGCCTTTGCGCTGTTGCCTTTGCTTGGCCTTTTTGCCTGCCAGACAGCCGCCTCTCGCCGGGCTGAGCTGAAAAAGCAGGGAGAAGAGGCCGTCAGCGCCGCTGATTTGCGCGCTTTTTGCCCGCCGGTGGAATTTACCGATAGCGGCTATGCTTATACTCTTTATGCCGGCCGCCGCATAGCCTGGCAGGCGGCGCTTACCGATATTACCCGCGATTGCCGCTATGATCATGATAAGGGGCTGATATATTTGCATATTGCGGCGGCCGGGCGGGTGGTTAACGCGGCCGGCGGCGGGCGGGCGGCGCTTAGCCTGCCGATTGCGATAAAAATCGCCCGCGGTGATCAGGTTTTGTTTTCTCACTTGTATCAGCAACAGGTTAAAGCCGGGCAGGCCAATGCCGCGGCGCAGTTTTTATTTTCCGGGCAGGCCGCAGTAAAAACGGCCGAAGCGGTGAAAGGCACCAAAATTTTTATCGGCTTTACACCTTCACCCCGGCCGGCCGCTGCGCCGGACAGCCGGCCCGGGGCGCTAAAACCCCGCCTGACGCCAAAAGCGGGGGATATTATAATCCCCGAATCGTTTTGACCACCCCGACTGCTGCCGGTGCCGGCTTTATTCCTGAAATGTGTCTAAAGCGCGGATTGTCGCGGGGAAGTCACTCTGGCGGGCGATCACCGTTTCTACCCCGGCTTCCATAAGATCGCCGCTCAGCCGCGGCCGGGCATGACGGCCGCCGGTAAAGCCGACCACCCGCATACCGGCCGCCACGGCCGCTTTGGCGCCGTGGACCGAATCTTCCAGCACAATACAGGCACTGGGGGCCAGCCCTGCTTTTTCGGCGGCAAACAGGTAAATATCGGGCGCCGGCTTGGTTTTTTTACTGCCTGTTTCCGGAGCGGAAAAGATGCGCCCGCGAAAGAGATCATAAAGTTTTACCTGTTCCAGCATGGTTTTAATATTGGCCGAGGCGGAATTGGAGCAAATGCAATAAGGCAGATGCAGCTGCCGGCGGATCGTTTCCACACAGTCGCGCACACCGGCAATAGCGGTCAAATCCTGTTTCAGGCGCTGTTTAAACACTGTATCGGCCTGATCCAGCAAAGCGGCGGAAACCGGCTTGCCGGCCGTCTTTTCTATGATCTGCAAAATATCGGCAAAAGACAGGCCGGTATAATGCTCAATCATTTCCTGCTCGGTAATGGGGAAACCGGCCCGGCTTAACAGCTCGGCATGGATCTGCGCTGCCAGATATTCGGAATCTACCAGCACCCCGTCACAATCAAAAATAACCAGTTTAATATTTGCCATAGCCTGATCCCCAGCGTGTCACTCTGCCGGTCGGCGGCGGGAAATAGCGCCTCTCCGGCCGGGATAAGTGAAATATAGGCTGTTTTGGGGCAAGAAGCAAAGGCGATAAGCAAAAATAGCCGGTTTTAACGGCTTGTTTACGCCTGCTTAACGGCATTTTTACCGGCGCGCGCCATAATGGCGGCAGGTTTGAGGCAGAATTCAGGTAAAAAGTGAAACTGTATGTCGGTAAAATCAGCATTGCATTATGCGCCCGCGGCGGCAGAGCCGGCAGGCAGCCAGTGGCATAATACGATTATCCGCGGAGATTGTCTGAGCGCGCTGGCGCATATGCCGGCCCGCAGTATTGATGTCGTTTTTGCCGATCCGCCCTATAATCTGCAGCTTGGCGGCGCGCTTTCCCGCCCGGATCAATCGCGGGTTGACGCGGTTGATGATGACTGGGACAAATTTGCCGATTTCGCTGCTTATGACGCTTTTACCAAAGCCTGGCTCATAGCTTGCCGCCGGGTGCTGAAGCCGGGCGGCACGCTCTGGGTTATCGGCTCGTATCATAATATTTTTCGTGTCGGCGCTATTATGCAGGATCTGGGCTTTTGGCTGCTTAATGATATTATCTGGCGCAAAAGCAATCCTATGCCCAATTTTCGCGGCCGGCGTTTTCAAAACGCGCATGAAACCTTGATCTGGGCCGCGCGCGAGCAAAAAGACAAAAATTACATTTTCAATTATGAAGCTCTGAAAGCCGCCAATGAAGATGTGCAAATGCGCTCAGACTGGCTGTTTCCGCTTTGCACCGGCGGGGAGCGGCTGAAAAAGGCGGACGGCAAAAAACTGCACCCCACCCAAAAGCCGGAAGCGCTGCTGGCGCGGATTATGCTGGCCTCCACCCGCCCGGGCGATATTGTGCTTGATCCGTTTTTCGGCTCCGGCACCACCGGCGCTGTGGCCAAAAAACTGGGGCGCAATTTTGTCGGCATTGAGCGGGAGGAAAACTATATTGCCGCCGCTAAAGAGCGGATAGCCGCCGTGCGCCCTTATGCCGCGGCCGAGCTGGAAGTGCTGCGCGGCAAAAAGGCCGAGCCGCGCATAGCGTTTTTAAGCCTGCTGGAAGCGGGTTTTTTGCAGGCGGGGCAGGCGCTTTATGACAAAAAGCGCGCGCATGCGGCGTTGGTGCGGGCAGACGGCACTTTGGTCTATAAAAATCAGGCCGGCTCTATCCACAAAATCGGCTCATGGGCGCAGGGGCTGGAAAGCTGCAACGGCTGGACATTCTGGCATTATGAAGATGAGGGCGCGCTCAAGCCGATTGACAGTTTGCGCGGTGCAATCCGCCGGCAAATGGCCGCCGCCGGTTAAAGCCGCTGGCCGGGTGGCGGAGCGCCGGGGCTGCAGCCGCCGCCGGCTGAAATTTTATAAACCGGGCGCGCCGGCGGGTGCAAGGGGAGCCGGCCGCGCCGCAGGTTTGACGAGCTAGCAAAGGGGAAGGGGCGTTTCATGTCCGTTTTATGCCTCTCCCCTTTGCTTGTGTTAGGTGTGAAGCCGTTAGCTGCGATTGATACAACAAAAGCCGCCCAAATGCAGGGCGGCTTGTTCTAACAACGGCAGGCAGATTTACAGGCTGCCGAATTTTTTCAGCTTCGGCTTAAATACGGATATACCCGGAGGAGGGGCAAATTTACGCGCCAGATCATAACCCGTATGCTCAGGGGCAGGGATTCTGCCGCCATTTTGCTGCTCTGACAGGCGGCGCAGCCTCTCGGCCTCTTTCCGGACATTTTCCAGACTGGGGTTCTTGTGCATATCCAATATTTTGTCAGCAATAGCCATAGCGTCTGTTCCTTTCCCTTTATCCTGCTTTATAGCTGTGAATGAGGAAGCCTTGTTGCATCAGGCTGCTATCATGCGTCATCATATCGCTATAAAGGCGGATCTGCCTTTGCAGTTCCTTATCTCTGCCAAAATCATCAATTTCCAGACGGCACTCCTTTTCCAGAGTTTCAAGACCAATTCTCCTGCCGTGAGAATGCCAGATTTTATTATCAGAAAGTTTATTGCCGATTTCTTCAGCCCGCTTTTCTTTTTCTGCCAGGGTTACAGGCTGCCCGGCATTATGCGTTCTATGCACCGTCCAGTCTTTAAACTTATATTTAACGAGCCATTTTTTCAGCAGAGTGATAGACAAATCCCGCGCTTGTTCGTAAAGGCGCAGCCTCCCTATATCTTCCCGCATTGCCCAATCATATTCCAAAGGGCTAAGCTCCTTTGTTTTTGATTTTGCGATAAATTCGTTCATTTTATCTAAATAGCCCAAAGCGGGGATAAACAGCCGCCCTTCTTTATCAGGAACCTGCGGATCTATCGGCCCGAGAGAAGAAGAGGAATCCATATAAATCCTGTCACCGGCCATGCACATAATAGTGCCGGCAGACAGCGCATTATCCGGGATAACAAAATAAACCTGCCGATAATGGGCGTGGGCAAACTCAACGATTTTTTCAGCAACTTCCGCTGATCCGCCTCCCGTAGTCAGGAAAACAGCGATAACCGGATTTTTATCTTCCCGTGCGGCAAGCCTTTCGACTGCCTCCCGGAAAGGCGGGAAGACAGCATCGTAGATAGGCGCATTGAAATAGAGTATATCCGCATTGAGCCTGTCCTCCAAAGCTTTCTCAGCCTTTTTAGCCGCTTCCACACAGATTTCATCATAAGCCGACATGAGACTCCCCTGTTCTTTAACCTTATTATATAATAGCGGCAGCGTAAAGCCTGTTATTTTTTCCTGAAAGCCGTGGGCAGGGCAGCAGTGATAGCCTTTTTCATCACCGTAGGCAGGGCTTGCCCCGCCAGATCGTCTTGCGCAACCCAAAAGCCCGGCTGCGGCGGCAGCGGCGAATCAGGCCGGCGGGCGGCAGTCTCAGCAATATTCTCCGCTTTATAAACTGCCAGAATCAGGCGGAAATGGCTGAAAATATGGCTAATCCTGCCCTGATAGCGCCAATCACCGGCAAAGGGCGCCCGGGCCAGCTCTGCTTCTTCAGGCGCGGCCGGCGCGCCGGCGCTAAAATAATTCGGCACCTCGCTCATGCCGCCCAGCAGGCCGCGCTCCGGCCGCTTTTGCAAATAGAGCCTGCCGCTGCGGGAAAGCGCGATAAAAGCGGCGCCGCGGCGCTCTTCCCTTTCCGGCTTGGGGCTTTTGCGCGGCAGTTCGGCCGCCATGCCGTTTTGCCGCGCCTGGCACAGCCCGGCCAGCGGGCATTGCCGGCAGGCCGGTTTTTTGATTGTGCAAATTGTCGCGCCCAGATCCATCATCGCCTGGGCAAAATCACCGGCGCGGCTGTGCCGGCGCGGCTGCGGCCCGTTAATCCGGCCGCTATTGTGCGGCACCAGGCGCTGACAGGCAGCGCGGATCGCCTTGCGCGCCGCCGGCAGCGGCGCGGTGATACAAAACAGCCGGGCGATAACGCGCTCAACATTGGCATCAACCACAGCGCAGGACTCATCAAAAGCAATAGCGGCAATGGCGGCCGAAGTATAATCGCCAATGCCGGGCAAAAGGCGTAATTCTGCCGCTGTGCGGGGGAATTTTCCGCCATAATCGGCCATGATTATATCGGCGCAGGCTTTCAGGTTGCGGGCGCGGGAATAATAGCCAAGCCCGGCCCAGGCCGCCAGCACAGCCTCCGGCGGGGCGGCGGCCAAAGCAGGCAGATCCGGCCAGGCGGCAATAAATCGGGCAAAATACGGTTTAACTGCTTCTATTGTTGTCTGCTGCAGCATAACTTCTGCCAGCCAGACACGATAAGCCTGAGCTTTTATGCCTTGCGCCCGGCTTTGCGGGGTGATGCGCCACGGCAAAAGCCGTAAATTCCGGTCATACCAGGCGAGCAGTTTTTCTGCATAAAGCGCCGATGGAGGAGTATCAGGCATAAAATGCACCGGCCGTCAGAACAGAGGAAAAGCCGGCTTTGTAAGGCAAATAAGGGCTTTTGTATAGCCTGCCTTCTGCCGCGCCGGCCGAAAAGCGGGCGAATTTTTTGCCTTTGCCCCTGGCCTGCCCTAATTTTGCTGTTGTTTGGCCGTAAATAAAGCGGCAGCATAAGGCCGGAGGAGGAAACAGGTGCGCCAATATGAAAAAGCAGCAGAATAAAAACGGCCTTTTACCGCTATCGCTTATGACGGCGGGCTTGCTGGCACCGGTTTTGCAAAAAAAAGCCGGGCTGAATGCGCGCCTTATCCGCAACTGGGCGGAAATTGTCGGCCAGACTGTGGCGGCGGCGGCCGTGCCGGTGAAAATATCCTGGCCGCGGCAGGCCGATAAAGCCGGCAGCGGCAATTATGCCGCGGCGGTGCTGGTTATAGCCTGTTTCGGCTATGAAGCGGTGAAACTGCAGCATGAGACAAGTGAAATAATCGCGCGTATCAATCGTTTTTTCGGCTATCGCGCTATTGGCAAAATACGGATAGAGCAGAGATGGCCGCAGCAGGAGCGCAATGCGGCCGCGGCCGTGAGCGCGCCGGGGGGCGCTTTGTCATGGGCCGGGGCGGCAAGCCGTGGCGCGGCGGCGGCCGGGGCGGCTGTGCCGGCCTCTTTGCAGGCCGATATTAACGCTATTGCCGATAAAGCTTTGCGCGCTTCCCTGCGGCGTTTGGGGCAGGCGGTTTATCGCGCATAAGGGCAGGGCGGCGGCAGGCTGTGGTGCCGCTTGTAACAGTGTATACGGGTGCAATGCTGTATTAAAAGCGGCTCAAAGCGCGCGCGGCGCGGCAATGAGCGGAAAGAGCCATAGGAGAAAGCAGATTATGATAGTATCAGGCAAGAGGAAAGCGGTTTTCTCTTTAGCATTGGCGGCGCTGGCTGCCATGCTTATCGGGTTTCGCCCCGGGGCGGCGGCGGCGCAATATTCTGCCCCGGCGCAAGCGCCGAAGCCGGTGGCGACCGTCAGCCGGGCGGCGCTTTTGCGCCCGGGTGAGCTGAAAGATATGAGCGAGGGGCAGCCTAATGCCCCGGTCACGATTGTGGAATATGCGGCTTTGTCATGCGGCCACTGCGCCGATTTTTACCTGCATACCATGCCGCAATTACGCGAGAAATATATCAAAACCGGCAAATTATATTATATTCTGCGGGAATTGACGGTAGAGCCGCGCGGCACGGCGGCCTCTATGCTGACGCGCTGTGTGCCGGAAGACCGGTTTTTTTCCTTTGTTCAGCTTTTGTTTGAAAAGCAGGAAGAATGGGCTTTCTCCCCGGACGGCAAGACGCCGATGATGCGCTTTGCCAAAATGGCCGGGCTGGACGAAAAGGAATTTAATGCCTGCCTGACCAATCAGAAATTGCTTGATCAGTTTCAGCGGGCCGGCGAGCAGGCGATGAAAGATTTTAATATTCGCGTAACGCCGACTATATTTGTCAACGGGCAGAAATATGAGGGCGCCTTGACGTTCAGGGAAATGTCTCTCATTATCGACAAAGCGCTGGCAGAGGAAAAAAAATAAAAACGTGGCAAAGCCTGGCTGCGGCGCCGGGAGGCGGGGCGCCGTATGCCGGCTTTTTGAGGTTACCGCTCTGCGCTGCTTGCGGCCGGCCGGCGGCGCGGCGGCTTGTGCCGCGCCTTTGGCCGGAGCGCCTGCCGGCCATTATCAGGCGGAGAAGGCAGTTTAACCGGCAGCCTTTATGCGCCTCCTTTTCTGCCTTTTATTCCGCTTGTTCCTGTCCGCTTAAAAGGCCTGTCCTGTTTTTCCTGCGGCCGGCCATAAAATTCCGGCCTGCCTGCTTCCGGCAAGCTTCAATAATCGCGGCCGGATCCGTTTAAGCCCAGCCTGGCCGGGCTGATGCGCCCATTCCGGGCCTGGCTGTTAAAATATAGCGGTTTTAGCCAAATTTTAGCCAAATTATGCTTTCCTGCCAAAAGGAAAAACACAGCCTGCCGATACTGGCTGCCGGTTCCGCCGGGGCGCGGTTTTTGCTGTTTAAGGGGCCTTATGAGACGCAAATATATTCGCCCGCAATCGAAAGCTGCGCTATGGTCGCTGCACTGCGGCCGCTTTGCCGCGCTGCTTTTATTGGCGGCGCTTGTCTTGCACCGTTTCGGCTTTATGCGCACGGCAGATTTGCCGTGGTTTGCCGCCATTGCCGCGATTGCCGCCCTGCTCAGCCTGATTTTGGCCTGTCTCGGGCTGCGGGCTTTGTGGCAGGAAGGCTATAAAGGCGGCCTTTCCTGCCTGAAAGGCGGCCTGCTGGCCTTTATTGCGGCCGCGCCGCTTTTGTTTGCCGGTGTGGCCTGGTTTATTTTTCCGCCGCTTTACGATATTTCTACCGATCTTGAGCACCCTCCGGCTTTTTTAATCTCGGCCCGTCCGGCTGATGCCCTGCCGGTTGGCGCCGCTTTTACCCCGGCCGCGGCCGAAGAGCAATGGGCTGCCTGGCCGCAATTAAGCGGGCGGCGTTATGACGGCTCGCCGGATACGGTGTTGACCGCCGTCAAAGCGGTTTTAAAAGCAAAAAACTGGCCGATAAGCGGTGAGCAGGGCAAAGTGGGGGAGGATAGCCGGCTGCTGGTTGGCGCTGTGGCCAAAACTTTTGTGCTGGGTTTTGTGTCCGATATTATTATCCGGCTGAGTGATGAGGGCGATACAAGCTTTGTTGATATGCGTTCGGCCTCACGTTATTTGCCGCGAGATTACGGCATCAATGCCCGTTTTGTCGCCGATTTTATGGATCGGCTGGATACGGAAATTTTGTCTCTGCCGGTTGATGAAACACGAGAGTAACAAGGAGCGCGGCAAAAACTGCGCGGAAAATGCGGCTTTTCCCGCCCGGCATATTGCCTTTGCCGCGGCGAACCGTTATAAATCGCGGCGGCTTGCGGTTTCTGCCTGTCAGGCTGCGCTGCATTGGGGTATAGCCAAGTGGTAAGGCATCGGTTTTTGGTACCGACATTCCCTGGTTCGAATCCAGGTACCCCAGCCATTTCTGTCGCCTGAGCGCCCGCAAGCCGCGGCAGGCCGGTTTTATAGAAAGCCGGCGCGTTATGGCCGAAACGCTTTAAAAGCGCAATCTATGCGCCGAATAGCTGTCAGGCGTCAGAGATCTGCCGCAACGGCTGCCATCGCCGCCCGGTTAAAGCTCTGTTCCGCTCCGGCAAACGCTGCCGCTTTTTGCCGCATGGCCGGCAGCAGCGCTCCGCCGCCTTTCCCGGCTCATTCCTGTCCCGCTCTCTGCCACTATAGCGGCTTGCTTACAGGAGTTTTTTCCGGTTTTCGCTAATAGGCCAAAGGCGCAATTCTGAGCGTGTATCCGCTAATATATTGAGCGCAATCGGCTCAATTTTTGTCATAATAGCGGCGCGATCCGGCGCTTCCCCTCCCGCGCCCGCCGCATAAAACGGGGAAAGCCAGACGCACAGGCCGGATTGCACATTGAACGCCTTTCAGGCCGCTATTAAGCCTCTTCTGCGCTGTTTTGAGCTGTTTTGCGCGGGCGAAGAATCAGGCTGCTCCAGCTTCGTTACTATATAAAGGCCTTATCCTGTTTTGTGAGCGCGCTTTTCTTGCTTTGTAACACAGGAACCGTCTTTTATTCACAGGGCTGGGGAACCGGTTTTATATCTGGCTTTTGAGGAAGCTTTTGAGGCGATCGGTCACCGCATTTGGCAGGGTAAAACGATGGCGCTGATAATCGATGAGTTTTTTTGTTTTCAGGCTTACCAGCACATCGTGAATTTCTCCCAGCATGCCGTTTAAACTGGCAAGGCAGAGAGAAACGGCATCGCGCCCGGCACTGGGCTGCAAAGAGCGCAAGGCATCATTGAGCGCCACGCGGCGGCTGATTATTTTGCGCAGCTTATGCAGCTCCTTACCTGTGCCCTGTAGCGGCTCACGCGCCAGAAAACGCGCCAGACGCCGGTTTTCCCGGTCAAGGTAACGCCGGTAGCTTCTTTCTGTCGCCGGACGATAAGCGGCGAGCCGATAGCGCAAAGCCCGGCGGGGAGCAGGTGACAGCAGCAATAGCAAGCCCAGGCCCAGAGCCGTTATTTTGGCTTTTTGCCGGTTTATTATAGCGTCCTGAAATTGCCCCATCATGACGACCAGAAGGTGCAAATGCTGCGGATAGCGGTGGCGCTTGTCAAAATTGGCGCAGCAAAAGCGCATATGTTTAAAGCAGGTGCGCGCTTTTCTAAAAGCGGCCAGTTGCTCGGCATCGGCGGCGCGGCGGCGGGTGACAGCCATAATCAGGCAGCGCAAGCGGCGATTATCGACATAGCTGTCAAGCAGTTGCAAAGCCATATAGTAGCAGGCCTGTCTTGTCTCTTCCGAGCAGGAGAAATTTATAAACCCGGGCGGAAGGGCGGCTTCCGGGTTTATATTATCATCAGCCTCAATATGGCGGTATAAAATAGCGAGATCAGTCGGAGAGAAGTTTCGCATTATAATCCTTGGATAAAACAGCGCTATTAGATAAAATTTTATGTAAGAAAAAACACCGGAACAGCCCCGGCGGGCTGCGCAGCTTACCGGCTGCGCCTTTATGTTTATGCGAATCCGGCGGCGCGAGCATAACGCCCCGCCTGTTTCTATATAGACAGACATGCATAATTATCTATGCCTGCCAAAACAGCTTACCGGCCGGCTTATACGGCTTAAAAGACCGGTTATAGCCCCATTGGCGCGCTTATCAAAAATATTAGTGGCTTTTTAGTGGCAGTATGAAGCTTCTGCCGGCTTTTAGCCGGATCAGGCTGCTTGCGCAACTTCGCCGCCCGGCGCAAGCCGCGCCGGGCTGAGCTGAGCCGATGAGGCAGGGGCAGCTTTGGCGGTTTGCCGCCAGCGGGGAGCGCTTTGGCGTTTGCCGGCTCAGGCTGGCTTTTCCGGCAGCGGGCGGCAGATCAGGCACAGGCAGAGCGCGCTGATGATTGTGCCGCCGACAAGCGCGGCAAAATAGCCGCTATAATTGAGGATAGCGCCTTTAATCGGCAGCAGGAAAATACCGCCATGCGGCACAATAATGCCGGTGCCGAGCACTAAAGCCGCCGCTCCGGCGCAGGCCGAGCCGATAATCAGGCAGGGGATAACGCGCAGCGGATCACGCGTAGCAAAAGGGATAGCGCCTTCGCTGATAAAAGACAGCCCCATAATAAAAGTCGCCTCTTTTGATTCCCGCTCTTTTTTCGTAAAACAGCGCGGCCGCAGGTAACAGGCCAGCGCCAGCGCCATTGGCGGGGTCATGCCGCCCAGCATGGCAGCGGCCATAGGCGTATAAATTTTTACCGATAACAGGCCGATAGCCACAGTATAGGCCGCCTTGTTTACCGGGCCGCCCATATCTACCGCCATCATGCCGCCAATCAGCGCCCCCAGCAGCAGGGCATTGATCACGGCGCCGTTACTTTGTTCTTCCAGGCTGCGCACCCAATCGGTCAGGAAGTGGAGCAGCGCCGTTGTCGGCGTTTGAATAACATAAAACATAATAAGCCCGGTTGCCGCCGTGCATAAAAGCGGCAGGAGCAATACCGGTTTCAGCCCTTCTATGGCGGCCGGCAGGCGGATAAAGCGCGCCGCTGCCCGGCTAATATAACCGGCCAGAAAACCGGCAATAATACCGCCGATAAAACCGGCGCCGATCTGATCGGAAACAAAGCCGCCCACCATGCCGGGGGCAAGAGCCGGCCTGTCGCCAATGGCAAAGGCAATATAACCGGCAAGAACCGGCACAATAAGCGGGAAAACGCCGCGCGCGCCGATTTGCCATAATATATGGGCAAAACTGCCGTTTTGTTCCTCCACATTGACACCGCCCAGCGCCAGCCCAAGGGCAATAAGCAGGCCGCCGGCCACCACAAAAGGCAGCATAAAGGAGACACCGGTCATTAACGGCGCATAAAAGCCGCTTTTGCTGTTTTGCCGGCTCACGCTTCCGGCCTCGTCCCCGGCTTCGGCGCCGGCGGTATTTTGCCGCTCGGCCTGGCGGATAGCCTTTTGAATATAGGCCTTGCCATTGGCAATAGCGGCTTTGGTGCCGCTGACATAAACATATTTGCCGTCAAAGCGGCTGCGATCTACCTCACGATCGGCGGCGATAATCACCAGATCGGCGGCGGCGATTTCCGGCCCGGTCAGCGGCGTGCCGGCGCCGACAGAGCCTTGTGTTTCCACCCGCATAGGCAGCCCCAGCGCTTCGGCGCCATCGAGCAAGGCTTCTGCCGCCATAAAAGTATGGGCAATGCCGGTGGGGCAGGAGGTAACGGCAATAATAGCGCGCACAGCGCGCGCCGGCGCGCCGGCGGCCGTGTCGCTGTGCTCGGCTGCGCCTGGCGCTGCCGCCGCCTGTTGCAGCTTTTGCCATAAAGCCGGGGCTTCGTTTAAAATATCCTCACGCCTGGCGGTGATGACAATAGCCGGCAGGCCTTCCGCCCAGGCCGGCCTGGCTTTTGCTTCCGCCTCACTTTCCCGCCCGGGCACCAGCAGCACAATATCCCCGGCTTCGGGCGCCGGCCGCGGATCCGGCGCGGCACCGGGGCGGCAAAGCTGCGCCTCAAGCTCCAGGCCTTTGCTTTTGGCGCTGCGCAGCAGCATTTCCCGCGTCAGCACGGCGAGGACAGGCGCGTCCGCTTCATCAATAACGGCAAATATTTTCATGATACAATCCCCGTTTTTAATAGAGCCGGCGGCAATGCAGTTTTTGCGCCAGCTCATGCAGACGCGCCGCCGGCGGCAGCGCCGGGCCGACACATTCCAGCTTGGCCCCGGCCCATAAACTTGCTCTTGCGGCAATATTTTCCAGCTCTGCCGCAGTGATAGTGTCTTTATCGGCCGTGTCGAGCAAAGCGCAGACAATACCGGCCACCATGGCATCGCCGGCGCCGACTGTGCTGGCTACCCTATCGAGGCGGATTTGAGCGTAACAAGCCGCCGCCGCGGTGACAAACAAGGCTCCCTCGGCGCCCATGGAAACAACCACCAAAGCAATGCCGGTGGCGGCCAGACGGCGCGCCTGCGCCAGAATGTCGGCTTGACTGGCCAGCTTGTCACCGGCCCATTGCTCCAGCTCGTCCCGGTTGGGCTTAATGCAGAAAGGCCGCGCATCGCCGTTGAGCAGCGCTTTTAGCGCCGCGCCGCTGCAATCTGCTACGCAGCGGGCTTTTTGCCCGCCGCTCCGCCGGGCATAAAATTGCAGAAAATCGGCATAAAAACTGTCAGGGCACTGCGGCGGCAGACTGCCGGCCAAAACCAGAAAACGGCTCTCAGCCGCCGCCAGCCGCTGCTGCAGCTCTGCCGCCACCGCCGGGCTGGCGGCCAGGCCGGGCAGGTTAATATCGGTCGTGTCGCGCGCGCAAACCAGTTTAATATTGCTGCGTGTTGCCCCCGCCTGCTCGATAAAGTGATTATCAATGCCGCGGGCGGCAAAAAAACGGTTGAAAAAATCGGCATTATCGGCGCCCAGAATACCGGTCACTGCTGTTTTTACCCCGCCGGCCGCCAGAGTGGCGGCGACATTAACGCCCTTGCCGCCGGCCATCATCTGGCTGCTTTTAGCCCGGTTGACAGAACCCGCAACCAGGCTGTCCAGATAAATTGTGACATCAATAGCGGGGTTGAGGGTCAAGCAGGTAACCGGGGCGCTAATCGGCGTGTCTGTTATGCCTGTGGCTGTTGCTTCGCTCATTCCGGCCTCTCTTCCGCCGGCGCTTTCAGGGCGGCGGCATCAGCAGCAGGCGCGCCATGGTCTAAAGCGCGCACTGCCGCAGCCGTGTCCTGCGCGCAGGCCTGCCGGGCCAGATCGCGCATATGGCTGAGCGGGGTGCGGCGCAGCCGCGCTTTAACGGCGGCAATATCGCGCGGGGTCATGGAAAGCTCATCAACCCCCAGCCCGGCCAGTAAAACCGCGCCAAACGGGTCGGCCGCCAGGCCGCCGCACACGCCCACCGGCCGGCGATACAGCGCCGCCCCGGCAATAATACGCTCAATCAGCCGCAAAACAGCCGGGTGCAGGCCATCGGCCTGAGCGGCGAGATCAGGGTTCTCCCTATCTATGGCTAATGTGTATTGGGTTAAATCATTTGTCCCGATAGAGAAAAAATCCGCATGGGCGGCCAGTTTGTCGGCGCATATTGCGGCGGCTGGCACTTCTACCATAATGCCGAGCGGCAAAGGCGGCGCCTGCAGGCTTTGGCGTATGGTTTCCGCTATGTCTTTGAGCCGGATAATTTCTTCCACCGTCATGATCATCGGAAACATAATCGATACATCGCCGCCGCCGGCCGCAGCGCGATAAATTGCCTTTAGCTGGGGGTAAAGCAAATCCGGCCGGTGCAGCAGCAGCCGCGCCCCGCGCCGGCCGAGAAACGGGTTATCCTCTCGCGGGAGGTTGAGATAAGGCACTTGTTTGTCACCGCCAATATCCAGCGCGCGGATAATCAGCGGCCGGCCGCCAAGCTGCGCCAGCATGGCGCGGTAGATCTGATATTGCTCCTCTTCGCCGGGGGCGGCGCTGCGCTCCAGAAACAGGAATTCCGTCCGCATCAGCCCGACGGCTTCCGCCCCCTGATCCAGCGCAAAAGCCGCCTGATCCGGCCGGTTAATATTGGCGGCAATGGTGATATTATGGCCGTCCGGTGTGGTGGCGGGCAGGCGGCGCTGTTCCGCCTGCCGGCGCTGCTCTGCCTGAATGCGGGCAATTTCCGCCTGAGCGGCGGCAATATCGCTTTCTGTCGGGTCAAGCCACAAGGCGCCGCTGTCGCCGTTAATAATAGCCGTGGCGCCGGTTTTTGCGGCGGCCAGATTGCCGCCGGCCGCCGCTATCGCCGGCAGGCCCTGGGTGCGCGCCAGAATGGCGGTATGTGAGGTCGGCCCGCCGCCGGCTGTTGCCAGGCCGCAAATCTGCGCCGTATCGAGATTCGCCGTATCGGAAGGGGATAAATCTTCAGCGACAAGAATGGTCTTTTCTCCTTTGGGCAGGCCTGCTGCCGGGCCTCCCGCCCGGGAAGGCAGCATATTGGCCAGAACCCGCCTGCCGACATCACGCACATCTGCCGCCCGTCCGGCAAGGACAGGATTATCCAGCGCCGCCAGCCGGCCGGCTGTTTCCGCCACGGCCAAAGCCCAGGCTTTGGCAGCGCCGCGCCCGGCCAATATCAGCCGGCAGGCGGCGGCGATCAGCCCCTCATCATTCAGCAGCCCGGCCTGCGCTTTGAAAATAGCAGCTTCCGCGGCTCCAAGGCGGCGGGTCACATCATCAATCACTGTTTGCAACTGCTGCCGGGTTGCCGCCAGCGCCTGCTGCAGCAGCGCCCCGCTTTGCTCCGGCGGCAGCGGCTTGTCTTCCACTTCCGGCTCATCGGCCGCAATAAGCCGGATCACGCCGATAGCGAGGCCCGGCGCGGCCGGCGCGCCGATAATCGGCGCCCGGCCTGAGGGCGGCTGCCAACTGCGGGCAAGGCTCTGCGCCTGCCGGGCTGCGGCAAGGCGCGCCTGCTCCTTTTCTCCCGCGCTTAGCGCCCGGACTTTTTGCAGAAAAGCAGCCAGCTTTTCGGCCGCCTGCGCGCCGGCGGCGGAAAAATAGAGATCATCACCGCATTTTGCCCCAAGCTGTAAAAGGGAAACCAGGTTTTTTATGTCGGAAACACGGTTGCCCAGCCGCACTTGCAACGCGATGCCGGCGGCATTGGCAGCCTCAATCCACAGGGAAGAGGGGCGGGCATGCAGGCCGCCGGGATAATCCAGCCGCCAGAGGGTAACTTCTGCCAGATCCTGCGCCGGCGGCTCAGCCGCCGCTTCTGCCGCTGCCGCCGGGGCCGCCAGAACCGCGCGAAAGGCGGCCGGATCGCGCGCGGCAAACAGGCTGCGCAACTGCTCCGGCTGTTGCAGCAGGCGGGTCAAACGGCGCAAAATCGCCAAATGGCCGTCTCCGCGCGCGGCAATGCCGAAAATAAGATAGGCCGTTTCACCCTTTGACCATTCCACTCCTTGCGGCACCTGCAAAACCGCCACTTTATCCGCCTGCACATAGATTTTATCGCCAATCATGCCGTGCGGAATGGCAATACCGCTGCCCAGCCAGGTATTGGCCTCGGCCTCACGCCTGAGCATACTGCCAATATAAGGCTCCGCCACTGCCCCGGCCTCAACCAGCAGGCGCCCGACCGCGCGAATCGCCTCTTCCCGGTTGCGCGGCGCTGCATTCAGGCGAATCGGCGCCTCTGTCAGGGCTGCCGAAGTAGAATCAGTCTTGTCAGGCATAAAATTTCCCCGTTTTTGGCCGCTATTGTTCCTTTCTTGCGGCAGAAGTCAAGCGCCCGGCCGGGTTGCTGCCGTTGATGAGACATAAGGCCGCAACATATAGAGCGAAAGGGCGAAAACCCGGCCGGGCCTTTTGGCTCAGCCTGTTGCCGCCGGTTCTTTGTCCGCGGCATCGGCCAGCAGGCTTTCCAGCCGGCGGAAGCTTAAAGGCGCGCATTGCTCTATGCCCTCCGGCCGGTATGGCACCGGCTTTTGCGCATAGACCGCGCTGCTGTTATCGGCCCCGGCCTCCGGCTCTTCCGCCTGAACGAGAGCGCGCTCTCCCCGGCGATAAGCGGCAAGCCGCGCTTCCTGCGCTTTATGAATACGGCCGATCAGACTGCCGTTTACCAGGCTTTGCCAAATACCGCCTTCCTGCTCAAAAAGGCGGAATTCTTCCCATGCGGCGGCGGCCAGCTTTTCCACCAGCGCGGCATTGGGCGCCAGCGCCCGGCCGGAGATCAGCTCAGCCGGGGCGGCCTCCCGGGCAAAAATCAGCGGGCAGTTCAGCGCTGTGTGCCGCGCCGCCCGGTTGGGCAGGCCGCGCGGCAGGCTGTGGGGCAGCACCGTTAATGAGGAAGCACCGCCGGCAAAGGCCGCAAAAGCAGCGGCTGTAGCGCGGCTGATATTGCTCAGGCTGTCATGCCGTGTCATCATGCGCATCGAGGTTTCGATATGAACCGGGGCGGAAAAAGGCGAGGCAATGCCATAATATTCCCGCTGTAATTTATGCCACAGGCTTTGCAGCACCTGCAATTTGACAATGCCGCGGGCAGGATCCTGATCCAGCGCTGCGGCAAAGCCGATATGAGGCAGGGCATAGGCGATATGGTGGCGGCCTTCTTCCACCATTTGCAAATGGCTGCGGGCAATCGCCAGCATAATGCCGATCTCCAGCGCCCGGCCGGCGCCGGCATTATGAAACGGGCGGCCGTCTGCCTCCAGCACTATGCCCGGCAGGCCGGAAGAAAAAAAGGCCGACATGGATTGCGGCAATGAGGCTTTTAAGGCCGCCAGCGACATTTTCAGCCGGCCGCCGGCGGCGAGACCGGCAACCGGATCAATGCCGAAAGTAATTTTGGCGGATTTCAGCTCCAGCCGCCTTTTTTGCAAAAATTCAACGCATTTTTCTGTCAGCGCCTGACCGTGGGGGTGGTTGTCAATGCGGATATGCAGATTGGCCAGAGCTATAGTGTCAAACAGCTTTTCCATAGTATCGGCGCGCGGCGGCAGGCCGAACCCCCAGGCATTATGCGCGCCGGCGAAAATAACGGCAATGCCGGTGGCGCCGTGGCGCAGATCTTCCTCTATCTGCTGCCGGGCGCGGGCAATATCCGGGTCATCAGCGCGCTGCATAATCGTAACCGGCCGCGCTGTCTGGGCCGGGCCGGGGTGAGGTTTGCCTGTATTGCGCGCCGCTGTCATGGCCGGAAAATCCTTCCTGCTGTTTTTAAAATCAGGCCGCGCCGGCAGCGCAGGCGGAAGAAACGCTGATCTCCCCCGCTGCTCATGCCGGCGGCCAAAGCTGCTTCAGCCGGCATTATAGGCTATATTGCCGCGTCAGGGCAAGGCTTTGCGTCCGCTTGCTGTTCTGATTTCTCCGGCGGAGGATTATGCGGCCGGCGCGCGCGGCTTCTCTCTGCTGCTGCCGCTGCGGAGGCGCAGCCGGCGCCGGCCTCCGCCTTTTTGCGGGGCAGTTCAGCGCACAATAATGGCGGCGCCTTCCGGCACGCGATCATAAAGATCAACAATATCCTGGTTAAACATGCGGAAACAGCCGGAGCTGACATTTTTGCCGATAGTCCACCATTCCGGCGTGCCGTGAATGCGGTAGAGCGTATCGCGGCCTTTATTGGCGATATAAAGGGCGCGGGCTGCCATGGGGTTATCCAGCTGGCCGTCAAAATGGCGGCGCAGAGCGGCGCCGCGTCTGCCGGCCCGGCGCACCATGCCGGCTGTGGCATTCCATTGCGGCCAGGCCGCTTTACGGTTGATAACGGCCCTGCCTTGCCAGGAAAAACCTTCCCGGCCGATGCCGATGCCATAACGAATCGCCAGATTATCAGGCAAAACCAGATAAAGATAATGCCGTTTGCGGTCGATTATGACGGTGCCCGGTTTTTCCCCGCCGGGATAATCAACCATTTGCCGCAAATATTGCGGATTGACCCGCGCATAAGAGATTTGCGGCAGAATATAGCCGTGATCCAGCCGGGCGGCATAAATTTGCGGATAAAAAAACATCATATCGCGCCGCCAGGCGATCGGCTGGCCGCCTATGGCCATTTTATCGCGCAGATTATTATGCGGCGGCCGGGGAGAATCCCATAAATAGGCGGCCTGGTCCGGCGGCATGAGGAAGGGATCGCGGGAATTGGTCGGCTGCATACAGGCCGACACAAGCAGCGGCAAAGCCGCAGCGGGCAGGAGAAAGATTTTGCAGTTTTTACACATGACAGACACGATACCGGGCAAGAAAACAGACAGGCGGCCGCGCCGCCGCGCAACGGCTCCTGATAACAGCAAATTACGCCGCGCGGGGAAAAGTCAAGGGCTGCGGCGGCCGATAGCCGGCCGCGCCGGCGGGATTTGTCTTTATTTTGCCCTCTTGTCTTTGTAAAACGGCGAAGCTGTTCCATAAGCGGAACGGCCGGCATAACAGACTCAGGAGAATTGCAATGGCTTTTGAACTACCCTCTTTGCCTTACGGCTATGATGCGCTGGCGCCTTATATGTCAAGAGAAACGCTGGAATATCATCATGACAAACATCATCAGGCTTATGTGACGAACGGCAATGCCCTGCTGGCGCAATCCGGCCTGCAGGGGAAAAGCCTTGAAGACATTGTCAAAGCCAGCTTCGGCACGAATCAGGCATTGTTTAACAATGCCGCCCAGCATTATAACCATCTGCATTTCTGGAAATGGCTGAAAAAAGGCGGCGGCGGCAAAAAATTGCCGGCCGCGCTGGAAAAGGCTATCAAGGCGGATTTAGGCGGTTATGACGCGTTCCGCGAGGAATTTATCAAGCTTTCGGCGGCGCAATTCGGCTCCGGCTGGGGCTGGCTGGTCTGGCAAAACGGCAGACTGGGGCTGATGAAAACCGCCAATGGTGAAAACCCGCTGGTGCATGGCGCCGCGCCGCTGCTGGGTGTCGATGTCTGGGAGCATTCTTATTATATTGATTACCGCAATGCCCGGCCGAAATATCTGGAGAATTTTGTTGATCACCTGATTAACTGGGATTACGTGCTGGAATTATATGAAAAAGCAGCGCGATAAGCTGTTTTTGCGGTTTGTGCCGGCCGCGGGGCCTGAGCGAGAGCCGGGCCGCCGGCATAAGGCGCTCTTGCTTAGGTTCCGCCGCGCTTATGGCCGGCGCTGCACCGGCGCCGGCGGCGGCAAAGCCGGGGAGCGGCCTGCTTTTATCAGGCCGCATCAAAGCCGCCGCCCAAAGGCAGATTAGGCCCCATTTTTTCTTTTACAGTAAATTTCTGCCGTTCTTTGCGTTATTGACAAACAAAAATACAGAGCTTATTAAGTGAGCAAAGATTAAACCTGCTATTTGTGGTTTGATCATTCTTGCTTAAGGGGGCATTCACTTTGATAATGCAAGAACTGTCTGCCTGCTGCAAAAAGAGCGGGCGGTTGTGTTCAAGCGCAAACAGAAGCAGGCGGAGACTTTAAAGAAGTCAGGAGAGATTATGGATATGCGGGAGAATGGACACGAGATTAAAAGGGAAGAGGATAACGGCAATCTTATTGCTTTGACAGCCGATATTGTCTCTGCTTATGTCAGCAAAAATGAGTGCGGATCCGGGAATTTGCCTGAAATTATCGCTAATGTTCATGCGGCGCTGGCGCGTGTGGGCACGAACCGGGGCGATGAAATTGTGGTGGAAAAGCTGAAGCCCGCCGTTAACCCCAGGCGCTCGGTAACGGACGGCTATATTATTTGCCTGGAAGACGGCAAAAAATTTAAATCTTTAAAGCGCCATTTAATGACTCATTACGGCATGACGCCTGACCAATACCGGGAAAAATGGGATTTAGGCGCTGATTACCCGATGGTGGCGCCGGATTATGCTCAGGCGCGCTCTAACCTGGCCAAGGAAATGGGGCTGGGGCGCAAAAGCAAAAACAGCCTTTCTCAAGCTTAGGCCACAGCATGGCGGCAGCTTTCTGCCGCCGGCTTTTTGGTTTTGCGGTGTTTTTGCAGGGGCTGGCTGGTGTCTGCCCTTGTGCATAGCGCTGCCGGCCTGGATTTTGCTATAAGCCTCGGCCGCAGTCAGGTCTTGGCCGCGGCATTGCCGGCGGTCTTTAGCGCCCGGCGGCACAATAGCGCTCAGGGCAGGCGGCTTTCGGCCTCAGCGCGGATACGGCCGATCATAGCGCGCAGCCCATTTGAGCGCTGCGGGGTCAAATGCTCTTCCAGCCCCAGACGCGCCAGGTGAGAGACTGCGTCAATCTGCCGCACCGCCGAGGCCTTTTGCCCGGAATACAGCGCCAGCACAATCGCAATCAGGCCTTTGACAATATGCGCATCAGAATCTCCCCGGAAAAACAAAACCGGATCTTTGGGATCACCGCTTGTTTCACATAGCAGCCATACCTGACTGACACAGCCGCGCACTTTATGCGCCGGGTCGCGCGCGCCGGCCGGAAAAGCGGGCAATGTGCCGCCCAGCTCGATAATATAGCGATAGCGATCTTCCCAATTATCCAACAAGGCAAAATCGGCCTCTATATCTTCTATTTTTGCTTGCATCGGATAACCCGTAAAGGCGTTATTAAACTGCGGCGCTTTGGCGGCCGGTTTTTGCTTTGCGCTGTGCTTATGCGGCCCGGCCTTTGCCGCCGGTTTGGCGGCTGCGGCCGTAGCGGCTTTGGCCTCGGCTTTACCGGCCGCTTTGGGCTTCAGGCCGAAGCCGGGGCTGGCGGCGGCCCGGCTCTTGCCGTTTGTAGGCAAAGCCCGGGCATAATACAAGAATAAAACAGCTTTTTTGCTTTTAAGCGGGGTTTAACGCTGTTTTCCCCCCGGTTGCGGCGCTTTGGCGGCCGGTTTTTGCTTTGTGCCTTGCTTATGCGGCCCGGCCTTTGCCGCCGGTTTGGCGGCAGCGGCCATAGCGGCTTTGGCCTCGGCTTTATCGGCTGCTTTGGGCTTCAGGCCGGGGCCGGATCCGGGGCTGCCGGCTGTGGGGCGGCTCTTTTCCTGTTTGGCCAGATAATGCCCGGTGTTTTCTGCTCCTTTATGCAGGCCGCTGCCCAGCCACTGATAAGCAAAGGCCGCGCCTTGCTGCGCTTTTTCGGCCATTAGGCCAAAGAAGCTTTTGCCGGTTTCACAGCTTTGCGGGTTGCGGGCGCAAAAGCCGTCTATATCCTGCAAAAAGCTGCCAAAAGCTGCGGCCGTGGCCAGCATGCCGACCGTCCGGCCTTGCTCCTTGCCCGTTTGCGGTGCCTCTGACGGCAGGAAAAAAGACAAAATAATAAAGAACAGGCATAAAATTATCCCTGTTTTGAACAGCAACCGTATCACGTGCTCAGTCTTTCACTTCGGCCCTGCCGGTTTGATCAAGCGGGATTGCAGAGAATGGCGATGCCTATAGAAGCTTTATCATTAAATTTACCTTAAAAATCTAAAATAGATATGAAGACAGGGCGAATCATCAGGAGAGCGGGATATAAGGGGCTGGCGGCAACAGCGAAGGCAGTATCGGGCAAAGTCATGCAGGAAAGCGCAAATCAGGATATATCGCACAGCGCCGCTGCCGGCAAAAAAACCGGATTGCCCTGGTTTGTGCGCGTGTTACTGGCGCTTGGGGCTGTGTTTGGCCTGCTATTGCGCTATATGTGGCGTCTGGCGCGCAAAAACCTGCCTTTGGCGGTGGGGCTGGCGCTGTTTGCCGGTGTTTTTACGGCCACGGCTTATAATGCCCTGTGGCGGCAGAGCCGTGTTTCCCGCCCGATTTTATTTTCTACCCGGGTTGATAAAACGGCTTGGCAGCGGCCGGGCGGCGGCGGGCCGGGCCGCCCCTTTGTCGCCAAAGCTATCGGCACCGGCGCCCGGGCGAACAGCGCCAAAACGGCGGCGGCTGCCCCCGGCCGGCAACAGTCGCCGCGCGATGCTATTGCCGATGTTATTGCCGCCCAGGTGAAAGGGGCGCTAGCCGGCGCGGCGCGGCCGAAATAGGCCGGCCGGGCCGGATAATCGGGCTGCCTCTCTTGCCGCCGGGCGGATTATCGGGCATAAAGGCCGCTTTGCCGGCAATGGGGCTGTCTATGCGTTTAACTTCCGGTTTTTGGGTGGCGGCCTTTATGCGCGAGCTGCGCCGCCGGGGCGGTTTTGCTTATCTGGCGCGCCGCGGCGCCGAGGAAGCCGGGGCGATTTTTGTCTGTTATGCGCCGGCCGGCGGGCAGGGGGTGCTTTATGGCCCGGCGCCGCAGGTTTTTTATGATGAAAGCGTGGCGGGAGGTGAGCGGCTGTTTATGCGGCTGCTGGAAGGGAGCGCGGCTGATCTGCAGGCGCGCTGGCACAAAGAGCAGGAATTTGACCCCGATATGTGGCTGGTGGAGGTTGAAAATTGCGCCGATCCGGCCGAGAGCGGCCTGCTGCGCCAGGCCGCCGGGCAGGATAAGCCGCGCCCGGCCAAAAACGGCGCAGAATAGCCGATAAAGCAGCCTAATATTCGGCGCTTCGGCATTTGGCCGAGGCAAAAAAGCCGGCCACCTGTTCCTGCCAGTCTGGCGAGGGCAAAAGCGCCCGCAAGACGGCAAAATTATTGCCGTCATTAAGCGCCGTAACCGCCGAGCCGGCATAGGCCGGCGGCAGATTATGCTTGAAATCCATCATTTCCAGCGGGCTGACGGCAATCATATCCAATACGCCGCCCGGCGCCGTATGGCTGTTAATGCTGTAAATATTTTCTCCCCTTTGTGTATAGATAGAAAGCGACCAGAAAGGCACATTGCCGGCAGCGGTAAGGCGGGCCGGGCTTTCTTCGAGGTTAAAGCGGCATAATTGCAGGCGGAAAAACGGGTCGGCCGTTTTGCGTATCGGGTTTGCCGCCGGCAGATCAACAAAATGCCAGGGCGTTGTCTCCCGGATCAGCCGGCTCCATAAAAGTGAGCTGCTATAAGGTAACACCAGCAGCAAAATAGTGAGATGAACAATAACCGCGCCGATAAGCCCCAGCGCCAGAGTATAAAGCAGTTTAGCCACAATGCCTCTCCCGGATTTTGACCACAGAGGGCATAACAGGTTTGTTCAGGCCGATCATTGCCGTTATCGGCGTGTCATAAAGGTTAAGCTGGAGCGCATAAGAGCCGGAGGGCACGGCCAGCCAGTTGCCTTCCTGCATGCGCGGCGAGGCAATAAGGCTGAAGGCGCCCGTTTCATCGCGGATAATATCCTGCGAAAAAATTTTGTCCGGCCGCCGGCCCGGCATCATGGCCGGAACACGCTCTTTATCTATGGCATAAAGGGTAAAAAACCGCGCTTCCGGCACCTGGCCATAGACAAGATAGCGGCAGCGGCCGCTTAATGCCTTGCCTTCATCATCATGATCACGATAAAAGCTTAACCCCTCGGCCCGGCCAAGGGCGATAGCGCCGCGCAGCACAGAGCGCGCCTGCACATAGGCATCGGCCTCTTCTGTTTCGTCTTGCGGCCAGGCTGTCCACAGGCCGATCTGCACCTTGTGAAAGCCGTTAAAATGGCGCAGCGCATAATGCACGCTAAAGCCGCCGCCAAGCCCGGCGATAAGGGCGATAATCAGCAGGCGTGTCAACAGGCGCGGCATAGGCGGTCTCGCTAAAGGGCGGCCGGGCGCATGGAGGCAGCGCGGCAAAGCCGGCCGGGCAGCACAGGCCGGCAGAGGAAAATATAGCGCAACACGCCGCAATAGAAACTCTTGCCTGTTTAGCCGCTTTGCCCGGCGGCGGCGCTGCCTGTTAGCGGCTCAACCTTTCCATTGCCTGCAAATGGTCTTCACATATTTGCTTCACCCGCTCTTGCAAGGTTTCAATGCGGGTAAACAGCCATTGCAGTTGCAAGGCGGTAATCTTGTAATGCGGCGAATAGCGCCCCTCAACATAGGCGCGGCGCAACAGCTCAAAACAGCGCTTATAGGCGCGCTTGTCAACAGGCCAGACAGCAGCTAATTCCGGCGCCAGCGCATTGGCCGCCCGCCGCAATTTATTCAAATTATGCAGTTTGGGGCTGTAAAGTGTTAGCGTTAAGAGCAGGCAGTGGTAAATAGTTTCTGTAGCTTGATGTGCCTCAAAAGCAGCATAGCGCATAGCTCTGCCCATTACGCCTTTTGATTGCTCCAAATAAAATTTTGCGCCTCTCAACCGCCATAGAGAACCTTCATAATATTCTCTGAAATACTTCTCTGCCTCTTCGCGCCGCTGCTCAACCGTCATAGCGCCGGGGGCAGCCAGCCGATAGCCCGGCTCAGCATAAAGCTCTATGCCATCGCGCAAAATATCCAGAAAAAACGGCCGCCCAAGCCTAAGCCGGGCATTCACATCGCGATAACTGTGAACAATAAACTCTACCGGGACTTTTATCCGCTTCAGATCCATTTCCTCCCGCAGCAGCACACCTTCCACCTGTCCCCAATGCTCCGGTTCCGCCGCTTCCTTATTGTTGACGATAATCAGCAGATCATAGTCAGAATTATAGCCGCTTTTGCGATCCATCACCTGCTTGCCGCGGGCATAAGAGCCGAACAGGATAATCTTGACAATACGGCCGCGGCGCAGGGCAGCATTGGCCTGCGGCAGCTCGGCCGGGCGGAAGGCGGCTAAAATGGTTTTGACGATATAAACCAGCTCCCGCCGGCGGCGGGGCGGCAAATGGCCGATATTAGGGCTTTGCTCGGTGATATAGTGCGGCATAAGACAGTTTTAGAACCGGCTGCCGCCTGAAGCAAGGCTATGCGCGCCTTTATGCAAAATTATTTGCCCATTGGCCGCTTTGCCCGGCAGCGGCCTGAGCGCCGAAGGGCGGCGGCTGTTGCAGGCTGCGGTTAAGGGCGCGGATAATAGCGCTGGCTGCCGGCGGCAGCCTTTGCGCCAGGCCGCCGCTGTTAAAAGCCTCTTTGCCTTGCCGCTTGCCGGCGGCCGTTGCGGCAATAGTATTGCTTACCCCGGGTATCGGCTTGATTGTGATATTTTGATGCGCATAAAGCATCATGCGCTGCCAGATCATAGCGGGGACAATGCCGCCGGTCAGCTTGTTCATGGGAGAAAAATTGTCATTGCCCACCCAGACAGCGGCGCTGTAATTGCCGGTAAAGCCGACAAACCAGGCATCGCGATAATTTTGTGTCGTGCCGGTTTTGCCGCCGACCAGCGTTGTCGGCAGGCGGGCGCGGCCGCCGGTGCCTCTTTGTGTTACCTGCACCAGCATATAATTCATATAAGTGGCGGCCTGCTCGCTCAGAACGCGGCGCATGGGCGGCGCATCGCGGCGCCAGTCCCAGATTACCCGCCCCTCTGAGGAGGTGATCTGGGTAAAGCCGTGGCGGTTGCCCGCCATGCCGCCATTGGCAAACATATTAAAGCCGGTGGCCTGATCCATCACGGTCATGCCGTCTGTGCCCAGCACCATGGTTTTATAGCCCGATATGGGCGATTCTATGCCGGCAGCTTTTAACAGCGCGACAATTTGTTTGGTTGAGCGGTGCAGATATTGATAGGTCAGCCGCACTGGCACCGTGTTGAGCGATTTGATAAAGGCGGTTGTCAGGTCAACCGCGCCGGCATAGCTGCGGCCGTAATTGCGCGGCTGCCAGCCGCCCCAGTTGATCGGCGCATCGGTGACCACGCTGCGCGGTGTCAGGCCGTTTTCCATCGCCACGGCATAAACATAGGGCTTGAAGGAAGAGCCGGTTTGCCGCCGCGCCTGGGTGGCGCGGTTAAACTGGCTCATAGTATAGCTGCGCCCGCCGACAATAGCGCGCACCGAGCCGTCTGTATCGAGAATAACGGCCGCCGCCTGAGAAGCGCGGAAAGATTTGCCGTATTGCTGCAAATGATACTGGACAGATTCTTCCGCCGCTTTTTGCAGATTTCTGTCCAGCGTGGTGCGCACGGTCAAAACCCGCTCGGGGAAGCTGTCTCCCTCTTTGCGGATTTCATCAAAAGCCCAGTCAAGAAAATAATCCGGGCTGTCTTCATATTTATAGCGGGTAATAACGCCGGCCGGGTGGCTGCGCGCTTCCAGCACCTGACCCTCGGTCAAAAAGCCGTTTGCCACCATGTTGGAAAGCACGACATTGGCGCGGGCGCGCGCCGCCGGCAAATTGACATGCGGCGCATATTTGCCCGGCGCCTTGAACAGGCCGGCCAGCATGGCGGCCTCTGCCAGCGAGATAGTGCGCACATCTTTGCCGAAATAAAATTGCGCGGCAGAGGCAATGCCGAATGTGCCGCCGCCCATATAAGCGCGATCCAGATAAAGCTGCAAAATTTCCTTTTTGCTCATATTGCATTCCAGCCACAGCGCCAGATAGGCTTCCTTTATTTTGCGCGCCAGAGTGCGCTCATTGCTCAAAAACAGGTTTTTGGCAAGCTGCTGGGTGAGGGTAGAGCCGCCCTGCACGCCGCTGTTTGCCTGCACATTATGGTTGAGCGCCCGTGACAGGCCGTAAAAATCTATGCCCCAATGGTCAAAAAAGCGGCGATCTTCTGTCGCCAGCACGGCTTTTATCATATAATCAGGCATAGCCTCGATAGAAACATCTTCCGAATGCAAAACACCGCGCTGGCCGATAAAGCTCCCCTTCCGATCAAGGAAGGTCACGCTCAGATTGCCTTTGGATTGCCAGTTGCTTTTGGTCACATCAAAAACCGCCAGCCCGATAAAGGAAAAAGCCGCCAGCCCGACAAGGCCGACATTAAGGCTCTCATCGACAAGGCCAACCAGCCGGCGCGCCGCGCCGTGCAGGCGAAAGCGCCCGGTGAAAACAGAATAATTTTCCCATAGATCGTAAAGGCGGTTTTGCAGGCGGTAAAGGCCGTCATTCAGGCGCGCGGTCAGCCCGGCCCAGTAAAGGCGGCGCGAAATCGGCCGTTTTTTACGGTTTTGCCGCTTGTTCCGCTTGCTCATCAATCAATCCGTCCGGCGCTTTAAGATGGGCGATCCCGCCCTTGCAGGCTTTATATATAGGGCAGTCCGCCCCGTTGACTCAGCCGGCCGGCCCGGCAAATTGCCTCTCCGGCCGGCTCCGCCCGCCGGCGGCGCTGCCATTGTGTCGCAAAATGCCGCAAAAAGATAAAACAGGCTGCAAAAACAGGGTGTTAAAGCAGCATTATACGATAATTGACGCATTTTGTTAAAAAATGATAAGAGATTTTACAGAATTTATGGCAAAATGCGTCTATAATCAGGCGCAGATCGGCGGCCGGCCGGAGAAAGCCTGCTTTGCCGAGCAATTATGTGGTGAGAGGATTGATATAATGAGGACATATGTTCTGGCTTTGGGCCTGCCCTTTTTCCTGGCGGCGGCGCCGGCCGCTCTGGCAGATTGCCAGTCAGTCGCCCAGAAAACGGCGGCAAAGCAAAACGGCAAGCTGGTGCAGGTAAGCCCCGGCAAAGATAAAGACGGCAAAGATATTTGCGTGGTGGTTGTTTCTGTCCCCAGCACGCAGGGGGAAAAGCCGCGCCGGGTAGAGCTGGCCGTGCCGCTGAATAAATAAAAGCGTCTTTTGCGGCTGCTCTTGCGCCGGCTGCCCGCCGCAAGAGGCAATTAAAGCTTGCCTTGCGCCGGTTTTTCTGCCAGAAGAGCCAGGCGCCCGGCCGGCCGGGGGCGGCGTTTTTCTCAACCGTAATTTTAGCGGAAATTTTTTGTTATAATGGCAAAGAGCCTGAATTTTATCCATCTGCTGGCTGTGGCAGCGCTGCTTGCGCCGGCGGCCTGCGCGCCTGTGCGCGGCCTGCTGCCTTCTCATAACAAGAGCGCGGGCGGCGGCGCGCCGGCGCCGAGCCTGCTGGGGGGAGAAGCCGCCGCTTTGAGCGCGGCAGAAAAAAAGCAGGCTATGGCGGCTGAATATCAGGCGCTGGAATATAAAAAAGCCGGCGAGGCCGTGCGCTGGGCCGGGGCGCGCGCTTCCGGCGCGGTAGTGCCCGGGCAGCCTTACCGTGTCGGCGCGCAAAACTGCCGCCAATACAGCCATGAATGGCAGTTAAACGGCGCGCCGCATATGATGCGCGGCAGCGCCTGCCGCAATGAAGACGGTAGCTGGACACCGCTTTTATAGCCTGTATCTTTGCCGGCGCGCCCCGGCGTGTAAGGCCAGATTTGCAAAGACTGTTTTGCTATGATTATTATCAGTTTGGCGGCTCTTCTGGCCTTTATTGTAACGGCGCTGCTGCTGCTCTCGGCCGCCGGGCGTTTGCCCTTTGGCGCCTTTGCTGCGGCCGATGAACCGGCCGGGCAGGCGGATCGCGCCGTTTTCCGCCGGCAAATGGCCGAGCTGGAAAAAATGCGCGCACACGGCCTGATTGATGATAACAGCGCCGGCGAAGCCCGGCTGGAGCTGGCGCGTTATATTCTGGCGGCAGAAAAAGCCGGGCAGGGGAGCGGCGGCGCGGCGCGGCCAGGCGGCCTGCCTGCTGCTGCCGGGCGCGGGCGCGGCTTTCGCTGGTTTTTAAGCGGCGCTATTCTGTTTGTTCCGGTTTTTAGCCTTGCGGTATATTATATTCAGGGGCGGCCTGATGATCCCGCTCACCCTTTTGCCGAGTTTATGGCCCGATCGCCTGAAACATTAAGCCTGCCGGAGCAGATTGTCCGCCTGGAGGCGCTCAGCGCCCGCAACCCGCGAGACGGCCGCTATGCCGACCGTCTGGCTGCCGCCTGTTTGCAGGCGGGGCGGTTTCAGGACGCCGCCAATGCCTATAATCAGGCGCTGGCCCTGAATGGTGACAGCGCTGAGCGGCTGCTGGGTTATGCGCTGGCGCTTACCGGCTTTGAAGACGGCGTTGTCGGCAAAGATGCCGAGGCGGCTTTTCGTAATGTTTTGCGGCTTGATCCGCACAACAGCCAGGCGCAGCTCTTTCTGGCGCGCGGCTTGGTGCAGAGCGGCAAAAAGGCCGAGGCTGTGGCGCTGTTGCAGGGCTTTTTGCGGCAGGCGCCGGCCGGCTCTGCGCAGCGGCAGGATTTGCAGGCGGCTATTGCCGCTCTGGAAAACCCGCCGGCCGCGGGCGCGGCGCCGCCGCGCGGCAAGCTGGCCGCTAATATAACCGATGAGCAGCGCCGCTTTATCGCCGCCAATCTGGGGCGGCTGGAAGCAAGGCTAAAGGCGGCGCCGGGTGATTTACAAGCCTGGACAATGCTGATCAATGCCTATTTGCTGCTGGGGCAGCGTGACAAGGCGCAGGCAGCTTTACAGCGCGCTCTGGCGGCGCTGCTGCCGGCCGATGGCAAAAATCTGGCCGATTATGCCCGGCAGAAGGGGCTGTCGCCGGCCGCGCCGCCGGGAGCGGGCTGAGGGAGTAACCGGCGCTTTGCCGGCGCTGATACAGGATAGTAACACAAGCGGAATGGACGCGATGCAGACGCCGCAAACCTCTCTTAATATGTATTTGAAACGCCGCCGCCGGCGGCGGCTGGCGCTTGTTTTTTGCGGCCTGTGTTTTATAGTTGCTATTACGGCGTTGATCTTTTATGCCCTGCAGGATAAAGCCGGTTTTTTCCGCATTCCTTCCGATATTACGGCCGAGGATAAAAGCGGGCGGCGTCTGCTGCGGCTGGGCGGCTATGTCGAGCCGGGTTCGGTTGAGCGGCTGAGCGGCACGGATATGCGCTTTTATGTGACCGATTTTCACCGGCGGCAGCAAGTGCGCTTTAACGGCCTGGTGCCGGATTTGTTTCGTGAGGGGCAGGGGGTGATTGCCGAAGGCCGGTTTGATGCTGACGGCTTGTTTATTGCCGATCGCGTTCTGGCCAAACATGATGAAAATTATGTGCCGAAAGATGTCGCCGATCGGATCAAAGCGGCGGAAGGCCGCAGCGGCAATGATAGCCCGGCGGGCCGCCGCTGAGCGCTGCGCGCCGCCGGGCCGGGGAAACAGGGCAGATAATGTGATTATTGAATGCGGGCATTTTTTATTGATTCTGGCGCTGGCGGTCAGCCTGTATCAGGCCTTTGTGCCGCTTGCCGGCTGGTTTTGCGGCGACACAATCGCCATGCGGGGGGCGCGTTTTACCGCGGTGTCGGTTTTTGTGCTGGTGGCCTTGTCTTACGGCGCTCTGACCTATGCTTATGTGCTTTCTGATTTTTCAGTTGCCAATGTGGCGCAGAATTCTTACTCGGAAAAGCCGCTTTTGTTCAAAATCACCGGTGTATGGGGCAATCATGAAGGCTCGATGCTGCTCTGGGTGTTGATTTTAACCTTTTTCAGCGCTTTGGTGGCTGTTTTCGGTAAAAATCTGCCTTTGAGGCTTTCCGCTCTGGTTCTTGCCTGCCAAAGTTGTATCGCCGGCGCTTTTCTGGCTTTTATTCTGTTTACCTCTAACCCGTTTATCCGCCTTTCTCCGCCGGCTTTGCAGGGGCGTGATCTGAACCCGGTTTTGCAGGATATTGGTCTGGCGCTGCACCCGCCTATGCTCTATCTCGGCTATGTCGGCTTTTCTGTCTGTTTTTCTTTTGCCATTGCCGCGCTGCTGTGCGGCCGGGTAGACGCCGCTTTTGGCCGCTGGGTGCGCCCTTGGGCGCTGTTATCGTGGCTCTGCCTGACCTGGGGCATAACGGCCGGCTCCTATTGGGCTTATTATGAGCTGGGCTGGGGCGGCTACTGGTTTTGGGATCCGGTGGAAAATGCCTCGCTTATGCCCTGGCTCAGCGGCACGGCGCTCCTGCATTCCGCCCTGGTGCTGGAAAAGCGCTCGGCGCTGAAGATCTGGACAGTGCTGCTGGCGATTATCACCTTTTCCTTTTCGCTGCTGGGCACATTCCTGGTGCGATCGGGTATTTTAACCTCGGTGCACAGTTTTGCCGTCGATCCGGCGCGCGGCCTGGCTATTCTGGCTATTCTGGGCCTTTTTATCGGCTGCGCCTTTTTGCTCTTTGCCTGGCGCGCGCCGTCTATCGGCAATAGCGGCCTGTTTCGCCCGGTTTCGCGCGAGGGCGCGCTTATTCTCAATAATCTGTTTTTAATGACGGCGGCGGCGGCCGTGCTGGCGGGCACGCTTTACCCGCTTTTGGCCGAAAGTCTGAGCGGCGACAAAATTTCGGTCGGCGCGCCGTTTTTTAACCTGACAGTCGGGGCGCTGTTTTTGCCTTTGCTGCTCATTGTGCCCTTTGGCCCGCTTTTGGGCTGGAAGCGCGGCGATATAGCCGCGGCAATGGCCTGTTTATGGCCGGCTTTGATCGCGGCTTTGGCGGTTTTTGCTCTGGTGCTGTATTATCAGCATGGCCGCGCTTTGGCGGCGGCGGCCGGCATCGGCCTGGCCTGCTGGGCGGTTCTCGGCGCGCTGACTGATATGATAAGCAAAAGCGGCGGCTGGAAAACGCCTTTATCAAGCCGCGCCCGGCGGCTCTATAATCTGCCGGCGGCTTTCTGGGGCACGGCTTTTGCTCATATGGGGCTGGGGATAAGCCTGTTCGGCATTGTTTCTGTCGCTGCTTTTGCGCAGGAATATATTGGCAGTCTGGCTCCCGGCCAGGCGATAGATCTGGCCGGGAATCAGGTGGTTTTTAACGGTTATCGCAGTGAGAGCCGAGATAATTTTCAGGAAAGCCGCCTGTATTTTACGCTTGAGCATCAGGGCAAAACTTTGGGGCAGGTCAGCGCCGCCCGGCGGTTTTTCCCCTTGCAAACCATGCAAACGACCGAAACCGGCCTGTTTAACCGCGGCCTGTCGCAATATTATATTGCTCCGGGCGATTATAATAAAGACGGCAGCGCCGCCCTGCATATATGGTGGAAGCCTAATGTGCTGTGTATCTGGCTGGGCGGTATTATGATGCTGATTGGCGCGGTTTTGTCGCTGGCGGATCGGCGCCTGCGCCGGGGCGCTCCGGCGGGGAAAAAACGGCCGCCGGCCGCCGCCGCGCCGTTTGACCGGCAAGCGGGAGAAGCCTGATGATAGCGATTGGCGCGGCTGCCGGCCGGCGGCTGTTCTGGGCGGCCATACTGGCGCTGATAACGGTTTTGCCGGCGGCGGCGGTGCAGCCTGATGAAATTTTGCCCAATCCGCAACTGGAAAGCCGCGCCCGCGCTTTATCGGCGCAGTTGCGCTGCCTTGTCTGCCGCAATGAGACGATTGATGATTCTAATGCCTCTTTGGCGCGTGATTTGCGCCTGATTGTGCGCGAGCGCCTGCAGGCCGGCGACAGCGACAAGCAGATACTGGATTTTATGGTAGCGCGCTATGGCCGCTATATATTGCTGAAACCGCCTTTCTGGAGCAGCGCTGTATTTTTGTGGCTGTTCCCGCCGCTGTTGTTTTTTGCTGTTGCCGGCTATTTGCTATATGCGGCGCGCTCTGCCGCCCGGGCGCGTCAGGCCGCCGGGGGCTTGCCGGCCCTGACCGCGGCCGAAGAAGCGCGCCTTGCCGCACTATTGGGCGATGACAGCGGCGCGCCCCGGCCGCCGGGCAAAAAGAGCGCTTTGCCGCCCAAAAGCGGCGAGGAGTAACGCCCGAGTGAGAGCAATTTTGCCGCCAAAACGGCAAAATCCGCCAAAAAACCGGGAAAATGCCGCTTCTTGCCCTTGGTTTTGCCGTTTTTTCTTTATATCTCTGCTGGAACGGAGAGGGGCCTTTATCGGCGGGGTTCGGGACTGTAGCAGCGCATTCTCCAGCAGAGAATGCAGGGAATGGAGTGCTTTTATGAAAATCCTTATGTCAAGAGCTTTATCGGCGCGCGGCGCGCCTGCGCGCGCTTGCAGCCGCCGGGCGGCGCCGGCGCTTGGTTTTTTCGCCGTTTTATCGGCAGCCTTATGGGGCGGGCTGCCGGCCGGCGCTTTTGCCGGCGCCGCTCAGGCCGCCCCGGTTTATGTGAAAGAAACGCCAATACCCGGCTTTGCCGCGCTGGTGGCGGCGGTCAAGCCGGCCGTGGTTTCGGTGCAGGTAAAAAGCGATAAAAGTGAAGAAGAGGAAGAAGCCGGCGCTTTTTTTGGCGCCCCGGGTTTTGACCAGTTACCGGACGATCACCCGTTAAAGCGTTTTTTCCGCGATTTTCAGGAACAGCATAATTTCCGCTTCCGCGATAAAGGGCAAAAACCGCGTGAGCGCGTTATTTCTCTCGGCTCAGGCTTTTTCTATTCGGCCGATGGCTATGTGGTAACCAATAATCATGTGGTTGATTCCGGCAATGTGTTTTCGGTTACGCTTGATGACGGCACCCAGCTTGATGCCAGATTGGTGGGGAAGGATCCCCGCACCGATCTGGCGGTGTTGAAGGTTAAGGATAAAGGCCGGAAGTTTGCCTATGTTGACTTTGCCGATGACAGCAAAATGCAGGTGGGAGACTGGGTATTGGCCGTCGGCAACCCGTTTGGCCTGGGCGGCACGGTGACCGCCGGCATTATTTCTGCCCGCGGGCGCGATATCGGCGCCAGTGTTTATGATGATTTTATCCAGATTGACGCTGCCGTTAATCGCGGCAATTCCGGCGGCCCGGCTTTTAACCTTAACGGCCAGGTTGTCGGTATCAATACGGCGATATTTTCACCTTCCGGCGGTTCTGTCGGCATTGCTTTTGCCATTCCCGCCTCGACGGCCGGGCAGGTGGTGCGCCAGCTTATCGCCAAAGGCGCGGTAGAGCGCGGCTGGCTGGGGGTGCAGATCCAGCCGGTGACCCAGGAAATTGCCGATTCTGTCGGCCTGAGCCCGGCAAAAGGGGCGCTGGTGGCCGACCCGTTAGACGGCCCGGCGGCCAAAGCGGGGATTAAAGCCGGCAATATTATTGTCTCTATCAATGGGGCGGCTATTGCCGATGCGCGTGAGCTGGCGCGCAAAATTGCCAATATTCGCCCGGGTGACAGTGTTGTTCTGGGTGTCTGGCGCAATGGCCGGCGAGACAATGTCACGGTAAAAATTGCCGCCCAGCCGAGCGATAAAGCCGCCGCGGGAGATAAAGGCGGCAAAGATAAATCGGCCATGCTGGCGCGTTACGGCCTGGCCGTAGCGCCTGCTGATGACGGCCGCGGCGTGGTGGTAACCGATATGGACAGTGATTCGGAAGCAGCGGAAAAGGGTATGCGCCCGGGTGATATTATTCGCAGTATCAATAATCGCGATATTAAAAGCCCGGCAGAATTGCAGGCCGGGCTGAATGACGCCGTTAAAAAAGGGCGATCGGCTGTTTTGCTGCGGATTGAGAGTGAAGGTTTTAGCCATTTTATCGCTCTTTCCGTGCCGAAAAAATAGCTCTATTGCTCTTGGGCAGCAGGGAAAAGGCAGACAGCAGGAAAGCAGAGTCCGGCAAGGGGACTCTGCTTTTATTGCTTGATACAGCCAGACCGGCCTATGGCAGCAGGAGCGGTGCTGCCCTCGCCGCGAAAAACAGGAAATAAGTTATTGGGGCGGGGCAGAGGGCTACAGGCTTTCGCAGAGTTTTAAGGCCGCTCCCGTCTTTGAGCGCCGAAAACCGGTGAGGTTTTCGGGTTACGCGAAAAACAAAAAATAGGCTATTTGGGCGGGGCAGAGGGCTACAGGCTTTCGCAGAGTTTTAAGGCGGCTCCCGTCTTTGAGCGCCGAAAACCGGTTAGGTTTTCGGGTTACGCGAAAAACAGGAAATAGGCTATTGGGGCGGGGCAGAGGGCTACAGGCTTTCGCAGAGTTTTAAGGCCGCCCCAATAGCCTGGTGCATATCAAGATAGCGATATGTGCCGAGCCGGCCGCCGAAAATAACATTATGCTCAGCTTCTGCCCGTTGTTTGTAACGGGCATAAATCGCTTTATCCTGCGGGGTGTTGACCGGGTAATAAGGTTCGTCTCGCTGTTTGGCAAAACGGGAATATTCGCGGGTGATTATGGTTTTGTTGCTTTGATATTTACGCTCCGGGTTAAAATGGCGAAATTCCAATATGCGGGTATAGGGGATAGTTTCATCGGCATAATTCATCACCGCCGTGCCCTGATAATCACCTATCGGCAGAGTTTCCCGCTCAAAATCGAGGGTGCGCCAGCCCAGCTCGCCTTCACTATAATGAAAATAGCGATCAATCGCCCCGGTATAGATAATTTTTACCCCGGCGGGGATTTGCTCCTTTATGCTGAAATAATCTACCCCAAGCACGATTTTAATAGCGGGGTGATCCAGCATGCGCTCAAACAGCGCCGTATAGCCCTCTTGCGGCAGGCCTTCATAAATGTCGTTAAAATAGCGATTATCAAAATTATAGCGCACCGGCAGGCGGCTGATAATATTTTCCGGCAGCAGCTTTGGGTCGGTTTGCCACTGCTTGGCGGTATAGCCGCGGATAAAGGCCTCATAAAGCGGCCGGCCGATCAGCGCTATCGCCTTTTCTTCGAGATTTTGCGGCGGATTATCGCCCAATTCTGCCCTCTGCCCGGCAATCAGGGCGCGCGCCTCGGAAGGTGAGAAGCGTTTGCCGAAATATTGGCAAATAGTGCCGAGATTGATCGGCATGGAATAAACCTGGTCCTTGAAACTGGTAAAAACCCGGTGCTGATAATCGGTAAAGCGGGTAAAGCGATTGAGATAATCCCATACCTGGCGGTTGGAGGTATGAAACAGATGCGCGCCGTAATTATGCACTTCAATGCCGGTCTCGGCGTCAAAATGGCTATAGGCATTGCCGCCAATATGGTGGCGTTTGTCCAGCATAAAGATGCGCTTGCCGCGCTCGGCCATGGTTTGCGCCACGGTGGCGCCGAAAAACCCTGCGCCGACAATAATAAAATCGCAATTTTCAAACATTAGTTTTCTGCTCCGGCCGGTTGGCGTTTTAATAATTGCAGGCAAGGCTTTTCTATCAGGCGGTTGATAAGCCAGGCAAAGACAAGGCAAACGGCCAGATAAACGAGTAAAAGCACAGCCGGCCTTATAATGTGCCGCTGTATGTGCGGCAGGGTAAAGAAGGCGAGTAAAAAAGGGTGCGCAAGATAAAGCGGGTAAGATATATCGCCGGATAAGCGGCCGAATCTATTGGCCGTCAGGCGATAAACAAAGCCGCCTTTACAGGCCAGCAAGCCGATAAAAGCGGCAAATAAAAACGGCGCGAATATATCATTGTGACGATGATAATGGAATGTGGCATAAAGAGCGCAGCAGAATATAAGGCAGCCGGCCTGCATCAGCGACAGCGCCGCTTCTGCAGGCCGCCGGGCGCAGCGGAGAAACAGCCTGTAGGCAACAATGCCGACCGTATAATCAAGCAGGCAGCGCAGCGCGCCAAGGCAGAAGAAAGAGCCGTAAACGGCGTAATTATTGCCGAAATAGCCGTAAACATTGTTTAATATCAGCATAGGCGTAAGAACAGCCAGTAACGCCGCCGGAAAAATGAGATTTCTGGCGCGCCGCAGCAAAAAGGCATAAAGCGGAAAGAGCATAATGCCGATATAAAATTCGGCCGATATAGTCCAGCAATGACCCATTGCCGCTTCAAGAGAAAATTTACTGCGCGGCTCCAGCGGAATCATTTCAGAAATGGTGACAATGCGCGCTATATCGAAAAATTTCGGTGCGGCAACAAGGCGGAAATATATAAGCAGAGGCAGAAACAGCGCAACACAAAACAGATAAACCGGCGCCAGCCGGAGATAGCGCCGGCCGGCAAAAGTGACGGCGTCAAAACGCTCTCCCTGCCGGGTGACCGAATGGCAGATAACAAAACCGCTCAGCACCAGGAAGAAATCAACCGCCAGGGTAAAAGAACCGGGGAATTTTATCATATGCGTGGCAAAAGCAAAATGGCCGAGACAGACAATCAGCGCCATGACGCCGCGAAAGAAATCGAGGCTGAGATTACGCCCGGCCAGCAGATCGCCGCTTTTATTGCCGCTGCCGGCGGCGGTGAGGCCGGCGGCCGCGGCGGGCGCTGCGCCTTCTGCGCCGGCCGGATAATCGGTAGCGGCGGCGTTTGTCATGATAATGTATCGCCGCCGGCTGTCGATTGGGCTGGAGCCGGGCTGGCGGCCGGCGGCTGAGCTGCGGCGGCGCTGTCTGCCGGCGCGGCCGGGCGATCGGCCGGAGCCGGCGGCAGATTATAGGTTTTCCGCCAAAATTCTTCAGAAGCCAATGTGTGCCAGTTTTTCTGATATTCGGCAATAACGCTGCCGAGCCGGCGAGCCATGCGCAGGCGTATCTTCCAGCTCAGCCATAATTCGGCAAAAAAGCGCTTTTTATCATAACGGGCATAATAGCCGTGGCTTAAATCCTCTTCATAATAAAAAATAGAGCGGCGGCGAAAGCCGGCGGCATGATCGCCGGCAAAATTTTTGGGCATAAGAACCATGCCTTTTTTTATCAGGCACTGAGGCAGCAAAAAACCCTGCCAGCTAAGCTTGCGGAACAATTTGCGCAGGGTTTTTTCGCGTTTGCGGCTGCGTTTGCGCCCGTGAATCGGCTTGTCCTGGTGCTTTATGGTTTCGCCATACGCTTCTTGCGCCAATTTCCGGCGCACAGCCGCCATATCCAGCGATTCGCGCCAGAATTCCAGGCCTTTCATTAAATCCTGTATCGCCAGAGAATAGGCATGGGCATGAGCATAATTATAGGCATAAAGCTGGGCGCGTATCATGCGCTTATAGCGCCTGAGATAAAAATAAACCGAGCCGGGATTAGCGATCATATCGCTTAAAAATGTGCCGCGCGCGCCCAGATAACAGATAAAAGGCGATTCCTTGCTGCTGAAATCATCGGCAAAATTGCCGATGCCGTTTAAAGTAATAATGCGGAAATTATTGACGAGGCTGAACAGGACATCATCACCGCGGACAAAAAAGGGGAAGGGATAATAATCGGTTTTGGCAACCGGGAAAGCCAAATGCCAGAAACCGCCATATTTTGATTTGGCAACCGGGTCTTCTTCCGCTTGCAGCAAATCAGCCGTTTTGCGCATATCCAGCCCGCGCCGCGGATTGCTGATGCGCAGTTTTTTAAAATACTCCCCCTTGCACCAGATAAAATACGGCTCACATTCCCGCAGCATGGCACCGGCTATAGCGAGATTATCATGGCGCGCATATTGCAGCAGCGCCAAACTGCGGTAAATGCTCTCTGTTTCACAAGAGGCGTCATCGTCCATAAACAGGCAATGGGAAAAGCCGCTGTCCCGGCAATGCAAGAGGCCGCGGGCAAAACCGCCGGCGCCGCCATAATTGGCATTAGGCAGCACAAAAACACCATCGGCCTCAGCCGCCGTAATAGTGCGGGAATTATCAACCACCGCTATAGCAATATAACGGCCATAATAAGGGTGCTGCACAATATCGCGTTTCAGCCGCTGCATGGCCGGCAGCACATAGGCTTTGCGGTTGAAATGGGTGATAACAAGGCCAAGCGTTACATTATGGCGCGGCTCGTCAAGGGTTTCAAAACTGCCGCCGTAAAATTCTGCCGGGCGAGCGGCATTCTCCCCCGCTTTCAGGGTGATATAGAGCATGCCGTCCTGCATATGCGGCCATTCCTCAATCGGGAGGAGGCAGCCTTCCGGCGTCAGATTGAGCGATTTTTGCGCCAGCAGCCGGTGCGCCAGCACTGTTTTGGCCCGGCGCCCGGCATCAAATTCCCGCTTTATATGAACAAGTTCCACCTGAACCCGGCCGCGGCCGCGCAGCTTCAGCGCCAGCGAATCCACAGAGCAGTTTTCTTTCCAGACATTGACGGAAAGCCCATTATAATAAGTATTGAAATAATATTTTTTGCCGGGGTGAAGGGCCAGAATTTTGCGGCGATAATGATAATCGCTGCCGCTTTCGCCGCTGTCTTTTTCGTCCAGGTCGCGCTTGTTAAGGCGGAAATACATATTAAGCGGCGTTTGCAGCGCCTGTTCCGGCAAAATAATATTTTGTATAACCGTCATTATCACTCTGCTTTACTCTTTTAACCCGGACAAGCCGAATCACGCTGGAAATCCGGCGGTGAAGCTGCGGCAAAGATGCCGGCAGGAAACCGGCGGCCTTCCTGCCTGTTCCTCGAAAAAATAAGAGGAAAAGAAAATTATTCACAGCTTACCAAAGGTAATTAGTGCGGCGGTGAGGGAAAACAATGCGCAAAAGCGCGTCCGCGCGGCGGCAAGAAAAGCCGGCCCCGGGAGCCTGGCGGACAGGGATAAGCGCGGAAGTGCGGTGAGGCGCGCCAAACCGCAGCCGCGCCGGGCTTTAATAATCCAGATTGCTGTCAGGGTTGCAGGAAAGCTCGGCCGGTGTTTTGGCGCGCAGGGCGCGGGCGCGCTCGGCGCTGTTGCGGCAGGGCATTTTGCCGGGGATAAAAGAATAGCCTTTTTTGCGCAGGCAGGCGCTGACAAAACGCCAGCGTATCGGCGCGTTTACATCTTCCGTATAGCTTACGGGCGGGTCATAAAAACCGCCTGTAGTGTCGCAATAAACCCGGCCATGGCGGCCGCGATAACAGTTGCTATAGCCCGGATCATAAAACCCGCCGACATAATTGGTTGTATAGGCGGCCGGAATAGCGCGGAAAGAGGCAATTTTGCACTGATCCAGATCCATCTGCTTGGCTGTTGACGATGTTTTCGGCCGGAACAGAGCTGGGCCGGCGGGGGTGCCGCAGGCTGTGAGAGCCAGAGCCGCAAACAGGCTGAAAAGGAGGAAAGATTTTCTCATAAACTATATGATAAGAGATTCGCCGGTTTTACACCAGCTTTTTATTGTCATTTTTAAAGTAAAGCAACAGCTAATAGAGTATAGGCTTTTCTGGGGGGCCGGGGCGGCGCTTCCGGCTATGTCTGGCCTGCCTGTGGCCGCAGGCGGGGCGCTGCCGGGACCATGGCGGCCCGGGCCTATACTATACCGGCGCCGGCGGCGGCGCTTGCGGCGGCTCGAGCTTTATGAAAACGCAAAGGCAGGGCAATGGCGACAATCGTGCCGCTATTTTCCCGCGAGAAAACGCGCAGCCGGCCGCGGTGCATTTCTACCAGCGAGCGCGATATAGCCAGCCCCAGGCCGGAGCCTTCATGGGTTTTGGTAAACTGGTTTTCCACCTGCTCAAACGGCCGCCCCAGTTTGGCGATCGCCGCTTTGGGGATACCAATGCCGCTATCGGCAATAGAGACAAGCAGCCGCCCTTTGACCGCTTTGGCGCGCACGCGGATCTGCCCGCCTTTGGGGGTAAATTTTACCGCATTGGAAAGCAGGTTGAGCGCAACCTGCCGCAAGGCGCGACTGTCGGCTTCCAGCCAGAGCGGCTTTTCTACCGCGACTGCCAGGCTTATCTGCTTTTCTTCCCGCTGGACAGAAACCGCGCGCAAAGCCTCTTCCAGCACCGGCACACAATCAAAGCTGCTGCAATCCAGCGTAAAGCGCCCGGCTTCAATTTTCGACATATCGAGGATTTCATTGATAAGGGTGAGCAAATGCCGGCCGGAATTATAAATATCGGTGATATATTCTTCATAATGGGCATTGCCCAGCGGGCCGAAACTGTTTTGCAAAATCATTTGCGAAAAGCCGATAACGGCATTTAGCGGGGTGCGCAATTCATGCGACATATTGGCCAGAAACTCCGATTTTGCCAGATTGGCATCTTCCGCCCGTTTTTTCTCGACCGTCAGGCTGCGGTTTAATTTTAAAATTTCGCTTTCGCGTTTGCGCTGCTCCTTGCGGCTTTGCTGCAAATCGCGGATTGTGCCGATAAATTCTTCCTTGCTGTTTTCCAGTTTGCGCTGCTGTTCCTTCAATTCAGAAATATCCGTGCCGACCGAGACAAAACCGCCATCTTTGGTCTGCCTGCTGTTCAGCTTCAGCCAGCGGCCGTCCGACAGGGTGATTTCCCCGCTATAATACGTATCTTTGTCCGCGCCGGCGCCGGCCATAGCGCCGCCGGCCGGCCGGGCAAAAGCTTTCAGCGCCGCTTGCCCCCTGTCGCTTTTGCGATTTCTGATTTGTAGAAGCTGCTTTTCCAGATCACTATATTCACGATATTTGCTGTTGGACATAACCAGTTTATTATCGGCGTCCCACAGCACAAAAGCTTCGGAAATATTTTCAATCGCATCGCGAATGCGCATATCGGCGGCGGCATTTTTTTCCGCCAGCTCCTGCTGCTCGCTGACATCAAAAGAAATGCCGACAAGATGCGGCTCATCGCCGCCCAGCACCTGCGCCCTTATCCGCATCCACACCGCCCGGCCATTGGCGTGGCGCATGGGCACGGTAATATCAAACTGCTCTTTTTCCCCGCTCATGGCGCTTTTGGCAATTTCAAACAAATCCAGATCATCGGCATCAATAATAGAAGCAACTTCTGAAATAGAGAGCAAACTGTCACAGGGGCGGTAGCCCAGCATTTCATACATGGAATGCGACCAGTAAATGCGGCCGCGCGCCATATCCCAATCCCACAGGCCGCAGCGGCCGCGCAGCATGGCCGTGTCGATCCGGCTCTGGATTTTGTCCGTCGCCGCCAGCGCCGCCCGGGCGCGCGCTCCCTGCGCAAAATAAGCGTAAACCAGCACCAGCATCAGGCAGGTTATGCTGCCGAGCAGGCTGACTGTCACCGAGACAGCCCGGCGCCACGGCTCCAGAATTTTTTCGGCCGGCAAAAACAGAAAAACGCCGTAAGGGGCTTTTAACGCTTCGGCATAGGTGGCCAAACCTTCTGTCTCACCCAGGCGGACAGCCATCACCCCGGCGGCATTGCCTAAAATCAGCAGCGGCCGGGCCTCGGCAAAACGGCTGCCCAGAGCCTCTCCCGGGGCCGGCCCGCCGGCGGAGCGCGCCGCGGCCGAGGCGGCCAGCGGGCGGCCGTTTTTATCCAGCACCCAGATCTGCGCCGCCGGGTTTAACACCTGGCTGCGGGCAAATTGCGCCAGCATCATATCCAGATAAGATTGCGGATCCGGCGCTCCTTTGGCCGCGGCTCCGGCCGCGGCCGGCAGCAGGCCGGCCTCTGCCGCTGTGGTGATCTGCCCGGTTATGTATGAGGCGGCGAGCTGCAGGCCGGCCGCGGCTCCGGCTTCCAGCGCGCGGCGCTCTTCATAAAGCGCCAGGCCGCGCACCAGCATGATGAGAACCAGAAAAAGGACAAGCAGCAGCGGGATAAGCCGGCGCATCCACGGATCAAAGGTCAAAAGCCGGCAACAGGCAAGGTGCAAAAGGCGCGCCGGCGCCAAAGCCAAACCCGGCAGGCCGCGCCTGACCGTGTCGGCGGCTTTGGGCAAGGCTGCCTCTGCCGTGAATCTGTTGGGCGCCGCTTCGACCGCGCTTGTCCGTGCCATAATGGCTCCCTTCTGTCGAAGATATGCGAAGCTTTGAAAACAGGAAATACGGGAATATTACGAATCATCTTGTCGACTCAATGAATCAAAAGCGATTCCCCATGTCCAGCCTTTTTTGCCGAAAATTTTATTATAAAAATACCGTTAAAAAATTATCGGATTGCAGGGGAAAGCACTGCCGGGAAAAGCGCCGGCAGAATAACGATGGATAAGGAATTAGCGCGACAGGGCATAAAGCAAGAGCGAAGGCCTTAAAAAACGGTAAACAAAAAAGCTTTGGCGGCAATCTGCCCGCAAGCAGCCTCTCTGTGGCAGAAAGGACACAGAACAAGCCCGGCCCGGAGCAGATTTGAAACAGAATTTGCCGGCGGCGAACAGCCGGGCCGGCAGGGGAGGAGCGGCAATCCCGGCTCTGCCGCTTAAGCGGCCGGCGCCAGTAAACGGCTGACAATATCGCCAACATCGCGGGAAAGGGCGCTCTCGGCGGCAATCCGCCGCAGGGCGGCCTGCATCTGGCCGCGCCGCTGCGGCTCCAGCCGGCGCCAGCCCTGCATAAAACCGAGCAGCCGCGCCGCTAATTGCGGATTATGGCGGTCAATCTGCAAAATTACCTCGGCCAGAAAACGGTAGGCCGCGCCGTCAGGGCGGTGAAAGCCGGTCGGGCACTGGCCGGCAAAACTGCCGATTAACGCGCGCACCCGGTTGGGGTTATCATAAGAAAACAGCCTGTGCCGCGTTAATTGCCGGATCGTCTCCAGCCGCTCAGGCCCGGCGGCAGCGGCCTGCGCCGCAAACCACTTATCCATGGCCAGCGCATTATCGCCAAAGCGGGTTTCAAAATCAGCCAAAGCCTGCTGTGTTGCCGCAGCGGCGGGGAAATAATGCAGCAAAAGCCGCAGGCCGGCCAGCCGGTCGGTCATATTATCGGCCTTTTCATATAAAGCCGCGGCTATAGCCGGGCTGTCCGCGGCAATCAGGCTGTATTCCGCCAATATATTGGCAAAAGCGCGCCGGCCGGCTTGCGCTGCTGTGGGTGAAAAAGTATCTTTTACCCTGTAATGCCGGCGCAAAAGGGGGAAGTCTGTTTGCCCTTTGGCTGCCAATAGACGCAGAAAAGCCTGCCGCGCGGCAAAAATCCGGTCGGGATTGACATTGCTGCCTTGCGCTTCCGCCAGCTCTGCCTCTGACGGCAGGCTCAGACAAAAAGCGCGCAAGGCCGGCTCCAGCTTTTCCTCTGCCGCTATCTGCACAAAAGCGGCGGCAATAGCGGCGCTTTCAGGCGGCAGGGCCGGCGCGCCGCTATCCTTGCCGGCGGCGGCGGTTATCAGCGCTTCCGTCACCAGGCTGCGCAGCGCCTGATAGCGATTAACCGGATCGCTGTCCGACACGGCGAGGAACAGCCGCTCTTTGGCCGTTAAGCCGGCTGCCAGCCGCACCGGGGCGGAAAAGCCGCGCAAAAGGGAAGGCACGGGCCGGCTGCTGAGGCCGGTAAAGCAAAAGCTTTGTTGGGCTTGCGTTAACAGCAGCACATCACCCTGCACCGCTTTATCAGCCGTTTCATACGCCATATCGGCGCCGTCCGGGCCGACAAGGCCGAAACGCAGGGGGATCGGCATCGGCCTTTTATCCCGGCATTCGGCTGTCGGGCGCAGGCTCTGCTCCAGCGTAACCGCCAGGCTGCCGCTTGCTTCATCATAAGCCCAGGCGGCGGTGACCAGCGGTGTGCCGGCCTGCTCATACCACAGCATAAATTGGCTGAAATCGCGGCCGGAACTATCGGCAAAACATTGGATAAAATCCTCTATCGTGCAGGCCTGGCCGTCATGGCGGTCAAAATACAGTGTCATGCCGGCCTTAAAAGCCGGCTCACCCAGCAAAGTGGCGATCATGCGCACCAGCTCAGCGCCTTTTTCATAAACCGTGGCGGTATAAAAATTATTGATTTCGGCATATTGGCGCGGCCGCACCGGGTGCGCCAGCGGCCCGGCATCTTCAGCAAACTGGGTTCCGGTTAAAAACGCCGTATCAATCAGGCGCTGCACCGGGCGGGAGCGCATATCGCCGGAAAATTCCTGATCGCGATAAACCGTCAGCCCTTCTTTCAGGCAAAGCTGAAACCAGTCGCGGCAGGTAATGCGATTGCCTGTCCAGTTATGGAAATATTCATGCGCAATCACTCGCTCTATATTGGCGTAATCACTGTCGGTCGCGCTTTGCGGATCGGCCAGCACATATTTATCGTTAAAAATATTCAGCCCTTTATTTTCCATCGCTCCCATATTAAAATCAGAAACAGCGACAATATTGAAAATATCAAGGTCATAAAGGCGGCCGAATTGTGCTTCGTCCCAGGCGAAAGCGCGTTTTAAACTATCCATGGCATAAAGGGCGCGCGCCGCTTTGCCCGGCTCTACATAAATATTCAGCTCGATCTTTTTGCCTTCCTGAGTGGTAAAACTATCCTCCAGCGCTTCCAGCGCGCCGCCGACACAGGCAAATAAATAACTCGGCTTGGGGTGCGGATCATGCCAGACAGCAAAATGGCGGCCGCCCGGCAGATCGCCTGTTTCCTGCCGGTTGCCATTGGCCAGCAAAACCGGGCAGGCGGCTTTATCGGCCTCAAGTCGCACCGTATAAACCGACAGCACATCAGGCCGGTCATAAAAATAAGTAATGCGGCGGAAGCCTTCCGCCTCGCACTGGGTGCAGAAAATGCCGTTAGAGCGATAAAGCCCCATCAGCGCGCGATTGGCGGCCGGGTCAAGCTCTGTTATCACGGTCAGGGTAAAAGGCGCAGCCGGCGGGCTGATAATTTCCAGCCGCTCCGGCGCAGCGTGAAAGGCGCGGTGATCAAGAGCTTCGCCGTTCAGCGCCACGCTGACAAGCCGCAGCCCGTCACCGTCCAGCATCAGCGGCGCGCCGGCTTTGGCGCCGGGGCGGGGCGCAATCTCCAGCTCGGCGGTCGCGCGCGCGGCCGTGGGGCGCAGGTCAAGCTCAAGCCGCACAGCGGGGATTGCATAGGCTGTCGGGCGATATTCTTCCAGCCGGTAAAGCGGCGGCTGTTGCGGCGCGGTGTTATGAGTCATAATGCGATAAGCCTTTGCGTGATTGCCATAATAATATCGGATTCGGCGGCGCTTTTTATGCGGCGGTCAGGTTTTGCTTAATTCTTCCAGCCGCATTTTGGCGGCGAGGAAATCCTGCCAGGCGGCCTTTTTTTGCCCCGGCGAGCGCAGGAGAAAAGCCGGGTGCAGGCTGGGCATATAGGGTATTTCCTGCCCGTCTGCGGTTTTATAGCTCTGCCAATGGCCGCGCAGCCGCAAGATAGATTGTTTCTGCCCCAAAAGGGCGGCCGCCGCTACCCCGCCCAGGCTTAGCAGCAGTTTGGGGCGCACCAGCTCTATCTGCCGCGCCAGAAACGGCCGGCACAGCTCAATTTCCGGCAAAGTGGGGGTGCGGTTGCCGGGCGGGCGCCAGAAAACGGCATTGGTAATATAGGCTTGCGGCAGCTCTGCGCTGCCCGCTGCCGCGCCGCCGGCCTGTTGCAGGCTGGCGCGGGTAAAGCCGATAGCCGCCAGCATCAGGTTTAATAATTGCCCGGCGCGGCCGACAAAAGGCAGAGCCTGGCGATCTTCTTCCGCGCCCGGGCCTTCGCCAACCAGCATAAGCGGCTGTGGCGCCGCGCCATCGGCAATGCAGGTGCTTTTGGCCGTTGCTTTGAGCGAACAGCCGTCAAAAGCGGCAATCCGCTCCTTCAGCTCGGCCAGTGTTTGGGCGCTCTGCGCCTCTTTTTGCGCGTGCGCCAGCCATTCGCTTTGTGAGGCGGCATGAGCTTGCGGCGGCCGCTGCGCCGGCGCGGCGCCTGTGCCCAAAGGCGCCGCATGATCGCCAGACTGCCGCGCCGCCGGCTCTGCTGCTTTTGCCGCGGCCGGCTTTGGAGCAGCAGCGGCGGCATGGCGCGCTGTGATTGCGCTTGCTGTTGCGGCAAAAGCGTCAACCGGGCTGTCCTGCACCGCGTCAACCACCCCCGCTGCTTTAAAAAATTGCAGCGCGTCCTGCAAGGCTATAATTTTATGTGTTGCTTTTTGCACCCGGGCTGCCTTATTTGCTCTATATCCGGCTTTGCCGGCCATGATAGCGGAAAGCCGGCCATAAAAACAAGGGCAGGGCAGAAAATTTATCGGCTCTGCGCCGCCCGGCGGGCCAGGCGCGGCCAGGCCGGCCGTTTCGGCAGTTAATGTAAGGATTCTCTATGTTTGGTAAAAACCCGGTGCGCCATATGGATAAAGGAGACGGGCAAAGCCTGTGGGTGCAGGAGGTTTTTTACAGCCTGCAGGGCGAGGGGCCGTTTTCCGGCCGGCCGGCGCTGTTTGTGCGCCTTGCCGGCTGTAATTTGCGCTGCTTCTGGTGCGATACGGATTTTGAATCCTCGGCCTGGCGGCCGTCTCTGGCTGAGCTGCAGGCTGAAATAGAGAGATTGCGGCCGCCTTTTTGCTCGCTGATTGTCTTGACCGGCGGCGAGCCGCTGCGGCAGAATATTGTGCCGCTGACAAACAGCCTTGTCGCTTGCGGTTTGACGGTGCAGATCGAGACCAACGGCACTTTGTGGCAGGATTTGCCGGCCGCGCCGCAATGTGTGGTGGTATGCAGCCCGAAAACGCCGAAAATCCACCCGCAAATGGCGCAAAGGGCTGATTATTTCAAATATATTCTGACCGCGGCTGATGCCGGCAGCGCCGACGGCCTGCCGCTTATGTCAACCCAGCAGGCCGGTAAAAGGGAAAAGCTCAGCCGCCCGCCCGCCGGCAAGCCGGTTTATCTCTCCCCTTGTGATGAAAGCGGCGGCCATGCCGGTAATAGCGGGGCAGAGAGCGGCGCCTTGCGCAACCTGCCGATAGTGGTGGCCGCAGCGCTGAAATTCGGCTATTGCGCCGGGCTGCAATTACATAAGCTGGCCAAAATACGCTGACAACAGCCAATATTGCGGTTCACGCCGCCGCCTTGCCGGCTGCGGCAGCAAAGGCGGCTCACCCGCCGGCAAACAGGTTTTCGGCGGTAAACAGGGCGCTATTGCCGCCATGTTCGCGCACCGCCACGCTTTCCACCCGCACGCGCCCGGCGGTTAAATCCTGCACCAGCGCGTCACAATGCTGCCAGGTATAATAGGCAAAGGCCTCGCAGCCGACTTGCGGCACAATATGTATTTCGCACAGGCCGTTTTGCGCCATTTGGCGGAAAGCGGGGCCGGCCGGATCATCTGCCGCCAGCAGGATTTTATGATCAAAATTCTGCCGCAGCCAGGCTTTTAGCGGCTTCAGCCCGCCAAAATCCATCACCCAGCCTTGTTTGTCGAGGCTCTGCGCCAGAAAGGTGAAGCAGAAGCTGAGCGCATAACCGTGGAGAAAGCGGCAATGCGAATGTTCCGCCCGCCATTGGCGAAAACAGCAAGAAAAGCCGGCTTCATGGCCGTAAGTTTTGATTGAGCGGAACAGCCGGGCAGCGGGCAGGGCGCTGCCTGCCGGCGGCGCTGCAGAGGGCGGCGGGTTGCGGCCGGGCGTTGTGCTGATGGGCGGCATGGCGTATTATCCTGTTTGCGATATGGCGGCGGCCGGGCGCGCCGGCGCGCTTTCTGCCTTTGTTGCCGGCGCGTTTTGCGGCGTAACGCAAGGCAAGTCAACGGTTTTTTATATTTTGCTGCAATTTGTCGCAGCCACAGGGCAAAAAAATATTTTGCCCGGCGGCAAAAATAGATTAGCGTGGCAGAAATTGAACCTATCAGCAAAAGGTGCGGCTCGCTGCAGGGCTGTATAAAATTATGACCGGTAATCCTTTATTACAAGCGTTTCGTTTCCCCTGCGGAGCCGAGCTGAAAAATCGCCTGCTTATGGCGCCGATGACAACCTGCTCCGGTTTTTATGACGGCACTGTCAGCAATGAGCTGGTGGACTATTATCGCGCCCGCGCCGGCGCTCTTGGCGCAATTATTGTGGAATCCTGCTTTATCGACAATAGCGGCCCGGCCTTTCCCGGCGCTATCGGGGTGGATAGTGACGGCAAAATCGGCGGCCTGGCGCGGCTTGCGGCAGCGATCAAGGAGAAAGGCTCAAAAGCCATATTGCAGATTTATCATGGCGGCCGCATGGTCAGCCCCGCTTTGATCGGCGGGCGGGTGCCGGTGGCGCCTTCAGCTATAGCGGCGCCGCGCGAAGGCGCGCCTGTGCCGGCGGCGCTCAGCCCCGGCCAGGTGCAGGATATGGTGGCCAAATTCGGCGATGCCGTGCGCCGCGCCGTTAAAGCCGGCTTTGACGGGGTGGAGTTGCATGGCGCCAATACATACCTTATTCAGCAGTTTTATTCCCCCAATTCCAACCGGCGCAGTGACAAATGGGGCGGCAGCGGTGACAAGCGGGCGGCCTTCCCGCTGGCGGTGCTGGATATTGCCCGCAAAGCGGCGCGCTCCTTTGCCGATGATAATTTTATTATCGGCTATCGCTTTTCGCCGGAAGAAATTGAAGATCCGGGCATTCGCTTTGCCGACAGCCTCTATCTGCTGGAGAAAATGGCCGAAAGCGGGCTTGATTATGTCCATTTTTCCATGGGGCATATTTTGCGCCCGTCCCTGGTGGATAAAGAGGATAACACGCCGCTTATCCGCAAATTTGTCCGGGAGCGGGGGGCGCATCTGGCGAAAATCCCTGTTATCGGCGTGGGCGGGGTAGTCAATCGCGGTGATGCCGAAACGGCTTTGGCCGCCGGCTATGATCTGGTCGCGGTCGGCAAGGCCTGCATTGCTTACCCGGATTGGGCGGAGCGTATCAGCGCGCAAGGGGAAAGCGGCGCGCCGGATCATAAAGAGGCCGGCGCGCCGGCGCAGCCGGAGCAAAAGGAAACAAAGCGGGAAACCGCCGCTGAGGAGAGCGATGCAAAGGCCGCTCCGGCGGCGCTGCCGCCGGCTGAGCAAACCCGGCTGGAGCTTTATATTGACAGCACAAGGCGGGAGGAATTGCTGATTCCCGAGCCGCTCTGGCGCTTTTCGCTGGTGGAGGCGATGATTCGCGATATGAGCGTGGAAAATGCCCGCTTCCACGCCGGCACTTATCAGGAAGATTTGTCTGATGACGGTTTGCGCATTGTCATGAATGTGACTTTGGAGACCGATCGCATCAAGGATATTACTTTGGCTGCCGGCGCCGATATTGATGAAGCTTTTGCCGCCTGTTTTAATATGGTGCGCAGCCGTATTCTGGAGGCTAACAGCCCGCATATTGACGCTGTGGCCGGTGCCACGGCGCAGAGCGAGGCGGTGAAACAGGCTGTTTCCAAGGCGCTGATGAAATCCAGCCGCGAGGCTTTAAGCGAAAATGGCGGCGAGGCGGTGCTGCAGCGTTATGATGTGGTGATTGCCGGCGCCGGCGGCGCCGGGCTGGCGGCGGCGATTGAGGCTAAAGATAACGGCGCCAAAGTGCTGATTGTGGAAAAAATGCCGGTTGTCGGCGGCAATACGATCAAGGCTTCTGCCGGCATGAATGCGGCGGAGACGCGTTTCCAGAGAGAAAAAAATATTGTAGATCACAAGGCTCAGTTTTTCCAGGAGACTATGAGCGGCGGTCACCATAAGAACAACCCTTCGCTGCTGTGGTATTTTGTGGAGCATGCGCCTGAGGCGGTGGAATGGCTGGATCGGCGCGGCATCACCCTGAGCGATATCACCACAACCGGCGGCATGGGCGTTGATCGCACCCACCGGCCGGCCGATCGTTCGGCGGTTGGCGCTTATCTTGTCAGCGGTTTGCTGAAAAATGTGCATCAGCGCCATATTGATATTATGACCGATACGGCAGTGAGTGAAATCCTGCGCGAAAACGGCAAAGTGGCGGGGGTGCGCCTGCGTGACAGCGAAGGGGAGGAGCAGATTATCCTGACCAAAGGCGTGATTGTCGCTACCGGCGGTTTTAGCGCCAATAGCCGCATGGTGGAAAAATATCGCCCCGAGCTGAAAGGCTTTGTTACCACCAATCACGCCGGGGCAACCGGAGACGGCATTACCCTGCTGCAAAGGCTGGGCGCCGATACGGTGGATATGAAAGAGATCCAGATCCACCCGACTGTTGAGCAAAGCAGCTCTTACCTTATTTCCGAGTCGGTTCGCGGCGGCGGCGCTGTTCTGGTATCGCAGGCGGGCCGGCGTTTTTGCAACGAAATGGAAACGCGCGATAAAGTATCCGGCGCGATTATCGCTTTGCCGGAACATTATGCCTATATTATTTTTGACGAGCAGGTAAAGCTGGCCAATAAGGCGGTGGAGCAATATATCAGCCGCAACCTGACTATTGAGGCAGCAACAATAGCGGATTTAGCGGCACGGCTGAAGATGAATGCCGATAATCTGGCCGCCACTCTGCAAAATTACAATATGGCCGTTGCGGCGGGCGCGGATAAGGAATTTGGCCGGGTGACCGCTTTGCGCCGGCCTATAGCTGTAGCGCCGTTTTATGCTGTTCGCATTGCCCCGGGCATACATCATACAATGGGCGGGGTGAAGATTGACCAGGATACGGCGGTTCTGGATAAAGAGGGCGATATTATTGAAGGAGTCTGGGCGGCGGGGGAAGTGGCCGGCGGCGTGCATGGCGGCAATCGCATTGGCGGCAATGCCGTGGCGGATATTATTATTTTCGGCATAACCGCCGGGCGGCAGGCGGCGGCGCATAAATTCAAGCGCTGAAAGCGCGGCGGGCATAAGCCGGGCGCGCGGCAGGTTGTCCGGCGGGCTGCCGGTGTTTCAGGCGGTTGTGTCGCTCTTGGCGCGAAGGAGTGTTGCGACAGAGCAAGCCGGCAAAAGCTGTTAGCTGTGCGGTTTGGCTGCGCAAAAATTGCGCTCTGCCGTTTATCATCTGCGGCGCGTGGTGAGCGGCTGCCCGGCGGGCGGGAAAGCGTGTTGAAGCGGCAGCGCTTCCCCGGCAGGGTGACAAGCGGTTTGCTAGGCAGTCTGCCTTTGTTTCAAGTAGCTTTGCCGCTCTTGGCGCGAAGGGGTGGCTGTGACAGAGCAAGCCGGCAAAAGCCGTTAGCGGCGGCTTGGCGGCGCAAAAATTGCGCTCTGCCGCTCATTATTTGCGGCGCGTGGTGAGCGGCTGCCCGGCGGGCAGGAAAGCGTGTTGAAACGGCGGCGCTTCCCCGGTGGGTTGCCCGGCGGCCGGCTTGCCGGCGCCGCGCGCCCGGTTGATTGGAGCAAAAGCAAATTATGCCGTCCGTGCCGTCTTATATGTATCAAACTGTGTTAATGGGCAGCAATATTGCGCTGAAATTGTATCAAAGGCAGGATAAAATTGCCGGGCAGGCCTTGCTGCTGGTAAAAAGCTGGGAGGACAGGCTGACTGTCAACCGCTCCGCTCGCGGCGGCCGGGTTTCAGAAATTGCTGCGGTTAATGCGGCGGCCGGGCACAGGCCGGTGCGGGTCACGCCTGAGGTTTTTGCTCTGCTGCAACAGGCGCGGCGTGTCAGCCTTTATCGCGGCAGTTGTTTTAATTTTGCCATTGGCCCGATTGTCAAAGCCTGGAATATTGGCTTTGCTCAGGCTAATGTGCCGCCGCCGACAAAAATAGCGGCTTTATTGCCTTTATGTGATCCGCGCGCCGTAATATTGGATAGCGCTGATTGCTCGGTTTTTTTGCCGCAATGCGGCATGGCGCTGGATTTAGGCGCTATTGCCAAGGGTTTTATTGCCGATTGCGTGAAAAATTTCCTGCAAAAAAGCGGCGTTAAAACGGCTCTTATCAATCTTGGCGGCAATATTCACAGTTTGGGCGCGCCAAAAACGGCCGATAAAGCCGATGAAGCGGGCGCGCGGCAGCAAAATTGGCTTGTCGGCCTGCAAAAGCCGTTTGGCGGCCGGCATGATTTGCTTGGCGTGATTCATATGGCCAATAAATCTGTTGTGACCTCCGGCATTTATGAGCGCTATTTTATTGGCGGCGGCCCGCAAGAACCAGGCGCCGGGCGCGCTTATGCGGCGGCGCTGGCCGCAGCCTTGCCGGCGGAAGCCGGGCCGGGCAGGATAAAGGCTGAAAAAGCCGCAAAAGAAGCGGCGGCAACGGCTCGAAAACCCGGCTGCAATAGCAGCAAAGCGGCAGCGCTGGTGGCCGGGGAGCCGCCGGCCGGAGCGGCGGCGAAGACTATCATAACAAGGGCCGAGAATGCGCCGCCGGCTTTGCCGAAATATGACGCCGGCCTTGAGCGCATGATCGCCGCCGGGCAGGCTGCTTCTGAAGCGCCGCAAGCGGCTCCGCCAATGGCTGCCGCGCCCGGCCGGCCGCCGCCGGCCGGGGAGCAGCAGCCAGACAGCGGCAAAACGGCTTTTTATCATCATATTTTTGATCCGCGCACCGGCTGCCCGCTGCATAATGATTTGCTGAGTGTTACGGTTATTTCTGATAAATCGGTTGACGGTGAAATAGGCACCAGCCTGCTTTATGGCTTTGGGCTGTCAAAGGCGCTGGATTTTTGCCGCAGCGGGCAAGCGCTGGACAGCCTGCTATATGCGATAAAAGGCAGCGGTTCTGCCGGTGAGCCTGAAGCCGCTTTATCAGGGGCGGAAGCGATTTTTGTCACCAAGGACAGGCGCATTATTATCCCGCAGGCGCGATCTTTCCGCTTTGAATTACGGGATAACAGCTATCAACTGGCAGAAGGCGTTGCCGCCGCCTGACCTGTTTTTCGGGCAGGCCTTGTTCCGGCAATAAAGCGCCCGGATAAAGCTGTTTATATAGGCGCGCATTAACCGGCCGGAGCAGCGCGGCGCTTGCGGCTTGCCGCATTTTCTGACCAGCCATATGGCTCCCGTGTCATAACAGGCCTTTTTGCGGCGGCTTGCCGCATTTTCTGATTAGCTTCGCTATAGCGGGCAATCATCTCGCTATTTTGTTGCGGCTTGACTGTGTTTCTCGATTAGCCATATTCCTCCCGGTATTGTCTTTGCGGGCGCGCGCTTGCGGCCCGGCTGCGTTTTTCGATCCGCTATAATTATTTTGGCAATTTTGCCCGGCAATGTGCGGTTGCGGCCTACCCGCAGGAACCCCGGCCGGCGCGGCCGCTCAGGCGCCTGTTGCGGCTTTAGCCCATCATCGCGCCGGCCGGATACAATAAAGACCTTGCATTACGGCAAGCTTGCCCAAGCGGGTTTTGCTGTAATGTGCCGCGCGTTTCAGCCGAACAGCAGGCTGACCCACGGATAAATAATAACCAGCTGCAGGAACAGGAACAGCAAGCCGAAAATAGCGCCGAGCCGCCAATAATCGCGCGCCGGCAAATAGCCGCTGCCGTAATAAATCGGGCTGGGGCCGCAGCCGTAAGGCGTTAATATCCCCATCAAACCGAGCGAAGTTACTAATAACAGGCATAAAACCTGCATATTGATACCGGGAACGGCCTGACCGATAGCCAGAATGGCCGGCAATAAAGCCATAGTGTGGGCGGTGGAGCTGGCAAAGAGATAATGCAGCAGATAAAAAGCCATGGTCAGAATTATAGTAGCCATGAGCGGGCTGCTGCCTTGCAGCATTATGCCGCCTTTGGCGCCGAGCCAGGCAATAAAACCGGTTTTGGCGAGGCCGGCGGCCAGAGTGACCAAAGTGGCAAACCAGATAAAAGTATTCCACGCTGCTTTATTGCCGGTAATATCGCTCCATTCCAGCACGCCGCTTATCAGCATCAGCACAATAACCAGCAGAGCTGCCATGGCCGGGGCAAGCCAGGCTGTGGCGAAGATCCACAAAAGCAGCGCCAGAATAACAAAACCCAGCAGCAGCATTTCCTGGCGCGACAAAGCGCCGAGAGCTTGCAGCTTTTGCTCGGCCCAGCGCGGCACATCTTCATTATATTTTACGCCGGGCGGGTAGATCCAGTAAACCAGCAGCGGCATAACGGCCAGCAGCAGCGCCCCCAAAGGAAGAAAGGCAAGAAACCATGTGCCCCAGGAAATATCCAGCCCGACCGCTTTTTTGACCAGCCCCAAAGACAAAATATTAGGCGCCAGCGCCGTCATAAACAGCGAACTGGTGATACAGGTGGCAGTGATCGCCACCCACATGAGATAAGAGCCGATTTTGCGGGCGCTGGCATCATTGGGGCGGGAATCATAAAGCGGCGGCAAATTGGCAATAATCGGGTAAATTGTGCCGCCGCTGCGCGCCGTATTGGAAGGCGTAAACGGCGCCAGCGCCAGATCGGCAAAAGTGACGGCATAGCCTAAAGTCAGGCTGCGGCGGCCCAGATATTTTACCAGAATCAGCGCCAGCCGCTCGCCAAAGCGGGTTTTTTTATAACCGGCGGCAAACATAAAGGCGCCGATAACCAGCCAGACCGTGGCATCGGCAAAGCCGGAAACCGCCCATTTGAAGGCCTGGCCCGGCCGGTCAAACCCCGGCGCCTGCAGCTCGGCCGGCGAAAAAAGAAAATACGGGCTGAAAACCGCAATCAGCACGGTAGCGGCCAGGCTGACAACCGCCCCCGGCAGCGGCTCCAGAACAAGGCCGACAATAGTAGCGGCAAAAACGGCGAAAAAATGCCAGGCCTGCGGTGACAGCCCCTGCGGAACCGGCACAAGCAGCAAAATAACGGCAATGATCACAGGCAGTAAAAAGGCGATGGCAGATCTCATAAAGCACCTTGGGCTTGCTTATATTCACACAGGGCAGCCGAAGCGGCGGCGCCGGCGCAAAAAGACGCGCCCCGCCGATGAGCGGCCGGCTGCCGGGGCGGCGCCGGCCCCCCCCATAATCCCTTAACTTTTAGGGCATAATATACCGGATAAAAAGCCTGTTATAGCGTTTTCCAGCGGACATATTGTCGCAGGCCGGGCCGGCTGCCGTATCCGGCGCTGCCGCCGGCTCGGCCTGCCGTTTTTACCGCTTGCCGGAAAAAAATATTTTCCAGCGGCAGAAAACTTGTTATAGAGACGCTCAATAAGGCAAAACAGGGCAAAAGCAATGGTGAAAGCAAAGCATATCAGGCTTGTTGGTGTGCCCGTGCAGGACGGAGCGCGCCGTTTGGGGTGCGAAATGGGGCCTTCGGCTTATCGCAGTGCGGGTATTGCCGCTGTTTTGCAGGATCTTGGCCATAAAGTAAGCGATATTGGCAATATTGCGCCGGCGCCGGCGCCGGCGTTGACACACAGCAATAGCAAGCTTTATCACCTAGAAAAAGTGCACGGCTGGATTGCGGCGATTGAAAAAACGGCCTATGAGCAAATGGGCAAAGGCTTCCCCGTTTTTATGGGCGGCGATCATATTATGGCCGCCGGCACGGTGGCCGGTGTCCAGCGTTATGCGGCCAAAACCGGCAAACCGCTTTTTGTGCTGTGGCTGGACACACATAGCGATTTTCATAGCCTGGAAACAACCGAAAGCGGTAATCTGCACGGCACGCCGGTTGCCTATTTTAGCGGCCGGCCGGGTTTTGCCGGTTTTTATCCGCCGCTTGCTCATGCCGTGCCGCCGGCCAATATTTGTATGTTCGGCTTGCGCAGTGTCGATCCGGCCGAGCGGCAGGCGCTGAAAAATACCGATATTATTCTCTATGATATGCGCGCGATTGATGAATATGGCGTAGTGGCCCTGCTGCGCCGGTTTCTGGAAAAGGTAAAAAAGGCCGGAGGGCTTTTGCATATCAGCCTTGATGTGGATTTTCTTGACCCGGCTATTGCCCCGGCTGTCGGCACGGCGGTGGAAGGCGGCGCTACCTATCGTGAGGCGCATTTGATCATGGAAATGCTGCATGACAGCGGCCTGGCCTGCAGCCTTGATCTGGCGGAATTAAACCCGTTTCTTGATGAGCGCGGCCGGACAGCCCGCCTGATGACGGCATTGACCGCCAGCCTGATGGGGCGTAGTGTCGTCGACCGGCAGGTCAAAGGCTTGAGGCAGCGCCTTTAGCGGCGCTTGCGCCCTGTATGTCTGGAGCAGGGCCGCCTGATAATTGGGAAGGAGTCCTGCGGCCTGATGAAAAATCCGGTTCTGGAAGCAAAAAATATCCGCAAAAGTTTCGGCGATATGGAGGTGTTGAAGGGCGTCAGCCTGACGGCGCGCCCCCATAATGTGATTTCCATTATCGGCTCTTCCGGCTCGGGGAAGAGCACCTTTTTGCGCTGTTTGAACTGCCTGGAGCTGCCTGATGAAGGTTCGCTGGCTTTTGCCGGCGAGGAGATCGAGTTTTCCCGCCGGAACGGCCGGATTATCAAGGCCAATGCCCGGCAGCTCCTGGCTTTGCGGGCGCAGACAGCCATGGTTTTCCAGAGCTTTAATTTGTGGAGCTTTATGACAGCCGCCGAAAATATTATGCTGGCGCCGCAAAAGGTTTTAGGCCTTACCCGGGCGCAGGCGCGTGAGCGGGCCGAGCATTTGCTGCAGCGGGTCGGCCTTTATGACAAGCGCAATATGTATCCGGCGCAGCTTTCCGGCGGGCAGAGCCAAAGAGTGGCGATCGCCCGCGCTTTGGCTATGAACCCGAAGCTGATGCTGTTTGATGAGCCGACTTCGGCGCTGGATCCGCAATTAGTGGGAGAAGTTTTGTCCCTGATGCGCGCTTTGGCCGAAGAAGGGCGGACGATGATTCTGGTTACGCATGAAATGGCTTTTGCCCGGGAAGTTTCGGACAAAGTGATCTTTCTGCATCAAGGGGTGATTGCCGAGCAGGGCAGCGCGGAAAATGTCTTTGACCGGCCGAAAACGGCGCATTGCCGCGCTTTTTTACGGCGAGAAATGTAACCCCCGGCGCCTATAGGCAGAGCCGCTGAAATATGTTAGGCTCCCCAGATAATCGAGGTAAAGAGAGCCTTGGCAGAGCGCGGGGCAGACATTCCGGCGGCTTGCGATGCGGTTTAACCGGCAAAGAGAGGTATCATGCGGCGCTATTCCGGCACATTGTCTTTTTTCAGAAAAGCGGCGATATTGCCCGTTTTTGTTTTTGCGGTTTTTATAAGCTCGCCGGCGCTGCGGCCGGCCGGGGCGCAAGATGTGCTGAAAGTCGGCGGCGATTGCACGTATCCGCCCTTCACCTATAAGGATTCCAGCGGCCGGCTGCAGGGTTTTGATATTGATATTGCTGAAGAAATTGCCCGCCGCCTGGGCAAAACCATGCAGCATCAATGTGTCGCCTGGGACGGCCTTATCCCCGGTTTGATGGTGGGCAAATATGATGTGATTATCGCCGCTATGGATATTACGCCGGAGCGCGCCCGCAGGGTAGATTTCAGCCTGCCTTATTATCGCGCGCCATCGGCTTTTGTCGGCCTGAAATCGGCTGCCCCGGCGCAGCTCGGCACAAACGGCCGGCTGGCGGCGGATTTTGTCAAAGGCAAGGCAGTGGGGGTTTTGCGCGCTTCCATTTATGAAAAATATTTGCAGCAGGCTTATCCCGGCCTGGTTTTAACGCGTTACGGCACGATTGACGATGCGCTGATGGATTTGAAGGCCGGGCGGGTTGATCTGGTCTTTACCGATATGCCGAAAATTGAGTCGGATTTTCTGGATAAAGCGGATAACAGCGCTTTTGCCTTTATCGGCCCGAAGATAGAGGATTATGCTGTTTTGGGTGAAGGTTCGGCCGTAGTTTTGCGCAAAGGCAATGACGGGCTGCGTGATAAGGTTAATGCCGCCCTTACTGCCATGATGCGTGACGGCGCTTATGATAAAATCAATCATAAATATTGGCCTTTTTCTGTTAAACCGTGAGTCGGCCTGGCCGCAAATACAGCGGCGCGCCTGTTAACCGGCAAGCGGCGGCTGTTTCAGGCACAGGCGGCTTGGTCTGCGCTTTTCTTTTGGGCCGCGAGTCTGTTTTGTCGCCGGCGGTAAAAGCCGCCTGATAGTAAGCGAGATGATCCGCCGCTCCGGCGGCAGAAGGGGCAGCATAATGGAAATATTTTCAGGCTGGGGCCGGCAGTTGGCCGCTGCGGCCGCGCTGACCGTTGAAATAGCCTTATTATCGCTGGCTCTGGGGCTTGTCTGGGGGCTTTTGGTGGCCTGGGCCAAAGCTTCTCCTTATTATATTTTGCGCAAGCTGGCCGATATTTATGTTTCGGCTTTACGCGGCATTCCTGAGCTGCTGGTTATTTTTATTGTTTTTTACGGCGGCACGGTGACCATAACTGCCTTGAACAGCCGCTTATTGGGCGGCTCTTATGTTGAGATCCCCGCTTATCTGGCCGGGGCTTTTGCCCTGAGCCTGGTTTTTGGCGCTTATGCGGCCGAAAATATTCGCGGCGCGCTTCTGGCCGTGCCGCGCGGGCAGATAGAAGCGGGAGAAGCTATCGGCCTGTCGCGCCGCGCGGTTTTTTGCCATATCCGCCTGCCGTTTTTATGGCGTTACGCCTTGCCCGGTCTGGCTAATAACTGGCTGTCGCTGCTAAAAGACACTTCTCTGGTTTCTATTATCGGCCTGCAGGAAATTATGGGCGTAACCGATATTGCCATTGCTTCCACCCACCGGCCGTTCAGCTTTTACGCGGCGGCGGCGGCGCTTTATCTGCTGCTGACTCTTGTTAATCTGATCGGCCTGCGCCGGCTTGAGCGCCGCTTGTCTTATTATGAGCGGAGGGCAGCCTGATGGATTTTGCCCTGATGCGGGACTCTTTGCCGGAGCTGCTGCGCGCCTGCCTGGAGACAGCAGAGCTTACTTTTATCTCGCTGCTGATCGGTCTGGCGCTGGCTGTGCCGCTGGCGCTGGCCGCGGCGCGCAATCACGGCTTTCCGGCCTGGTGCGCTGAAATTTATATGTTTGTTTTTCGCGGCACGCCTTTGCTGGTGCAGATATTTCTGGTTTATGGCGGGCTGGCGCAATTTGAGTGCATTCGCGACAGTTTTTTATGGCCCTATTTGCGTCAGGCCTTTATTTGCGCTTTAATCAGTTTTTCTCTGAATACGGCCGCTTATACCGCCAATATTTTTAAAGGCGCTATTCTGGCCGTGCCCGCCGGTGAGCTGGAAGCCGCCAAAGCCTGCGGCCTTAACCGCCGGCAGCAATATTATTATATTATCTGGCCGCAAGCCTTCCGCATGGCGCTGCCCGCTTACGGCAATGAAGTGCTGATTATGCTGAAGTCAAGCTCGCTGGCCAGCGCGATTACGGTGATGGAGCTAACCGGCACAGCAAAAAATCTTTATGCCGAAACCTATGCCCCTTATGAAATTTTTATTACGGCGGCTGCGCTATATTGGGCAATGTCTTGCCTGTTATCGCTATTGCTGCGCTTGCTGGAGCGCCGTTTTAACCGGAATTATCGCAAGCGCAAAACAGCGCGCGCCTGAATGGGGCGGCGGGACAGGCGGGCATAGAGCTTATGCCGTATTCCGGCTGCTGCTTTTGCCGGCCGCGCCGGCTTTACATTGCCGGCCTAAAGGCTATCGGGGGTAAGCGAGCCGCCGCCCGGTAAGCGCGCCAGAGCCTGAGCCAGCGAAGCAGGCTGCTTATGCGCCTGCGCGCAAAAAGCCAATAAATCAGGCTCATGATTTAACAAAAAACTCAAAACCCCGGCAAGGAAACCGGGCACCGCGGCGGCTTGGCGCATGGCTTCCGGCGCAATGCCGCTAATAGCGCTAAAACGCCTGAGCATGGCGCTGTCGGCGGCAATAAAGGCCAAAGCCTCAATAGCCAGCAATTCGGCCGCATCATTATCGGCGGATTGTGTCATAGCTTCTCATTTTTTAATAGTCTTTCAAGCAGCGGCAGGTTAAAACATTTTTGTTAAAAAGCAAACAGGTTTTATTGCCGGCCGCAGCCGGGAAGCGGAGCGTAAAATGGCCAAAAAAGTCATGATTGTTGAAGATAATGAGCTGAATATGAAGCTTTTTCGTGATCTGGTGGAAGTAAACGGCTATGAAACTTTGCTGACGCGCAGCGGGCTTGATGTTCTGGAGCTGGCGCGCGCTCACCGGCCGGATCTGATCTTGATGGATATTCAATTACCGGAAATTTCCGGCCTTGATGTGACCAGAAAATTAAAAGCCGATGCCGAGCTGCGCTCTATACCGGTTATTGCCGTAACCGCTTTTGCGATGAAAGGCGATGAAGAAAAAATCCGCCAGTCCGGCAGTGAGGATTATATGTCCAAGCCGATTTCCGTGCCACATTTTATTGCTACTATCAAGAAATTTCTGGATAAATAAAACCGGCCGGGCCGTCTGGCCATAGGCGAGCAGCTCCTGCCGCTTATGGCTCCCGGCCAAAGCGCCGGGGGCAGGGCGCGGCGCTTGATAATTACAATACCGGGAGCGCAGTTCGCTGCCATTCCGGCACTGCTAAAGGGCAGTGAGCGCCGCTGCCGGGCTTTGCCTGTTAGGCTGCCGCCTCACGGCCTGCTGCCGGCACATGGCGGCCGTTTGCTGCCTATCAATGTGGCGGCTGGCGGCTCAGCCTTTCCATTGCCTGCAAATGGTCTTCACAGATTTGCTTCACCCGCTCTTGCAAGTCGGCAATGCGGGTAAACAGCCATTGCAACTGCAAGGCGGTGATTTTGTAATGCGGCGAATAGCGCCCCTCAACATAGGCGCGGCGCAACAGCTCAAAACAGCGCTTATAGGCGCGCTTGTCAACAGGCCAGACAGCAGCTAATTCCGGCACCAGTGCGACCGCCGCTTTGCGCAATTTATTCAAATTATGCAGTTTGGGGCTGTAGAGCGTCAGGGTTAAGAGCAGGCAATGATAAATGCTCTCTGTCGCCTGGTGAGCAAGGAAAGCTGCCGAATTGAAGGCCTCATCGCCATAAGTTCTTGCGTGTTCAAAAGTGAATTTGGCGTTTTTAGAAAATAATCGTGAACGCTTATACAATTTGTTAAAATATTTTTCCGCCTCCCGGTGCCGCTGCTCAACCGTCATAGCACCGGGGGTAGCCAGCCGATAGCCCGGCTCAGCATAAAGCTCTATGCCATCGCGCAAAATATCCAGAAAGAAAGGCCGCCCAAGCCTAAGCCGGGCATTGACATCGCGATAACTGTGAACAATAAACTCGACCGGAACTTTTATCCGCTTCAGATCCATTTCCTCCCGCAGCAGCACCCCTTCCACCTGTCCCTAATGCTCCGGCTCCGCCGCCTCTTTATTATTGACGATAATCAGCAGATCATAGTCAGAATTATAGCCGCTTTTGCGATCCATCACCTGCTTGCCGCGGGCATAAGAGCCGAACAGAATAATCTTGAGAATACGGCCGCGGCGCAGGGCAGCATTGGCCTGCGGCAGCTCGGCCGGGCGGAAGGCGGCTAAAATGGTTTTGACGATATAAACCAGCTCCCGCCGGCGGCGGGGCGGCAAATGGCCGATATAAGGGCTTTGCTCGGTGATATACTGTGCCATAAGACAGTTTTAGAACCGGCTGCCGCCTGAAGCAAGGCTGCGCGCG